>ERZ1740062.6-NODE-6-length-189693-cov-7.365929_pt1 | contig 189693 bp, 181 predicted proteins | sample MGYA00581741_ERZ1740062 | MGnify/ENA primary metagenome ERZ1740062 (study PRJEB43018, sample SAMN04849747) | marine metagenome | isolation source: floating plastic debris | place: Pacific Ocean | collected 2008-09-01 | study: EMG produced TPA metagenomics assembly...
GCCGCCAGCGCCGCCACCGCGCGTTCGGCGGCATCGCCCGCGACCAGCAGCGGGCCTGCCGGCAGGACCCCCGCCAACTCCGCCGCCAGATCCGCCGGGGCGATTTCCGCCGGGTCGCCGAGGGCATTCAAATCATCGTCGAAGAGTTGGATGAACAGCGCCGCACGCTTGGACTCCAGCGCCGCCAGCACCCGCCGGCCGGACCGCGTGCCGGCCGGGACCGCCGCCGCGGCCACCTCGAAGGAAGACACCCCGATCAGCGGCAGGCCGCGCGCCAGGGCGAGCCCGCGGGCGGTGGCAAGGCCGATGCGCACCCCGGTGAAGCCGCCCGGACCGGTGGTCACGGCAAGGGCATCGAGGTCGGCAAAACCGCCGCCCCATTCCGCCATCGCCTCGGCGATCATCGGCACCAGCCGCTCCGACTGGCCGCGCGCCATGGCGCTGAAGCGGCGCACGGCGACCCGGCCGTCCGCCCAGATGGCCACCGAGCAGGAGGCGCCGGCGGCATCCATCGCCAGCAGAGCTCCCGCCGCCGGCAGGGCGCCGGTGCCGCCCGTGACCCGCGAAGCCGGCACCATCATGGCCTATCCCGCCGGGCGGCGCCTGTGCTACCACCTGGGCTTCCATCTGGGCTACCAGAAGACGCCCTTCCCCTTCGCAGCCGCCGAAAGCCCCTGCACCGATGACTCCCCCGACGCCACTCGTGTCCCTCACCGCGCCGGCGTTCGACGTCGACATCGCGCTTGCCTACGCAACGCCGGACAACATCACCGGCAAGGCGATCTACGCCCGCGCCGAGGCTCAGTTGCATCCCGATGCCGCGGCGGCCCTGCAGCGCGCCTGCGCCCTGGCCGCGCCGCTGGGCCTGCGCTTTCGCATCTTCGATGCCTTCCGCCCGGTCGAGGCGCAGTGGCGCCTGTGGGAGGCCTTTCCCGATCCGGAGTTCGTCGCCGACCCGCGCAGCGGCTCCTGTCACTCGCGCGGCGTCGCCGTCGACCTCACCCTGATCGACGCGGCCGGCGGCGCGGCGCTCGACATGGGCACGCCCTTCGACGACTTCACCGCGCTGTCGCATCAAGGGCGCCGCGACCTGCCCGCGCAGGTGCAGCGCAACCGCGCCCTGCTGCTCGGCATCATGACCGCTGCCGGATGGGACTGGATTCAATCGGAGTGGTGGCATTATCAACTCTTCGAGCCGCGGCGCTATCCGCTGCTGGCCGACGCCGCAGCGCCCCACCAGCTGATGGACGGCTAGAGCAGCTGGCAGGCTTCGTCGAATTCCAGGCGCCCGGCACGCGCCCGCAGCGCGGCCGGATCGCCGTGACCCAGGTTGCACAGGAAATTGGCGCGCCAGGACGTGCCGGCGAAAAAGGCTTCGTCGACGCGCTTGCGGTCGAAACCCGACATCGGCCCGCAATCGAGGCCGAGGGCCCGCGCGGCGACGATGAAATAGGCGCCCTGCAGGCTGCCGTTACGCATCACCGTTTCGTCGATCAACGCGTCCTTGCCGGCGAACATCTTGGGGCCGTCGCGGTGCGGGGCGAGCTTGGGGAACTGATCGTAGAACGCCAGGTCGTAGGCGATGATCGCGGTCACCGGCGCCGCCATCGTCTTGTCGACGTTGCCCTCGCTGAGGGCCGGCCGCAGCTTCTCCTTGGCCTCGGCGCTGCGCAGGAAGGCAACCCGCATCGGACTGCAGTTCATGCTGGTCGGCCCCATCTTGGCAAGATCGTAGACGGCCTCCAGCAGGACATCGCTGACCGCTTCGGCGCGCCAAGCCAGATGAGTGCGCGCCTGACGGAAGATCTTGTCCAGACCGGAATCGCTCAAGATTTCATTCACGATTTATCCCTTTCTTAAGCTCCTGCCGCCACGCTCTTGCCCGGCGCGGCACGAAACGGCCATACCTTGACCTTTGGCGGCGGGGTCGGCAAGCCTTCCAGCGCGCGGACTGAGGATGCTGGCATGCAAAGGGTTCACGATCTGCAAACGAGGCCATGGCGCGGGCTCTGCTTGGCGGCGGCGCTGTGCCTGACCGGCGCCCCCGTGGCCGCCCCCGTGATCACCCCGGCAGCGGCCCAGCAGGCGTCCCCCGGCTTCTCCCAGGACCAGATCGCGCACGACAGGGGCGCGGTCGTTCTGATGTACCATCGCTTCGGCGAGGATGCCCTGCCATCCACCTCGGTGCGGCTGGAACAGTTCGACGGCCACCTGACCGAGCTGGCTTCAGGGCGGTATCGCGTCATGCCGCTGGCGGAGATCGCGGCCCGCCTGCGGGCCGGCGAGGCGCTGCCCGACCATGCCGTCGCCATCACCATCGACGACGCCGCGCTGTCGGTCTACACCGAGGCTTGGCCGCGCCTGAAAGCGGCCGGCCTGCCGTTCACCCTCTTCGTCTCCACCGAGCCGCTGGACCTCGAACTCGGCGGCTACATGAGCTGGGCCCAGCTGCGCGAGATGGCGGCCGATCCGCTGGTCACCGTCGGCAACCACGGCCACAGCCACGCCCACATGGCCTGGCAGGACGACACCGCGCAACGCGACGAACTGGAACAGGCCGCCGGCCGGCTGCGGGCGGAACTGGGCAAGGCGCCCGAGCTGTTCGCCTATCCCTACGGCGAGATGAGCCTGGCGTTGCGCCAGAACGTCATCGAGGGCAGCTTCCTGGCGGCCTTCGGCCAGCATTCCGGTGCCGCCGGCGCGCTCAGCGACCGCTTCGCCCTGCCCCGCTTCCCGCTCAACGAAGCCTACGGCGACATGGACCGCTTCCGCCTGGTCGCCAACACCCTGCCGCTGCCGGTCGACGGCATCACCCCGGCCGATCCCAGCATCGCCGAGGCAGTGCAGAACCCGCCGAACTTCGGCTTCACCGTGGCGGCGCCGCTGGGCAATCTCGATGCGCTGAATTGTTTCGCGTCCGCCGGCGCGCCGCAGACGATGCGCCTGGACCAGCGTATCGAGCTGCGCTTCGCGGCCCCGCTGCCGGCCGGCCGCGTGCGCATCAACTGCACGCTGCCCGCCGAGGACGGTCGCTGGCGCTGGTTCGGCACCCAACTGGTCGTCGCCAAAACCGCCGCACCCTGAATTCACCGAACCCTGAAAGCCATCCCAAGACGCATTACGGGCGCGGGCGCAGCCTTGCGTCGTCGAGCGCCTGCAGCCGGTTGCTGCGGATCAGCTCGCTGAGCGCGGCGATGTAGTCGGGACCTTCTTCCGAATAGTTTTTCAGGCCGCGCACCAGTTCCTGGGCATGCAGCGGCTGGCCGATCGCGCGTGCCTTGGCGCGGCGGGCACGCAGGTCGGCGTAGGCCGGATGGCTGTTCAGGTTGTGCAGATAGGCGCGCACGGCACTCATCAGATCGGGAAAGCCACGCACCTTGAAATCGTTGCGGTCGGCATCGATGGGCGTCAGGCCGTGGGCGGCGTCGCCCCAGCTGCGCTGGCCGAACAATGCATTGGCCCGCAGCGCGAAGCGCGAGGTGCCCCAACCGCTTTCCTGCGCCGCCTGGGCCAGCGCCAGGCTGGGCGGCACCGCGTCGATGCGGCTCAGCAGGTCGGCCGCGTCGCCCGCCTCGGCGCCGTACCAATCGGCCACCGATTCCAGCCACATCGCATCGGTTGCCCCCAGCCGGCCCGCCGCCTGGGCATCCAGCGCGGCAATCACCTTGCCACGGGCACGGCGCAGCTCGCGGTTGGCCTGCAACACCATCGGCAGCAGGGTCCGCAGGAACAGCGCCTTGCGTACCTCAGCGTCGCCGATACGCGCCATGTCGCGCGGCAGCGCGGTGACCGCCAGACGCGGCACGCCGAGGCCGTCGTCGGCCAACAGGTCGTCGAGGCGGTAGTTCTGTGAATCGAAAAGATCTTCCAGGGAAACAGCGTCGCGCACGTAGACGCGGCGCAGTGCCGGGCTGTCCGCGGCAAGACCCAGTTCCTGCCAGGCCGAGCGCGGCAGCGGGGCGGCGCCGAGCCACAGCGCGATGAGAAGAAAGAACCCGAAGAGTGCCACCAGCGCCGTGCCGCGGCCTGTCAGGTCGCGGTTCACGATCCGCGCAAAGCGCGTCAGGAAACGTCCCACGACCGGCTGCCACTCAGCGACCAGTGCCGCCACCTGTGCCCCCATCGCCTCACCGCCTCGCCATTGTTTTTTCAGTCTATGCAGTGCCATTCCGACTGCCAGACAACATAGGGCGGCTTCGCGAAGATTTCGTTATCGAAGGATCAGAGTCAGGGCTCAATTTCGCTGCAACGTACAAGCGAATCCGCAGCCTCACTTGAGCGTTGGCCAAAAAACTTAGGGGCATTTCCGTGACTTCGGAAATGCCCCTTCGCAAGCGCAACGAACGTGCGGACGAAAAGCGCTCTAGATAACCGGGCGCACCTCGACCACCTCGGGGATGTAATGACGCAGCATATTTTCGATGCCCATCTTCAAGGTGGCGGTTGAACTGGGGCAACCCGCGCAGGCGCCCTGCATGTGCAGGTAGACGACGCCCTTGTCGAAACCGCGGAACACGATATCGCCGCCGTCCTGGGCAACGGCGGGCCGCACGCGGGTGTCGAGCAGCTCCTTGATCTGGCCGACGATCTCGCTGTCTTCGCCGCCTTCCGCTGCCGCGTCGCTGTGTCCCTCATCGCCGGATTCCGCATCGTCCAACAGGACGGGGCGGCCGGCGGTGAAGTGTTCCATGATGACACCCAGGATGGCCGGCTTCAGCAGGTACCACTCGCGGGCGTCTTCCTTGGTGACCGAAACGAAGTCGGTGCCGAAGAACACGCCGACCACACCCTCGACCGCGAACAGCCGTTCGGCCAGCGGCGAGCGTGCCGCCGAAGCGGCATCGGGGAAGTTGGCGGTGCCGGCGGCCAGCACGTCGCGGCCGGGCAGGAACTTCAAGGTTGCCGGGTTCGGGGTCTGTTCGGTCTGGATGAACATGGGACGGCGTCTCCTAGGGATCTTCGCCCCTCCGGGGGGCTTCGTGCCTGAATGTGGGCCACGGGGCGGGCCGCTTCAAGCCTCTTCGGCTAAATCAGACTAAATTAGTCAGGTTTGGTCAAGCGGGACGGGAAGGCGCCTTTTCCGCAGCCGGCGTCAGGTCACCGCGTCGATTTCGTCGATGGTGATGGAATCCGGCACGATGGTGACCGGGATGTGCAGGCGGCCGAGGAATTTGCCGGTCAGCGCCGAGACCAGCGGACCGGGTCCGCGCTTGCCGGTCGAGGCGCCGAGCACCAGGATCGAGATGTTGGGCTCCTCGTCCAGCAACGCCAGCAGTTCGTCGCGGCGGTCGCCCTCGCGCACATAGAGCACGGGCAGGCTGCCGGCCAGATCGCTAACCTCGGCGGCGAGGCGCTGCAGCACCTGTTCGGCCTCGGTGCGGGCCTCCTCGCGCATCAGGTCGCCGACCGACATCCAATGCTGGAATTCCGACGGCTCGACCACGTAGAGCATGGCGACCTTGCCGCCGGTGCTGCGGGCGCGCAGCGCGGCAAAGCGCAGGGCGACGCGCATTTCCTCGGTCTCGTCGACGACCACCAGAAAGACGCGGCTGGAGCGGCTGCCGGACGTCGTCGTCTTCGCGGCGTCGGCAGTGCTATCGGGGGCGCCGGCGGCGGCAGAATTGTCCGCCGGACTGCCCGAAGGAGGAGGGACGTCTGCCATGCGCGGGTTCCTTTGGTGGTTTTCTCTCTCGGGTAGGCGTCCGTACCGGCGAATCCTGCCACTAGGGGGAGCGGCGGCGCAATCGTCGCGTTGCAGCCGGCCGGCGAAGCGACCGCATGGCGGACCCCGCCGGGCGGCCACCTACGGCCGCAAAAACCCTATGATATCATACACTTCATCGATGATCGGGGCGGCGACGGCCTGAGCCCGCTCGGCGCCCTCACGCAGCACCGAGTCGACGTAATGGGTATCGTCCACCATGCGTTTCATCTCTTCGCCCATGTGGCCGAGGCTGGCGACCGCCACATCGGTCAGCGCCTTCTTGAAGTCGGCGAAACCCTTGCCCTCGAAGGCGGTGACGGTGTCGGCCAGCGCCCGGTCGGTGAGCGCCGCATAGATGGTCAGCAGGTTGGCGGCCTCCGGCCGCGCCTCTCGGAAGGCGGCGGTGAACTGGCCTTCGGGGCCGACCACCGAGGCATCGGGCAGCAGTTCGGAATCGCTGGTCGCCCGGCGCACCTTCTTGGCCACGGTGTCGGCATCGTCGGTCATGTTGATGCGCGCCGCGTCGGACGGATCGGAACTGCTCATCTTCTTCGCGCCGTCGCGCAGCGACATGACGCGGGTAGCCGAGCCCTGGATGATCGGCTCGACGATCGGGAAGTAGTCGACACCATAGTCGCTGTTGAACTTCTGGGCGACGTCGCGGGTCAGTTCCAGATGCTGCTTCTGATCCTCGCCCACCGGCACATGGGTCGCCTTGTAGACCAGGATGTCGGCGGCCATGAGGTTCGGGTAGACGTAGAGCCCGGAGGACGCCTTTTCGCGGTTCTTGCCGGCCTTGTCCTTGAACTGGGTCATGCGGTTCAGCCAGCCGATCCGCGTCACGCAGTTGAACACCCAGGCGAGCTGGGCGTGGGCGGCGACCTGCGACTGGTTGAAGATGATCGAGGTCTTGGGATCGATGCCGGCGGCGAGATAGCCGGCGGTCACCTCACGCGTGCGCTGACGCAGCACGTCCGGGTCCTGCCACAGGGTGATGGCATGCTGATCGACCACGCAGTAGATGCAGTCGTAGTCGTTCTGCAGAGCCACGAAGTTGCGGATGGCCCCGAGATAGTTGCCAAGGTGCAGATTGCCGGAGGGCTGGACGCCCGAGAAGATCCGTTTCATGTGCCTGTGCGACCAGTACAAAAGGGGAAGGAAGCTAAAGTGTGCCGGGGTGCGGTCCCGGGCCCCAGGGGCAGCAGGGGGGCAGCGGGGGTTATCGCTGGACAGCCGGGAGCGGTCAAGGTCCCAGGACGCAGGCCACTTATGCAGAGTCCCTATGCAGGGCCGGGCGGCACACCGGGAGGCACAGGCAGAACGCGCAAGGGGGACCACCGCGCCACGGGTCAGTCGGCGGCGGCGCTGTTCTTCTTGGCGCCGCGGCGCAGCGATCCCGCCAGATCGGCGCGGGAGACGGCGCCGAGACCGACGGCCAGTACGCCGTAGACCACCATGCCGGCGGCCACCAGGACCGCCAGGGCGACCGCCCGTTCGACGAAGCTGTCGTCGAACCAGGCGCCGGTGACCCGCTGCAGCGCCCACAGCGCGACGCCCATGCCCGCCGAGGCGGCCAGGATACGCGGCAGGCGCCGGCGGAAGCGGTCGTCCAGGTGGCAGAACCCGAAGCGGCGCAGCGACAGGGCCAGCAGCACCACGTTGAGCCAGGCCGCCAGCGTCGTCGCCAAGGCGATGCCGACGTGGCGCAACTGCCAGAACAGCACGAGGCTGAGCACAATGTTGGCGACCACCGAGACCACCGAGTAGCGGAACGGTGTCACCGTGTCCTCGCGGGCGTAGAACGCCGGCTGCAGTATCTTCACCAGCACGAAGGCCGGCAGGCCCCAGGCAAAAGCACCGAGCGCCGCCGCCGTGGCCGCCGCGTCCTCGGCGCCGAAACGGCCATGCTGGAACAGGCCGCCGATGATCGGCCCGGCGATGATGACCAGCGCCACCGTCGCCGGCAGGGTCAGCAGCAGGGCGAACTCCAGCCCGCGGTTCAGGCTGTGCATCGCCTGATCCTCGTTGCCCGCGCGCAGCTTGCGGGCCAGATCGGGCAGCAGGACGATGCCGATGGCGATGCCGATCAGCCCCAGCGGCAACTGGTAGACACGGTCGGCGTAGTAGAGAAAGGAGAAGGCGCCCTCCTGCCAGGAGGCGATGGAGGAACCGACGAAAATGTTGATCTGCAGGGCGCCCGCCGAGAGCATGCCCGGCAGCATCAGCACCAGCAGGCGCTTCACCCCCGGGGTCATGCGCGGGCGCGGAAAGCGCAGCGCCATGCCGGCGCGCTTGGCGGCGACCACCAGGAAGATCATCTGCGCCGCGCCGGAGACGCAGACCGCCCAGGCCATCACCTGGCCGGGCAGCTCGGCGAAGAACGGCAGCACCGTCAGCAGGGCGGCGATGAAGATGACGTTCAGCAGGATCGGCGCCGCCGCCGCCGCCGCGAAGCGGTACAGCGAATTGAGGATGCCGCTGAGCAGCGCCACCACCGACATGAACAGCAGGTAGGGGAAGGTGATGCGCGTCAGGTCGATCGCCAGGGCGAGCTTTTCCGGATCCTGCGAGAAGCCCGAGCCGATCAGATAGATGAACCACGGCATGCCGGCCATGCAGACCGCCGAGACCACCAGCAGTCCGGTCACCAGCACCGACAGCGCCTCCTCGGCGAAGCGCCGCGCCGCGACCTCGCCTTCCTGCTCCAGCCGGCGTGCGAACAGCGGCACGAAGGCGGCGTTGAAGGCACCCTCGGCGAAGAGGCGACGGAACAGGTTGGGCAACCGGAAGGCAGCGAAGAAGGCATCGGCCACCGGGCTGGCACCGACCGCGTTGGCGATCAGAATGTCGCGCACGAAGCCGAGGATGCGGCTGATGCCGGTGTAGCCGCCCACGGTGGCAACGGAACGAACGAGGCTCATGCCGGAGAATACTCAGGGAAAGAATGTGGCGAAACGGCAAACGTCACGGCGCGGCAAGTCAGGACGCGGGCCAGAACAAGGGCCAGCGCGGTGGCCTCCGCTAACGCGACTTGCGGGCCGGGGCCTTGCGGGCACCCGACCGCGCGGTCGCGGCCTTCTTGGCCACGCTCTTGGGGGCCACGCTCTTGGGCGCCGTGCTCTTCTTGGCGGTCTCCTTCTTGGCCGGCGCCTTCTTGGCGTCCTTCTTGGCGCCCGGCTTGGCGACCGGCTTGGCGACCGGCTTGGCGACCGGCTTTTTTGCCGGCTTCTGGGCGGGCGCGCACTCGCCCTCGTCCAGCGCCGCCAGCAGCTTCTTCTCGATGGCGCGCAGCTTCTGCTTGCTCTCGATTTTGCCGCCGAGCGGATCCTGCACATAGAAGGCGTCGACCGCGCGTTCGCCGTAGGTCGCGATGCGCGCCGACTTGATCATCAGGTTGAGGCGGGTCAGCGTCTGGGTCACCAGATAGAGGAAACCCGGACGGTCGCGGCCGTTCACCTCGATCACCGTGTGGCTGCGGCTCGCCTTGTTGTCGATCAGCACCCGCGGCGTCACCCGGAAGACCTTGAAGCGGCTGGGGATCGGCGACTGCTGGGCCCGCAGTTCCTGCAGCGGCCGCATCCGCCCGGCCAGCGACTGTTCGATGGCGGAGGAAAGCCGCGCCAGCTTACCCGGCCGGTCGAAAGCGCCGCCGGTGGCGTCTTCGACATAGAAGGAGTCGAGCGCCATGCCGTTGGACAGCGTGAAGATGCGCGCCGCGGTGATCGACGCGCCGGCCACCGCCATGGCGCCGGCGATGCGGCTGAACAGGCCGGGATGGTCGGGGGTGTACACCGTCACCTCGGTGGCCTGGCGGTAGCGGTCGATCCGGGTGTCGATGGTCAGCGGCGCGCCGCTCGCCTCGGCCTCACGCACCAGGCGGGCATGGCGCAGGTGGCTGTCGGAATCGAGACCGCTCCAGTAGGAGGGGTAGCCGCGGCGCAGATGGGCGGCGATGTCCTTCGCGCTCCAGCCGGCTTCCTTCAGCGTTTCCTTCAGTTCTTCCTTGGCCCGTTTCACGCGCACGTCGCGCCCCTCGGCGGCGAGGCCGCCGGAGAGCACGGATTCCGTGCGCCAATAGAGATCGCGCAGCAGCGCCGCCTTCCAGGCGTTCCACACATTGGGGCCGACGGCGCGGATGTCGGCGACGGTCAGCACCAGCAGCAGGCGCAGGCGTTCGGGCGATTGCACCAGTTCGGCGAAGTCGTGGATCGTCTTGGGGTCTTCGATGTCGCGCTTGAAGGCGGTGTCGCTCATGGCGAGGTGGTTCAGCACCAGCCACGAGACCGTCTCGGTTTCCGCCGCGTCCAGACCGACGCGCGGACAGACCTTCTGCGCCACTTTGGCACCCAGTTCGGAGTGATCGCCGTTGCGCCCCTTGGCAATGTCGTGCAGCAGCACCGCCATGTAGAGCACGCGGCGCGACAGGATCTTGTGCACCACCTCCGTGGCGATCGGCGCCGCTTCGGCAAGGCGCCCCTCTTCGATGGCGTGCAGGATGCCGATGGCGAAGATGGTGTGCTCGTCCACCGTGTAGTGGTGGTACATGTTGTACTGCATCTGCGCGACGACGCGCCCGAAGTCCGGCAGGAAGCGCCCGAACACACCGGCTTCGTTCAACCGGCGCAGCGTCGTCTCCGGATCCTTCTGCGAGGTCAGCATGTCGACGAAGATGGCGTTGGCCTTGGGGTCCTCGCGCAGCGTCTTGTTGATCAGCCTCAGTTTGCGCGTGATCGCGCGCAGCGTCTCGGGATGGATGTCCAGATCGTGTTTCTGCGCGACCTGGAAGATGCGCAGCAGCTCGACAGGATTCTCGGTGAAGGCATCGGGCGAGGCGACCGTCAGGCGGTCGCCCTCCAGGCCGAAGCCCTCCACTTTGCGGCGGCGCTTGAGCTGCGGCAGGCGGAAGCGCGAGCGGCGGTTATGCTCGGCCTCGATGACGGCGCAGAAGATGCGCGTCAGGTCGCCGACTTCCTTGGCGACCAGGAAATAGCGCTTCATGAAACGCTCGACGTCCATCAGCCCGCCGTGCGGCGTGAAGCCCATGCGCGGCGCGATCAGCTTTTGCATGTCGAAGGTCAGCCGCTCGTCGGCGCGGCCGGACAGGTAGTGCATATGGCAGCGCAGGGTCCACAGGAAGTTCTGCGCCTTCTCGAAGGTGGTCACCTCGGCGGCGGTAAACACCTTGCGCTGCACCAGCGTGGCGATGTCGTCGACGTTGTAGAGGAACTTGGCGATCCAGAAGAGGGTGTGCAGGTCGCGCAGGCCGCCCTTGCCCTCCTTGATGTTGGGCTCCAGTTGGTAGCGCGAGCCGCCGAAGCGGTCGTGGCGCGCCTTGCGTTCGCTCAGCTTGGCCTCGATGAACTTGGTGGCGCCGCCGGCCTGCACGTCCTTGTGGAAGCGCTGGCGCAGTTCACGGTGCAACGCCTGGTCGCCCCATAGCCAGCGCGATTCCAGCAGCGCGGTGCAGATGGTGATGTCGCTCTTGGCCAGGCGGATGCATTCGTTCACCGAGCGCGTCGAATGGCCGACCTTGAAGCCCAGGTCCCACAGCAGGTAGAGCATCTCCTCGACCACCTGCTCGCTGCGCGGGGTGATCTTGTAGGGCAGCAGAAACAGCAGATCGATGTCGGACTGCGGCGCCAGTTCGCCGCGTCCGTAACCGCCGACGGCGATCAGCGACAGCCGCTCGCCGGTCGAGGGATTGGCCAGAGGATAGAGCCGCTGGCCGACATGGTCGTAGACGGCACGGATCAACTGGTCGACCAGGTAGGCCTCGGCGCGCACCGTCGCGGTGCCGCTGGCGCCGTCGTCCTCGAAACGGCGGCGCACCTCGGCGCGGCCGGCGGCCAGGGCCGCCTTCAGCAGGGCCAGCACCGCGCTGCGCTGCTGCGGGCCGACCTCGGTCTCACCGAAGATCTGTTCCAACCGGCCGCCCAGACGGCGCCGGTTGATGATGGCGCGCGGGTTTTCGATGCCGGACCCGGCCACCGCCTCCAGGGCCGCGTCCCCGGCAGGCGCAACGGCGGCGTCAGGCGCCGGACCGGGCACCGCGGTCGCATCGAGAAGATCAAGACTGCTGGGCATGATATCCTTCACATCGGCCCGGGGCGGGCAACTTTCCAGGGGCCTGCGGAAAAGCGCAACCTTAGGCGCTCTATCCCTGGGAATCGCGCATATTTGCACCAAATAAGAGACATTATGGCACGATTCCTCTGCGCCGTCTTAACCGCCGTTCGCCTACCTATAGTCCCGGTGGCACTGTTGGGCGTCCTGGCGGCCGCCTGCAGCAGCGAGACCGACCAGCCGCGGCCGATGCACATCGCCGCCCAGGTGGTCGACGACACGGTGACGCTGGCGGTCAGCGAGATCCCGCCAAGCCGCCAGATTACCGCCCTGGTGCTGGTCGATGCCACGGGCAACGAGACCCCGGCCCGCGAACGCGAGCTGATCACGCGGGAGGAAGGCAGCGGCGGCAATGCCGGCCCGGGCGTCGGTGTCGGCGCCAGCGGCGGGTCGTCCAGCGGCATCCGCCCCTATATCTCGCTCGGCTACCTGTTCCGCGGCGACGACAGCACCCGGCGCAGTCAGCATCTCACCGCCGCGATACCCTTGAACGACCCCGCCGCCTATGCCGCCGGCTACCGCGACTGGCGCATCGTCGTGCGCTACCGCGACCAGCTGGGCGAACCGCAGCAGGTCGCCATTCCCGCGCCGGCGCCCTGAGGCCCCGGCGCCCAGACCCCTGGCAATTTGAAAGCGCGCGCGGCATAACCGCACCTCGGCAAGCGTCACGATTCGGGAGAGCATGGATGAAGTCCGCCCTGGCGATCCGCCACGTCCTCTTCGAAGACCTCGGCGCCTTCGCGCCCGCCCTGGAGGCCGCCGGCTATCGGCTGCGCTATCTCGACGTCGGTCAGGAAGGCGGCAAACAGGAACTGGCCGATCTGCCGCCGCAACGCGACGACCTGGTCATCGTGCTGGGCGGGCCCATCGGCGTCTACGAGGACGACAGCTATCCCTTCCTAGCCGACGAGATCGCCTTCCTGGAACGGCGCCTGGCGGCGAACGCGCCGCTGATGGGTATCTGCCTCGGCGCGCAGCTCATCGCCCGGGCCGCCGGCGCCCGGGTCTACCCCAGTGGCATGAAGGAGATCGGCTTTGCAGCCATCACCCTGACCGAGGCCGGCACGGCCTCCTGCCTCGCGCCCTTCGCCAAGGCCCCCCTGACCCTGCACTGGCACGGCGACACCTTCGACCTGCCCGAAGGCGCCGAACTGCTCGCCAGCACCGAAGCCTGCCGGAACCAGGCCTTCGCCCTGGGCCGCAACGTCATCGGCTTCCAGTTCCACCCGGAGGCGGACTGCAGCGCCATCGAGCAGTGGCTGGTGGGGCACACGGTCGAGCTCAACGCCGCGGGAATCGACATCGCGAAGCTGCGCGAAGACGCGGGGCGCTATCGCCGGGAGCTGGCGGACAAGGCAGCAGCGACACTCACCGCCTGGCTCGACGGGCTGGACAACTAGTCCTTCGAGAGGTCTTTCAGGCGATAGAGCAGGTCCAGCGCCTCGCGCGGGCTGAGCGCGTCGGGGTTGATTTCTTCCAGCGCCGCTTCCACCGCGCTTTCCTCGACCGCCGGTGCGGCGGCCTTGGCCGCAGTGGCGGCGAACAGCGGCAGGTCGTCGGCCAGGCGGGTGAGGGCACCGGCCTGCTCGCCCTGTTCCAGGCTGGCCAGCACGGTCTCGGCGCGCGCCACCGCCGCCGGGGGCAGCCCGGCCAGCTTGGCCACGTGGATGCCGTAGGAGCGGTCGGCGGCGCCGGCCGTCACCTCATGCAGGAAGACCACGTCGCCCTGCCATTCCTTCACCCGCATGGAGTGGCAGGCCAGGGAGTCGAGCTTGGCCGCGAGGCTGGTCAGCTCGTGGTAGTGGGTGGCGAAGAGGGCGCGGCAGCGGTTCACCTCGTGCAGGTGTTCCAGGCAGGCCCAGGCGATGGACAGGCCGTCGAAGGTCGCCGTGCCGCGGCCGATCTCGTCCAGGATGACCAGGGCGCGCGGCCCGGCCTGATTGAGAATCGCCGCGGTCTCCACCATCTCCACCATGAAGGTCGAGCGCCCGCGCGCCAGGTCGTCGGCGGCGCCGACGCGGCTGAACAGGCGGTCGACGACACCGATGTGGGCGGCCTCGGCCGGCACGTAGCTGCCCATCTGGGCCAGCACGGCGATCAGCGCGTTCTGGCGCAAAAAGGTCGATTTACCCGCCATGTTGGGGCCGGTCACCAGCCACAGGCGGCCGTCTTTACCCGCCGGCCCGGCTTCCCCGTCTTCCAGACGGCAGTCGTTGGCGACGAAGCCGCTTTCCTGCGCCGCCGCCAGGGCGGCCTCCACCACCGGGTGGCGCCCGGCGGTGATGTGGAAGGCGGTGCTGTCGTCCAGGCGCGGGCGGCACCAGCGCTGGCCCACCGCCAGTTCGGCCAGGGCCGCGGCGACATCGAGGGCGGCCAGGGCCCGTGCCGCCGTGGCGATCTCCTCGCCGCGCTGCAGCACCTCGCCGACCAGGTCCTGCACCAGCTGCAATTCCAGGGCGAGGGCCCGCTCGGCGGCGCTGGCGATCTTCTGTTCCAGCTCCGACAGCGCGACGGTGGAAAAGCGCTTCGCCGAGGCCAGGGTCTGGCGGTGGATGAAGGGGCTGTCGCCCGCCGTCTGGATCTTGTCGGCGTGGGTCGGCGTCACCTCGATGAAATAGCCCAGCACGTTGTTGTGCTTGATCTTCAGCGAGGCCACGCCGCTGTCCTGCACGTACTTCTGCTGCAGCCCGGCGATCAGCTTGCGGCTGTCGTCGCGCAGCGCGCGCAGCTCGTCCAGGCCAGCGTCGTAGCCGGGCGCGATGGCGCCGCCGTCGCGCGCGAGCATCGGCGGCTCCGGCGCCAGGGCGCGGGCGAGGCGGGCGACCAGGGTGTCGTGGATGCCAAGATCGCGGACCGCCTCGGTCAGCAGCGCCGGCGCGACATTCCCCCCCTGCAGCAGGGTCCGCAGATCGCCGGCCACGGTCAGGGCATCGCGCACCGCCGCCAAGTCGCGCGGACCGCCGCGCCCCAGGCTGAGGCGCGACAGGGCGCGTTCGATATCCGGGCAGCGGCGCAACCGCGCGCGCAGGTCGGCCCGCAGGCCTTCCCCGTCGACAAAGTGGGCGACGAGGTCATGGCGCCCGGCCACCGCCGCCGGATCGGTCAGCGGCGCCGCAAGGCGGGTGGCCAGCAGGCGCGCGCCGGCGCCGGTCACCGTGCGGTCGATGGTGGCCAGCAGCGAGCCGGCCCGCCCGCCGGTCAGCGCCTCGGTCAGTTCCAGGTTGCGCCGGGTCGCCGCGTCGATCTCCATCACCGCGCCGGCGGCCAGGCGCCGCGGCGCCAGCAGGCGGGGCAGGCGGCCCTTCTGGGTCAGGGTCACGTAGTCGATGAGGGCGCCGGCGGCGGCCAGCTCGGCGCGGCCGAAGGCGCCGAAGGCGTCCAGCGCCTTCACCGCGAAGACCTCCTCCAGGCGCTTCGACCCGTTGGCGCTGTCGAAGCGGGCGGCGGGCAGCGGCGTCAGACGGCTTTTGAAGTCGCTGAAAATTTCGCCGAAAATTTCACGGGCGCCCGGTTTGTCCAACAGGCGGTCGGCAACGATCAGTTCGCCGGGCGACAGCCGGGCCAAAGTGGCGGCGAGACCCTGGGGGTCGACCGGCTGGGCCAGGAAGACGCCGGTGGAGATGTCGAGCCAGGCCAGGCCCAGCTCGCCGCCGGCCTCGGCCAGGGCGGCCAGATAGTTGTGGGCGCGGGCGTCGAGCAGCTCGTCCTCGGTGATGGTGCCGGGCGTCACCACCCGCACCACGTCGCGCTTGACCACCGACTTGCTGCCGCGCTTCTTGGCCTCGGCGGGGTCTTCCATCTGTTCGCAGATGGCGACCTTGAAACCCTTGCGGATGAGGCGCGAGAGGTAGCCGTCGGCGGAATGCACCGGCACGCCGCACATGGCGATGTCCTGGCCCTGGTGCTGACCGCGCTTGGTCAGCGCGATGTCAAGCGCCGCCGAGGCCTGCTCGGCATCCTCGAAGAACAGCTCGTAGAAGTCGCCCATGCGGTAGAACAGCAGGCAGCCGGGGTGGGCCTGCTTGATCGCCAGGTACTGGGCCATCATGGGGGTGACCCCGGGAGGCGTGGCCTCAGGAGACGTCACGCCCGCCGCCGGGCCGGCCTGGCCGGCCTGGCCGGTCGGGCCGGTCGGGCCGTCGGTCTCCGGGGAGCCGTCTTTTGGGGAAGTCGCTGCTTGTGCGGTCATCGATCAATAGCTTTACTTTGGCCGAGGTTATCACAGGCCCCCGGCGCCGGTGCAAGGGACCCAAGCGCAAAGGCCGCGCGGACTGATGGGGATCAATGCCCAGCCTGCCCGCGATGGGCGACGGTGGCGGTCGGAACGGTTCAATTTTTAGGAGATGCGCAGACGTGGCGGACGGTAAGCAGACTTTCGGCGAGGACGTGACGGTCGAGGTAGCGGGGACTTTCACCACCCGGGACAAATTCACCGCGGCGGTCAAGGCGCTGCAGGCCGCCGGCTTTGCGCATGACGACATCTCCGTGCTGGATACCCATGAATCGCTGAGTGCGGCCGGCAAGCCGAGCGAAGCCTGGCAGGAATCCCTGGCCGGCATGGTCGGCGAGGTCAACTACGTCGGGCCGCTGACCGCCGCCGGCTTCATCGCCCTGGCCTCCGGCCCGGTCGGCGCCGCGGTCGCCGGGGCGATGGCCGCCGGCCTGACCGGGGCGGCGCTGGTCGACCTGCTGGCCGAGGTGCGCGCAACCCCGCACACCGAAGCCTTCGCCCGCGCCCTGGAGGCCGGCGCCATCCTGCTGTGGGTGCGCGTTGGCGACGAGGGCCAGGCCCATGAGGCCGAAGCCCTGCTGACCCGCCACGGCGCCGGCGATGTGCACCGCCATGTAAAATAAGGCGTGGCACGGCCCCAAAGCGGGGCCGGGGAGCGGTTCCGGCCCGGCCTTCGGCCCCCCCGGGTGTGCCTCGGGGTTTGCCCCTGGGCCTTTGACGGCCTCCCTGCGCCTGTCTAATCTTTGCCGAAAAACAAGGTCCTGAAAGCAGCGGCCCGGCAGCACGCCGGGTCAAGCGGGCCCCCGCGGGAGGAAAACGCAAGGTATGGATAAGAATCGCGTCACGGACCAGGAAGCCCTGGATCTGCACTCGAGTGGCCGGCCCGGCAAGTTCGAGATCCAGGCGACCAAGCCGCTGACCACCCAGCGCGACCTGTCCCTGGCCTACTCGCCCGGCGTCGCCGCCCCCTGCCTGCGGATCGCCGAGGACGAATCAAAGGCTTACGACTACACGGCCAAGGGCAACATCGTCGCCATCGTGTCCAACGGCACCGCCGTGCTGGGCCTGGGCAACCTCGGCGCCCAGGCCGCCAAGCCAGTGATGGAAGGCAAGGCTGTGCTGTTCAAGCGCTTCGCCGATATCGACGGCATCGACCTGGAAGTCGATACCCAGGACGTCGACGAGTTCGTCAACTGCGTGCGCTTTCTGGGCAAGTCCTGGGGCGGGGTGAACCTGGAAGACATCAAGGCGCCGGAGTGCTTCGTCATCGAAGAGCGCCTGAAGGAACTGATGGACATCCCGGTGTTCCATGACGACCAGCACGGCACCGCCATCATCACCGCCGCCGGCTTCATCAATGCGCTGGCGCTGACCGGACGCGAAATGTCGGACGTCCGCGTGGTGATCAACGGCGCCGGCGCGGCGGGCATCGCCTGCGCCGAACTGATCAAGGCGATGGGCGTGCCGCACAACTCGGTGATGCTGTGCGATACCCGGGGCGTCATCTACCAGGGCCGCGAGCAGGGCATGAACCAATGGAAGTCGGCCCACGCCGTCGACAGCGAGTTGCGCACCCTGGACGAGGCGATGGCCGGTGCCGACGTCTGCATCGGGCTGTCGGTGAAGGGCGCCTTCACGCCGGAGATGATCCGCTCCATGGCCGAGCAGCCGATCATCTTCGCCATGGCCAACCCGGACCCGGAGATCACTCCGGAGGAGATCGCCGAGATCCGCGGCGATGCCATCGTGGCCACCGGGCGCTCCGACTACCCGAACCAGATCAACAACGTGCTGGGCTTTCCCTATCTGTTCCGCGGGGCGCTGGACGTGCGCGCCTCGACCATCAACATGACCATGAAGATCGCCGCCGCCGAGGCCCTGGCGTCGCTGGCCCGCCAGGACGTGCCCGACGAGGTCGCCCGTGCCTACGAGAGCAAGAGCCTGCGCTATGGCCGCAACTACATCATTCCGGCACCCTTCGATCCGCGCCTGATCGTCGCCGTGCCGAAGGCGGTGGCCAAGGCGGCGATGGAAAGCGGCGTGGCGCGCAAGCCGCTGAAGGACCTGCACGCCTACGAGCAGCAGCTTTCGGCGCGTCTCGACCCGACCGCCTCCAGTCTGCAGCGCATCTTCGACAAGGTGCAGCAGAACCCCAAGCGGGTGGTCTTCGCCGAGGGCGAGGAGGAGCGCACCATCCGCGCGGCGCTGGCCTTCCAGCAGGCCGGCTACGGCACCCCGGTGCTGGTCGGCCGCGAGCAGCAGGTGCTGGCCACCATGAAGTCGATCGGCCTGGAGAACAGCAGCCTGGAGATCCACAACGCGCGGCTGTCCAAGAACAACGCGCGCTACGTCGACTTCCTGTATCAGCGCCTGGGCCGCCTGGGCAAACTGCGGCGCGACTGCCAGCGCATGGCCAACCAGAACCGCAACGTCTTCGCCGCCTGCATGGTGGCCTGCGGCGAGGCCGACGCCATGGTGACCGGCCTGACCCGCAGCTTTGGCGTGACCTACGACGATATCCGCCGCGCCATCGACCCCAAGCCCAAGCAGCGGGTCTTCGGCCTCTCCATCCTGGTGGTCCGCGGGCGTTCGATCTTCATCGCCGACACCTCGGTGCACGAGCTGCCCAATGCCGAGCAGCTGGCCGACATCGCGGTGCAGACCGCCGCGGCGGCGCGCGCCCTGGGCCACGAGCCGCGCGTCGCCCTGTTGTCCTATTCCAACTTCGGCAATCCCTGGCACCCGGCCGCCCAGCGCATCCGCGACGCGGTGCAGGTCCTGGACCTGCGCGAGCCGGACTTCGAATACGACGGCGAGATGCAGGCCAACGTGGCGCTGAACTATCCGCTGATGAAGGAACACTATCCCGTCTCGCGCCTCACCGGGCCGGCCAACGTGCTGGTCATGCCCGGCCTGCACAGCGCCAACATCACCGCCAAGCTGATGCAGCAGGCCGGCGGCGGCACGGTGATCGGGCCGATCCTGATCGGCCTGGCGCATTCGGCCCAGGTGGTGCAGCTGGGCGCCACGGTGAACGACCTGGTCACTGCCGCCGCACTGGCCGCGTATGACGCCCAGAACGATTAAAGGCCAGAACGATTAGCGGCCAGAACGATCGGGGACCCAAAAGACTGCGCCCGGAGCGGTCCCGGAGCATTAAGGAACCCCCAGGGCCGCCCATCCCGGCGCCGTTGCAAAAGCTTCACGCGCATCGCGAAAACCGCGTGCTAAGCTTATAAACTAGGCTTGATTTGCGCCGGCAACCACGCCGGAAGGGTAAAAGGGACAGCATGACCGAAGGGTCGTCAGCACAGCGGGAGGGGGCGGCGGGACCGTCGTCGGACGGCGCGCCGCCGGAGACCGCTCAGGCGGCAAACAATCCCATGCCCGAGCCTCCGCTTCCCGCCAACCCGTTACCCGACAGGGGCCGGCTGCTGCTGGCCGCCGTGGTCCTGTGGCTGCCGATGCTGGCCGTGCTGCTGCTGCTGCTGGCCGACGGCCTGATCTCGCTGGCATCGGCAAGCATTGCCGCGGTTGCGGTGCTGGCCCTGATGGGCGTCATGCTGAACCAGCATTTCCGCCGCGTGCGCGCGCTGACCGGCTACCTGGGGCGGGTGCGCGAGGCCGGCGACGACACCCCGCTGCCCCCGGCACCGTCGGGCGGCGACCTGCTGTCGCCGGGGCTCAGCGACGCGATCGCCGAGACGGCGCGCGAGCAGCGCGCCCGGCGCCACGACCTGGAAGACACCATGGCGATGAACGCGGCGGTGCTGGCCGGGCTGCCCGACCCGCTGATCCTGGTCGGGCGGAACCGCCGGGTGTTGCGCCTCAACCCCGCCGCCGAGGCCCTGCTGGGCCACGACCTGACCGGACGCGAACTGGCCCTGGGCATCCGCAATCCCGCCCTGCTGGCCGCCGTCGAGGCGGTGCTGCGCGGCGGCGAACAGGAAACGGTCGAATTCTCCATTCCCGGCAAGGTCGAGCGCAACCTGGCCGCCCGGGTGCTGCGCCTGCCGGCGACGGCGCGCGAGCCGGCCAGCGTGATGATCGCCCTCTATGACCTGACCGGCGTGAAGCAGAGCGAACGGATGCGTGCCGACTTCGTCGCCAACGTCTCCCACGAGCTGCGCACGCCGCTGACCAGCCTGATCGGCTTCATCGAAACCCTGCGCGGCCCGGCCCGCGAGGATACCGAGGCCCGCGAGCGCTTCCTGAAGATCATGGAGGAGCAGTCGCACCGCATGTCGCGCCTGGTCGACGACCTGCTGTCGCTGTCGCGCATCGAACTGCAGGAGCACACCGCCCCCAGCAGCCAGAGCGACATGGCGCAGATCCTGGCCTCGGTCGCCTCGACCCTGGAGCTGGAGGCGGCGCGGCGCGGCATGCGCATCGAGATTGCCTGCGACCGCCTGCCGCCGGTGATCGGCGACCGCGACGAGCTGACCCAGGTGTTCCAGAACCTGCTGGACAACGCGGTGAAGTACGGCGAGGACAACACGGTGATCCGCGTTGCCGCCCGGTCCCTGGCCAAGGGCGGCGCCGGGGAGCGCCGGCTGGGCCGTGCCGGCCTGAAGGTCTCCGTCTTCAACGAGGGCGAAGGCATCGAGCGCGAGCACATCCCGCGCCTGACCGAACGCTTCTACCGGGTCGACAGCCGGCGCTCGCGCCGCCTGGGCGGCACCGGCCTGGGCCTGGCCATCGTGAAGCACATCATCAACCGCCACCGCGGCGTACTGGAAATCGAAAGCCGCGCCAACGAGGGCGCCACCTTCTCGGTCTACCTGCCCTCGGCGGCGGAAAAATTGGCGGAAAAGCCGGCGCCGCTGACGGCGCCCCGGGCTTCTTAAGGGCAGCCCTTTGTAAGGGTGACATCCCGGCGGACGTCGAAGCCAGCGCGGGAAATATGACAGCGCGGGGGGTCAGGAAATTTTCCCGACCCGGCCCGGCGGCGCAAAATCCCCAGGCATTTCCTTAACATTTCGTGGATTTACCCCCGCCCGGCAGCGGGTGTCATTTAAGTGTAACATGACTGTAGTAATAGCATCGCTGAGACGCCCTAGTTTGACCCCCGCCGGCACATGGCCGGCATCGCATTGCAGCCTCCCCGACGCCCCGGACCATCGGTAAAGCCGGTGATGCGGGCAGCCACAAGACAGGCATCCGGGCGGGCATCGCAGAGAGTTTCATCAATGGGCATTCAGCGGAGGTATACCCCGTGATCAAGAACAAGCTCGCCGTGGCGGCCCTTGCCGGCCTGGTCATGGCCGCGCCGGCCATCGCCGAGGCGCGTGACCAGATTCGCATCGTCGGTTCGTCGACGGTGTTCCCCTTCTCCACGGCCGTTGCAGAGGCTTTCGGCCGCAGCACCAGCTTCAAGACCCCGGTCGTCGAGAGCACCGGTTCCGGCGGCGGCATGAAGCTGTTCTGCGCCGGCGTCGGCACCGAGCATCCGGACATCACCAACGCCTCGCGGCGCATGAAGAAGTCCGAATTCGAGACCTGCACCAAGAACGGCATCACCGTCACCGAGGTGAAGGTCGGCTTCGACGGCATCGTGCTGGCCAATTCCAAGGCGGCCGAACCGCTGTCGCTGACCAAGAAGCAGATCTTCCTGGCGCTGGCCAAGACGGTTCCGGTCAACGGCAAGCTGGTCGACAATCCCAACAAGATGTGGAGCGATATCGACCCCTCGCTGCCGAAGATCAAGATCGAGGTCCTGGGCCCGCCGCCGACCAGCGGCACCCGCGACGCCTTCGTCGAACTGGTGATGGACGAGGCCGCCGAGGAGTTTCCGGAGATCAAGGCGCTGGACAAGAACGCCTTCAAGGTTGCCGCGCAGTCCATCCGTGAAGACGGTGCCTTCGTGGAAGCCGGCGAGAACGACAACCTGATCGTCCAGAAGCTGGAAGCCAACCCGGATGCCCTCGGCATCTTCGGCTTCAGCTTCCTCGATCAGAACGCCGACAAGCTGCAGGGCTCCACGGTCGAAGGCGTCGCGCCGGAGTTCGAGAACATCGCCTCGGGCAAGTACGGCGTTTCCCGCTCCCTGTACTTCTACGTGAAGCAGGAGCATGTCGGCACCATCCCCGGCATCAAGGAATACGTCGCCGAGTTCACCTCGGAGAAGGCCTGGGGCACCGAGGGCTATCTGGTGGAAAAGGGTCTGATCCCGCTGCCGGACGCCGACCGCAAGGCCATGCACGACTCAGCCAACGGTCTGGCCCCCCTGTCTATGTAAGGGTGCCGATGTAAGAAGAAGTGGGGAGCCGGCGGCGGCGGTGCGTCCGCCGGCCCTTCTTCCGGCCAAGACAAGAAACATCCGAACGAACGGCCCGGCCGCCCAGCCCCAGCAGTGACGCCGCGCGTCGAGCCAGCCCAGTCGAACCGAACAGTCCGTAAACTCTCCCCCTCAGGCCAGCCAACAACCGATGATCCGTCATGAATAGTCTGCTCCTCATCGCGATCCTGCTGGTCCTGACCATGATCGGCTATGCCTTCGGCCAGCGCCGCGCCCGCGTGGTGTCCGGCGGCCACCCTTCCACCCTGCACTCGCGCCCGCAGTACTACGGCCTCTACGTCGCCCTGTGGTGCGGCATCCCGAGCCTGCTGCTGATGGCCGCCTGGCTGATCGTCGAGCCGCATGTCGCCGAGTGGATGCTGATTTCCAGCCTGCCGGCAGAGACGACGGACCTGTCGCCGGACATGCTGTCGCTGCTGATCAACGATATCGAGAACCTGGCCTCCGGCAACATCGTCAGCCGCCAGGTGGATCCGGCGCTGCAGGCCGCCGCCGACGGCTACCAGTCGTTCCGCCATATCGCCAGCGCCGCCATGGCGGTCGCCGCCGTATCGCTGGGCATTGTCGGCCTGGCCCTGGCGCGCCGCCGCATCGTCCCGAGCTTGCGCGCACGCAATCTGGTCGAGCGCGCCGTCAACGTGCTGATGATCATCGCCTCGACCATCGCCATCCTGACCACCGTCGGCATCGTGCTGTCGCTGCTGTTCGAGGCGCTGCGTTTCTTCCAGCACGTGCCGCTGACGGAGTTCCTCTTCGGGCTGAACTGGAGCCCGCAGACGGCGCTGCGCGAGGACCAGGTCGGCTCCTCCGGCGCGTTCGGCGCGGTGCCGCTGTTCGCCGGCACGCTGATGATCACCCTGATCGCCATGTGCGTGGCGGTGCCGGTCGGCCTGTTCTCCGCCATCTACATGTCGGAGTACGCGGCGCCGAAAGTGCGCGCCATCGTAAAGCCGCTGCTGGAGATCCTGGCCGGCGTGCCGACCGTGGTCTACGGTTTCTTCGCCGCCCTGACTGTGGCGCCCTTCATCCGCGATACCGGCGAGGCCGTCGGCCTGACCGTTTCCTCCGAGTCCGCGCTGGCCGCCGGATCGGTGATGGGCATCATGATCATCCCCTTCATCTCCTCGCTGAGCGACGACGTGATGAATGCCGTGCCGCGCGCCCTGCGCGATGGCGCCTACGCCCTGGGCGCCACCAAGTCGGAAACCATCAAGCAGGTGATCTTCCCGGCGGCGCTGCCCGGCATCGTCGGCAGCCTTCTGCTGGCCATGAGCCGCGCCATCGGCGAGACCATGATCGTCGTCATGGCCGCCGGCCTGGCCGCCAATCTTACCGCCGACCCGCTGGAAGCGGTTTCTACCGTCACGGTGCAGATCGTCACCCTGCTGGTCGGCGACCAGGAATTCGACAGCGCCAAGACCCTGGCGGCCTTTGCCCTGGGCCTGGTGCTGTTCGTCGTCACCCTGGTGCTGAACATCGTCGCGCTGCACGTGGTCCGGAGGTACCGAGAGAAGTATGACTGAGAGCACTCTTCCCGCCGTGGGCCTGCGCCGCGCCGACCTGTCGGAGCAACGGCTTAAGCGCCGCTATGCCGCCGAAAAACGCTTCCGCCTGTACGGCGCCTCGGCGATCGGCATTGCGCTGGCCATTCTCGGCCTGCTGATCGGCACCATCGTCTCGAACGGCTACACCGCCTTCGTGCAGACCTATCTGGCGGTGCCGATCTATCTCGACGCCCAGGCGATCGATCCCGAAGGAACGCGCGACACCGAAACGCTTTACCGGGCCGACTACCAGAGCCTGGTGAAGGGCGGCCTGCGCGAGATGTTCCCCGACGTCACCGGGCGGCGCGAGAAGCTGAAGCTCTACGGCCTGGTCTCCAACGCCGCAGTCTACGACGTCCGCGACCAGGTGATGGCGGACCCCGCGATGATCGGCACCACCCAGACCCTTTGGGTGCGCGCCTCCGACGACGTCGACAGCCTGATCAAGGGCGCCATCGACCGCAACCTGGAGGAAGACAACCGCCGGGTTAAGGACGACGAGATCCGCTGGATCGAAACCTTCGAGGCCCAAGACGGCGTCGACGTGCGCTTCAACACGCACTTCTTCACCTCGGGCGATTCACGCGAGCCGGAACAGGCCGGCATCTGGGGGGCGGTGGTGGGCTCGGCCCTGACCCTGCTGATCACCTTGGCGCTGTCTTTCCCGATCGGCGTGCTCTCCGCCGTCTATCTGGAAGAGTTCGCCCCCAAGAACCGCTGGACCGACCTGATCGAGGTCAACATCAACAACCTCGCCGCGGTGCCCTCGATCATCTTTGGCCTGCTCGGCCTCGCCGTCTTCCTCGGCACCTTCGGCCTGCCGCGTTCGGCACCGGTGGTCGGCGGCATGGTGCTGGCGCTGATGACGCTGCCCACCATCATCATCGCCGGCCGCGCCGCCCTGAAGGCGGTACCGCCGTCGATCCGCGAAGCCGCGCTGGGCATCGGCGCCTCGCCGCTGCAGGTGGTGACGCACCATGTGCTGCCGCTGGCGCTGCCCGGCATCATGACCGGCACCATCATCGGCATGGCCCAGGCGCTGGGCGAGACCGCGCCGCTGCTGATGATCGGCATGGTCGCCTTCATCGTCGACATTCCCGGCGGCGTCTCGGACCCGGCGACCGTGCTGCCGGTGCAGATCTACCTCTGGGCCGACAGCCCGGAGCGCGCCTTCATCGAGAAGACCAACGGTGCCATCATGGTGCTGCTGGGCTTCCTCATCCTCATGAACGCCCTGGCGGTGCTGCTGCGCAAGCGCTTCGAGCGTCAATGGTAAGCCGCCCGTAAAATGACCGGGCAAGCGACGGAGACAATCATGGAAGCAGCCATGGAGACCGCGGCGCCGCGCAGCAATCTGCGCAACAGCGCCAAGATGACAGCCCGCCAGGTGTCGGTGTTCTACGGCGACACCAAGGCCTTGAAGGACGTCGACCTGGACATCGGCGAAAACCAGGTGACCTCGCTGATCGGCCCTTCGGGCTGCGGCAAGTCGACCTTCCTGCGCTGCCTGAACCGGATGAACGACGTCATCGACATCTGCCGCGTCGAGGGCGATATCACCCTGGACGACGTCGATGTCTACCGCAGCGGCCTGGACGTGGTGCAGCTTCGCGCCCGCGTCGGCATGGTGTTCCAGAAGCCGAATCCCTTTCCGAAGTCGATCTACGACAACATCGCCTACGGCCCGCGCCTGCACGGCATCGCCGAGTCGAAGTCGGACCTGGACGACATCGTCGAGATCAGCCTGACCAAAGCCGGCCTGTGGAATGAGGCAAAAGATCGCCTGCAGCAGCCCGGCACCGGCCTGTCCGGTGGCCAGCAGCAGCGCCTGTGCATCGCGCGCGCCATCGCGGTCAACCCGGAAGTCATCCTGATGGACGAGCCCTGTTCGGCGCTCGACCCCATCGCCACGGCCAGGATCGAAGAGCTGATCGACGAGCTGCGGCAGAACTTCACCATCGTGATCGTCACCCACTCGATGCAGCAGGCCGCGCGCGTCTCCCAGCGCACCGCCTTCTTCCACCTGGGCGTCCTGGTCGAGGTCGGCGATACCGAAGATTTGTTCACCAACCCGCAGGACGAGCGCACCCAGGGCTACATCACCGGCCGCTTCGGCTGATGCGGCCCCCAAAGAGAGCCCTCGAGAGAACGCTACGACCCATGGCCCCGATCAAAAAACTGGCCCCGACCAAAAAACGCCCGAAGGACCGAGCAGCATGAACAGCGATCACATCGTCAAATCCTTCGACGAGGAACTGCAGCGACTGAGCGCCGTGGTCCTGCGCATGGGCGGCGTCGCCGAAGCGCAGCTCGCCGGCGCCATAGAGGCGTTGGTGCGCCGCGATTCCGACCTGGCGCAAAAGGTCGTCGCCGGCGACGAAGCCATCGACCAGATGGACCTGGAACTGGACGAGAACGCAGTGCGCACCCTGGCGCTGCGCCAGCCGATGGCCAACGACCTGCGCGAAGTGATCTCGGCGCTGAAGATCTCCAGCGACCTGGAGCGCATCGGCGACTACGCCAAGAACGTCGCCAAGCGCACCATCGCGCTGAACCAGCTGACGCCGCACGAGGCGGCGCGGTCGATCCCGCGCATGGCCAAGCTGGTGCAGGCGATCATCAAGGACGTGCTGGACGCCTACGCCAACCACGACCCCAATCGCGCCATCGACGTGTGGCATCGCGATGAGGAGGTCGACGAGATGTACACGGCGCTGTTCCGCGAGCTGCTGACCTACATGATGGAAGATCCGCGCCACATTACGCCCTGCACCCATCTGCTGTTCATCGCCAAGAACATCGAACGTATCGGCGACCACGCCACCAACATCGCCGAGACGACGCACTATCTGTCGACCGGCAAGCGCATCCACGGCGGCCGTCCGAAAGGCGACCTGTCGAGCTTCCAGGTGCTTAACCCGGAAGACGCCGCCGAAAATTGAAGCGATGAATGAAAAAGTGAGGGAAGAGGCGTGAAACCTCTCGTTCTGATCGTCGAAGACCAGGAAGCCCTGGTCACGATGCTGCGCTACAATCTGGAAGGTGCCGGGTTCCGCGTGAACACCGCGGGCGACGGCGAAGAGGCCCTGGTCGCAGCGGCCGAGGAAGTGCCGGACCTGATCCTGCTGGACTGGATGCTGCCGCTGATGTCGGGCATCGAGGTCTGCCGTCAACTGCGCAGCAAGGCCGATACCCGGCGCGCACCGATCATCATGCTGACCGCGCGCGGCGAGGAAACCGACAAGTTGCGCGGGCTGGACAGCGGCTGCGACGACTACATCACCAAGCCGTTCTCGCCGGCCGAGCTGATCGCGCGCATCAACGCGGTGCTGCGCCGGAGCAAGCCGGAGCTCAGCAGCGAGATGCTGACCTTCGAGGATCTGGCCATGGACCTGGCGGCCCACCGCGTGCGTCGCAACGGCCACGACATCCACCTGGGGCCGACCGAGTTCCGCCTGCTGCGCCACCTGATGCAGCACCCGGGCCGCGTCTTCACCCGCGAGCAGTTGCTGGATTCCGTCTGGGGCCGCGACGTCTACGTGGAGCCGCGCACCGTCGACGTGCACATCCGCCGGCTGCGCAAGGCGTTGAACCAGGCGGGCGACGACGACCTCATCCGCACCGTGCGCTCGGCCGGCTACTCGCTGGACCGCCCGGCGGCCTGACCAACCCCGTGACCTGACCTACCTTAGGCGCCGCCTTACGTGCCGTCTTTCAGGGGCCGGCGCATGTGGACGATGCCGTCTTCGCTGCCGGCGCGCTGGAAACCAAGTTCCTCGCAGAGCGCCAGCATGCGTCCGTTGTCGGCGAGCACGTCGCCCCAGATCTCCTCGATGCCGCGCTTCACCGCGAAGTCCATGATGCGCTCCATCAGCGCCCGGCCGAGGCCGCGCCCCTTGTCGGCGGAACGGATGGTGATGGCGAACTCGGCCCGCTGGTTATCCGGATCGGCGACCAGGCGCACGACGCCCAGGCCGCTGCGGTCCGGACCCTCGGCGGGAAAGGCGGCCAGCGCCATTTCGCGGTCGTAGTCCAGCTGGGTAAGACGCGCCGCCATCTCCGGGCTCATCTCGCGCATGTGGGCGAAAAAGCGCATGCGCACGTCGGCCGGGTCGAGCCGCTTGAAGCCGGTGCGCAGGCCCACGGCATCGTCGGGCCGCAGCGGGCGCACGAAGATCTTCTGGCCGTCGGGCAGGGTGAAGGTCTCTTCCAGCGACTTCGGGTAGGGCCGGATCGCCAGCCGGCTGCCGCCGCTCGGCTTGCCCGCCTGGCTGGCGTCGATGCGGATGCGGGCGTCGAGCGCGATGACCCCCTCGCTGTCGGCCAGCAGCGGGTTGATGTCGACCTCGGCGACCTCGGCGATGTCGATGACCATCTGGGACAGGCGGATGAGGCAGTTGGCGATTTCCCGCAGGGCCGCGCGGGGGCGGTCGCGGTAGCCCTGCAGCAGCTTGTAGACCCGGGTCTGGGTCATCATCGCCTCGGCCAGCACCGGATCGAGCGGCGGCAGGGCCAGCGCCTTGTCGTTGATCACCTCCACCGCGGTGCCGCCCTGGCCGAACAGCATGACCGGACCGAACTGCGGATCGCTGACCACGCCGAGGATCAGCTCCTCGGCCTGAGGGCGGCGGCACATGGCCTGCACGGTGAAACCCTGCAGCCGCGCCTCGGGCGCCGCCTTGCCGATACGCTTCAACATCGCCTCGGCCGCCTGTTCCACCGCCTCGGCGCCTTCCAGGTCCAGCGCCACACCGCCCATGTCGCTCTTGTGGGTGATATCGCGCGACAGAATCTTCAGGGCCACAGGCCCGCCGATGCGCGCCGCCGCGGCGCCGGCTTCGCGCGGGTCGGCAACCACCTCGGCCAGCAGCACCGGGATTCCGTAGGCGGCCAGCGCCTGCTTGGCCTCCGCCTCGTTCAGCCATTCGCGGCCTTCGGCGATGGCGCCGGCGATGATCTCGCGGACGGCGGCGGTATCCGGCGACGCGCTTTCCGGCACCGAGGGCGGCACCCGCATCAGCAGGGACTGGTTATGGCGGTAGCGCACCAGGTGCATGAAGGCGCGCACCGCCTGTTCCGGCGTCGGGTAATGCGGCAACCCGGCACGGTCGAACAGCTGGCGCGCCTCGCCGACCGCGAAGTCGCCGACCCAGGCGGCGAAGACCGGCTTGTGATGCTGCTTGTCGTTCGCGCGGAACGCCTCGATCACCGCTTCGGCGGCCTCGACGGGATCGGCGACAGCGACCGGGCAATGCATCGCCAGCACCGCATCGTTCTGCGAATCCCGCAGCAAGGCCTCCATCGCTGCCTTGTAGCGCGACCCCGGTGCGTCGCCGATGATGTCGACGGGATTGGCCCGGCTCCAGGTGGCCGGCAGGCTGGCATCCATCGCGGTGACGGTCTGCGGCGACAGCTCGGCCAGCTTGCCGCCCTCGTCGATCAGCGCGTCGGTCGCCAGAACGCCCAGGCCGCCACCGTTGGTGAGGATGGCCAGGCGCGCGTCGCCGTCGGCGTTCCTGCTGCTCGCCGCCGCGTAGTTGGAGAGGGTCTCCGCCGCGTCGAACAGTTCTTCCAGCGTATAGACGCGCAGCATGCCGGCGCGCGCGAAGACGGCGTCGTAGACCGCGTCGGCACCGGCCAGCGCCCCGGTATGCGAGGCCGCGGCCTTGGCGCCCTCGGCATGGCGGCCGCCCTTGATGACGATGACCGGTTTGTTGCGCGCGGCGATGCGCGCCGCCGACATGAACTTGCGGGCATGCGCGATGGACTCGACATAGAGCAGGATGGCGCGGGTTTCCGCATCCATCGCCAGGTAGTCGAGCAGATCGCCGAAATCGACGTCGGCCTTGTCGCCCAGGGAAACGATCTTGGAAAAGCCGATGTTGCGCGGCGCCGCCCAGTCCAGCATCGCGGTCACCATGGCGCCCGACTGGGTGACGAAGGCGAGGTCGCCCGGCGGCGGGGCCACGTGGGCGAAGCTGGCGTTGATACCGAGACCGGGCACCATCATGCCCAGGCAGTTCGGCCCGACGACGCGCAGCAGGTGGGGGCGCGCGGCATCCAGCAGCTGCTGCTTCAGGCCGGCCCCGCCGCTGTCGCCACCCTCGCCGAAGCCGGCGGTGATGACCACCGCCGCGCGGGTGCCACGGGCGCCGAAATCGGCGATGAGCTGAGGCACGCTGGCCGGCGGCGTCGCAATGATGGCGAGGTCCGGCGCCATCGGCAGCGCCTCGACCGAAGGATAGGCCAGCACCCCCTCCAGGCTTTCATGGCGCGGATGCACCGGCAGGATCGGCCCTTCGAAGCCGCCCTTGAAGAGGTTGCGCGCCAGCACGGCACCCAACGAGCCGTCGCGGCGGCGGCCGCCGACCAGGGCGATGGAGCGCGGCTTGAAGAGAGCATCGAGGGTGCGGATGGTCACCGGTGGAGTGTCCCAAAACTTGTTTGAAAACAAAGGATTGTCATGGTCTTCAGTTTACCACCGCGGCATGACCGAACGATGATCTGGATCAGCTTTTCGCCCCGCTAGCGACCCAATTCCCGGCGGTAGGCCGCCTCGGCCTCAGGCCCGAAAACCGCGAAAACGACCCGCGTCAGGGCCTGGTCCACGGCGAGAAATTCGCGGACCGTCGCCACCGCGATCCCGGTCGCGCGGTCCAGGGGAAAGCCGTAGATGCCGGTGGAGATCGCCGGGAAGGCGACGGAGCGCGCGCCGATCTGCTTGGCGATCTTCAGCGCGGTGCGGTAGCAGGATGCCAGCAAGGCGTCCTCATTGCGGTCGCCGCCGTGCCATACCGGGCCGACGGTGTGGATGACGGACTTGGCTTTCAGGTCGTAGCCGTCGGTGGCGACCGACTGGCCGGTTTCACAGCCGCCGATCCTGGCACAGGCCTCGCGCAGGTTTCGTCCCGCCGCCCGGTGGATGGCGCCGCAGACGCCGCCACCCGGTTGCAGCCGGGAATTGGCCGCGTTCACGATGGCGTCGACATCCAGCTGCGTGATGTCGCCCGAATGGATCTCGATGCGCTGGTCGGATTTGGCATCGGGGTCTGAAGCCATGCTCGCCTCGTGCTTTGGCACCGCAGCCTAGAGTCTAGCCGGGGCCTGTGCGGCGGCCAATCAGGTTTCGGCCAAACCGCTTTTAGGCGCCCGCGGCGCCGGCGGATAAAGTCGGATGAGCCAGGCGAGCAGCAACAGGCCGGGGATCGCCAATCCGGTGGTGAGGACAAAGAAAGTCACCCAGTCCACCTGATCGGCCAGCCAGCCGCCGCCCGACGACAGCACGGTGCGCCCAAAGGCCATCAGCGACGTCAGCAGCGCGTACTGCGTACCGGTAAAGGCCTTGTTGCAGAGGCTGGAGAGATAGGCGACGAAGGCCGCCGAGCCGAGACCGCCGGTGAAGCTGTCGGCGCCAATAGCGACCGCCAGCATGCCGAGATCGTGTCCAATCATGGCCTGAACCGCGAACAGCAGGTTGGTTGCCGCCTGCAGAATGCCGCCGACCACCAAGGCCCAGAGAATGCCGTAACGTGCCACCATGGCGCCGCCGACGAAAACACCCAGCAGGGTCCCGATAAGGCCCACGACTTTGGTAATGCTGCCGATCTCAGTGCCGGTGAAGCCAAGCTCCACGTAAAAGGGATTGGCCATCACGCCGCCGATGGCGTCACCGAATTTGTAGAGCAGGGCGAACAACAGGATCACCACCCAGCCACGGCGCTGGACGAAGTCCGCCAGAGGCGCAAGCACGGCGTTTTCGATCCAGGCGCGCGGGTCGGCGGGAAACTCGGGTTCGGACGCCTGGACATGTCGCGGCTCCGGCGCCAGCAGAACGGTCAGGGAGCCGATCAGAACCAAAGCCGCCATGGCCGCGAAGACCCAGAACCAGCCGACAAAGTCCGAAAGCGCCAAGGCCCCCGCGCCCGCGACGAGAATACCCACTCTGTAGCCGAACTGGGTCGATGCCGCCCCGGCACCCTGTTCGTCGTCGGTCAGGATCTCGATGCGGTAGGCATCGAGCACGATGTCCTGGCTGGCCGAGCAGAAAGCGACGGCGAAGGCCGCGGCGGCCGTCGTCCAAGGGGCCGCCACCGGGTCGCAACTGCCCAGCGCCAGGATCGCGGCGATCAACGCGGCCTGGGTGACAAGGGCCCAACTGCGCCGGTGGCCCAGCAGGGGAGCCAGCAGCGGCAGGCGCACCTGGTCGATGACCGGCGCCCAGAGAAACTTGACGCTGTAGGGCACACCGACCAGCGCGAAAAGACCGATCGAGGTCTTGTCGAGGCCGACCTTGGCCAGCCAATACGACAGCGTCGAGAGCGTCAGCAGCAGCGGCAGGCCGCTGGAAAAACCCATGAAGAAGATGATGACGCTGCGGGGCTCGCCGTAGACGGCGAAAGCGCGAAGCCAACCTTCGCGCCGCGTCACGGCCCCCGCCGCCGTCGCTTCGCTGCCTTCAGCCGGCATCCTTCATTCGGCTTTCCTTTTTGCGCGCGTGCGGATCGAGCAGGCGCTTGCGCAGGCGGATCGATTTCGGCGTCACCTCGACCAGTTCGTCGTCGGCAATGTAGGCCAGGGCCTGTTCCAGCGACATGACCCGCGGCGGCGTCAGGCGCACCGCTTCGTCCTTGCCGGAGGCGCGCATGTTGGTGAGCTGCTTGGCCTTCATCGGGTTGACCTCGAGGTCATTGCCGCGGCTGTGCTCGCCGATCACCAGGCCTTCGTAGACGGGGTTGCCCGGATCGATGAAGATTTCGCCGCGCTCCTCCAGGTTCCACAGGGCATAGGGCACGGCCTTGCCGGTGCCGTTGGAAATCAGCACGCCGTTGCGCCGGCCCTGGATCGCGCCCTTGTGGGGACCGTAGCTGTGGAACAGCCGGTGCATGATGCCGGTGCCACGGGTGTCGGTGAGGAATTCGCCGTGATAGCCGATCAGGCCGCGCGCCGGGGCCAGGAAGGTGACGCGGGTCTTGCCGCCACCGGAGGGCCGCATGTCGGTCAGCTCGGCCTTGCGCAGGCCCATCTTTTCAACCACCACGCCGGAATACTCTTCATCGACGTCGACCTGGACTTCCTCCATCGGCTCCATGCGCTGTCCCGTCTCCGGGTCGTTGCGGTAAAGCACGCGCGGTCGCGAGATGGACAGCTCATAGCCTTCGCGGCGCATGGTTTCGATCAGCACGCCGAGCTGCAGTTCGCCGCGCCCGGCCACCTCGAAGGCGTCCTTGTCCGCGGTCTCGGTAATACGGAAAGCGACGTTGCCCTCGGCCTCGCGCATCAGGCGGTCGCGGATCATCCGCGAGGTCACCTTGTCGCCCTCCTGGCCGGCCAGCGGCGAATCGTTGACCGAGAAGGTCATCGCCAGGGTCGGCGGATCGACCGGCTGTGATTCCAGCGCCTCGGGAAACTCCGTCGCGCAGATGGTGTCGGCCACGGTGGCATCGGCCAGGCCGGCGATGGCGATGATGTCGCCCGCCGAGGCTTCTTCGACAGGCTCACGCTTCAGGCCATGAAAGGTCATCATCTTGGTGAGCCGGCCGCCGGCAATCTGCTTGCCGTCGCGGCGCAGCACCTTCACCGGCATGTTGAGCTTGGCCGTGCCGGCGTAAATGCGCCCGGTGAGGATGCGGCCCAGGAAGTTGTCGGCCTCCAGCGTGGTCGCCAGCATGGCAAAGGGCGCATCGGGATCGGCGACCGGCGGATGCACGTGCTTCACGATGAGGTCGAAGAGGATGTTCAGGTCCTTGCGCTCGTCGTCCAGATCGGCGACCGCCCAGCCCTGCTTGGCGGAGGCGAAGAGCATCGGGAAGTCGAGCTGATCGTCGTTCGCGCCCAGCGCGACGAAGAGATCGAAGACCTGATCGTGCACCCAGTGGGCGCGGGCGTCGGGCTTGTCGGCCTTGTTCACCACCACGATGGGACGCAGGCCGCGGGCCAGCGCCTTGGCGGTGACGAACTTGGTCTGCGGCATCGGGCCTTCGGCAGCGTCGACCAGCAGCAGAACACCGTCAACCATCGACAGGATGCGCTCGACCTCGCCGCCGAAGTCGGCGTGGCCCGGGGTGTCGACGATGTTGATCTTGGTGTCGCCCCAGGTGACCGCGGTGCACTTGGCGAGAATGGTGATGCCGCGTTCGCGCTCCAGGTCGTTGGAGTCCATCGCACGCTCGGTCACCTGCTGGTTGACGCGGTAGGTGCCGGACTGCTTCAGGAGCTCGTCGACCAGGGTCGTCTTGCCGTGGTCGACGTGAGCGATGATCGCAATATTGCGGATCTGGTTGGCCTGGACCGTCATGGTGTCGTTTGGCTTTCGTGAGATAGAGAGTAGAAGGCGGGATCAGGCCCGCTTGGCCTTGGCCGCGCCGAGTTGCGTGGCAACGAGTCCGGCCAGGGTCTGTTCCGGCCGGGCGCCGACATGGGAGATCACTTCCCCCGCGGCGATGGCGCCAATGCGCCCGCTGTCATATAGGGAGTGGCCGTTGGTGATGCCATAAAGGAAGCCGGCGGCGAAGAGGTCGCCGGCGCCGGTGGTGTCGACCACCGCCTTGACCGGGACGGCATCGACCACGTGGACTTCCTCGCCGGCGACAATCACCGCGCCCTTTTCGCTGCGCGTCAGTGCCGCCACCTCGCAATGGGCGCGCACCGCCTGCAGGGCGGCATCGAAGTCGGCCGCGTCGTAGAGGCTGCAGACCTCTTCCTCGTTGGCGAAGACGATGTCGACGTGCTTTTCGACAAAATCCTTCAGCTCGTCCTTGTAGCGGTTCACCAGGAAGGGATCGGAGAGCGTCAGCGAGATCTTGCGGCCGGCGGCGTGGGCCAGGCGGGCGGCCATGAGGAAAGCCGTCTTGGCGCTCGGCGAATCCCAGAGGTAACCCTCCATATAGGTCACGGCGGCGGCCTGCACCTGGGCCTCGTTCACGTCGTCGGGGCCGAAGTCGACGGCGGCGCCGAGGAAGGTGTTCATCGAGCGGTGGGCGTCGGGGGTCACCAGGATCATCGAGCGGCCGGTCGCCGGCCCGGAGGCAGCGTGCGGCACGTCGAAGGCGACGCCGGCGGCACGGATGTCGTGGCTGAAAATGGTACCCAACTGGTCATCGCGCACCTTGCCGAGGAAGGCCGCCTTGCCGCCCAGCGAGGCGATGCCGGTCGCCGTGTTGCCGGCCGAGCCGCCGGAGATCTCGATGGCCGGGCCCATCGCGCCATAGAGGTGCAGGGCGCGCGCCTCGTCGATCAGGGTCATGCTGCCCTTGGGGATCGCGTGCTCCGCCAGGAAAGAATCGTCGGCCTTGGCCAGAACGTCCACCAGGGCGTTGCCAATGCAGACGGCGTCGAGGGTCTGTGCAGTCATGAATAGCCGTGCGTTATGAGGTTGGCGTCATACAATCGTCGTGGATCGGAAAGCTGTCGTCCCAAGAACTCTTTGGACCCGGGATCGTCTCGTCCCGGGAGCCTTGCGGGGGACGGGGGCTCTCTCCGTCGGCCCGCACCGTCCGCCCCGGCAGCGGTTCGCATACCCACTAATTCGTGCGAACAGCCCTGGCGACGCGGCCTCTTTTAGCTGTGAAGGGCTGCCGCGGCAAGCCCGACGCATCTTGTAGGGGGCGCCTGGGAAGGTTAAATAGCCTCCATCATGTTCAAATCGCTCTCCCGCGCCTTCAGCCAGTCCTTCGATCCGGCGTTTCGCCGGGTCTTCAACCGTTCCCTGCTGCTCTCCATCGCCACCTTTTTCGTCGTCTGGCTGGCCTCCTGGTTCGCCCTCGACTGGGCCGGAGAATGGCTGGTAGCCTGGGTTCGCGACTGGATCGGCGAGGGTTTCTGGCTTTCCGCGATGCAGTGGCTGGTCGATATCGCCGCCATCGGCGCCATTGCCGTCGCCTCGTTCTTCCTGTTTCCCGCCGTCATGGTCACCATCATGGCGCTGCTGCTGGACGACATCGCCAAGGCGGTGGAGCGCCGCTACTACCCGGACCTGCCGCCGGCCCGCCAGCAGCCGCTGGCCGAGGCGCTGTTCGGCAACATCATCTTTGTCGCAGTAACGTTAATTCTTAATTTACTCGTCCTGCCGCTCTACTTGATTCTGATCTGGATACCGCCCTTCAACCTGGTGCTGTTCTACCTCTTGAACGGTTACCTGCTGGGCCGGGAATACTTCGAGATGGTGGCCGTCCGGCGGCTCGACCTGGCGGCAACCAAGCGTCTGCGGCGGGAGTTCCGCGGGCGCGTGATCCTGGCGGGGGCCATAATCACCTTCCTGTTGACCATTCCGCTGGTCAATCTGGTCACCCCGATCATCGCGACCGCCTTCATGCTGCACACTTTTGAGGACCTGCGCCGGCGGGCTGTATAATGACGGGTCGTGTCGTGGTGGGCCGTATAATTTTGGCGGGAGCCAACCTTATCGTAAGGGTTGCCCCCTAGACTGGGGGTCCCCGGCGGATTGCGCCCCGGGGTAAAGGATAATGAAACCGGCAGTCGGGCAACCGGAAAGGACGAGGTTCCATGTTTGGCAAACGTAAAGGCCCCAGCGCCCCCAGCGAGCCTGCCGCACCGTTGCCCGAAGCGGCCGGCCTGACCGGCGCCAAGGCACCGGCGAGCGGCGGGACTGCGGCGTCCAACGCGGCGGCCCCCAACGCATCCGGCATCGCCCCCGGCGCCCCCGGCGGCGCGGGTGTCCCGGGTGGCGCCTCTGGGAGCGTCTCTGGAGCCAAGAGCCAGCCGCGGCGTTCCGAAGGGCGCCTGGCACCGGCGGTCGAAGGACGCAAGCTGGTGGTCGGCCGTGAAATCTGCCTGAGCGGCGAGATCAAGACCTGCGAAAAGCTGGTGGTCGAGGGCCGCGTCGAGGCCGACCTGCGCGACAGCCACAGCCTGGAAATCAGCGAGCCCGGCTTCTTCAAGGGCAACGCCACGGTCGCGGACTGCGAGATCAGCGGCACCTTCGAGGGCGAATTGACCGTCACCAGCCTGCTGGTGGTCACGCCCACCGGGCGGGTCAGCGGCAAGATCCGCTATGCCGACATGGAATTGTCGCGCGGGGCGCGCCTGAGCGGCGACATCGACGCCCTGGACGAGGCCGCGCTGCGCCGCGCCCGCGGCGAGGGGCCGACCCTGGCCCATGACAGCGGCACCAGCGGCCCCGGCGCCACCGGCGGCAAGAGCCGGATCGGTTGAGCCCCCAAGAGGACACGATGGGGACGCACGCCATGAAAGGGCTTCGTTCCGCTGTTTTCCTGGCGATTGCCGGCCTGGCGCTGAGCGCCTGTCAGACCGGCCGCACGCCGGGCCCCACCACGACGCCCGCCGAAGCCGCCGCGCCGGCCCCCGACGTGGTTCCCGAACCGGCACCGACCGTCGCGGCGCTGCCGCCGGCGTTACCCCCGATCGATGACGATCCGCGCCAGCTGATGGGGTTGGACCGCGACGGCCTGGCCGCCGTGCTGGGGACGCCCGACCTGATCCGCCGCGAGGCACCGGCTGAAATCTGGCAGTACCTGGCCAGCGACTGCGTGTTCGACGTGGTGCTGTACGAACGCGGCCAGCGCTATGCCGTCTCCTACCTGGAAGCCCGCGATACCGCCGCCGCCGTCCAGGAACCCCGGCCCTGCCTGAACCAGCTGCTGCGCACCCGCCAGACCGCCCCGATGAGCTAGGGGCCGGCTAGGCCTTCCGCACCGCCGCTTTCCGGGCCTTTCCGGGCAGCGCCGTGGCGGGCCTTTTCACGGCTTTCTTCTTCGCCGCTGGCTTCTTTACCGCCGTCTTTTTCGCCGTCTTCTCGGGCGGCATCTCCAGGGTCGTCTTGCCCTTGAAGGCGCAGAGGTCGTTCACAACGCAGGCGAAACAATCCGGCTTGCGCGCCTTGCAGACGTAGCGGCCGTGCAGGATCAGCCAGTGGTGGGCGTGCAGCTTGCGGTCCGCCGGCACCACCTTTTCCAGCTTCTGTTCCACCGCCAGAACGGTCTTGCCGGGGGCCAGGCCGGTGCGGTTGGAAACCCGGAAGATGTGGGTGTCGACGGCGATGGTCGGCTCCCCGAAGGCGATGTTCATCACCACATTGGCGGTCTTGCGCCCGACGCCGGGCAGCTTTTCCAGCGCGTCGCGGTCGGCCGGGACTTCGCCGCCGTGCTCCGCGATAAGGATCTGCGACAGGGCGATGACGTTCCTGGCCTTGCCGTTGAACAGGCCGATGGTCTTGATGTGGTCCCGTACGCCGGCCTCGCCGAGTTCCAGCATCTGCTGGGGCGTGGTCGCCGCCTTGAACAGGCCGCGCGTCGCCTTGTTCACGCCGACGTCGGTCGCCTGGGCGGAGAGCACCACGGCGACCAGCAGGGTATAGGGATTGACGTATTCCAACTCGCCCTTGGGCTCCGGCATGGCGGCGGCGAGGCGGTCGAAGAAGGTGACGATATCGGCTTTTTTCATCGGCTTTTTTTGGCCCGTTCTTTTTGATGGCCCGGCTTGTCTCCTGAGCGGGCGAGTTTAGCCGGATATCCCGGGAAGGGAAGCCGGGCAAGGCGCGCGTCCCATTTGAAGCCGGCGCGCCGCTTGGCTATATTGTTCAGATGAGCGCGACCTGCAAACCCGCCCCGATTGGCGAGGCCGCCAGCGACGATCAGGCCCTGTTCGACGCGGAGTTGAAGCCGCACCGCAGCCTGTCGCCGCGCGGATTCCTGATCCTGATGACCGCGGTCTGCACCATCAGCTTCACCGGCGGCCTGGCGTTCTACCTGTCCGGGGCCTGGCCGGTGGTCGGCTTCCTGGGCGCCGACGTGGTGCTGATCTACGTCGCCTTCAGGATCAATTACCGCCGCGGCCGGCTGGTCGAGCGGCTGCACCTGACCCGCGACAAGCTGACGGTCAGCCGCATCTGGCCGGGCGGGCGGGCCAATACCTGGGAATTCCAGCCGACCTGGCTGCAGGTGGTCTGCGACACGCCGGAGCGGACCCAGGGCACCGTAAACGCCGTGGCCGACAACCCGCTGATCCTGCGATCCCACGGGCGCAGCCTGACGATCGGCGGCTTCCTGACCCAGCAGGAGCGTGCTGAAGTCGCCGCCGCCCTGCGTGCCGCGCTGATCCGTGCGGCACAGCCCTGCCGCCCCGCCTGAGCTACCCGTTCAAGCCGAGCACATCGCGCATGGAATAGAGGCCGGCGGGCTTGCCGCGGCCCCACAGCGCCGCCTTCACCGCGCCCTTGGCGAAGATCTCCCGGTTGCCGGCCTTGTGGGTCAGTTCGATGCGTTCGCCCGCGGTGGCGAAGATCACCGAGTGCTCGCCGGGCACGTCGCCGCCGCGCAGGGTGGCAAAGCCGATCTCGCCGCGCGGCCGGGCGCCGACCTGGCCGTCGCGGGCCTTGCAGGCGACATCGTTCAGCGTCACGCCGCGGCCCTTGGCGGCGGCCTCGCCCAGCATGAGAGCAGTGCCGGAGGGCGCGTCCACCTTGTGACGGTGGTGCATCTCGACGATTTCGATGTCGTAGTCGGCGTCCAGGGCGCGGGCGACCTGCTCGGTGATCACCTCCAGCAGGTTGACACCCAGGCTCATATTGGCGGCCTGTACCACCACGGTCTGGATCGCCGCCTTGTCGATGACCGCCTGGTCTTCGCCCGAGAGGCCGGTGGTGCCGACGACGTAGACCAGCTCGGCCTGCGCTGCCAGTTCCGCGTGGCGCCGACTCGCCGCCGGGGAGGTGAAGTCGATTACTGCATCGGCCTGGGCGAACAGCGCCACCGGATCGTCGGTCACCGTCACCCCCAGGGCCTCGCCACCGATCAGAAGACCGATGTCGCTGCCCACCGCCGGGCTGCCCGGCTGGTCGCTGCCGCCGGCGATGACGCAGCCTTCGGCGGCATGGATGGCGGCCAGGTTCATGCGGCCCATGCGGCCGGCACAGCCGACCACGGCAATGCGATAGGGGGAATTCATCTGCTTCTCCAGACTGCTGGCGTTCTTCCGCGCCGGTTTAGCACGAGCGGCGCGCCGCACAAAGGGCAGGGGCACAAAGCGCGGGCGCGCAAGGAGCAGGGGCCTTGACGGCGGGGGAGCCCTCTGGCTTGCTCGCCTCTCGGTTTTCTCATCCCAGCGAGCCCCGGCATGGCCCCGCCACACTTCGATCAGAACGGCTTCGTCCAGCTGTGGCCGACGACGATCCTGCGCCGCCGCCTGCCGGGCCACGACGTCGCCAACGTCGAACTGCAGCGCCTGGTGCTGGAGATGGAAGGGGGGCGGCACGATTTCACCACCGACTACCGCAGCGGCAACCTGCTGACCGTCGACAACCCGGCGATCGCCTGGCTGCGCGAGTGCATCAACAAGACGGCGATCGACTACCTGAAGCAGGCCGGGCTGGACTACCCGGTGAACTGGGGCCTGCAGGGCTGGGCCAACGTGAACCGGCGCGGCGACTACCACGATCCCCACAACCACCCGCACGCCTACCTGAGCGGCACCTATTACGTGGCCGTGCCGCAGACGCAAACGGCGACGGCGGAGAACCGCCCGGACCTGCGCCCCGGCGCGATCTCCTTCTACGATCCACGGGCCTCGGCCAACATGACCGCGATCCGCGGCGACCGGCAGATCGAGGCCGAGTTCACCCACCACCCGCAGGCCGGCGACATCCTGCTGTGGCCGGCCTTCCTGATGCACTTCGTCCACCCCAACCTGTCGGACGACAAACGCATCAGCATTTCCTTCAACGCCACACTGAAATGGTCAGACGACTACCTGCCGGTGCAGTCGTGAGGAGATTGGCATGACCCGGCCGGTCCGATGACGGCCATTGTCCGCCGTGCCGAACCGGGCGACGCCGAGGCCATCATCGCGCTGATCGATGCCCTGTCGGCCTTCGTCGAATCGCCGCCGACGCGGTTGACCGCCGACGACATCCGCCGCGACGGCTTCGGGCCCGACGCCTGGTTCCAGTGCTTCATTGCGGAGCAGGACTGCAGGCCCGTTGGCTATGCTATCTGCTATTTCGGGTTCAGCACGGACCACGGCGGCCGCGGCCTGCACCTGGCCGACCTCTACGTCGACCCGGGGCAGCGCGGCAGCGGCCTCGGCCGCGCCCTGATGGCCGCCGTCGCCCGCCACGGTGAGACGCGCAGCGCCCTCTGGCTGGTGTGGGACGTCTGGGTGGAGAACCACACCGCCGAGGCTTTCTACGCGGCGCTCGGTGCCCGGCGATACGACGACGTTTTCGAGATGACCCTGAAGGGCGACGCGCTGGCGGCCCTGGCGCGCGAGGGGCGCTGACCGTCCGCGCGCGACCGTGCGGCTTGCACCTCTTCACGGAGGCGGCCACTCTTACCGTGACCCACGCCAACTCCTGAGGACCCTGCGATGCAAGCCGCGCCCGCCCCCACCTATATTTTCGAGGCCGGCGACAAGCCGAGCCTGCCGTTGCACCCGGTGCCCCTGGTGGTCGCCACCGAGACGACGGTGAAAGGCTACGGCCAGATGGTCGACGACCCGGCGGGCTTCGCCATCGAGATCGTGCGCTGGCCGGCCCAGGGCTGGCGTCCTGTCGACGCAGATTCCGGCGACGAAGGCGGCTTCACCGAAGGCGTGTTCCGCGGGACTTGGAGCGGCGACGTGCTGATGGGGCGCAACGCCGCGGTGGGCGGCCACTACGTGCTGGGCTGGAGCCGCGACCCGCAGCAGGCCAACGCAGAGGTGGCCAGCGTGCCGCGCGAGCAGGTGCTGCTGTGGCACATGAACTACCACCCCGACGGCGGCCAGTTGTTCTTCCCGCTCGACAACAAGCCCTTCGTGGTACCGGTGGCCCTGCCCGGCGACGACCTGACGCCGGACAAGGTGATCGCCTTCTGGTGCGACGGCAGCCGGGGCCTCTACATCCACCCCAACATCTGGCACGAGGGGATTTTCCCGGCGACCGACGACCAGCGCTTCCTCGACCGCCAGGGCAAGGTGCATGCCCGCGTCAGCTGCGACATCGGCGCCGAGTTCGGGGTGTATCTTTCGGTGCCACTGCTTGAGAGCGCGGCACGGGAGAGTTCGTGAGCCGGAACACCCCGCGCCGATAGCGGCGCAGAAGCGCGCCGGCGAGAATACCGGCGCGCTTGCTGCTTCAGGGGGTGGGCGGCTGGCGCCTACCAGTCCTGGATATCGTGACCCTGCGGGTCGACGCAGCGGTAGTTGCCGTCGTTGCCCAGTTCCATGCCACCGCCGGCCTTGTTGCAGCGGGCGACCCAGATATCGAGCTGCGCGTCGGAATCGTGCTGGTAGCCACTGGTCGGCTTGCTGCCGCCACCCGGCGCGGCAAAGCCGGTCGGGGCCGAGGGGCCCGTCGGGCGCAGCTTCAAAGTTTTGGAGGGCGTGCCGGCCGAAACGCCGGAAGCGGTCAGGGCCATGAAGGCGGTCGCCAGCAAGGCGCGCGAAACGAATGTGCGTCGGTTCATCGGAATGTCCTCACCTTGTGAATTGTGGATCCAATATCGGTGAGACGAGGCCGGCGGCGATCTGGTTCAAACGCGAAAGAGGTAATGCCGCGGCGACAGACCAGGAAAGGGTCTAGACCTTCGGGTCAGGATTTTCCGTATGGCCATCCACCGCGATGACCTGGCCGGAAACCAGCCGGGCCGCGTCGGAGCCGAGGAACGCCGCCGTCTGCGCCACATCCTCCGCGGTCACGAAACGCCGCATGGAGGTGCCGGCGGCGTAGCCGGCATAGATGGCATCGCGCGTGGTGCCCTTGGCGGCGGCTTCCCGCTGCAACACACCTTCCATGCGGGGCCCTTCGACCGCCCCGGGGCAGATGGCGTTGGCGCGGATGCCGAACGGCCCCAACTCCATGGCCAGGGTCTTCATCAGGCCGATGATGCCCCATTTGGCGGCGGCATAGGGGGCCCGGTTCGGATAGCCGTAGATCCCGGCGGTGGAAGAGACGAGGACCATCGCGCCGCTGCCCTGCGCCTTCATCAGCGGCGCCGCATGCTTGGCGAAGAGAAACGCGCCCTCGAGATTAACGGAGACGCAGCGCCGCCAATCGTCCAGCGCGATGTCCTCCACCTTGGCGGTCGGCCCGGCGATGCCGGCGTTGGCGCAGAGCACGTCGAGGCCCTGCCAGGCCGCCGCAAGGCGCGTGAAGAGATCCGCGACGGCAGCCTCGTCGGTCACATCCAGGCAATCGCGGCGCCAGTCCGCCGGACAGGAATCCAGGGCGGCCGCATCGACGTCCACAACCCAGAGCCGGGCGCCGCGCGCTGCAAAAGCCTCAGCAATGGCGCGGCCGATGCCCGCGGCCCCTGCCGTTACAAGAACCCGGGCGGCCTGGCCCGTCATGTGCCGGAGACCGGGTTGGAACACCGTTTTGGAACGCAGTCGTCTGCCGGAAGAAGCGCCACTGTCATAGAACCGCTCTGAAGCTCAGGTGAGGGGGTTTCAGGCATTGAGCCTGCGTCGGGCGCAGCAATATGTCACGACGCGATGTCGGGGTGCAAAGTGCCGCGCGGAGAAAGACGGAAAAAGCGGTCGGCAACAGCCGTCGCCTGCCGCGACCCTAGTCCGTCAGGTCTTCCCAGAATTCCTTCACGCGGGTGAAGAAGCCGGAGGATTCGGGGGAGGTGTTGCGGCCTTCGCCTTCCTCGTCGAATTGCTTCAGCAGTTCTTTCTGTTTCTTGGAGAGGTTGACCGGCGTTTCGATGCCGACTTCGACGTACATGTCGCCGACGGCCTTGGAGCGCAGGACCGGCATGCCCTTGCCCTTCAGGCGGAACTGCTGGTTCGACTGGGTGCCGGCGGGCACGGTGATCTTGGCACGGCCGCCGGAGATCGTCGGCACCTCGACCGCGCCGCCCAGGGCCGCGGTGGTCATCGGCAGCGGAACGCGGCAGTAGATGTTGGCGCCGTCGCGTTGGAACAGGCGGTGCGGCGCCACCGAGAGAAAGATGTAGAGATCGCCCGGCGGCGCGCCGCGCAGTCCGGCCTCGCCCTCGCCGGAGAGACGGATGCGGGTGCCGTCCTCGACGCCCTCGGGAATGTTCACCTGCAGCGACTTTTCCTTGTGGACGCGGCCGGCGCCCTCGCAGGAACGGCAGGGTTTGTCGATCACCTGGCCGGCGCCGTGACAGGCCGGGCAGGTGCGTTCGATGGTGAAGAAACCCTGCTGGGCGCGCACCCGACCGTTGCCGTGGCAGGTCTGGCAGTTCACCGGCTTGGCGCCGCCTTCGGCACCGCTGCCGCTGCAGTCCTCGCAGCTGGCGGTGCTGGGGACGTGGATCTGCGCGGTCTTGCCGTGGAAGGCGTCTTCCAGGGTGATTTCCATGTTGTAGCGCAGGTCGGAGCCGCGCGCGCCGCCGCCGCGGCGGCCGCCCATCAGATCGCCGAACATCTCGTCGAAGATGTCGGCGAAACCGCCGGCGGAGAAGCCGCCGAAGCCGCCGCCCTGACCGGGCGACGCGCCGCCGCCGTTGGTGAAGGCCTCGTGACCGAAGCGGTCGTAAGCCGCCCGCTTCTGGTCGTCCTTCAGGACCTCGTAGGCTTCGTTGATTTCCTTGAAGCGCGCTTCGGCCTTCGCATCGCCAGGATTGCGGTCCGGATGGCACTGCATCGCCAGTTTGCGGTAGGCCGCTTTAAGCGCGGCTGCGTCGGCGTTGCGGTTGACGCCCAGTGTCTCGTAGTAATCTGTCACGGCTTCGCCCGTTGCCCCCAAGGCTCATGCAGCAAAGTCGAACAAGCAGGATGCGGGCCGGACGCGGCGGCTGCGCTGTCGCGCAGCGGGTGCCAGCGTCCGGCCCGATCCGTCATTGCTTGCGCTCGTTAGGCCTGGTGACCCTTCTTGTCGTCGTCGACTTCCTCGAAGTCGGCGTCGACCACGCCCTCGTCACCGCCCTTGGCGGACCCGGCTTCGCCGGCATCCCCGGCGTCGCCGCCGGCCGCACCGTCACCGGCACCGCCCTGCTCGTAGAGCGCCTGGCCGATCTTCATGGAGACCTCCTGCAGGGCCTGCAGCTTGGTCTGGATGGCCTCGACGTCCTCGCCTTCGGCCGCCGTCTTCAACTCGGCGATGGCCGCTTCGGCGGCAGCCTTGTCGTCGGCAGAGGCTTTGTCGCCGACCTCGGCCAGGGTCTTCTCCGTGGTGTGGATCAGCGATTCCGCGTGGTTCCTGGCCTCGACCAGGGCGCGGCGCGCCTTGTCCTTTTCGGCGTTGAGTTCGGCGTCCTTGACCATCTGCTCGATCTCGGCGTCGCTGAGACCGCTGGAGGCCTGGATGCGGATCGTCTGTTCCTTGCCGGTCGCCTTGTCCTTGGCGCCGACGTTGACGATGCCGTTGGCGTCGATGTCGAAGGTGACCTCGATCTGCGGCACGCCACGCGGCGCGGAGGGAATGCCGACCAGGTCGAACTGACCCAGCAGCTTGTTGTCCGCCGCCATCTCACGCTCACCTTGGAACACCCGGATGGTGACCGCCTGCTGGCTGTCCTCGGCGGTCGAGAACACCTGGCTCTTCTTGGTCGGGATGGTGGTGTTGCGGTCGATCAGCTTGGTCATCACGCCGCCCAGGGTCTCGATGCCCAGCGACAGCGGCGTCACGTCCAGCAGCAACACGTCCTTGACGTCGCCTTTCAGCACGCCGCCCTGGATGGCGGCACCGATGGCGACCACCTCGTCGGGGTTCACGCCGCGGTGCGGGTCCTTGCCGAAGAAGCTCTTCACGGTCTCGTAGACCTTCGGCATGCGGGTCATGCCGCCGACCATGATGATGTCGTGGATCTCGCCCGGCGAGACACCGGCATCCTTCAGCGCGGATTTCACCGGGCCCATGGTGCGGCTGATCAGGTCGTCGACCAGGGCTTCCAGCTTGGCGCGGGTCAGCTTGATGTTCAGGTGCTTCGGCCCGGAGGCGTCGGCGGTGATGAACGGCAGGTTGATCTCGGTCTGGGTCGAGGACGACAGGGCGATCTTCGCCTTCTCCGCCTCTTCCTTCAGGCGCTGCAGGGCCAGCTTGTCCTTGCGCAGGTCGATGCCCTGCTCGTTTTTGAACTGATCGGCCAGGTAGTCGATGATGCGCGCGTCGAAGTCCTCGCCGCCCAGGAAGGTATCACCGTTGGTGGCCTTCACCTCGAACACGCCGTCGCCGATTTCCAGCACCGACACGTCGAAGGTGCCGCCACCCAGGTCGTAGACCACGATGGTGCCGGTCTGCTGCTTGTCGAGACCGTAGGCCAGCGCGGCGGCCGTCGGCTCGTTGATGATGCGCAGCACGTCCAGGCCGGCGATCTTGCCGGCGTCCTTGGTGGCCTGACGCTGAGAGTCGTTGAAGTAGGCCGGCACGGTGATCACCGCTTCGGTGACCGTCTCGCCCAGGAAGCTCTCAGCGGTTTCCTTCATCTTCTGCAGGATGAAGGCGGAAACCTGGCTGGGGCTGTAGTCTTCGCCCTGGCCCTCGACCCAGGCGTCGCCGTCGTGATTGACGATCTTGTACGGCACCAGGCCCATGTCCTTCTTGGTCATGGGATCGTCGAAGCGCCGGCCGATCAGGCGCTTGATGGCGAAGAGGGTGTTTTCCGGGTTGGTCACTGCCTGACGCTTGGCCGGCTGGCCGACCAGGCGCTCACCGGATTCCGTCATGGCGACCATCGAGGGCGTGGTACGCGCGCCCTCGGCATTCTCAATAACCTTGGCGTCTTTGCCGTCCATAACCGCGACACAGGAATTCGTCGTGCCGAGGTCGATACCGATAACCTTACTCATTTTAGCTCCTCACTTCGATCAGCAGACCCCTTGGGCAGCCTGGTCCGACAGCACTGCCCGGCGGATCCCCGCCGATGAGAGTTCATGACCATGGGTTCTGGGCTTATATAAGCAGCGTCCCGTCCGCTGCAAGCCGCAAAGCGGGACGATTGGCGGGCAATTTTCCAGAGATTTGCTTGCAATTTCGGGCTTTGATGCCCGCTCGCCGGCATCCCGAGGCACAGGCCCGCCCGATAGATGGAAACGAAAGCGGAACTTATGACCGGCCCCGAAGACGATATCCCTTCTGACGACCCCCGGCCCAACGCCCCCCGACCCATTGACCCGCGCCGCGAGCCGATCTACCGGGCGATCCTGGCCGTCCTGGTGATCAGCGTGGTGGCCGGGGCCGTGCTGTCCCTCGTCGGCGAGACGGTTTTCGCCAGCCGGGCGCTGGCCCGCGCCGGCCTGGGCATGGCTGTCGTCTGCGGCGTCCTCTATTGGGTATTCCGCTGGCTGGGCCGGCGCGCCGCCGGCCGGCATAACGGCGGCGGCGGGGCCTGAACCCGTGGCCGCCCCGCCCGAGGGTTTCCGCTATCTGCCGGGCTTCCTGGCGCCGGATGCCCAGGCCGCGCTGGTCGAAAACCTGCGCGCCGTGGTGGCCGCCGCGCCGCTCTACCGTCCGACCATGCCCAACAGTGGGCGGCCGTTTTCAGTGCGCATGACCAATGCCGGCAGCCACGGCTGGTTTGCCGATCGGGCCGGCTACCGCTACGTCGCCCGCCACCCGGAGACCGGGCGGCCCTGGCCGGCAATCCCGCCGGCACTGCTGACGTTGTGGCGGGCGGTCAGCGGCTACACGGCCGATCCGGAATGCTGCCTGGTGAATTTCTATGCGCCGGAAGCCCGCATGGGCCTGCACCGCGACAGCGACGAGGCGACCTTCGCCGCCCCGGTGGTCTCCGTCTCTTTGGGGGATTCCGCCGTGTTCCGCATCGGTACTCGGGAACGCCGCGGGCCGACCAGTTCCCTGAAGCTTCATTCCGGGGACGTGATGATCCTGGCCGGCGCCGCGCGGCTGGCCTACCACGGCATCGACCGGGTGCTCGGCGGCTCCAGCCGCCTCCTGACGGATGGCGGGCGGATCAACGTCACCCTGCGCCGGGTCACCTGTCCGCCGGAAGAAGCCGCCTGAGCTTGCCGGGCTTAGGCCTGGGTGTCGACGGTGTCGCCGGGCTCGGCCCCGCCACTTCCGGCCGTGCCGCCACCCGACGCTGCAGTCTTGGGGCCGCCCTTGGAAATGCCGACCCGGGCCGGGCGCAGCAGGCGGTCGTGCAGGCGGTAGCCCGGCTGGATCACCTGGATCACGGTGCCGGTGGGCTTTTCCGGGTCCTCGATCTCGAACATCGCCTCGTGCTGGTGCGGATCGAGCTTCTGGCCCAGAGGGTCGATCAGGCGGATGTTGTGGCGCTCGAAGGCCGCGAGCAGCTCCTTCTGAGTCATCTCGACGCCGAGACGCAGATTGTTCATCTGCTCGTTTTCGGCCGCCAGTTCCGCCGGCACGCTTTCCAGCGCGCGCTGCAGATTGTCGGCGACGCCCAGCAGATCCTTCACCACCGAGGCCGCCGCGTACTTCACGCTGTCCTCGCGCTCGCGCTGACTGCGGCGGCGCACGTTCTCGGTCTCCGCCATGGCGCGCAGCAACTGATCCTTCAGCGAGCGGACCTCGCCTTCCAGCAGCGCCACCGGGTCCTCGTCCGGCGACATCGCGCCGGCGTGCCTCACGTCGGAGAGATCGACCAGCGGTTCGTCGCTGAGATCGACCGGCGAGCCAGCCACGTCCTCGTCATTTTCCACTGCCGTCTTATCCATTGCCGGGTCCTGCTTCTTGTCTTCAGCCATTACGAAACGGCCACTCCTTTCAAATCCTGCTCTGCATCAAGCATTTCTGTGTCACGCCTCGCGGCGGTACGCCGGCGGCAAACCGGGGCCCCGATCTGCCGGGCCCGATCTGCCGAACCGGGTCACCCGACGAGGCGGCCGATCACCTTGGCGGTGTAGTCGACCATGGGAATGATCCGCGCGTAGTCGATGCGCGTCGGGCCGATGACGCCGATGGCGCCGACGACCTTTTGCTGGGAATTGCTGTAGGGCGCAATGATCATCGAACAGCCGGCCAGGCCGAACAGCTTGTTTTCGGCACCGATGAATATCTGCACGCCGTCGGCCGAACCGGTCAGGTCCAGCAGGCGCACGAGGGCGTCCTTGGTTTCCAGCAGGGTGAACAGCTGGCGGATACGCTCCAGGTCCTCCAGGGCGTTCACATCCTCCAGCAGCTGCGACTGGCCGCGCAGGATGAGGGCGCCGCCGCGCCCGCCCTGGCTGCCGCCCCAACTGGCCAGGCCGCGCTCGATCACCCGCGAGGTGAGGGCGTCCAGCTCGGCACGCTGCTGTTCCAGCTCGGTCAGGATGTCGGCGTTGGCCTCTTCCAGGGTGCGCCCGGTCAGCCGCGCAGAGAGGTAGTTGCTGGCCTCCACCAGGGAGGAGGCGGGCAGGCCCGGCGGCACGTCGATGATGCGGTTCTCGACCACGCCGGAGACGGTGATCAGCACCACCAGCGCCCGGCCCGGGGCCAGCGAGACGAACTCGATATGCTTCAGCGGGTCGCTCATCTTCGGCGCCACCACCAGGCCGGCGCAGCGCGACAGACCGGAAATGGTCTCCGAGGCCTCCTCCAGCACCTCCGCCATGGAGCGGCCGTCGGCGGCCATCTGGCTTTCGATGTGGGCGCGCTCGTCCTGGGTCAGATTGCCGATTTCCAGCAGGCCGTCGACGAACAGCCGCAGGCCCATGTCGGTCGGCAGGCGCCCGGCCGAGGTATGCGGCGCGAACAGCAGGCCCAGATCCTCCAGGTCCGCCATCACGTTGCGGATGGTCGCCGGCGACAGGCCGAGACCGAGGGAGCGCGACAGCGTGCGCGAGCCGACGGGCGCGCCGGTTTCCACGTAGGCGTCCACGATGTGCTTCAGCACTTCGCGCGAGCGGTCGTTGAGACCCCTGATGGCGGAGGCCTTCGCAGCGATATCGAGCGGTATGGTCATTGCCTTCGGAATGTAGTGAGCGCCCGGGCAAGGGTCAACGCGGGCCGCGAGCCCGCGGTTCCGCGCCGGCGACCCGGGCTGGCGGGCCGCTTTGCGGCCCCCAGGCTGGACCTTGCCGGCACCATGGGCTAGCTTGCGCGCCGCTGGAGGGCCCCTTATCCAGTCGGTGGGGCGGCGCTTTCACCACCCTTTTTCCGTCAAACGCCCCATAAAGAGGTCCTTTTTATGCGTCCGTCCGGCCGTGCCATCGACCAACTGCGCGATATCGTGCTCGAAACCGACGTCAACAAGTACGCCGAGGGCTCCTGCCTGGCGCGCTTCGGCGACACCCACGTGCTGTGCACCGCCTCCATCGAGGAATCCATCCCCGGCTGGCTGCGCAATTCCGGCCGGGGCTGGATCACCGCCGAATACGGCATGCTGCCGCGTTCGACCGGAACGCGCACCGACCGCGAGGCCGCGCGCGGCAAGCAGAGCGGGCGCACCCAGGAAATCCAGCGCCTGATCGGCCGCTCGCTGCGCGCCGTCACCGACCTGACCGCCTTCGGCGAGCGCCAGGTGCGCGTCGACTGCGACGTCATCCAGGCCGACGGCGGCACCCGCACCGCCGCCATTACCGGCGGCTACGTGGCGCTGCACCTGGCTTTCCAGCACCTCAAGGACATCGGCGTCCTTGAAAAGCTGCCCTTTACCGACCAGGTTGCCGCCGTGTCCTGCGGCATCTTCAACGGCCAGGAAGTGCTGGACCTGGACTATGCCGAGGATTCCACCGCCCAGGCCGACGCCAACTTCGTGCTGACCGCGGCCGGCGGGGTCGTCGAGGTGCAGGGCACTGCCGAGGACGCGCCGTTCAGCCGCAAGCAGTTCGAGGAGCTGCTGAACCTGGCCGAAAAGGGCGTGACGGAACTCTGCGCCCACCAGATGAAGGCCCTCGGCCTGAGCTGAGGACCCGAGTTGGGCGAAACGGGAGAAAGACGACAGGTGAGCGACACGACTTCGCGGGTTTTCGCGCCGGGCGACAAGCTGGTGCTGGCCACCCACAACCAGGGCAAGTACCGCGAAAACGCCGCCCTGCTGGCACCTTACGGGCTGGAGGTGCTGTCCGCCGGCGCTCTCGGCCTGCCGGAGCCGGAGGAGACCGGCGCCACCTACGAGGAAAACGCCGTCCTGAAGGCGCGGGCCGCCTGCGAGGCCACCGGCCTGCCGGCCATCGCCGACGATTCCGGCCTCTCCGTACCGGCCTTGGATGGCCAGCCGGGCATCTATACCGCCCGCTGGGCCGGGCCGGGGCGCGATTTCTTCGTCGCCATGAAGCGGGTGCACGACGAACTGGGCGACAGCCCGGACCGCCGCGGCTTCTTCGTCTGCAACCTGTCGGTCGCCTGGCCGGACGGCCAGGGCGGCACCGTAGAGACCGCCTCCTTCGAAGGCCGGGTCGAGGGTACTCTTATCTGGCCGATCCGCGGCGAGCGCGGCTTCGGCTTCGACCCGATGTTCCAGCCCAAGGGCCACGACATCACCTTCGGCGAAATGGACCCGGCGAAAAAAGAGGCGATGAGCCACCGCGCCATCGCCTTTGCCCGGCTGTCCCGGGCGCTGTTGGAGCGGAATTGACGGCATGACCGGGAGCGGCGCGGAGGCAGGCTTCGGCGTCTACCTGCACTGGCCGTTCTGCAAGTCCAAGTGCCCCTACTGCGATTTCAACAGCCACGTCCGCGAGGCGGTCGACCAGGACCGCTGGCGCCAGGCGCTGCTGGCCGACCTGGAGCACGCCGCCGCGAAAAGCGGCCCGCGCCGGGTCACCTCCGTGTTTTTCGGCGGCGGCACGCCCTCGCTGATGCCGGCGGAAACCGTCGCCGCCATAATCGAAAAGATCGACGCCCTCTGGGGTCTGCCGGCCGGCACCGAGGTGACGCTGGAGGCTAATCCGACCTCGGCCGAGGCCGGGCGCTTTGCCGGCTTCGCGCGGGCCGGGGTGAACCGCCTGTCGCTGGGCGTGCAGGCGCTGAACGACGACGCCCTGAAATTTCTCGGCCGCCAGCATTCGGCCGCCGAGGCGTTGGGCGCGCTGGCGCTGGCCCGCGCCGCCTTCGGGCGCATTTCCTTCGACCTGATCTACGCCCGGCCCGGCCAGAGCGCGGCATCCTGGCAGGCCGAGCTGGCCGAGGCCCTGGCGCTGGGGCCGGAGCACATCTCGCTCTACCAACTGACCATCGAGGAGGGGACCGTCTTCCACGGTGCCTGGCGGCGCGGCGAACTCAAGCTGCCGGAAGAAGACGACGCCGCCGCACTCTACGAGGATACCGCCGCGCGCCTCGCCGCCGCCGGCCTGCCGGCCTACGAGATTTCCAATCACGCGCGGCCCGGCGGCGAATGCCGCCACAACCTGACCTATTGGCGCTACGGCGACTATGCCGGCATCGGCCCCGGTGCCCACGGCCGCCTGAGCTTCGACGGCGCCAAGCACGCGACGCGCCAGCACCGCGCGCCGGAAGCCTGGCTCGACCTGGTGGACAAACAGGGCCACGGCTGGCGCCAGGTCGAGATCGTCGCGCCGGAACAGCGTCTGGCCGAGATGGTAATGATGGGACTGCGCCTGGGCGAGGGCATCGCCCGCGCCGCCTTCCGCCGCGAACTGGGCAGCGAACCGGAAGCCCTGCTGGCTGAGGACCGCCTGCGGCGGCTGGCCGACGAGGGCTATCTGGTGCTGGACGACGCGGGCCTGAGGGCCACACCGGCCGGGCGCCAGCGCCTCGACGCCCTGCTCGGCTACCTGCTGACCTAGTTGATCCCGGCGGGAAAGGACGTCGGCGCCGGATCGCGCTCGATGAAACCGGCGCGCTGCAGTTCCAGTACCGCCAGGCCACGCTGCACCTGCCCGTTGGGCAGGAAGCGGAAGATGCCGTCGATGCCGGCGAAACCCAGGCTCTGGGTGATCGCCTCCGGCGTGTAGGAGACGAAGGCGCCCTCGGACTCGCCGCGCCGGTCCAGCACCGCGGCCAGGGCAACGGCGTCGTAGCCGAGCGAGGCGACCCGCGGCGGCGTCTCGCCGAAGCTCTGCTCGTAGCGCTCGCGGAAGGTCTTCCACAGGCCCGGCGGCGGTGCCGGGAACCAGCCGCCCTGCAGGGTCGGCTCGCTAAGCAGGTTGGGATCCTCCCACAGCGCGGTGCCGAGGAAGCGGACCTCCGTCGGATCGACGTCGTAGTAGGCGAGCAACGGGGCCACCGAAAGCAGCTGCTGGCCACTGGCCGGCAGCAGGATCGCATCGAAGGGCAGGGTGCCCAGGGTCTCGACGCCCTGCAGGCGTTGCAGGGCGCGCTGCGCGGCCTCGTCGGCCCGGCCCGCAAGATCGCGGCGCTGGCCCTCGGCGGCGCCGCGGCGCCGGTTGAAGTCGGCCAGCACCTGCACCTCGGCCGATACGTCGGTCGCCTGCGGGTCGTAGAACACCACGCGGCTGAGTTCGACGCCGTTGCGGAAGATGGCCTCCTGCAGCGACTGCACAACGATGTTGCCGTAGGCATTTTCCGGCGCCAGCACGGCAAAACGCCTGAGGCCGTTGGACACCGCATAGTCGATCATCCGGTCGACCTGGGTGCGCGGCGTCACGCCCATGACGAAGGTGAGCGGCCCGGCGACGGCATTGTTGTTCGAGAAGGTGATCATCGGCACCTCGGCGGCATCGACGATCGGTTTCACCGCCTCGGCCGAGGTGGAAAACAGCGGCCCGAGGATGAGGGCGGCGTCTTCGGCCAGCACCGCCTCGGCCGCTGCCGCGGCGCCCTCGGGCGTGCCGCGGGTATCGCGCACCAGCAGGGTGAAGCGGTCGCCGCCGAGGTCGAACAGCGCCAGTTCGGCGGCATTCAGCAGCGCCTGGCCAACCTCGCTCCGCGCCCCGCTCAAGGGCAGCAGGACGCCGACCTTCACCTTAGGCGGCTCGCGCTGTTCGAACTGGACCAGCGGCTCGGTCAGGGTATCGTAGGTGTCCTGCGGCGGCGGGGTCGGCGCCGGCTCGGCGACGGGCGGTTGCGTCTGCGGCGCCGGCGTGGGTACGCTGTCCGATGCGCAGGCGGCCAGCGTCGCCGCGAGCGTCAGGGCCAGCCCTGCCACCCGCAAAGACCGCCACCCCTTGATCACAGCATTTAAAGCGAAGCCTCGGCGCGGCCCTGATGTCAGCAAAATCAACGAACCATCCATCCGTCACGGAGAGCGCAGAGCCTAGCGAGGCCGCCGCGGGAAGTAAACTATCCCGCAAACGTGAACAGACCGCCAAGGGTTCCTCCCCGGAATCCGGTGAGGGATCCGGCATACACAAGGAATCCGCGGCAAAACGCCCGGCGGCCGCCCAGGCGAACCAGGGCGCGCCGCTGCCGGCCGGGCTGTATCTGGTCGCCACGCCGATCGGCAATCTGGGCGACATCAGCCGGCGCGCCCTCGACGTGCTGCGCCGCGCCGACCGCATCGCCTGCGAAGACACCCGCGTGACCCGCAAGCTGCTGAGCGCCGAGGGCATCGCCACACCGACCACCACCTACCACGATCATTCCAGCCCGCGCGACCGTGCCCGCCTGCTGGAGGCGGTGGCCGGCGGTGCCGCCGTCGCCGTGGTGTCCGACGCCGGCACGCCACTGGTCTCCGACCCCGGCTTCAAGCTGGTGCGCGAGGCCATCGCCGAAGACCTGCCGGTCACTGCCTTGCCCGGCCCTTCGGCCCCCCTGGTCGCCCTGCTGCTGTCCGGTCTGCCCAGCGACCGCTTCTTTTTCGGCGGCTTCCTGCCGCCCAAGAGCGGCGCCCGGCGCCAGGCGCTGCAGGAACTGCAGGGGCTGAACGCCAGCCTGATCTTCTTCGAAGGGGCCTCGCGCCTGGCCGCCTGCCTGGCCGACATGGCCGCGGTTCTGGGCGGACGTGACGCCGCGGTGGCGCGTGAGCTGACCAAGCTGCACGAAGAGGTGCGCCGTGGCGGCCTGGGCGATCTGGCCGCCCACTACGCTGAGGCCGGGCCGCCGCGCGGCGAGATCGTCATCGTCGTCGGCCCGCCTGCCGCCGGGACCGAGAACGATTTCGACCTGGATGCGGCCCTGACCGACGCCCTGACCCGCGCCAGCCTGCGCGATGCCGCCGCCACGGTGGCCGCCGCCAGCGGCCTGCCGCGGCGCCAGGTCTATGCCCGTGCCCTGGCGCTGGCCAAAACTGCCGGCGGCGGTGAAAGCGGGGAGCCGTGAGCCTCGCGGCCCGCCGCCGTGCCTATGCCCGCGGGCGCCGCGCCGAATGGCTGGCGGCCTGGTGGCTGCGCCTGCAGGGTTACCGCATCCTGGCCCGGGGCTTCCGCTGCCCGGCCGGCGAGATCGACCTGGTCGCCCGGCGCGGCGGCACCCTGGCCATCGTCGAGGTGAAGCGCCGAGACCACGAAGGCGCCGCCGGCGAGGCGATCAGCCCACGCCAGCAGCGCCGTGTCAGACGGGCCGCCGAGGCCTACCTGCAGCGTCACCCGGAACTGGCAGCCCTGCAGCCGCGTTTCGATGCCGTCCTGCTGGTGCCCGGCCGGCTGCCCCACCATTTGAAGAACGCCTGGAACGCCGACACCGTCTTGCCTTATTAGGGAGCCATCCTGATTAGGGAGGCATCCTGGCGCGGCCGCGCCGGACCGGGGTGCCGGCCGCCGTTCCGCCGCTATCGGAGATCACGACTTACATGCGCTTTCGTCCCGCCTTGCTTGCCACGCTCACCGTCCCCCTTTGCCTCGGCCTGCCGGCCGCCGGCTGCAGCCCGCTCGGCGCCGCCGTCGGCGTCGGTGCCGTCGGCGTCACCGCGGCGCAGACCGAAAAGGGCTTCCGCCGCAGCGTCTCCGACACCGAGATCCGCATCGCCATCAACGACCGCTGGTTCCAGGCCGACGAGGAAATGTTCCGCAAGGTGAACCTGCAGGTTCAAGAGGGCCGCGTACTGCTGAGCGGCAACGTGCGCCTGCCCGAGCAGCGCGTCGAGGCGGTGCGCCTGGCCTGGCAGGCGCCCGGCGTGCGCGAGGTGATCAACGAGATCGAGGTCAACGACACCTCGGGCCTCAGCGATCTGGCCCGCGACATCTGGATCAGCACCGAGTTGAAGGCCGCTCTGGTGTTCGACGATCAGGTCTCGTCGATCGACTACTCCATCGAAACCGTGAACCAGGTGATCTACCTTATGGGGGTTGCCCGGACCCAGGCGGAGCTGGACCGGGTGATCGGCCACGCCAAGGATATTGCCTACGTGCGCCGGGTGGTCAGCTATGTGCTGCTGGTCGATGACCCACGGCGCAATTCCTGAACGGCTTAGCCCAGATGCCAAACAAGACGGCAAAGGAGAGAGCATGAGCTGGTCGAGCGCCAGCAACCGGGGTGAGGTGGAAAGCCGCCTCCGGCGCATCGGCAGCCAGGACGACGCCGAGATCGACGTCGCCGAGGCAGCCTTGCTGCTGGCCGCGCTGGACCGCCCGCAACTGAGCCTGGAACGCTACCACCATCATCTGTCGCTGGTGGCCCGCGACGTCGCCGATCTGGCGGAAAAGGAGGGCGCGGCGACTTCCCTGGCGGCGCGGGTGGCGGTGCTGAACGCCGTACTGGTGGAGCGCTACGGCTACCACGGCGACCGCGAGAGCTACGACGACCTGATGAACGCCAACCTGATGCGGGTGATCGACCGCCGCCGCGGCCTGCCGGTGGCGCTCGGCATCCTGTACCTGCACGGCGCCCGCGCCCAAGGCTGGCAGATCTCCGGCCTGGGGTTTCCCGGCCACTTCCTGCTGCGCCTGGACCTGGGCGCCCAGCGCGCCATCATCGACCCCTTCAACAATGGCGAGACGCGCGACGCCGCGGCGCTGCGCGGCCTGCTGAAAACCATGGCGGGGCCGTCGGCGGAGCTGCGCCCCGAGCACACCCAGCCGGTCGGCTGCCGCGACGTGCTGTTGCGCCTGCAGAACAACATCAAGCTGCGCCATGTCCAGGAGGAACGCTCGGCCGACGCGCTGGGGACCCTGGAGAGCATGCTGATGATCGCCCCGGAGCGCCCCGGCCTGTGGCGCGAGGCCGGCATCCTGCATTCGCACCTGGACAACATGCGTGCAGCGATCATCGCCTTCGAGCATTATCTGGAACTCAGCCTGCCGGGCGATCCCGGCCGGCAGGACATCGCCGCGCTGCTGCACCAGCTGCGCACGCAGCTAAACTGAATTTCACCGACACCGACTTTCTACCGACACCGGCCTTCACCGAGAGAAACAGGAAGACATCGCATGAGCTTGGCGGTCGCCATTCAGATGGACCCCATCGAGGCCATCGACATCCAAGGGGACAGCAGCTTCGTCCTGGCCCTGGAGGCGCAGCGCCGCGGCCACGGCCTGTTCCACTACCTGCCGCAGCACCTGAGCCTGAAAGACGGGCGCGTCTATGCCGAGATGCGGCCGCTGGAGGTGCGCCGCGAGAAGGGCAACCACTTCAGCCTCGGTGCGCCGCAGACCATCGACCTGGCCACCGCCGACGTGGTGCTGATGCGCCAGGACCCGCCCTTCGACATGTCCTACATCACCGCCACCCACCTGCTGGAACATGTCCACCCGGAAACCCTGGTGGTGAACGACCCGGTGCACGTGCGCAACGCGCCGGAAAAGCTGTTCGTCACCCACTTCCCCGGGCTGATGCCGCCGACGCTGATCACCAGCGACAAGCGCGAGGTGCAGAGCTTCCGCGCCGAGCATGGCGACATCATCATCAAGCCGCTGTTCGGCAACGGCGGCGCCGGAGTGTTCCACATCGGCCCCGAGGACGAGAACCTGACCGCCCTGCTGGAGCTGTTCACCGGCCTGTACCGCGAACCGATCATCGTGCAGCGCTACCTGCCGGAAGTGCGCCAGGGCGACAAGCGCATCATCCTGATCGACGGCCGTCCCGCTGGTGCCATCAACCGGGTGCCGGCCAAGGGGGAGGCGCGCTCCAACATGCACGTGGGCGGGCGCCCGGATAAGTCGACACTGACCCGCCGTGAGCACGAGATCTGCGAGGCCATCGGCCCGGCGCTGAAGGAACGCGGCCTGATCTTCGTCGGCATCGACGTGATCGGCGACTACATGACCGAGATCAACGTCACCTCGCCGACCGGCCTGCAGGAGATCAACCGCTTCGACGACGTCTGTCTGGAAGCGGAGATCTGGGACGTCATCGAAACCCGCTACGGCGCCGGCCACACCGCACCGAGCGTGTGAGTAACTCTGCCAGAGAGCGTGCCGGGCTCGCCCTTCGAAACGCCGGCGGCGCCGGCTCCTCAGGGCGAGGCGTTGGATTTCACATCGACTGCATGCTGAGGAGCCCGTCCCGAAACTCTCGGGACGGGCCTCTCGAAGTACGAAGTCGGTCGGCGCCTCTTAAGCCTGCTTCTCGTCGTCCTTACCATTGGCACCATCGGCGCCATTGGCACCGTTGAGGCTCTGCAGCGCCGTCTTGGTGCATTGCTCCATCGGTTGCCAGCAGGACTGCTGAATGCGCGCCATCATGGCGATCAGCTTGCTGGTCTCCTCGGCGTATTGCTGCGCCGCGCGTTCGACGAAGCTGCGCTGCTTCTCGAAGAACTCCTCCGGCGAGCCGGCCTTGGCGATCTCCTCGGCGGTCTCGATGTCATGGCGCAGCCGCGCACCGGCAAAAGTCATCATCTCCTGGCTCAATTCGGCCACACCGGCCAGCACGGCTTCTCCCGCGGTCATCGCCGCGGTGACGGTTTCGCCATTCTTGCCAACCAGCGATTCATAGGGAGTATCGCGGTAGCGTTCGGCGATGAGGCCGCCGGGTGAGAGCGGGGCGGTGGCCGGCGCCTTGGCGGCAGGCTTACCGGCGGACTTGGTGCCGGGCTGGGCGGCGGACTTCTTTTCTGACGTCGTCTCGGTACGGGTAGTAGACATGATCTGCAGTCTCCCACTTCCATAGGGTTGCGTCCGGCCGGCGCGGGTGCGCCGGTCCTTTTCCCCCGATAACGCTGTTACGCTTGATCCCTGAGCCCTGTGCTGCCTTCCGCTTCGCACCGTCGTTGTCCCACTTGCCCCTGCAAGCGGAGCGCACGGCTTTGGCGAAGATCCGGAATCCCCGGCAGCGGCTTTCCCACAGAAATTAGCATAGGGACGCTCCGTTTAACCATCATTGATCTGTGACAGTTGGCCGCCGCATCTAAGCCGGATTCATTGCCGGCGCGGCCTGAGCCCCGGCGCAGGGCGGAATCCTTTTGGCGCCACGGGCGCTTCTACCTAAGATTGACACTCCCGCCTGCCCCCTTCACCGAGAAACAACGAAAGGACCGCGCGCCGCCATGGTCGCCCGCATCGCCACAGTCGCCTTCGCCGGGGTCGAGGTGCTGGACATCGACGTCCAGGTGCAGATGGGCAACGGCCTGCCGGCCTTCACCGTGGTCGGCCTGCCCGACAAGGCGGTGGGCGAGAGCCGCGAGCGGGTGCGCGCGGCGCTGACCGCCCTGGGCCTGGCGCTGCCGCCCAAGCGCATCACCGTGAACCTGGCCCCCGCCGACCTGCAGAAGGAGGGCAGCCACTTCGACCTGCCCATCGCGCTGGGCCTGCTGATCGCCATGGGGGTGCTGCCGGGCGACGAACTGGCCGGCTACACGGCGCTTGGCGAACTCTCCCTCGATGCCCGCATTTCGCCGGTCGCCGGCGTGCTGCCGGCGGCGATCCACGCGCTGGAAAAGGACCGTGGGCTGATCTGCCCGGCCGGCCAGGGTGGCGAAGCAGCCTGGGCCGCCGGGCTCGACATTCTGGCGCCGGGCACGCTGCTGGCGCTGGTCAACCACTTCAAGGGCAGCCAGGTGCTGAGCCCGCCGAAGCCGGCGCTGGAGGAGGCCACCGGCAACGGCCTGGACCTGAAGGACATCAAGGGCCAGGAGAGCGCCAAGCGGGCGCTGGAGATCGCCGCGGCCGGGGGCCACAACCTGCTGATGGCCGGGCCGCCCGGGGCCGGCAAGTCGATGCTGGCGGCGCGGCTGCCCGGCATCCTGCCGCCGCTGAGCCCGGCCGAGGCGCTGGAAGTCTCGATGATTCATTCCGTCGCCGGATCGCTGAAGGACGGCAGGCTGCTGCGCCAGCGCCCTTTTCGCGACCCGCACCATTCGGCCTCGCTGCCGGCGCTGGCCGGCGGCGGCCTGCGCGCCAAGCCGGGAGAAATCAGCCTCGCACACCTCGGCGTGCTGTTCCTCGACGAACTGCCGGAGTTCCAGCGCGGCGCGTTGGAGGCCCTGCGTCAGCCGCTGGAGGCGGGCCGTGTCTCGGTCGCCCGCGCCAATGCCCACGTGACCTATCCGGCCCGGGTGCAACTGATCGCGGCAATGAACCCCTGCCGCTGCGGCTACCTGGACGACCCGTCACGGGCCTGCGCCCGGGCGCCGCGCTGTGCCGCCGACTATCAATCCAAAATTTCCGGGCCGCTGTTCGACCGCATCGACCTGCACGTCGACGTGCCGGCGGTGGCCGCCGCCGACCTCTCCCTGCCACCGCCGGCGGAAGGCTCGGCCGAGGTCGCCGCCCGCGTCGCCGCGGCCCGCGCCCGCCAGACCGCGCGCTTTGCAGAACTGCCGGCGGAAAACCGCCCGCGCACCAACGCCGAGGCCGACGGCCAGTTGCTGGAAGAGATCGCCGCCCCCGACGCGCAAGGCCTCCAGCTGCTGACCCAGGCGGCGGAAGCCCTGAAGCTCTCCGCCCGCGGCTACCACCGCGTCCTCCGCGTCGCCCGCACCCTGGCCGACCTGGAAGGCGGGGAAAGCGTGCGCCGCCCGCACATCGCCGAAGCGCTGACCTACCGCCGCACGCTGCCGGGGCGGTGAGGAGGCCGCTTCCCGTCAGACCCTCTCGATCCCTCCTGCTTCTTCCTGCGCCAGGCGCCGGAGTTTCCGGCGCAGGAAGACCTTGCGCAGCTCGCTCTTCAGCCACTCCTCTTCGGAAAGAAGCATGGCTGATTTCTCGATGAGGTAGAGATTGAAACCCATCAACACCGTAAAGAGACCTAAAGTGAGCGCAATACCTAAGTCGCCTTTGCCGAGGGCAAACAGCACAAACGCCAACATGACCGCAATGGCGCCACTATTGGCAAGGCGGGCGATTAGCTTGAGATACTTCGGCATAGGCTTTCTCCTGGTCCCTTGACCGGCGCATGACGCAACCAGAGTACCGTGGTGCCCGATATCAGAGAGTTAAGGGCGAGCCATATCCGCGTTGCGATTGCCGCCATAGAAAAAAAGCGCTAAAGCCAGCGTATGAGCACGCTCCCGGATCCCGCCGACATCACCATCCAACTGGTTCCCCTGGACGACACCTTCGCGCTGCGCAAGGCGGTGCTGCGACCGTGGCTGACGCTGGAGGAGGCGCGGGCGAGCTGGGCGGGTTTCGACGAACACTTCCATGTCGGCGCATTGCAGGCCGGCCGCGTCGTCAGCACCGCGGGCTTCGTCATCGAGGCGCATCCGGACTATGTAAAAGAGTTCGGCGCGCAGCAGTGGCGCCTGCGCGGCATGGCGAGCGATCCCACCGTGCAGGGTCAGGGCCTGGGCGGGCAGGTGCTGGACTTCGGCATCGCCGAGATCGCGCGGCGCCTCAGGGCGACGGGTGAAGCCTCGGCGACGCTGTGGTGCAACGGGCGCACCGGGGCGCAGCGCTTTTACGAACGCCACGGCTTTCAGCCCATCGGCGATCTCTTCGAGACGCCGGGCACCGGGCCGCACTACGTCTTCTGGCGCCGGGTCGAGGCGGGGTAGATTCCCCTACCTGGTCGTCATGCTCGGACTTGTTCCGAGCATCCAGGGCCACCGGCGGAGTGCCCCCCTGGGCCCTCGGGACAAGCCCGAGGGTGACAGCTCGTGTCAGAGCCCGTCGAGAAACGCGTTCAAGTGGCCGTTGAAGACGTCCGGCTGTTCCAGGTTGGGCAGGTGGGCGGTGCCGGGGATGACGCTGCCGAGGGCCTGGGGCATGGCCTGCACCAGATGCACGCAGCGCTGCTGGATGTGCGGGAAGTCGGCGTCGCCCCACACCACCTGGGCCGGCATCTTCAGATCGGCGAGGCGCGCATAGGCGGCCGGGAAGGCGGCGGGGTTGGTCTCGCGCCCCGGGTCCTCGGCATAGAGCGCCGTCGCGTTCATCGCCAGGAAGAGATCGCGCACCGCGCCGCCGACGCGACCCTCCTCGCTGCCCGGGCCGTCGAGCCACATCCAGGCCTCCAGCAGGTTCAGGCGGTCGAGGTCCTCGTCCTCCTCGGCCTCCTCCAGCAGTTCCAGCAGCGCCTCCACCGGTGGCGGAAAATCCTCCGGCGAAGGCGCGCCGGTGACCGCCGGTGCGGCGAGGAACAGGCCGGCGACGCGGTCGGGATGGGTCAGCGCGAAATCGATGGCGATGCGTCCGCCCTGGGAGCAGCCGGCCAGCACGGCGTGGCCGATGGCGAGATGGTCCAGCACCGCCAGCAGGTCGTCGACGTGAGAGAAGGTTTCCGCCCGTCCCTTGGTTTCGCCGAAGCCGCGGCGGTCGTAGGCGACGACGCGGTGGCGCGGCGCCAGGGCGGCGATCTGGTTCTGCCACATGCGCTTGTCGGCGACGCCGGCGTGCAGGAAGACCACCGCCGGCCCGAGGCCCTGGTCGCTGCCGTCCTCGACGCCCGAGAGACGCGCCTGTCCGCTGGGCACGGTGAAATCTTTGGGCATGGGAGTTCCTCTCGCTAGGCGACTCACTCCGCGCCGGCAAGGGCCGCGCGGAGGCCCGGAAAGGCGGCGGCCAGGGCCGCTTCGCCGGCGGGCGTGAGGACGACCTTGCGCGACGCGCGCTCTCGGCGCAACCACTTCCGGCGCAGCAGATGATCCGCCAGGGCGGCCCCCAGTGCGCCGCCCAGATGGGGGCGCCGCTCGCTCCAGTCCAGGCAGCAGCGGGCGAAGTGACGCCGCTCGCCCTCCGCTGCCGTCACGTCGATGCCGAAGTCCTCCAGGAAGGCGCGGCCCTTGGGCCCCAGGGTGAAATCACTCTCGACCCGGCGCAGGTAGCGCCGCTTCAGCAGCGAGTCGGTGAGGGCGACGCCGAGGCGCCCGGCCAGGTGGTCGTAGCAGAAGCGTGCCGTGCGCAGGTCGCCGACGCGGCGCAGCTGGGCCGAGCGGCGCTCGGGTACTCGGGTATTCGGGGTGAGGTGGCTGAGCGGCTCCAGCGCCTCGGCCACCGCCGGCCCGGCGAGGCGGTAGTAGCGGTGGCGGCCCTGCTTTTCGACGGCGATGAGGCCGGCGCCGGTCAGCTTGGCCAGGTGGCTGCTCGCGGTCTGCGGCGTGACGCCGGCGGCGAAGGCCAGTTCGCTGGCGGTCTGGGCGCGGCCGTCCATCAGGGCGGCCATCATGTTGGCCCGGGCAGGGACGCCGATCAGCGCGCCGACCAGGGCAAAGGAGGGATCTACCGACATATTTCGATGATAGGCGCAGCGTGAACGCCGGCGCAAGACGTTGCGGGCATAGTTCGACGGGGAGCGAAGTTTTGACGACCAGGCCGCTTCACGGCTGTCATCCCGGCACTTGTTGTCGGGATCCATTGGCATGTGCGGCAGGAACGTCGTGCCCAGGAAATGCCGAGATCAATCGAGCGGCGAGGGCATGGGGTCCCGGGGTCAGGCCCCGGGACGACAGCGGCGCGCTTGATATCGCCGTGACAACACGCCGATAGAAAACGACGGCGTGAACCTCAGTCCTGCGACGGTTTGATCATGCGGCCGAGCGGCTGGCCGCCGAAGAGGTGGAGGTGGAAGTGCGGCACTTCCTGATGGCCGTGCTCGCCGGTGTTGGCGAGGATGCGGTAGCCATGGGTTTCGATGCCCAGGTCCTTGGCGATCCTGCCGGCGGCGCGGAAGAAGCCGGTGATCTCCGCCTCGCTCGCCTTTTCCGAAAAATCGGCGAAGGAGACGTAAGCGCCTTTGGGGATGATCAGCACGTGCACCTTGGTCTGCGGCACGATGTCATGGAAGGCCAGCACGTGATCGTCTTCGTAGACTTTGTTGCAGGGAATCTCGCCGCGCAGAATCTTCGCGAAGATGTTGTTGTCGTCGTAAGCCATAACGCCTCTCCTCTGCGCTTCCCGTTTTTTGTTCGCCGCCAGTGTGGTCCGATCAGTCCTTCGGGCGCGAGGCCTTTTCGGCGATGCCGGAAATGCCCTTGCGGCCCTCCAGCGCGGCCCAGACCTCGGCCGGCTTCACGCCGCTGGCCGCCCACAGCACCAGCAGGTGATACAGCAGGTCGGCGGACTCGCTGACCACGCCGTCCTTGCGGCCCTGCGCGCCCTCGATCACCGTCTCGACCGCTTCTTCGCCGACCTTCTGGCAGATCTTGTCGATCCCGCGGTGGAACAGACGCGCGGTGTGCGAGCTTTCCGGATCGGCGCCCCGCCGGCCGTCGATGATGTCGTAGAGGCCGTCTAGGACGGTACCGTTCAGAGAACCCTTGGACATGGCAGTCTGCTCTTTTTTCTTGCGGGTCGCGCGGGGGTCAGGCGGGCGCCGCTTCGACCGGGCGCACCGGCAGGCCGTGGCCCGCGAGGCAGGCCTTGGCCTCGGCGATCGAATAGGTGCCGAAGTGGAAGATCGAGGCGGCCAGCACGGCGGAGGCATGCCCCTGGGTGACACCCTCGGCGAGGTGGTCCAGGGTGCCGACGCCGCCCGAGGCGATCACCGGCACCGGCACCGCATCGGAAACCGCGCGGGTCAGCGGCAGGTTGTAGCCGGCCTTGGTGCCGTCGCGATCCATCGAGGTCAGCAGGATTTCGCCGGCGCCCAGGTCGCACATGCGCTGCGCCCAGCCGACGGCGTCGATGCCGGTCGCCTTACGGCCGCCGTGGGTGAAGATCTCGAAATCATCAGGCCCCACCGACTTGGCATCCACGGCCACCACGATGCACTGGCTGCCGAACTTTTCCGCCGCCTCGCGCACGAAGTTGGGGTTGTGCACGGCGGCGGTATTGATGGAGACCTTGTCGGCACCGGCCAGCAGGAGCTGGCGGATATCCTCGATGGTGCGCACGCCGCCGCCAACGGTCAGCGGCATGAAGCAGTGCTCTGCCGTGCGGCGCACCACGTCCAGCAGGATGCCGCGGTTCTCGTGACTGGCGGTGATGTCGAGAAAGCAGAGTTCGTCGGCACCGGCGGCGTCGTAGACCTGGGCCTGTTCCACCGGGTCGCCGGCGTCGACCAGGTCGATGAAGTTCACGCCCTTCACCACGCGGCCATCCTTCACGTCCAGGCAGGGGATGACCCGCACGGTCAGCATCTAGGCGGCTCCGCTGGTTGCTTCGGCCAGGAGGGCCAGCGCCGCCGCCGGGTCGATGCGCCCGTCGTAAATCGCGCGCCCGGAGATGACGCCCTCGATGCCGACGGACGCAATGGCTTTGAAAGCCGCGAGATCGTCCAGCGAGGCGACGCCGCCGGAGGCGATCACCGGCGTCGAAAGCGCCTCGGCCAGGGCGCGGGTCGCCGCCACGTTGGCGCCCTGCAGGGCCCCGTCGCGGTCGATGTCGGTGTAGACGATGGCCGCGGCGCCGGCGTCCTCGAAGCGGCGCGCCAGATCCAGCGCGTCGATCTCGCTGACCTCGGCCCAGCCCTCGGTGGCGACCTTGCCGCCGCGTGCGTCGATGCCCAGCACCACCCGGCCGGGGAAGGCGCGGCAGGCCTCGCGCACCAGATCCGGGTTCTTCACTGCCACGGTGCCGAGAATGACGCGCCGCAGGCCCAGGTCCAGCCAGCGTTCGATGGTCGCCATGTCGCGAATGCCGCCGCCGAGCTGCGCCGGAATGTCGACGGCCTTCAAAATGGCCTCGACCACCGGCGCATTTACCGGACGGCCCTCGAAGGCACCGTTCAGGTCGACCAGATGCAGCCACTGGAAGCCGGCCGCGGCAAAGCTGCGCGCCTGGGATGCCGGGTCGTCGTTAAACACCGTGGCGCTGTCCATCGCGCCACGCACCAGGCGCACGGCCTGTCCGTCCTTCAGGTCGATGGCGGGAAACAGGATCATCGCGCGCCGCCGCTGCCGGCTTCACCCACGGCGGGTTCTCCCTCCGCCAGGCCGCCGTTGCCGTGCAGGTCCTTGTAGTAGAACAGGCCGGTGGCCCAACGGTCGTTGACCCAGGCGTAGTGCGGGTGGGTGCCCCAGCGCACGAAGCCGGCTTCCTCCACCACCTCGATGGCGCGGGTCTGGGTTTCGCGCACGTCGAGGTTCAGTACGCGCAGACCGTTGGCCCGCGCCGCGTCCTCGACCTGGGCGACCAGCGCCGGGGCAAGGCCATGGCCGCGCGCCCAGGGCGCCACGAAGAAGGTGGTCAGCTGGCCGGTCAGGCGCTGCGCCTCGTTGTTGCGGGGTGCGCGCAGCAGCTGGGCCGAGCCGGCGATGGTGCCATCCAGGCGGCCGACGAAAAGCTCGCGCTCGGGCACCAGCAGCACGCCCTGCCAGTAGGCCTCCATGGTCTGGCGCGGCGGCGGGTTCAGCCAGCCGAAGCCGCCACCCTGCAGGATCGCCGCCTCGGCCGCATCGCACAGATCGTGCAGATCCGGCCCGTGAAAGCCGGTCAGGCGGTCCATGGCGATGGTTGCGCCGGAATCAGTCTGGGGCGAGTCAGTCTCGGGCGAGTCTGTTTCGGTCATGGACGCCACCTCAAAAAATTCGCAAGCAGCCGGAGCCCGACGGATTGGCTCTTTTCCGGATGGAACTGGGTTCCGGCCAGGTTGTCGCGGCCGACCATCGCCGTCACCGGGCCGCCGTAATCGACGGTGGCCAGCAACTGGGCGGGGTCGTCCGGGCACAGGTGATAGCTGTGCACGAAGTAGACATAGGGGGTTTCACCGAAGCCTGCTACCAGAGGATGAGTCGTGTCACGCAGGTTTAACGCGTTCCACCCCATATGCGGCACTTTCAGTGCCTCTTCCGTCCCCCCCGGCCCGGCTTGGGGCGCGGGATCCAGGGCCACCACATCGCCGGGAATCCAGCCGAAACCCTGATGCACGCCGTGTTCCAGGCCGCGGGTGGCCATCAGCTGCATGCCCACGCAGATGCCCAGGAAGGGCCGGCCGGCGCCGATCACGGTCTCTTCCAGCGCTTCGACCATGCCGTCGATGGCGAACAGACCGCGCCGGCAGTCGCCGAAGGCACCGACGCCGGGCAGCACCACGCGGTCGGCACGGCGCACCACGGCGGGGTCGTCGGTCACCGTCACCGGCCCGCCGTTCACGTCGGCGGCGGCACGTTCCAGGGACTTGGCGGCCGAGCGCAGGTTACCCGAACCATAGTCGATGATCGCAACGGTCATATCAGACCCTTTCGATCCTTGAGGTCTGAGCGGGGCCCCAACCCTGACGGGGGGCGGGAAGCCCGGCCGGATCGTTCAGAGGGAACCCTTGGTGGAGGGCACGGCGTCGGCCTTGCGCGGGTCGATCTGGATGGCCTCGCGCAGGGCGCGGGCCAGAGCCTTGAAGCAGGACTCGACGATATGGTGGTTATTCGTGCCGTAGAGGTTTTCCACGTGCAGCGTCAGGCCCGCGTGCTGGGCAAAGGCCTGGAACCACTCCTTGAACAGCTCGGTATCCATGGTGCCGAGCTTGTCGCGGTCGAAGTCCACCTTCCAGATCAGATAGGGCCGGTTGGAGGCGTCGAGCGCCACCCGGGTCAGGGTCTCGTCCATCGGGATCAGCGCCTGGCCGTAGCGCCAGATGCCCTTGCGGTCGCCCAGCGCCTGGGACAACGCCTGGCCCAGCACGATGCCGCTGTCTTCCGTGGTGTGGTGATAGTCGATATGCAGGTCGCCCTCGGCCTTCAGCGTGATGTCGATCAGGCTGTGGCGGGAGAGCTGTTCGAGCATGTGGTCCAGGAAACCGATGCCGGTCGACACTTCATAGGTGCCGCTGCCATCCAGGTCGACCGTCGCGGCGATCCTGGTTTCCTGCGTGTTTCGCTCAATGGTTGCCCGGCGCATATCGTCTCGCCCCGCCCTTAAAGCGGGTCCTTCGGCTTACAGGTCGCAAAGAAGGCGCCCTTTTATCAGGAAGGGGCCCGCGACGCCAGCGCGATGGTACCCGCAGCAAGGCCAGGATTTCCGCCGTTCCAGGCCCGGCGGCTCCTCGGTGGGATTGTCCGGGGTATTGCCCGGGGTATTGCCCGGCCGATGGGCCCGCGGCCAGAAATGCGGCTTGACCCGGCGGTCGCTTTTGCCCATTTGACAGTCCATGTCAGACAACGCTCCCTCAACGTCCCCCGCACAGTGGCACGGCACCACGATCCTCTCGGTCCGCAAGGGCAACCGGGTGGTGGTGGCCGGCGACGGCCAGGTCAGCTTCGGCAACACGGTGATGAAGTCCAATGCCCGCAAGGTGCGCCGCCTGGGCAAGGACAACGTCATCGCCGGTTTCGCCGGCGCGACGGCCGATGCCTTCACCCTCTTCGAGCGCCTCGAGGCCAAGCTCGAGACCTATCCGAACCAGCTAACCCGCGCCTGCGTCGAGCTGGCCAAGGACTGGCGCACCGACCGCTACCTGCGCCGCCTGGAGGCCATGATGGCGGTGGCCGACAGCACCACCTCGCTGGTGCTGACCGGGACCGGCGACGTGCTGGAGCCGGAGGACGGCCTGATCGGCATCGGCTCCGGCGGCGCCTTCGCGCTGTCCGCCGCCCGCGCCCTGATCGACGTCGATGCCATGGACGCCGAGGCGATCGCCCGCAAGGCGATGAAGATCGCCGGCGACATCTGCATCTACACCAACCAGAACATCACCGTCGAAAGCCTGCCCAGCAGCGGAACGAGCGGCGGCACCGCCGGCGCACGTCCCGCGGATTGAGGCGCGGAGACCTTATGAACGACAGCCCCAGCTACAGCCCGATCCAGGGCGACAGCACGTCTTCCTTCTTCACCCCGCGCGAGATCGTTTCGGAACTGGACCGTTTCATCATCGGCCAGAACGACGCCAAGCGCGCCGTCGCCATCGCCCTGCGCAACCGCTGGCGCCGCCAGCAGCTGCCCGAGGCGCTGCGCGAAGAGGTGCTGCCCAAGAACATCCTGATGATCGGGCCGACCGGCGTCGGCAAGACCGAGATCGCGCGCCGCCTGGCCAAGCTGGCCCAGGCGCCCTTCCTGAAGGTCGAGGCCACCAAGTTCACCGAAGTCGGCTACGTCGGCCGCGATGTCGAGCAGATCATCCGCGACCTGACCGAGGTCGCCCTGCACATGACCCGCGAGCGTCAGCGCCAGCAGGTCAAGGCCCAGGCGGAGCTGCACGCCGAGGAGCGCGTGCTCGACGCCCTGGTCGGCGCCAACTCCAGCGCCGACACGCGCCAGAAGTTCCGCACCCGGCTACGCCAGGGCGAGCTGGACGACAAGGACATCGAGATCGAGGTGCAGGAGTCCAGCGGCATGCAACTGCCGACCATGGAGATTCCCGGCATGCCCGGCGCCTCCATGGGCATGCTGAACCTGGGCGATATCTTCGGCAAGGCGATGGGCGGGCGCACCAAGAAACGCCGCATGAAGGTCGCCGAGTCCTACGAAGTGCTGATCGCTGAGGAAAGCGACAAGCTGCTGGACGAGGAAGCGGTCGTCAGCAGCGCCATCCACGCGGTGGAACAGAACGGTATCGTCTTCCTGGACGAGATCGACAAGATCACCGCGCGCTCGGAGCGCGGCGGCGCCGATGTCTCGCGCGAAGGCGTGCAGCGCGACCTGCTGCCGCTGATCGAAGGCACCACCGTGGCCACCAAGCACGGGCCGGTGCGCACCGACCACGTGCTGTTCATCGCCTCCGGCGCCTTTCACATGGCCAAGCCCTCGGACATGCTGGCCGAGTTGCAGGGCCGCCTGCCGATCCGCGTCGAGCTGGATGCGCTGACCCGCGACGACTTCAAACGCATCCTGACCGAGCCGGAGAACAGCCTGATCCGCCAGTACAGAGCGCTGATGGACACCGAAGAGGTCACCCTGGATTTCCAGGAAGAGGCAATCGACGCGCTGGCCGACCTCTCCGCCGAGATCAATGCCTCGGTCGAAAACATCGGCGCCCGGCGCCTGCACACGGTGCTGGAAAAGCTGCTGGAAGAAATCTCCTTCACCGCCACCGACCGCGGCGGGGAGACCATCGTCATCGACGCCGAGATGGTCCGCGTCCGCGTCGGCGAACTGGCCAAGAACGCCGACCTGTCGAAGTTCATTCTGTAAGCGCGCCACGGGAAAAAACCGGATGCCGGGCAGCGCGACTGCCCGGTATCACGGGGCATCACGGCAGCCGGAATTCCAGTTCTTCCGTGATGGTCGGCGGGTTGGCCTGCCAGGCCGATTTCTTGACCCGCGCGTCGCGGTCGGATTTCTGACCGACCATCAGCATGTCGATGGTCACCCCGTCGGAAGCCAGCGGCATGAACAGGCGGCTGATGCTGCGCGGGCCCTCGACATCGCCGTAGGCGTAGGAACTGCGGCTGTAGAGTGCGCCGGGGCCGGCGGCGCCGCGGCGGAACAGCGCGGTAACGTGGTCGCGATAGATGCCGTCCGGCACCGCCTCGTGCATCAGCTTGCCGGTCGGATCGACGCCGGAGGCGGCATCGGTGCCGACAAGTCGGAAACGAAGGTAACGCCCGCCCTCCAGCACATCCAACAGCAGCACGAAGGGCAGCAGCCGCGTGATCTCTTCCGGCAGGATGTCGGCGCGCGCCGGATAGGCGCCGGCGCTACGCTTTTCGGTCCAATAGAGATAGAGCTCGCGCAGGGGCTCTTCGGCGATCTGCTCGATGTTGCCCGTCATGGTCATGGCGTGCCGGGCTCCTCGCCGGAGGGAGTATCGGGGGCCGCCGGCTCGATATCTTCCAGCAGCCGGTCGAGCCGGTCGTCCGGCAGCTCGGCGATACGCCCCGCCAGCAGGTTGGCAAACAGCGTCGCCTTCACGCTGAGGCCGGCGGTATCCACCACCACGCGCGGGTGGGAGAGATCGGCGAGACGCTGCAGTTCTTCCGCCTCGTCCCAGATGATGCCGAGGAACTGGCAGACCCGGTGGACGAAACGCCGGCTCGGCTTGCCGCGCCGCCCGTGTTCCATGGCCGAGAGGTAGGCCGGCGAAACCTGCAGCCCCGCCGCCATGTCCTTCAGCGCCAGCCCACGCGCGGCGCGGATCTCCCGCAGCTTTTCTCCGAACGGCGTCATGTGGGCTCCGACTCATCGTAAAGTCCACGCGCCCGATGCCAGTCGGCCAGGGAGTCGTCGGGGTATTCGGCGTAACAGTTGGTGCGCTTGGCGTCAGCCGGCAGCTTCACCCAGGCCGCCTTGGAATCGAGCATGATGAAAACGGTCTCCGGCGGCGGCATCAACGGCGTGTCGATGGCCGAGGCGAAAGGGTGCACCAGCTCGGGCCACCGCGGATCGGAAACGTAGAGCGCGGCGCCGCAGTGTTTGCAGAAATGCCGGCTGCCCGGACTGACCCCGTCAGGATCTTCCGCAGGGCCGCGCGCATGATAGACGGTGACGTGCTCGGCGCCCTCGACCTTCAGGGTCGCCGCCTCGCCGGACAGATTGATGGCGTAGCCGCCACCGCCTGCCGTCTTGCGGCAGATCGAGCAGTAGCAGCGCAGATAGGGTGCCGCGGCCCGCGAAAACACGGAAAACCGCACGGCACCGCAGTGACAGGAGCCTTTAAGCTGCGGCAAGGCCGATCCTCGCTATCACCCAGACACAATCATCTGGATCGTCTGGCGCATAACCGGATCGCAGTTTAGCCGTTTCGGCGGACGAAGGCGATTCCCACTTGCGGCTTCCCGCAAGAGTTTTGCGTAGGCATGCTGTCGACCAGCGCCGGCGGCGCAGCAGCCGATCAGCGCCGGCGGCGCAGCAGGATGTAGAGCGCGCCGGTGCCGCCGTGCTTTTGCTGGGCATAGTCGAAGGAGAGAACCCGCGAACGGTTCGGCGCTTCGTTCAACCAACGCGGCACGGACGCGCGCAGCACGCCGCCTTCTTCCTTGTGCAGGCCTTTGCCGGTGACCACCAGCACGCACCGCTTGCCGGCGGCGTGGCAGTCGGCGAGGAAGCCTTCCAGGCGGCGGTGCGCCTCGGCCTGGCGCAGACCGTGCAGGTCGAGGGTCGCCTCGATGGGCAGCTTGCCGCGGCGCAACCGCTCGGCCTTGCGGCGGTCGAGCCCGTCGCGGCTGCCGTGGCTGAGGTCGGCCTGCGGCTGGGGTCGCGGCGCCGCCGCCGCCGGGGTCCGGTGGGCCGGGGCGGTGGCAGGGCTGCGGCGTTTTTGCGGCGGCGCCGGACGCGCGCCGTTTTGTCCCTGCGCCTCGGCATCCAGTTCCTGTTGCAGCAGTTCGACCATCTTGGAGTGCAGGCGGTCGCGCCCGGTCAGCGGCTTGGCCTGTTGAGCGACGTGCTGCCAGAGGCGGCGGTCTTCGCCGGAAAGGCTCCCGGGTCGTTTGGCGCGCGGGCCTTTGCTTTTGCCGGTCACCCCACGCCCCTCCGCGCGTCAGCCGTTCTTGTTCTCGCCGACCGGCCCGTCGTGGACCGGCCCATCGTCAACCAGCAGGACGTGCAGGCGCCGCGGTCCGTGGGCGCCCAACAGGATGGTCTGTTCGATGTCGCCGGTGCGCGACGGCCCGGTGATCATGTTCACCGCGCGCGGCATCTCGCCCGGGCCGGTGACGGCGCGCAGGCGCTGCCAGGCCTCCTCATAGGTGCCCACGACCTGGGAGGCGCGCAGCACCACGATGTGGTTTTCCGGCAGGAAGTTCAGGGTGATCGGCGCCTCGGGGCCTGAGGCCATCATCACCGTGCCGGTCTCGGCGATGGCGGCAAAAGCGCCGGTGACCGAGGTTGCGTCGTCGGCTTCGGCGATGCCTTCCTCGACTTCCAGCAGCGGCTGGCCGTCCCACGGCAGGGTGCGCAGGTCGTCGCGCGGCGCCAGGCGCAGCTTGGGCGGCAGGTTCTCGCCTTTCAGATAGTCGGCGACGGCAGCGGGGACATCGGCCTCGCTGCCGAGGCGCACCACGGTCGCCGACAGCTCCTTCAGCATCGTGACCATCAGGTCGAGCTGCTCGGCGTGCGGAATTTGCCCGCGCGCCGGAATGAGGTTTGCCTGCGGCGTGCGCAAACGCCGGTCGATCGCCGCACGCTCCGCCTCGTCGGGCTGGTCGCGGCGCAGCGACCGGCGCAGGGCGGAGAGGATCTGCCGTTTGCCCGTGTTGGCTTTCGCAGTGCTCATCGGCGCGACGCCCTCTTTTCGTCTCTTTGCCGTTCGGCCCAGAGCTGCTGGAAGCTGCGGCCTTCCGGCGCCGGAAAGTCGCGGTGCTTTGTCCAGCCGCGGGCGAAGGGCAGGGCGTCGAAGCGGCCGCCGGCGCGCCCGAAATAGCCGAGCAGGCGCGCCTGCAATCCGGTCACCGCGTGATAGAGCTTCGGCCGGCGGGCGAAGAAGGCCCAGAGCGCGAGGCCGAAGCGCACCGTCGGCGGGCTGAGATGACGCTCGAACTCGCGCTCGCGCCAGTGGCGCATCATCTTGGGCAAGGGAATGCGCATCGGGCAGACCGCCTCGCAGCGTCCGCAGAAGGTGGAGGCGTTCGGCAGGTGGCCGGCCTCGTCGACGCCGATCAGGTTGGGCGTCAGCACCGCGCCCATGGGGCCGGGATAGACCCAGCCGTAAGCGTGGCCGCCGACGGCGTGATAGACCGGGCAGTGGTTCATGCAGGCGCCGCAGCGGATGCAGCGCAGCATGTCCTGGAACTCGCTGCCCAGCATGTTGGAGCGCCCGTTGTCGAGCAGGATGACGTGATATTCCTCCGGCCCGTCCAAATCCTCGGCGCGCCGCGGGCCGGTCGAAAAGGTGGTGTAGGAAGAGAACTCCTGGCCCGTCGCCGAGCGCGCCAACACACGCAGGATGGTGGTGGCGTCCTCTAGAGTGGGAACGACCTTTTCCAGGCTGGCGACCACGATGTGGACCCGGGGCAGGGTCTGGGTCAGGTCGCCGTTGCCTTCGTTGGTGACGATGATCGAGGTCCCGGTCTCGGCCACCAGGAAGTTGGCGCCGGTGATGCCGACGTCGGCTTCCAGGAAGCGCCGGCGCAGCATCTGGCGCGCCTCGGCAACCAGTTGCACCGGTTCGCTGAGCTGGCGCTCGGGCGGCAGCTCTGTGTGATGATGGCGGAAGTCGGCCTCGACCTGCTCCTTGGTCAGGTGCACCGCCGGGGCGATGATGTGGCTCGGCGGCTCCTTGCGCAGCTGGATGATGTATTCGCCGAGATCGGTCTCCACCACGTCGAGCCCGGCCTCTTCCATCGCCTGGTTCAGCGCGATCTCTTCCGAGATCATCGACTTGCCCTTGGTGACCACACGGGCATCGACGCGCTTGCAGATGTCGAGCACCGCTTTGACTGCGTCTTCGGCGGTCGGCGCCCAATGGACGTGGCCGCCGCTGGCGGTCACCTTTTCCTCGTAGCGCTCCAGGTAGACGTCGAGGTTCGCCAGGGTGTGGTTCTTGATGTCGCGCGCCGCATCGCGCAGGTCGTCGAATTCCGGCAGGCGGTCGCGCGCCTTGGCGCGCTTGCCGATGAAGCCGGATTTCACATTGGTCAGCGCCTTTTGCAGCGTCTGATTGGCAAGCGCCGCGCGGGCGTTGTCCTTGAAGGCGTGGGAGGTGCTCTGCATGGCTTCAGGCCTTCCGTCGCGCGCGTTCGTCGGCAGACTCGCCGATGGCCGGCTGGTCGGTCATGTCGGCCAGCACCTCGGCGACGTGGCGTACCTGCATCTTCGAGCCGCGGCGCTGCAGCTTGCCGGCCATGTTCATCAGGCAGCCGAGGTCGCCGGCCAGCAGGGTGTCGGCGCCGGTGGCCAGGATGTGGTCGGTCTTGGCGGTGACGATCTTGTTGGAGATGTCGGCGTACTTCACGCAGAAGGTACCGCCGAAGCCGCAGCAGACGTCGTTTTCCACCATCTCCGTCATCTCCACGCCCGGCACGGAGGCAAGCAGTTGGCGCGGTTGCGCCTGTACGCCCATCTCGCGCAGGCCGGAGCAGGAATCATGATAGGTGGCCTTGCCCGCGAAGCGGCTGTCGACCGAAGTGACACCGCGTACGTCGGTCAGGAAAGAGACCAGCTCGTACGTACGCGCGGCGAGGTCTTCCGCCTTGGTTTTCATCGCCGCGTCGCCGTCGAACAGGGCCGGGTAGTGCTTGCGCAGCATCGCCGCGCAGGAACCGGACGGCGCCACCACATAGTCGAAGCCCTCGAAGGCCGCGATGGTCTGGGCCGCCAGGGCACGAGTGTCGGCCCGGTCGCCGGAGTTGTACGCGGGCTGGCCGCAGCAGGTCTGCGCCGCGGGCACCTCGACCCGGCAGCCGGCGTCCTCCAGCAGCTTCACCGCGGCAAAACCCACCGACGGCCGCATCATGTCGACCAGACAGGTGACGAAAAGCCCGACGCGCGGCTGGCCTTCGGCCGTGGTTGCGTCAGCCATGGATGATCCTCCCGAATTCATTGGGAGCGATAATGGTAGTACCAATTTCGAAAAGCAAGGGAGGGGCTCAGCGGGAGACCTGCTGAGGTGGCCTCTTCGGATCAAAGGTCGTCATCAGGCCGGTAATGCCCGGATAGGCCGCCAGTGCCGCACGGGCAGCGGCCTCATCCTGAAAGTGTTGAAGACCACGGAAGCTGTCGTCGTGGGGCCACTTCTGGAAATCGAAGTGTCCGATGTAGAGGACTTCGCCCGGCAGGACACTGAAGAGAAACTGCTGCCGGGGGTTTACCGCCGCCTGCGGGTCGATGTGTACCCGCGGATCGACGGTGTGGTGCCAGGACTGGTTGCCGTTCAGCAATTTGCTCGGCCTCGGCGCCACGTAGGTGGTCATCATGTTGGGAAAGCCTGCCCCGATCAGCGCGTAGTCCCCGGGCTCGATCTCCAGCACCGAGACGGTGGGCTTCAGGTAAGCGGGCTCGGCCGAGAAGGGGCTGGCGACGACCTTGGTCTGAAAGGTCTCGCCGCCGGGCACCAGACGTCCCGTGTCTGGATCATACTGCTGCCAGAAGGTCGACAGGCTGCGTTCGACCCCGACATTCTCTACCTGCGGTAGGTTCACCCGGGTGCCGATAAGGACAATGGCCTTGTCGCTGTGCGCATCGAAATGCAGCGAATGCGAGGCCTCCGGCGCGCCGCTGCAGCCAGTCGCTGCGAGGCACAGAAGAAAACAGCCGGCGAGAACGGCAAAGCGCTGCATCATGGGAGAGCCGCCTGTTCGGTCGGCAGGGTGAGGTTGAGGGTGACCATGTCGTCTGTGCTGCCGGGGAAGTCCTTCAGAGCCGCCCGCGCCGCTGCCTCGTCCTGCCAATAATTTATGTCGACGATCTTGTGGCTCCGGCCCCCCGCATGAACGAAATCGAAGTGGCCTATATAGACGACCTTTCCGGGACGGACCGAGAAGAGGAAATTGCTTTTCGGCGTGACCTCGCCCTGCATTTCAATCTCGTCATCCAAGGGCAACCCCGGCGTGGTGTAGCGACGAAAATTGCTGTTCTTCAGGGGCAGAAGCGTCGTGGTCGTCTTATAAATCGTGACGCCGATAAGCGCATAGTCTCCAGGTTCGATCTCTAGAACCTGCACCACAGGATCATGGGCCGCTTTAGCCCAGATGGAATTTTGGCGAAGCGACGTAACCCGGGCACCGCCTGGAACAAGCTGCATGATGTGGGGGTCGTACTGCTGCCAATGGGTGACTAGCGAGTGCGGTCTCTTATTCCAATCGTTCTCCGGAGCGATCTGGTTTCTGTCCAAGCTTGTACCGATGAGAACAATCGCCTTGTCGCTCTCGGAATCGAAAACCAGAGAATGGGGAGCGTTGGAGGATTGCGCACAGGCCGATACCAGAGTGCCAAGCATCGCAATCGCGACAAACAGCGCTGGTGCCCTGCGGGTCGTTGATCCCATTTCTTGATACCCCTGAAACCTACCGGGATGGCATCGCAGCTTTGCAAACGGGCGGCGCCGCCTGCTTCTTTAGCGGCTGCAGCATCGGCTTGGCCACCGAATTGCGCGCGGCCCGTTCAATCCAACGGGATAAATCGCGTGCGGAGCCGTCTCAGCTCGCCTGTTCGCGGCGCTCGGCGACGGTCTTGGGGAGGAGAAGGTAGTAGGTGCCCGGCTGCTTCATGCGGCCGGCCTGTTCCAGCGCCGGCTCGCCGGAGCCCCAGAAGAAGTCGCCGCGCACGGCGCCCTTGATGGCGCTGCCGACATCCTGGGCCACCATCAGGCGGCGCAGCGGCTTGTCGGTGGCCGGCCAGGTGGTGTCGAGCCACAGCGGCACACCGAGCGGCAGCAGGGAAGAGTCCACCGCCAGGCTGCGGCCGGGGGTGAGCGCCACACCCTGGGCGCCGATCGGGCCGTCGCCGGTGATCTCGCGGAAGAAGATATAGCGGGCGTTGCGCTGCATCATCTCGGCGGCCTTCTGCGGGTTGGCGCGCAGCCAGTCGCGGATCGCCTGCATGGAGGCGTTCTGGCGCGACACGATGCCCTCGTCGATGAGGGCGCGGCCGATGGCGTAGAAGGGCCGGCCGTTGGAGCCGGCGAAACCGACCCGCTTCACGCTGCCGTCGGGGAAAACCACCCGGCCGGAGCCCTGAACATGAAGGAAGAAGACATCGACCGGATCGGCCGCCCAGACCAGTTCCAGATCGCGTTTCTCGAGAGCACCGCGATCGATCTCGGCCCGCGTCAGGTAGGGCACCAGCTTGCCGTCCGCGACCCGGCCGACCAGCTTCTCGCCGGCCAGATCGGCGCGGAACAGGGCGAGGTCGACGGTCACCAGGTCGTCGGGCACCCGATAAAGGGGGGTCGCCCCCGGCGCTGTCGGGGCCGTGGCTGCTTTCAGTTCGGCTTCGTAATAACCGGTGAAGAGGCCCTCGCGCGTGCCGGCATCGGAGACGGCGAAGGGCCGGAAGCGGTCTTCCAGCAGGCTGCGCAGGGCCGCGTCGTCGCCGGCGGGCAAGGCCGCCAGCGCGGCGCAGGGTGCGCGCCAGTCGGCCACGGTGCCGGCCAGGGAGTCAGGGCCGAGCGGGCGGTCGTCGGGCTGGGCGGTCAGTCGGCCGCAGGAACGTTGCAGCGCCGGCAGCGCGGCACTCACCTGGTCGGCGGACCAGTCCGGCAGAGCGGCGAAGGTCACCGGCTCCAACAGCACGGCCGGCTTTTCGGGCGCTTTTTCGGGCGGCAGCGCGAGCTCCGCTTTGGGAGATTCCGGCGGCTTTTCCTTGGGCGGTGCCTCGCCATTGCACGCGGCCAGACCAAGAATCAGCAGCAGGGCGGCACCGCTCAGGGGCGCGAGCTTCATCGTCGTGATGTTAATTCCGGCCCCGCTGCGTACCACCGGGAAGGGCTCAGTTCGGGCTGCTGGTGGCAACCAGCGCCCAGTTCGGGTCGCGGCTGCGGGTATTGCGGGCGAAGGTCCAGAGATCGGTGACCTTGGCGACGTGGTTGGGATCGCCGTCGACGATGCGGCCCTCGGCATCGCGGGTCACGTTGACCTGCTCGGAGACGAACTTCACCGTGACGAAGGCCGTCTTGTCGCGCAACTCGGCCTCGATGATCTCCGCCTTGGTGATACCGATCAGCGTCGTCTCCAGGACCTCCTTGGCGTCCTCGCGCTGCTTGATCGCGCCCGAGAAGTCGTCGTAGACGTCGTTGGCCAGCAGCGGACGCAGGGCCTTGGCATCGCCGGCGGCAAAGGCGCCGATGATCATTTCGAAGGCGGCACGGGCGCCGCCGACGAACTGATCCTTGTCGAAGGCACGGTCGGCGAGCTTGATCTGGGTCAGCGCCGCGGCCAGCGGGGTGTCGGCGACTTCCTCCGCTTCCGGATCCATCTCCGGCTCGGCGAAGACCTCGTCCTCGCTCAGCGGCTTGCCCTCACGGGTCCCGTCGCGGGCAGGACCGCGGTCGGGCAGCTGGATCACCTTGTCGTCGCCGCCTTTCTTCGCCGCATCCTTGGACGCGTCATCGCCCGGATTGAAGGGGTCGTAGTCCGGGCGTTCCTCATGCCCGGTCCGCTTCCCCAGCACCGAACGGAGCTTGAAGATAAAAAAAGCTGCGACCGCAGCGAGAATCACTATCTCTATGAAGTTGGCGTCGCTCATCCGCTCACAATCGTTGAGGCGCACAGCGGCGGGCCCTTGACCCAAAGGGCCGGAATAAGGGGCCCACCGGCCTGAAACTAGCTGGCCACCGGCCAGAACAACGGGCGCCCGGCTGGCCTTGCCGCCGGATCACAGGCATTATGTAGGTAATTGGCAGGGAAAGAGCAAGTATGGCCCTGATTGTGCTGGTAGTCCTCTTCATCGGGCTGCCGCTGTTGGAAATCGCCGTTTTCATCAAGATCGGCGGGATTATCGGCGTGTGGCCGACCATTGCGGCCACCGTCGCCACGGCCCTGGCCGGGTCGATGCTGCTGCGCGCCCAGGGCCTGGCGGCCCTCAACCGCGCCCGGATCCAGATGGACCAGGGCCAGTTGCCGGCCCGCGAGATGTTCGAGGGGGTCTGCCTCGTGCTGGCCGGCGCCCTGCTGCTGGTGCCCGGTTTCGTCACCGATGTTCTGGGCCTGCTGCTGTTCATTCCGCCGGTCCGCGAGCTGCTGCGCCTGACGATCGCCCGCCATATCGCTGCCAAGGCGGCCCGCGGCGAGGCCAGGGTCTTCGTCGACGGCGTCGAAATCGACCCCCGCAGCCGCCCGGGAAGCCCTGGAAAAGGGCGGGGCAGGGTGATCGACGGCGACTATCGCGAGGTCGGCGACACCGACCGGGACGATAACGGCCGGGACAATAACGGCAGGGGCGATGATGGCGAAGGCGGAGACGGCGACCCGCCACAGCGGAGAATCGGCCCGTGATCCTGGTGCGCCACGGCCAGTCCCATTTCAACGTCCACTTCGCCAAGACCCGCATCGACCCCGGCATCCGCGATCCGCAGCTGACCGAGGAGGGGGAGCGCCAGGCCCGTGCGGCGGGCGAAGGCCTGGTCGGCTGCGGCGTGCAGCGCATCATCGCCAGCCCTTACTGGCGCACCCTGCACACCGCCGAGATCATCGCCGAAACGCTGGGCCTGCCGGTGGCCATCGAACCGCAGGTGCGGGAGCGTTACAGCTATGTCTGCGACATCGGCAGCCACCGCAGCGACCTGACCCGGCGCTGGCCACAGTTCGGCTTCGGCGAACTGCCGGAGCGCTGGTGGCCCGAAACCGAGGAGAGCGAGGACGCCCTGGCCCTGCGGTGCCGCCGTTTCCGCGACGTCCACGTCGCGGCCGACAGCTGGGACGGCCTGCTGGTGGTGAGCCACTGGGGTTTCATCCGCGGCCTGACCGGCCATGCGGTCGAAAACGGGGTGGCGCTGCGCTTCGACCCGGTGGAAGGGGCTGCCGTTCCGGCCTTTTGATCGCCCATGGCGGGGCCCGTTATTGTCTGGCGTAACGATCCGTGATAGCCAAGCCCGCCCGTGACCACAGGAGCCGGAAATGGCCGAAGAAGCCGCACTGCCGCCGCTGACCATCAACACGCAGTACGTGAAGGATCATTCCTTCGAAAACCCCAACGCGCCGGCCATCTACGGCACCATGCGGACGGAGAAGCCCGACCTGAACGTCAGCGTCGAGGTGACGCCGACCCAGCTGCAGGATCAGGTCTATGAGGTCGTGCTGAAGCTGCACGCCTCGGCCAAAATCGGCGAGACCACCGCCTTCATGTCGGAGCTGGACTACGCCGCGGTGATCAGCCTGTCGCCGGACCTCAACGAGGAGATGCGCGAGCGCATGGTGATGGTCGAAGTACCGCGCCACCTCTTCCCCTTCGCCCGGGCGATCCTGGCCGACGACACCCGTGACGGCGGTTTCCCGCCGCTGATGATGAGCCCGATCGATTTCGCGCAGCTCTACCTCAGCCGCAAGGCCCAGGCGGAAGCCGCCGCATCGGGCAACGCCGGGGAAAGCGGCAACGGCGCGGCCTGAACCGCTTCAGGCGCGCCAGAGCGGGTTCGACAGCTTTTCCACCATCGCCTCGTGAGCAGCCTGTTCCTCCGGGCTGACCGGATGAACCCGCGGCGGGCGCACGTCGCGCGCCGCCGGGGCGATGGCGCGGGCCCGGTTGCGCTGGCTCTCCAGCACCAGACCCGGCTGGCGGCCGCCGCGCAGTTCCAGGTAGACCTCCGCCAGCAACTCGCAGTCCAGCAGCGCGCCGTGAAAGGTGCGCGAGGAGTTGTCGATCTCGAAGCGCCGGCACAGTGCATCGAGGTTCACCTGGGCCCCGGGAAACCGTTCACGGGCCAGGGTCACGGTATCGATAGCGCGGTCCATGGCGAGGATGTCGTGGCCTGCCTGACGCAGTTCGGCGTTGAGAAACTTCATGTCGAAAGCGGCGTTGTGGATGACCAATTTGGCATCGCCGATGAAGTCGAGGAAAGCCGGCGCGATGTCCGGGAACAGCGGCTTGTCCTTCAGGAACTCTTCGCTGAGGCCGTGAATGCGCTCAGCCTCGGCCGGCATATCGCGCTGGGGGTTGATGTATTCGCGGAAGGTGCGCCCCGTCGGCAGATGGTGCAGCAGCTCCAGCCCGGCGACCTCGACGATGCGGTGGCCGGAAGCGGGATCCAGGCCGGTGGTTTCCGTATCGAGGACGATCTCGCGCATCAGGTCTTCCTTTTCGCCGCGTTTTTCCGTTTCAGCAGTTTGACGATGGCGGCAAGTTGGTGCAAGGCGTGCACCTTGTTGAGGCCGGTCTGCACCACGAAGTCGGCGCGCCGGCGTTTTTCCGCATCGGGCAGTTGGCGCGCCAGAATCGCCTGAAACTTCGCCGCCGTCATGCCGGGGCGGCGCAGCACCCGCGCCCGCTGGATGAAGGGCGGTGCCGAGACCACGATGACCGCATCGCAGAGACGCTCGCCGCCGGTCTCGAACAGCAGCGGAATGTCGAGCACTGCGAGCGGCCGGCGGGCCCGCGCCTGCTTGGCGAGGAAGCGTCGCGCCTCGGCCCGCACCAGCGGGTGCAGGATCGCCTCCAGCCGCTTCATCGCGCCGTCGTCGCCCAACACCTTGGCGCCCAGCAGGCCGCGGTCAATCCGGCCATCGCGTTCCACACCGGGAAAAGCGGCGGCCACCGCCGCTACCGCCGCACCGCCACGTTCCATCAGCCGGTGCACCGCGGCATCGGCATCGTGCACCGGCAGGCCGAGACGCCGCAGCATCGCCGCCGCGGTCGACTTGCCCATGCCGATGGAGCCGGTGAGGCCGATAACCAGCATAGCGGGCCTATCCCGCGTCCTGAACGAAAGCGCGCAACGCCGGCGTGACCTGGGGATCGGGGCCGAACCAGGCGGTAAAGCAGGGCCGCGCCTGGTGCAGCAGCATGCCGAGGCCGTCGACACCGATGCAGCCCTTGGCACGCGCTGCCGCCAGCAACGCGGTTTCCAGCGGGCTGTAGACCAGGTCGCAGACCACCGCGCCGACCGCAAGCGCATCCAAAGACAGGTCGAGGGCCGGCTGCCCGGTCATGCCCAGACTGGTCGAGTTGACCAGCAGGCCGGCACCGTCCAGGGCGGCGGCGCGCTCGTTCCAGGGCACCACGGTGATCGGACCGCCGATTTCCTGCGCCAGTTGCTCGGCACGCTCGCGGCTGCGGTTGGTCAGGCGCACCTCCGGCACGCCGGCATCCAGCAGGCCGGCCGCCACCGCGCGGGCACCACCGCCAGCCCCCAGCAGCACCGCCGGAGCCGCGGCCGCCGTCCAGGCCGGCGCGCCCGCCGCCAGGTTGGCCATGAAGCCGAAGGCGTCGGTATTGCTGCCGACGATCTGGCCATCCTTAAAAATCAGCAGATTGACCGCCCCAATGCGCCGGGCGATGTCGTCGACCCGATCGCAGAGTGCCAGGACCGCCTGCTTGTGCGGAATGGTGACGTTGACCCCGGCAAGACCGGCGGCGGCAAGGCCGCGCACTGCAACCGCGATGTTTTCGGGCGCCACCGGCAGGGGCACATAGGCACCGTCGATGCCATGTTCGGCCAGCCAGTAGCCGTGCAGGCGCGGCGAGCGCGAATGCGACACCGGCCAGCCGATGAGGCCGGCGACCCTCGCATTCCCCGAGAGAGCTTTTCCCAACGGCGCGACGGAAGAAGACGTCATGCGGGCAGCACCTTGTTCAGTCGCAGGAAGTCGAGCAGCGGCAACAGCGGCAGACCGAGGATGGTGAAGAAGTCGCCCTCGACCTTGGCGAAGAGCTGCGCGCCAAGGCCTTCCAGTTGATAGGCACCGACGGCGGTGGTCACCGCCGGACCGGCCGCCGCCAGATAGGCCTGGATGAAGTCATCGCTCAGCGGCCGCATGGTCAGCTGCGCGGCGGCGTTGTGATGCCACATACGGCTGCCGTTACGCACCACGCAGACGGCAGTCCACAGCGTATGGGTCTTGCCACTGAGCGCGCGCAGCTGTGCGGCGGCGTGATCGCGATCGACGGGCTTGTCGAACCACACGTCGTTGCACGACAACATCTGGTCGGCGCCGATGACCAAGGCGCCGGCAAACTTCGACGCGACACGCTGAGCCTTCAACTCGGCCAGAGTTTCGGCGACCTGGGCTGGGGTCGCCCCTTCGCCCTTCAGCGATTGTTTCAAGGATTCTTCGTCGACCGCGGCGGCCTGGCCGTGCACCGACACGCCGGCGTCGGCAAGCAGGCGCACCCGCGCGGCACTGGCCGAGGCCAGCACCACCGCCGGCGCATCGGGTGCGATCAGGGCCGGTGCTGCAGCGGCGTTGTCGGCGGAAGCGTTCATTTGCTCTCAGCGCCGACGTGCTTGGCATAGTAGTTCATGATGGTGGCGGCAGTTTCTTCGATGGAGCGGCGCGTCACATCGATCAGCGGCCAGCCGTGTTCGACGCAGAAGCGGCGCGCCTGGGCGATCTCCTGTCGCACCGCCTCCAGATTCACGTAGTCGGTTTCCTGTCGGTCGTCGGTCAGCATGCGCAAGCGGTTCTGGCGCACTTGCACCAGGCTCGCCGGATCCTTGGTCAGGCCGACGACCAGCGGACCGCGGGCGTGCAGCAGTTCCTCGGGCATCGGGCAACCGGGCACCACGGGCACGTTGGCGGCCTTGATGCCGCGGTTGGCGAGATACATGCAGGTCGGCGTCTTCGACGTGCGCGATACGCCGACCAGGATGATGTCGGCCTTGGCGATGTCGCTGGTGTGCTGGCCGTCGTCATGGGTAAGCGCGAAGGTCATCGCATCCATGCGGCTGAAATATTCCGCATCCAGCGCGTGCTGCAGACCCGGCGTGCCGGTGATCTCGACGCCGAAGTAGTTGGCGAGGGTATGGATGACCGGATCGAGCACCGGGATGCAGGGCAGGCCGAGCGAGGCGCAGCAGCCGGTCAGTTGGTCGCGCAGGTCGCGGTTCACCATGGTGTAGAGGACCGGGCCGGGATTGGCTTCGATGCCCTGGACGACCTTGGTCATCATCCCGCGGGTGCGCACCAGGCTCCAGACATGCTCGATCGGCTCGATGCCGCCGAACTGCACCAGGCAGGCGCGGGCGACCGAGTTGATGGTCTCGCCGGTGGCATCGGACACAAGATGCAGGTGAGGGCTGCTCATCGGCGGAATCCATCCAGGACGGCCGGGAAGGGCTGTGCACGATTCAGCGCAAAGTATCTAAACCCGGGGACAAGTGATGCCGTTTTGCCGGTCGTCAAAAAACTGAACACGTCAGCCTCGCATTACTCCCTCGGGATCGTGCCCCCGGGACAAATCTCGCCCACAGCCGGACTCATCCTGGGAAAGACGATGGACCCAGGCGGCTTATCCCCGTTATCCCCAGACCGCCGCTGCGGCGCAAGCCGCAGTGGTCCTGCCGGTTTTCCGGATAGAATCCCCCCGAAAGCCCACAGGATGGGACCTGTCTACAATGCCTGCGGATGACTCGCGGGATAGTTTATCGGACAGCGGCAATCCCCAGGACTCACAGGGATCAACTACAACAACTAAAGCTTTATATAATTTCTTATTTGAAGAAGAGGGCTTTGCCTTGCGGGGCGAAAAGGCCATCTTGTCGGAACTTGAGCCCTGCAGAAACGCTGCTCGCCCAGCCAAGTTACCCAGCCAACCCGGCACCGAAGGACGATCGACGACCCGATGAGCCAGACGCCTGAGAGTACCAGCCCGACGACGCATTCCGCTGCTGCCCGGCCGGCCAAAAAGATGCTGCGCGCCTTGCAGGGGGAAACGCTGGAAAGCCCGCCGGTTTGGCTGATGCGGCAGGCCGGTCGGTACTTGCCGGAATATCGCGATCTGCGCGCCAAGGCCGACGGCTTCCTGGATCTTTGCTACACGCCGGACTATGCCGTCGAGGTCACGCTGCAGCCGATCCGGCGCTTCGGCTTCGATGCCGCGATCCTGTTTTCCGATATCCTGGTGGTACCCCATGCCCTCGGCCAGAAAGTCTGGTTCGAGGAGGGGCACGGACCGCGGCTGGAGCCGCTGGAAACCAGCGCCGATCTGGACCGCCTGGACCGCGGGCGCCTGCATCAGGCTCTGGCCCCGGTCTACGAGACCCTCGGCCGGTTGAGCGGGGAACTGCCGGCGGAAACGACGCTGATCGGTTTTGCCGGAGCGCCCTGGACAGTGGCCAGCTACATGCTGGAGGGTGGCTCCAGCAAGGATTTCGCTGCCGGCAAGCGCTGGGCCTATGGGGATCCCGAGGCGATGCAGCGGTTGATCGACCTGCTGGTCGAGGCCACCGGCGATTACCTCATCGCGCAGATCGATGCGGGGGCCGAGGCGGTTCAGATCTTCGATTCCTGGGCCGGGGTATGGCCGGAAGCCCATCTGAGACGTTGGTGCCTGGAGCCGGTGAAGGCGCTGGTCAAGCGCCTCAAGAGCGAGCGGCCCGGCGTGCCGATCATCGTCTTTCCGCGCGGCGCGGGGTTGCTGTACCAGACCTATGCGGAAGAATGTGGCGCCGATGCCCTGGGGCTCGACACCACGGTGCCGCTGGGCTGGGCACGCGATGTGCTGCAGCCCAAGGCCTGCCTGCAGGGAAACCTCGATCCCTTGCTGCTGGTCGCCGGGGGCGATAGCCTGCGCCAAGCCGTGGAGACTATCCTCGAGACGCTGGCCGGAGGGCCTTTCGTCTTCAATCTGGGACACGGTATCGTGCCGCAGACGCCGTTGGAGCATGTGGCGGAAATGTTGGCGCAGATCCGGGCCTGGCGTGGCTGAGCGACGCTCCGACGGCCGGCAATCAAGCGGGGTGACATGACGAAAACCGCTGTGGTGCTGTTCAATCTCGGCGGTCCCGACCGCCCGGAAGCGGTACAGCCTTTCCTCTTCAACCTGTTTTTCGATCCGGCCATCATCCGCCTGCCATTGCCGCTGCGCTGGCTTCTGGCGCAGCTGATTTCCAAGCGGCGGGCGCCGATCGCACAGCAGATCTACCGGGAGATGGGCGGCGGCTCGCCGCTGCTGCCCAACACCCAGGCCCAGGCGGCGGCGCTGACGGCGGCCCTGCAGGAACAAGGGATTGCCGAGGCGCGGGTGTTCATCGCCATGCGCTATTGGCACCCACGGGCCAGCGCGACGGCGAAGGAGGTTGCGGCCTATGGGCCCGACCGGGTGATCCTGCTGCCGCTCTATCCGCAGTATTCCACCACCACCACGGCGTCGTCGCTGCAGGAATGGCACTGCGAGGCCAAGGCCGTGGGGCTGAAGGCGCCGACGCGGGCCCTTTGCTGCTATCCGGAAGCGCCGGGCTTCGTCGACGCGGTGGCCGCGCGGCTGCGCGATGCCTTGCGCCAGGTCGATCACGAAAAGGCACCACGGGTGCTGTTTTCAGCCCACGGACTGCCGAAAAAGATCGTCGATCAGGGCGATCCCTATCAGTGGCAGGTCGAACAGAGTGTCGCCGCGGTGTTACGCCGGATGGGCGAGGTGAACCTGGACTGGCAGATCTGCTATCAGAGCCGGGTCGGCCCGCTGGAGTGGATCGGGCCAGCGACCGAAAGCGAGATCGAAAAGGCGGGCGCGGACGGCCGCCCCATCGTCGTGGTGCCCATCGCCTTCGTCTCCGAACATTCGGAAACCCTGGTCGAGTTGGATATCGAATACCGCGAACTGGCCGAGCGGGCCGGGGCGCCGGCCTATGTCCGGGTGGCGACGGTGGGCACCGACGCGCCCTTCATCTCCGGACTGGCGGAGCTGGTCGGGAGTGTGGCTGCGGCGGAACAGCCGATCTGCTCCCACGCCGGTGGTCGGTTCTGTCCGGCGGCGTGGAGTGGCTGTCCGCAGGCCGCGGCCGAATAATCGGAATCTGAGGGAAAAGATGGCGGGATTTCTGGGCGAAGCCTATCTCTGGGTGAAGGCGCTGCACATCCTGGCGGTCATCTCGTGGATGGCGGCCTTTCTCTATCTCCCCCGGCTGTTCGTTTATCACTGCCAGGCCGAGCCGGGCTCCCGGCAATCGGAGACCTTCAAGGTGATGGAGCGGCGCCTGCTGCGCGGCATCATGAACCCCTCGATGATCGTGGCCTGGGCCGCCGGCCTGGCCCTGATGGTCAACATCGAGGCGTGGTCCTTCGGCTGGTTCCACGCCAAGCTGACCCTGCTGGTGATCCTGACCGTGGTCCACATGATGGCGGCGCGCTGGCGCAAGGATTTTGCCGCCGACACCAACCGGCGCTCGGAACGTTTCTACCGCGTAATGAACGAGGTGCCGGCGGTCCTGATGGTGGGGATCGTCATTTTGGCCGTGGTGAGGCCTTTTTAGTTCCTGCTCCGGCGGGGTGAGGATAGCTTGACTTACGCCGCCGGTTGCATTAACGGTCAGCGATCTTCTGACCTTGCCGCCCGGCAAGTCGCGTCCCATATATGGTTAACGAAACGGTAACCAGCCCAGCGTAGGCTGCAGTTAGTCAAATCTCTCCCGCTTTGCGGTTTTGATCCCGCACCCCCGGCATTCTTTTAGAAGCTTCCGACGCCGCGGTGCAGGTCCCGTCCCGAAAATTCTCCCCTTCCCCGATGCATAGCGAGCACAGGCGTAAGCGCCCATGAACCTTCAAGAACTGAAAGCCAAGAGTCCGCCGGACCTTCTGGCCTTTGCCGAAGAACTGGAAATCGAAAACGCGAGCACCTTGCGCAAGCAGGACATGATGTTCGCGATCCTCAAGCACCTGGCCGAGAACGATCAGCCGATCTATGGCGGCGGTGTGCTGGAGATCCTCCAGGACGGCTTCGGGTTCCTCCGCTCGCCCGAATCGAACTACCACGCCGGGCCGGACGACATCTACGTCAGCCCCAGCCAGGTGCGCCGCTTCGGCCTTCGCACCGGCGACACGGTGGAAGGGCAGATCCGCGCCCCCAAGGAGGGCGAGCGCTACTTCGCCCTGCTGAAGGTCAGCCAGATCAACTACGATCCGCCGGAGAATTCGCGCCATCGGATCAACTTCGACAACCTGACGCCGCTCTATCCCGACGACCGGATCAAGCTGGAAGTCGAGGACCCGACCATCAAGGATCTGACGCCGCGGGTGATCGCCCTGACGGCGCCGATCGGCAAGGGCCAGCGCGCCCTGATCGTGGCGCCGCCGCGTACCGGCAAGACGATGATCCTGCAGAACGTCGCCAAGTCGATTGCCGCCAATCATCCGGAAATCTTCCTCATCGTGCTGCTGATCGACGAGCGGCCCGAGGAAGTCACCGACATGGACCGTTCGGTGAAGGGCGAGGTGGTGAGCTCCACTTTCGACGAGCCGGCCCAGCGCCACGTGCAGGTCGCCGAGATGGTGATCGAAAAGGCCAAGCGTCTGGTCGAGCACAAGAAGGACGTGGTGATCCTGCTGGACTCCATCACCCGCCTAGCGCGCGCCTACAACACCGTGGTGCCCTCGTCCGGCAAGGTGCTGACCGGCGGTGTCGACGCCAACGCGCTGCAGCGCCCGAAGCGCTTCTTCGGCGCCGCGCGCAACATCGAGGAAGGCGGCTCGCTGACCATCATCGCGACTGCCCTGATCGATACCGGCAGCCGTATGGACGAGGTCATCTTCGAAGAGTTCAAGGGTACCGGTAACTGCGAAATCGTCCTGGACCGCAAGCTGGCCGACAAGCGTACCTTCCCGGCCATCGATATCGGCAAGTCCGGTACCCGTAAGGAAGAACTGCTGGTGGACAAGGGCACGCTGTCGAAGATGTGGGTGCTGCGCCGCATCCTCATGCCGATGGGCGTCACCGACTCCATCGACTTCCTGGTCGACAAGCTGAAGCATCAGAAGACCAACCAGGACTTCTTCGACTCGATGAATCAGTAAGCGTCGCGAGAAGCCGTAAAAACGAAACCCGGAGCGGTCTTCGCTCCGGGTTTTTTCTTGTCCGATATGGTTCAGGCGTCGCCGGGCTGCGGCCCGTCGTAGCCTTCGATGATGACGAGATCGGCTTCCGATGCGCCGCTGCGAAGCGCGATGGCCTTCTGATAGGCCGGCGAGCGGTAGCAGGCGAGCGCCGCGTCGTAGCTGGGAAATTCGATCACGACGTTGCGGCTGCGTGACGTTCCTTCCATGGTTTCAAAGCGTCCCGCGCGCACGATGAAACGTGCACCGAATTCGGCAAAAGGTTCGGCATTGGCGGCGATGTATTTCTTGTAAGCCTCTTCATCACCGACATCGACGCGGGCGATCCAATATCCCTTCGCCATTTCTCTTCCTCTCCTGTTACGGCAACAGCACAGTCGAGCCGGTGGTCTTGCGCGCTTCCAGATCGCGGTGCGCCTGGGCGGTATCGCTTAAAGGATAGGTCTGGTTCACCTCGATCTTCACCTTGCCGGAAGTGACCATCGCAAACAGCGCGGCGGCGCAGGCCTCGAGCTCTTCGCGCTCCTTGTTGTAGACCATCAGGCTGGGGCGGGTGAGGTAGAGGCAGCCCTTCTTGGCGAGGACGTTCGGGTCGACCGGCGGCACCGGACCGGAGGCCGCGCCGAACAGGACCATCATGCCGCGCGGCTTCAGACAGTCGAGCGAGCCGTCGAAGGTGTCCTTGCCGACCGAGTCATAGACCACCGGCACGCCCTTGCCGTCGGTCAGTTCCTTCACCCGGGTGACGAAGTCTTCGCTGCGGTAGTTGATGGTGTGGTGACAGCCATGCGCTTTGGCGAGTTCGGCTTTCTCCTTGGAGCCGACGGTGCCGATCACCGTGGCGCCGATATGGTTCAGCCATTGGCAGGCGATGAGGCCGACGCCGCCGGCGGCGGCGTGGAACAGTACGGTGTCGCCCTTGTTGACCTTGAAGGTACGGCGGATGAGATACTCCACCGTCATGCCCTGCAGCATCATCGCCGCGGCAGTCTGATCGTCGATGTCGTCGGGTAGCTTCACCAGCCTGTCCCACGGCATGACGCGCGCTTCGGCATAGGCGCCTGGCGGATTGTCGGCATAGGCGACGCGGTCGCCGGGCTTGAACGCGGAAACGCCCTCGCCGACGGCCTTGACAACGCCCATGCCTTCCATGCCGATGGTGGCCGGATAGCTGAGCGGATAGACCCCCATGCGCTGGTAGACGTCGATGTAGTTGAGGCCGCAGGCCTTCTGCTGCAACAGCACTTCGCCGGCGCCGGGTGCCGGCACCTCGACGTCTTCGTAGCGCAGGACTTCGGGGCCGCCGGGCTCGTGAATGCGGATTGCCTTGACCATCAGACGAGATGCTCCTTGAAGAATGAAACGGTGCGGTCGTTGGCAAGCGTCGCCGCCGCCGCGTCGTAATGTTCGCCGCCCTGGCGCGCGAAGGCGTGGTCCTGTCCGGCGTAGAGGTGGACCGTCGCTTTGCCCGAGAGGATTTTTTGCACCTTGGCGATTTCCTCGGCCGAGGAGAACTTGTCCTTCTCGGCGATGTGCAGCATCAGCGGCTTGGCGATCTTGTCCGCTTCGCCCATGAGGTCGCCGAGGCCGACGCCGTAGTAGCCGACGTTGGCATCGGAGTCCGACCGTGTCGCCATCAGGTAGGCGAGCTTGCCGCCGAGGCAGTAACCGACACTGCCCGCCTTGCCGTTGCAGAGGTCATGGGCGCGCAGCTCGGCCAGCGTAGCCTTCATGTCTTCGATGCCCTTGTCGACGTCGAAGAGGCCAAACAGTTCGAAGGCGCGCTTCCATTCCGCCTCGGTCTTGTCGGTGATCTGGATACCGGGTTCGATGCGCCAGAACAGATCGGGACAGATAGCGACAAAGCCCTGGGTGGCGAGCCAGTCACAGGTGTCGCGCATGACCTGGTTCACGCCGAAGATTTCCTGGGCGACGACGATGCCGGGTGCCGGCGTAACCTCGGGCACCGCGGCATAGACCGTGAAGCTGCCGTCCTTGCCGTCGATGGTGACCTCTGCCATGAGCCTTCCTTTTCTTGAGTGCACAGAGTGGTGGCCGCGTGCGGCCGTTGGTGATGTGTCGGCGCTAGCTTAATCCGAAACCGCGGGGCGGCACAGCCGCCGCGCCGTTACAGCTGCAGGGCATGCTGTACCGGCCAGGCACCTTCCAACGTTAACAGCCAGGCTTTGGTCTGCGGTCCCTGGCCGCCGGAAAAGCCGCCGAGCTGGCGGTCGGCCGCCAGCACCCGGTGGCAGGGAATGAAGATGGGGATCGGGTTGGCGCCGCAGGCGGTCCCGACCGCCCGTGCGATGCCGGCGGTCGCCTTGGCGAGATCGCCGTAGGACCGGGTCTGCCCGTAGGGGATCGCCAGCATCTCGTGCCACACCGCGCGCTGGAAATCGCTGCCGGTGGGTTTCAGCGGCAGGTCGAATTCGCGCCGCGTTCCGGCGAAGTAGTCGCGCAGTTGCTGCGCCGCCTTCTGCAGCAGGGGACTGTCGTCGGTGGCGGCGCTGCCCTTGGATCTGCCGTCCCAGAAAACGGCGACAATGGCGCCGTCCTCCTCGCTGAGGGTGATCGGGCCCGTCGGCGTGTCGACGGTGAGGCGGGATCGTTTTGTGGCCGGATGGGTCATGGCTGGGTGGGCTTGGTGTTGAGGGCGGCGGCGAAAGCTTCCGGGTCCGTCATCGGTAGGGAACATGACGGGCCGTGGCAGACGTAGGCCGTCGGCCGGTTATCGACTTGTCCCTTGCCGGCGGCGGGATGACCGTCGGGCAGGCGCTCGTCCGGGGCGATGACCTGGAGGATGCGGGTGGGCAGGCAGCGGCTGGTGACGGCACCGATCAGGGCGTCGGTCGCCGACGTGCCGCGTTGGCCGACGATGACCACCTGGGTGCCGGTGATGAGAACGTCCACGCTGTTTAGCAGAGCGGCCAGCGGGAAGACGTTGCGCGCCAGTTCGCCGGAGAAGGCGGTTGCCAGGGCGTCGGCGCGTTCGCGATAGGCCGGCTTGCCGGTCAGGTAGAACAGGCGGGCCAGGACCCCGAGGACCGTTCCGTTGCCGGCGGGCACCGCGCTGTCGTAGGCGGTCTTGGTGCGCACGATGAGGTCGGGGGTATCGTCGGCGGTAAGGAAGTAGCCGCCATTCTGCGCATCCCAATAGTGGCGGTCGAGTTGTGCAGTCCACACCTCGGCTTTCGCCAGGTAGTCGCCTTGCCCGGTCGCTTCGTTGAGCGCAATGGCGGCGGCGGCCATGTTGGCGTAGTCGTCCAGGGTCGCCGGATGCTTCAGGATGCCGTGGCGCCAGCTGTGATACAGCCGCCCGTCGCGTTCCATCTCGCGGCAGACGAAGGCGAAGGCGCGTTCGGCGGCGGCCAGCCAGGCGGGTTCGCCGAAGGCCGTTGCCGCTTCGGCGAGCGCGGCGATCATCAGCCCGTTCCAGTCGGCCAGCACCTTGTCGTCCCAGCCCGGCCAGACTCGTTTGGCGCGTTCGGCCAGCAGGATATCGCGGCAGGCGGCGAGGCGGACTTCGGTTGCCGCGTCGGCCAGCGCCGGCTGGCCCGATTGGGTGAGGGCCGTGCGGTTGAGGATGGTCTTGCCTTCCCAATTGCCCTGCGGCGTCACGTCGTAGTGCGTCTTGAAGAGGGCGGCGTCGTCGTCGCCCAGCAGCGTGTCGATTTCTTTTTCACTCCAGACGTAGAACTTGCCTTCCTCGCCGTCGCTGTCGGCGTCCAGGGTGGCGGCGAAGCCGCCGCTGGGCTCGCCGTCGGCGTCATCGGCGATCATCTCGCGCAGCACCCAGGCAACGGTTTCGCGCGCGCGGGCGGCATACAGCGGATGGCCGGTGTCCTGCCACAGCCAGGTCAGCACCTCGAGCAATTGGGCATTGTCGTAGAGCATCTTCTCGAAGTGCGGCACCAGCCAGCGGGCATCGGTCGCATAGCGGGCGAAGCCGCCGCCGAGATGGTCGTAGATGCCGCCTTGCGCCATCTTCGTCATGGTCAGCTCGACGGCGTGGCGCAGCGCGGGGTCGCCGCTGCGTTTCCAGGCGCGCCAGAACAGCTTGAGGATCGCCGGCTGCGGGAATTTCGGGGCGCCGCCGATGCCGCCGTCGACCGGATCGATCTCGCCGACCAGGTGCTGGGCGACCTGGTCGATTGCCTGCGGCGGGATCGCTGTGCCGCTGAGGTTCTGCGACAGGCGGTCGAGGGCGTCTTTCAGGGCCGTGGTGTTCTTTTCGATGCGGGCTTTGTCGTTGGCATAGATCTCGGCGACCGCGTGCAGCACCTGGGGAAAGCTGGGACGCCCATAGCGTGGCGTCGGCGGGAAGTAGGTGCCGCCCCAGAAGGGCTCGCCCGCCGGGGTTAGGAACATGGTCAGTGGCCAGCCGCCGTGTTCGCCGAGCAGCGCCAGGGCGGCCTGATAGATACTGTCGATGTCCGGGCGTTCTTCGCGGTCGACCTTGATGTTCACGAAGAGCGTGTTCATCAGGCCGGCGATTTCAGGGTCTTCGAAACACTCGTGGGCCATCACGTGGCACCAGTGGCAGGCGGCATAGCCGACCGAGAGCAGCACCGGCTTGTCGGCGGCACGGGCCGCGGCGAAGGCGGTCTCGCCCCAGGCCTGCCAGGCGACCGGGTTGTCGCGGTGCTGCAGCAGGTAGGGACTGGTCTCCGCACCCAGCCGGTTGCCGTCTGCCTGGCCAGCGGCGGCGGTGTGGGAGGTCTCGGTGTCGGCCATGAAGGAGCGTTCCTGTGATGAAGCGGTCTGCGCGTTCGGCCCCCGGAATGCTAAGGCATGGGATTGCGGCGGCGTAAGGGTGACATGTAGGCTCAGTCATCCTATATGGGACGCGGGTCTTTGTCGGCTCAACCATAAATGCCAAATGGGTATGCCTGGACACGGCGGATGTTTCCCCGGCAGGCGTTTTCCGCGGAAGGAAGGTGGCGGCGATGAAGATTCACGTGGATATCGACTGCACGCCGGAGGAGGCGCGCGCCTTCCTTGGCCTGCCCGACGTCGGGCCGATGCAGGAAGCGCTGATGGCCGAACTGCAAAAGCGGATGATGGCGAATATGCAGGCGATGGAGCCGGAGCAGCTGTTCAAGACCTGGCTGCCGGCGGGCCTGCAGGGTTGGGAGCAGCTGCAGAAGGCCTTCTGGGCCCAGATGGGCGGCGCGGCTGGCGAGAAGAAGGAAGGATAGCGGCGGGTTATGACGGAAGTCGTGCAACAGGACGCGCCGGCCGGCGAGGCCGGGACCCAGGCTGACGGCGATCCGGCGCCTTACTTTCGCTGCCACGTTTTTTGCTGCATGAACGAGCGCCCGCCGGGGCACGAGCGCGGCTGCTGCAAGGAAAAGGGTGCCATCCGGCTGCGCAACTATCTGAAGGCGCGCGCCAAGGAACTGGGTATCGAGGGCATCCGCATCAATCAATCCGGTTGCCTCGACCGCTGCGAACTGGGCCCGGTGATGGTGATCTACCCCGAAGGGGTCTGGTACCACTACCGCACGATCGAGGACGCCGAGGAGATCCTGCAGACGCACCTGGTGAAGGGCGGCCGGGTCGGGCGTTTGCTGCTGCAGCCGGACGACGAGACCCCGCCGGAAGAATGAGCGGGGGACCGATCGCTCCGCTGGGCGATTCACAGCCGGCCGGATTTCCATGACCGACGACACCATCTTCGCACCCTCGACGGCCCCGGGCCGGGCGGGGGTTGCCGTGATCCGCATTTCCGGGCCGCAGGCCGGCGCGGCGCTGAGAGCCGTTGGGGGTATTCAGTTACCACCACCGAGGGGTGCGGTCTTGCGTTGCTTCATCGATCCGGGTCCGGGCCCTAGCAAAGACAAGATCATAGATCGCGGCCTGCTGCTGTGGTTTCCGGGACCGGCCAGCTTTACCGGCGAGGACGTCGGCGAGCTGCATCTGCACGGCGGGCGCGCGGTGGTCGCCGCGATGCTCGAGGTCTTGTCGGCGCTGCCCGGCCTGAGGCCGGCCGAGCCCGGCGAGTTCACCCGCCGCGCCTTCGATAACGGCAAGCTGGACCTCAGCGCCGTCGAAGGCCTGGCCGACCTCATCGACGCCGAGACGGAAGCCCAGCGGCGCCAGGCCCTGCGGCAGATGGAGGGCGGCCTGGCCCGACTGAGCGGCGGCTGGGCGGCGCGCCTCACGCGGGTGCTGGCCCACTTCGAGGCGGCCATCGACTTCGTGGAGGAGGAATTGCCGGCGGAACTGGAGCAGGCGGCCCTGGCCGAGGCTGCGGCGGTGGCGGCGGAGATCGCTGCGGCGCTGGACGATGGGCATCGCGGCGAGCGCCTGCGCGAAGGCTTGTCGGTGGTGATTCTCGGCGCGCCCAATGCGGGCAAGTCTTCGCTGCTGAACGCTTTGGCAAGGCGCGAGGCGGCGATCGTTTCGGAGACGGCAGGCACAACCCGCGACGTCGTGGAGGTGCATCTCGATCTCGGCGGCTATCCGGTGGTTCTGGCCGACACGGCCGGTCTGCGCGAGATCGCCGAGCATGAGAAGGGGCAGGCGGCGGTCGAGCGCGAAGGCATCGCCCGGGCGCGGGAACGCGCGGCGCGGGCCGACGTGCAGCTGCTGCTGGTCGATCTGCCGGCGGTGCTGGAGGATGCGGCGCCGCTCGACGCGGCGCGGGCGTTGTTCGACCAGCGCTCGCTGCTGCTTCTTAATAAGGTCGACCGCTGCGCGGCAGCGCCGGTGAAGCGGCTCTGCGCGGAGTTGGCGGACTGCGATCCGCTGGTGATTTCCGCGCGGGATGGGGCCGGGCTGGATCGGGTGCTGGAGCGACTGGTCGACCGGGCCGAGCAGGCTTTCGGCGGCGGCGAGGGCGCTGCGGGAATCACCCGCCTGCGCCATCGGCGGGCCCTGGAGGATTGCCGCGATGCCTTGGGCCGGTCCCAAATTGGGGCTCTGCCGGAGTTGCGGGCGGAGGAACTGCGCCTGGCGCTGCGGGCACTAGGGCGGATCACGGGTCGGGTCGATGTGGAGGATTTACTAGATATTGTGTTCTCTGAGTTCTGTATCGGCAAATGATGGGTCCGAGGTGAATGTTTCACGTGAAACATGGTGAACGATCCTTAACCGGATAAAGCCCGCAAGGGGTGGCAAAGACCGCCGCTCTTGCGGAGTTTTGGCGGCTTGCTATAACCCGCCTGAGTTTAGGGGCCGTTCGGCGGCCCAGGCGCGAGGGTGCCGATGATGGCTGACAGCGACAGCTTCGATGTAATTGTGGTGGGTGGTGGACACGCCGGCTGCGAGGCCGCGGCGGCGGCCGCGCGCTTGGGCGCCCGCACGGCTCTGGTCACCCATCGCCGCGACAGCATTGGCGTCATGTCCTGCAATCCCGCCATCGGTGGCCTGGGCAAGGGCCACCTGGTGCGGGAGATCGATGCCCTGGACGGCGTCATGGGCCGGGTCGCCGATGCCGCCGGGATCCAGTTCCGGGTGCTGAACGCCAGTAAGGGGCCGGCGGTGCGCGGGCCCCGCGCCCAGGCCGACCGCAAGCTCTATCGGCAGGCCATGCAGGCGATACTGGCCGAGCAACCCAACCTGAGCATTGTCGAGGCGGCGGTTGAGGACCTGGTCCTCGACGGTGAGGGCCGCTGCTGCGGTGTGATGACGGGTGAGGGGGCGGAAATCCGCGCCAGGGCCGTTGTGCTGACCACGGGCACCTTTCTGCGCGGCCTCATTCACATCGGCGAGGAACGCATTCCGGCCGGCCGTGTCGGCGAGGCGCCGGCACTGGGGCTGGCGGTGACGCTGGAACGCGCCGGCTTCGCGCTGGGCCGGTTGAAGACAGGAACGCCACCGCGGCTGGATGGCCGGACTATCGACACCGCCGGCCTGCAGGAGCAGCAGGGCGATACGCCGCCGGAGCCCTTTTCGACCCTGACGGCGCGGATCGTGCAGCCGCAGATCAGCTGCCACATCACCACGACGACGGAAGCCGGGCACGCGCTGATCCGTGAGAACCTGCACCGGGCACCGCTCTATTCGGGGCAGATCGAGTCCATCGGGCCGCGCTACTGCCCCTCCATCGAAGATAAGGTGGTGCGCTTCGCCGAGCGGGGCCAGCACCAGATCTTCCTGGAGCCGGAAGGGTTGGACGATCCGACGGTGTACCCGAACGGCATTTCCACCTCGCTGCCCCAGGACGTCCAGCTGGCGCTGCTGAAGACCATTCCGGGGCTGGAACGCGCCGTCATGCTGCAGCCGGGCTATGCCATCGAGTATGACTACGTCGATCCCCGCGAGTTGACGGTCAGCCTGGAAACCCGGCGGCTGCCGGGGCTGTTCCTCGCCGGCCAGATCAACGGCACCACGGGTTACGAGGAGGCTGCGGCCCAGGGATTGATGGCGGGGCTGAATGCGGCCCTGATTGCCGGGGCCGCCGGCGGTGCCGGATCCGGCGCGCCCTTCGTGCTGGACCGCTCCGAGGCCTACATTGGGGTGATGATCGACGATCTGGTCACCCGGGGGGTCAGCGAGCCGTACCGCATGTTCACCAGCCGGGCCGAATACCGCCTGCGGCTGCGCGCCGACAACGCCGACCAGCGCCTAACGGCGCGCGGGGTGGACCTCGGCTGTGTTGGCCGACCGCGCCGCGCCGCCTTCGATGCCGGGATGGCGGCCCTGACCGCCGCCCGCAGCCTGGCCGACTCTCTGACCACCACGCCCAACGCCCTGGCCGCTACCGGCGTGGCGATCAATCAGGACGGTGTCCGCCGCAGCGCTTTCGAGCTGTTGCGCTATCCGGAGCTGGACCTGGCGCGCTTGGCAACAATCTGGCCGGAACTGGGCAGCCTGGAGCCGGCGGTGGCCCGTCAGCTTGAAATCGAAGGCCGATATCAAGGCTACCTGGAGCGTCAGGAGGCTGATATCCGTGCTTTCCGCAAGGATGAGGCGCTGGAACTGCCGGCCAGCCTGGACTTCGCAACCGTGGGCGGGCTCTCCACCGAGGTTAAGCAGCTGTTAACCATAAGCCGTCCCGCCACGCTCGGGGCCGCTTCACGCATTCCCGGCATGACGCCGGCGGCCGTCATGGCCTTGCTGCGCCACGTCAAGAAGCGCGACCATGCAGCCGGAGCCGCTTCCGGCTCCTCAGCCGCCTGAGCGGTCGGCATGTCAGCACCGAGCGAGGCGGGGGCGGCGCCCCTGACGCCGGAGGCCTTCCAGGCCCGGACCGCTGTTTCACGTGAAACACTCGACAAGTTTCGCACATATGCGGCCCTTCTCACCAAGTGGAACCGGGCAATCAATCTGGTCGGCCCCACGACGCTGCAGGACCTGTGGCGCCGCCACTTCCTCGATTCCGCCCAACTGCTGTCCTATCTGCCGGAAACGCCGAACCCGGCGGCGCGGGTCATTCTCGATGTTGGCGCCGGCGCCGGCTTTCCCGGCTTGGTCCTGGCTTTGCTGGGGGGCGGCGAAGTGCACTTGGTGGAATCGGATCAGCGTAAGGCCGAGTTCCTGCGCCAGGCGGTCCGGGCCACCGGCGCCCCGGCACAGGTCCATGCCCAGCGCATCGAAAGCCTGGAATTGGCCGGCGTCGATGTGGTCACCTGCAGGGCCTTTGCCCCTTTGAGCAAGATCCTGAGCCTGACCGAACGTTTCCTGAGTCCCGAAAACGCACAAAAACAACCGATTGGGCTGTTTCTCAAAGGCCGCCGGGCCGATGAAGAATTGACCGAAGCGGCGAAAACATGGAAACTGCAATTGGAGCGCTTTGAGAGCGAGACAGATCCCCTGGCCTCGATCTTGCGTCTCAGACTTCTATGTCTTGGGGATGGAGCGTCTTGAATCTACAACATGTTGATAGTGCCCCGGAGCGCGGGACGATCCCGCCGGCTCCTGTCGTGACCCGAGTCATTGCCGTCGCCAACCAGAAGGGCGGGGTCGGCAAGACCACGACCACGGTGAACCTGGCGACCGCCTTGGCGGCCTGCGGCAAGCAGGTGCTGATCGTCGATATGGACCCGCAGGGTAATGCGAGCACCGGATTGGGTGTCGCCGCCGACAAGCGCGGCCACAGCATCTACCAGGTGCTGCTGGACAGCATGCCGCTGTCCGAAGCGGTGAGCCCGACCATCGTGCCCGGCATGGACATCATCCCCTCCGGCGTCGACCTCTCCGGTGCCGAGCTGGAGCTGATCGACGTGACGCGGCGCGAATACCGCCTGCGCGAGGCGATCCAGGCTGTGCGCGGCACCTATGACTTCGTGCTGATCGACTGCCCGCCGGCGCTGGGCCTGCTGACCCTGAACGCCCTGGTGTCGGCGGATTCGGTGCTGGTCCCGCTGCAGGCAGAATTCTACGCCCTGGAAGGTCTCAGCCACCTGATGCGCACCATCGATCGGGTGCGCCGTGGCCTCAACGATCGGCTCTCCCTGCAGGGCGTGGTGCTGACCATGTTCGACCGCCGCAACAATCTCTGCGAAATGGTGGCGGCCGACGTGCGCGAGTATCTCGGCGACCGGGTCTACAAGACCATGATCCCGCGCAACGTGCGGGTCTCCGAAGCGCCGTCCCACGGCAAGCCGGTGCTGCTCTACGACGTGCGTTGTGCCGGCGCCCAGGCCTATATCCGCTTGGCGCGGGAGATCCTGCAGCGCGAGCAGAGCCTGCCGGGGCAGGCCGCGCTGGCGTCCTAAGACGCGGCCCCGGTCGGCAGTGTTTTCATTCCAGCTGCGGAATGATAGGGGAGGGGCGGCGCCCGGCGGTCTAACAACCGCCCGATGCCGTGAAATACAGCATCCCGGACGATCTTCCCACATGACGCGAGAAGATCCCGGGTCAGGGAACGACGTGACATGACTGACGGGCCATCTTCGGATCCAACCAAGCGGACCAACCTCGGCCGCGGCCTCGCCGCCCTCTTCGGTGAGGAGAACGAAGACTACGCCTCGCTCGACAAGGTGCGCTCCACCAAAACGGTGCCGATCGAGCATCTGCGCCCGGGCCGATTCCAGCCGCGCCACCACTTCGACGAAGCGGCGGTCAACGCGCTGGCCGAATCGATCAAGGCCCAGGGCATTCTGCAGCCGATCCTGGTGCGCCGCGATCCGGACCGCCCCAACGACTTCGAGATCGTTGCGGGCGAGCGCCGCTGGCGCGCCGCCCAGATCGCCAAACTGCACGAAGTGCCGGTGGTCATCCGCGACCTCACCGATGCCGAATCCCTCGAACTGGCCATTGTCGAAAATGTCCAACGGCAAGACCTGACCCCTTTGGAAGAGGCCGAAGGCTACCGGCGCCTGATGGACGATTTCCAGCACACCCAGGAGGACTTGGCGCGCAGTTTGGGCAAGAGCCGCAGCCACATCGCCAACACCCTGCGCCTGCTGTCCCTGCCGGAAGGGGTGAAACTGCTGCTCGACGAAGGCAAGCTGAGCGCCGGCCACGCCCGCACCCTGATCGGCAGCGACGAAGCCGAAAGCCTAGCGACGCAGATGATCAGCCGCGGGCTCAACGTGCGCCAGGCCGAAAAGCTGGTGCAGAACGCCAAAGCCGCAAGCGGTGGCGGCGCGCGCAAAACCGCGGCCTCCGCCGACGACGATCATCCCAAGGATACCGACACCCTGGCGCTGGAGCGCGACCTCACCGCATTGCTGGGCCTGAAGGTCAGCATCAAGTTCCAGGGCGCCGGCGGCTCCCTGACCATCCACTACCGAACGCTAGAGCAGCTCGACGACGTGCTGCATCGCCTGAACCAGATGCCGCCGCGGGCGGAGTAGGGCGCCACAACCGGCCAAACCCAGCCGGCCAAACCCAGCCGGCCAGACTCAGCCGGCCCGCCGCCGGCGGCCCGGTGCGTTGGCCGCAATTTCCAGCAAGGCCCGCGACGCCAGCAATTCCGCCGGGGCACCGCTGCGCTTGCAGGCGGCCTCGGCCTCCAGCAGCCGATCCATCGCGCGGCCCAACGCCGCCGGCCGCCATGCCGCTGCCTGGGCCTTGAACGCTGCTTCGCTTTTCCAGAACACCGGCGGGCGCAGCCGTCGCATGGCGTCTTCCATTGACCCCGTCGACCCCGCCACCGCGTGTATCCGCTGAAAGTGCCGGGCGACCGCCCGCAACACGCCGACCGGCGAGTTGCCCTCCTTCAGGCTGCGGCCGAGCGCGCGCTCGAGCGCCGGCAAGTTGCCGCTGGCCGTGGCCAGGGCAACGTCGTCGAGGCTCAACAGCGCCGAATCGCCGACACAGGTCTCCGCGTCCGCCAAACTCACTTCGCCATCGGCGCCCTTATACAGCAGCACCTTCTCCAGCTCGCGGCGGGTCTGCTCGCGGTCCCCACCGAGATGGCCAGCCAGAAAGCCGATCGCTTCGCGCGAAACAGCAACGTCGGCTTCGGCAAAGAAGCTGCGCACCACCGTTTCCAGACCGCGGGCGTCGTCGTGATAGCAGGCCATCGCCGCGGCGGTCTTGTCAGCCTCGAACAGCTTTCTGAGGGTAGAGCGTGCCGGCAGGTCGTCCGCCTCGACGACGACGAAGGCCTCACCCGGACAATCGGCCAGGAAGTCTTTCAAAACGGGGGTGATCTTATCGCCGGCGTCGCGTACGCGTACAAAACGGCGCCCGCCACCGAAAGTCAGGGCAGCGGCTTCGTCGGCCAACCGCGCCGGATCGTCTTTCAGTTGACCGGCCAGTATCTCGCTGACGGAAAACGGATCGCTCGGGTCCGGCACGATCCTGGCCAGCAGTGCAGCACTGCGTTCGCGCCGCAAACCGGCGTCCGGGCCGTACAGCAGCACAGCCCGTACGGCCGGGTCGGGCGCCTTGACGAAGGCTTCGGCCTGTTTGCCGGCCAGCTTCACCGCGGCCACCGCCGCGCGTCAGCCCTGGGCAAAAAACAACGCCAACCTGGTCTGGATGTCATCGGCCACCTCCTGCAAGGCCCGCTCGCGCGCATCATCCTCGGACACGGTCGTTGCGAAGGGATTGTTCAGGATGTCGTAGCTGGTGGTCGAGGTTGAGCGCCCGCTGAGCAGCACCGACTCGCCATCGTGACGCAGCAGCAAAAAGGTCGCCTCCATGCGCAGGTTGGCGCGTGTTGCCGTCTCGTCCCGCCGCACGCCGAGCTCGCTAATGGTCTCTTCCAACTGTACCTGCAGCCGGTAGCTTGGCGACACCGGCTGGCCGCCGGGATTGAGGCGGTTGCGCAAAAAATTGTGCATGAGCTGACCGACGCGGTCGCGCAGAGGATCGACACGGACCGAGGCCAGTTCCGCCGAGACCGCGGAATCGTTCTTGCCCTGGCCGTAAAGCGGCTGGAATCCGCAGCCGGGAAGCCCGGACAGGGCCACCGCCGTAGCCGTTCCGGCGAGCAGCCGGATGACTTCTCTTCGGGACCACACCCCTGTAGACGGCAACCCTCTAGACCACAACCCTCTAGACCACAACATTGACGATCCGGTTCCTGACCACGATGACCTTGCGCGCGGACTTGCCGTCCATTGCCCGCTGCACCGCCGGATCGGCCAAGGCCACGGCCTCGGCTTCTTCGTTCCCGGCATCGACGGGCAGGGTGATGGTAGCACGTTTCTTGCCGTTCACCTGTACAGCCAGCGTGGCTTTTTCGTCGCTGACCAGGGAGGCATCGGGCATCGGCCAGGGCGCGTCGACCAGATAACCGCTGTGGCCGAGCCGCTGCCAGAGTTCCTCGCCCAGGTGGGGCATCATCGGGCCGATCAGGCGCACCAGCAGTTCCAGGCCTTCGCGCAGCGCCCAACGGCCGCCGGCATCTCCCGCTTTGAAGGCGCCCAGGGCGTTGGCCAGTTCGTAGATGCGTGCCACGGCGCGATTGAAGCGGAACTGTTCCAGGTCCTCGCCGCAGGCGGCAACGGTCTTGTGCACCGTGCGGCGCAGTTCGACGACAGCTTCGGACAATTCCCCCTCCGGCAGCGGCGCCTCCGCCGCCGGCAGGCTCTCCAGGTTCTCGCCGACCAGACGCCACAGACGCTGATTGAAGCGCCAGGCGCCCTCGACGCCGGCATCGGTCCATTCCATGTCGCGCTCGGGCGGTGAGTCCGACAGCATGAACCAGCGCGCGGTGTCTGCGCCGTAGGTGCTGATGATGGCTTCCGGATCGACCACGTTGCGCTTCGACTTGCTCATCTTCTCGGCGCGGCCGACGGTCACCGGCGCCTTGCCGTCGACCTGAAAGGCGCTGCCGTCGGCGGCTTTCTCGACCTGTTCCGGGAACAGCCACTTGCCGTCGGCATCGCGGTAGGTTTCGTGGCAGACCATGCCCTGGGTAAACAGCCCGGCAAAGGGCTCGGGCACCCCGACGTAGCCGATCTCTTTCAGCGCGCGGGTGAAGAAGCGGGCGTAGAGCAGGTGCAGGATGGCATGCTCGATGCCGCCGATGTACTGGTCGACCGGCAGCCAGTAGTCGACGGCCGTGCGATCCATCGGCTCTGCGGCGCGCGGGCTGCAGAAGCGGGCGAAATACCATGAGGAATCGACGAAGGTATCCATGGTATCGGTGTCGCGCTCGGCCGTGCCGCCGCACTTGGGACAGGTGGTGTGCTTCCACGCCGGATGATGGACCAGGGGATTGCCCGGCCGGTCGAAGGTCACGTCCTCGGGCAGGCGCACCGGCAGATCGGCGACCGGCACCGCCTGCGGGCCACAGCCGGCGCAGTGGATGACCGGGATCGGACAGCCCCAATAGCGCTGGCGCGAGATGCCCCAGTCGCGCAGGCGGTATTGCACGGTGCCTTCACCGTCGCCCTGGGCGGCCAGCCTGTCGATGGCCGCGCGCTTGGCTTCGGTCACGCCCAGCCCGTCGAGGAAATCGGAATTGAATGCCTTGCCGTCGCCGGTGAAAGCCTCGTCGCCGACTGTGTAGGTGGCGGGATCGGCATCGGCCGGCAGCACCACCGGGATGACCGGCAGACCGTACTTGCGGGCAAAGTCCAGGTCGCGCTGGTCGTGCGCCGGGCAGCCGAAGATGGCACCGGTGCCGTATTCCATCAGCACGAAGTTGGCGATGTAGACCGGCAGCCTCTGGCCGGAGCGGAAGGGGTGCTCTGCCGTCAGGCCGGTATCGAAACCCTGCTTCTCCGCGGTTTCGATCGCTTCTTCGCTGGTGCCCAGGCGGTTACAGTCAGCGATGAAGGCGGCGGCGGCCGGGTTGTTCCCGGCGATTTCGGCGGCCAATGGATGATTGGCGGCGATGGCGCAGAATGACGCGCCGAACAGCGTATCCGGACGGGTGGTGAACACCGTCAAGCGGTCGTCCCGCCCGTGCATCTTGAACTGGATGGTGGCGCCTTCGGAGCGGCCGATCCAGTTGCGCTGCATCAGGCGCACCTTTTCCGGCCACCGCTCGAGGCCGTCGAGGGCGGCCAGCAGGTCGTCGGAAAAGGCGGTGATCTTGAAGAACCACTGGGACAGCTTGCGCCGCTCGATCGCCGCGCCGGAGCGCCATCCCTTGCCGTCGATGACCTGCTCGTTGGCCAGCACGGTGTGATCGACCGGATCCCAGTTGACCGAGGATTCCTTCCGGTAGACCAGGTCCTTGCCCATCATTTCGACGAACAGGCGCTGCTGGTGCTGATAGTAGCCGGGGTGGCAGGTGGCGATCTCGCGGTCCCAGTCCAGGGACAGGCCCATCAGCTTCAACTGGCTGCGCATGGTCGCGATGTTATCGTAGGTCCAACTGGCCGGATGGACGCCGCGCTCCATCGCGGCGTTCTCCGCCGGCAGGCCGAAAGCGTCCCAGCCCATCGGGTGCAGTACATTGAAGCCCCTGGCGCGCTTGTAGCGGGCGACCACGTCACCGATCGTATAGTTGCGCACGTGCCCCATGTGGATCTTCCCCGAGGGGTAGGGGAACATTTCCAGGACGTAGTACTTCTCGCGCGCGGAATCTTCCTGGACGGCGAAGCAGCCGGCCTCGGCCCAGCGCTGCTGCCACTTTTCCTCGGTTTCCTTGGCGTTGTAACGGCTCATGTCGGGAATCGCATACTTCGGGGACGCATATTTTGGCGACGCAGACTGGGGCAGGAACCGGCGGGCTGGCGGGGATGGCCGATGCCCCTGACGCGCGGAGGGAAGGAAGCGGTAGGGCGGCCGGCGGTCCGGAACGCCACTGGCGCCGCCCGTCCTACCGGCCCGGTCCTACTGAATAGACGCGATGCGCAGCTGCCGGGCCTTGGTCAGGATGGCGTTCTCGACGTCGGTCTGGGTCTTCGGATCGACAACCGCGTCGACCCAGTTTCCGGTGCGCGGATCGAGCAACTGGCGGAACACCGAGGCGCGCACGCCATCGGCGCGCAGGTCGCGGCCCAGGATATAGACGTTCAGCTTGAAGCGCTCGTTGGTCGCCTGGGGCGGCGAATACCAGTCGGTGATGATCACGCCGCCGAAGGGATCGGCCGAGGCCAGGGGCATGAAGGACACGGTGTCGAGCGAGGCGCGCCACAGGAAGGAATTGACGCCGATGCCGGCATCGCCGCCACCGCTGCCGCCCGGACGGTCCGGCTGTTCCTCGCCGCCGACGCCGATGCGGTCGCTGCCCAGGATCGAGCCACCCGTCTCCTCGTACTTTTCTTCCGTTTCGTCCCGGTACTTGGCTTCGCCGCCAAGGCCGCAACCGGCAACGGTTAGCGCCAAAGCCAGCGTCAGCCAGCGCCAGCCGGCTGTCTTATTGCCAAAAACCGTTTGTGTCATCGCTTCCGCGTCCCTGGGTGCTGTCAACGGTATCCGCGTCGCCCGCCGTGGGCGGCGTCTGCCGAGAATTCATCGCCCGTGTAGATATCATAGGGCCCGGAGGCGGGCAAAAAGAAATGGGGCTGCGCCAAAGGGCATCTTGGGCCGTATTCCGTGAACCGATCCGCCGCTCCCGCCCAGGGCGGTCCGGTGGCGGTCGGGGGAAACAGCCATGCCCAAAAGAAAAGGGGCGGCACCCGAAGGTGCCGCCCCTCTAAACGACTGAAGTCGTCGTACGGTCTTGGCTTAGAAGGAAACCTTCAGGCCGCTGGTGACCGCAACGATGTCGTTGTCGCCCGCGGTGCTGCCATTGGGCTCGTCCTGCGTACCGACGAAGCCGGTCAGGAAGACGGTCACGCCCGGGGCCAGGTTGTAGCCAACGTTGGCCGAACCGCCGAGCAGGTCGATATCGGTATCTTCCACCTTGGAGTAGATGCCGTTGACCGAGAAAGCCCAGGGGCCGGTCGCGTAACCGATACCGGCATCAACCGCCCAGGTCTCACCGGTAGCGATGCTCGGGCCGCCGTCGTCCAGGTCTTCCCAGATCGCACCGGCTGCAAAGGTGAAGCCAGCGAAGCTGATCGCCATGCCGCCGCCGATGCCGAAGGCATCGTCTTCCGGCTCTTCGTCAGCCTTCGCCCAGCTACCGACCATGCCGAGCTCGAGGCCGACACCGTTGAAATCAGCCTCATAGCCGAGGCCCAGGCCGATGTGATCGTGGTAGTCGTCCTGCAGGCTGGCATTGTTGAACGAATTGCCGACGCCGTCATGACCGGTGTTCGGCGTATAGCTGATGCCGGCGCTGAAGCCGCTGAAGTTCGGCGTGGTGTAGGTGATCTTCGTGGCATCAGCAGTGTCACGCAGGTCGACCGACGTGCGAGTGCCGCTGATGTACGCCGTGCTCAGGAAGTTCGAGGTCGGGTTGCCGACGCCGCCGTAATCAACGCCGGAGTTCGAACCGTTGACCATGAAGGTGTCTTCGACGCCATCGTTGTTGCCGAACTCGATCTTACCGAAGCTGCCCGACGCCCAGATGCTGTTCTCATCGACGTTGTTGCTCGCACCAGCGTCAGCCTCGAACTCCACGCGGAAGCCGAAGGTGATGCCGTTGTCGGCCATGATCGAGCCGTTGACGTGCACTTCGGTGTTGGTCGCGAAAGCAAAACCACGATCCGAGGTGTCACGGTCGGAGTCGCCGCCCGACGCCATGAACTGCTGGAAAGCCGAGAGCTTCAGCTCCTGAGCGGCAGCAGGGCTGGCCACCAGGACCGCGGCCCCGACAATGGCGCTGCTAGCCATCAATACGTTTTTCATCCGAAAAGCTCCAAATACGGTGTCTATTGTGGGTACCCCAAGCCACGGGATGTCTTGTTGGTACTAGCCTCCGGTGCGGATCGCAAGGGTTGGCAGGCCTGTTAAGTTGTTTTTCCGACACACTGTGGTTTTACGGCAACAGGGGATGTTTTGGCCCTGAAGCCAACAACTTCCCCGCGCTCGCTGCTGTCCCGCTGGAGGCACAGAACACACTCATAAAGAGCAGTTCATAGAATCACTTTCGTGTTGATTGGTCCTCCTAAAGACTCTGTTAACCTACTCTGCCACCGTCCTTGCATCGTTGGGCACATTTGCCTACAGGTGCCTGCTGGGTGGAAATTCGACTGGCGTGCCGCGGCCGGCGCGGCCATCTCTGCTGCATCTTTCCGATTCCAAGGTCCTATCGCCCATGCCCGGTATCCTCTGGCTCGCGTCCTATCCGAAATCCGGCAACACCTGGATGCGTGTTTTCCTGGCCAACCTGATCCTCGATGAGCCCGAGCCCCTGGCCCTTAAACGCATCAACGAGGTGTGCTCCAGCGAGCCTAACGAGATCTGGTTCAAGCCGCTGGTCGACAAAGCCGTCAGCACGTTGAGCGACAAGAAGATCGCGGCCCTGCGCTGCAAGGCGCAGGAGCGGGCGGCCAGCCTCAACAAGAACGTCATCCCGATGAAGACCCACAGCCTGTTCGGCAAGGACTTCGGCTATCCGACGATTTCCCCGAAAGCCAGCATCGGCGCCATCTATATCGTCCGCGACCCGCGCGACGTGGTGATCTCGGCGGCCGACCACTACGGCCTGAGCATCGATCAGGCGATCGAGATGATGGCCGACAGGAAGGCGCGTGGCCGCGGGACCCCGGGGGTCACGGTGCACGAACTGATGGGCAGCTGGTCGGACCATGTAAAGTCATGGGCCCTGTGGAAGCACACTCCGCTGCTGGTGCTGCGCTACGAGGATATGCTGGCGGACTCGCTCGGCCAGCTTGGCGGCGTCGCCCGCAAGCTGGGCATCACCCAGGACGAGGCGCGCATCCGTCGCGCCGTCGAATTCTCGTCGTTCAAAACCCTGCAGGCGCAGGAGGCGCAGACCGGTTTCGTCGAGAAATCGGTGAACAGCCAGCGTTTCTTCCGCTCCGGCCGCTCAGGCGGCTGGCGCGACAAACTGACGCCCGCCCAGGCCGCCGCCATCGAGCAGGGTCACGCAGCCCAGATGCGCCGCTTCGGCTATCTGCCGCCCCTAGGTGACGTTCCGGTTGCCGGCCCGGTTGCCGGCGCTTCCGCCACGGCAAAGGCCCCCTGACCGATGCCCGGCATCCTTTGGTTGGCGTCCTATCCCAAGTCCGGCAACACCTGGACTCGTGCCTTTCTGGCCAATCTGATCCTCGATCCCGCGGAGCCGCTGCCTTTGAAACGCATTGGCGAGGTCTGCCCCAGCGAACCGGCGGAGATGTGGTTTCAGCCGCTTAGTGACAAGCCGGTCGGCGAACTGCCGGCACCGGAGGTCGCCGCCCTGCGCACCAAGGCGCAGGAACGGCTGGTCGGCCTGAACAAGAACATCGTGCCGATGAAGACCCACAGCTATCTGGGCGAGGACGTCGGCCACCCGATCATCTCCATGGCGGCGACCTATGGCGCGATCTACATCATCCGCGATCCGCGTGACGTGGCGGTCTCGGCCACCGATCACTTCGGCAAAACTCTGGACGAGATGATCGACTGGATGGCCGATCCGCTGGCGACCTGCGTGGCGATGCCCGGCACCATCGTCCACGAACTGCAAAGCAGTTGGTCGAACCACGTCGAATCCTGGACCAAGTGGAACCATCCGGGCATCTTCACGGTGCGTTACGAGGACCTGCTGGCCGATCCGATGGATCAGTTCGGCCGCGTCGCCCGCCACTTCGGCATCACCACCGACAAGGCACGGATCAAGAAGGCGGTCGAGTTCTCGTCCTTCAAGCAACTGCAGACGATGGAAGCGGAGCAGGGCTTCATCGAACGCTCGATCCACAGTGAGAAGTTCTTCCGCTCCGGGCGCTCCGGCGGCTGGCGGGAGAAGCTGACGCCGGAACAGGCCGCCCGCATCGAACGCGATCATGCCGTTCAGATGAAGCGTTTCGGCTATCTTTGAGCCGCTGAAACAGGGACCGGGGAGCCATGTCCGACACCGCTTATAGCCATATCGCCGCCAATCTCGCGGAAGTGCGCGCGAAGATCGCCGCCGCGGCGCAGGACGCCGAGCGCGATCCCGGCGCCGTCTCCCTGGTCGCCGTCAGCAAGACCCATCCAGCGGCGGCGGTCGAGGCGGCGCTGGCTGCCGGGCAGCGGGTGTTCGGTGAGAACCGGGTGCAGGAGGCACAGGGCAAGTTCCCGGCGCTGAAGGCGGCCCACCCGGACCTGCGCCTGCACCTGATCGGCCCGCTGCAGACCAATAAGGTGAAGGACGCGCTGGCTCTGTTCGATGTCATCGAGACGGTCGACCGGCCCAAGCTGGCCAACGCGATCGCCAAGGAAGCGGCCAAGCTGGGCGTGACACCCGACTGCTACATCCAGATCAACACGGGCGAGGAACCGCAAAAGGCCGGTATCGCCCCGACGGAAGCCGACGCCTTCATCGCCGACTGTCGCGACCTGGGCCTGCGGGTCGCCGGCCTGATGTGCATCCCGCCGGTCGACGAGGAGCCGTCGCTGCATTTCGCCTTCCTGCGCGAAATCGCCCGGCGCAACGATCTGCCCGGTGCGTCTTTAGGACTCTCCATGGGCATGAGCGGCGACTACGAGACCGCGGTGCGCTTCGGCGCCACCCTCGTGCGCGTCGGCACCGGCATCTTCGGCGCCCGCCAGACTGCAACCCTCCCGCCGGCCCTCCAGCCGGACGGCCCGGCCTAGGTCAGTCGCAGAACCGGAACATACAGTCGTCGTCCAGCACCGGGTTGCGCCGCGGCATCGTTTCGCGGCCCAGTCGGCCGACGAACGCGGCAAAGCCCTCGCTGGCGATATCGGTCGCGGCGGGCGCCCCTTCGGCCACACCCAACACCGTCTCGCCGCGGCACAGGCTGGCAACGCTGCGGGTTGACCCTGTCTCGCCCTGGCGGCGGGCGGCCTCGGCGGTCTGCACGCTCATCCCGGCGCTGCACAGCAGCTGGCGGTCGAAGGCCTTGGGCAGGCCGTAGGCGATGCGCAGGTGATATGGCCCGTTGCCGGCGTCGGTGGCGCTGTCCGTATAGTTGCGCGGCAGCCAGGACGGCCCGTGTTCGCGCAGCGCCAGGGCCGAGGCGCGGGCGACGTCTTCGGAGGCCTGACCTGGCGCCGGACTGCCATAGGTTTCCACCAGCAGGGGTGCGCGCGACATCGCCGCGCTGAGGCTGCGCGGGTCGTAGCCGGCCGTGAAATCGCTGCTGTAGACAACGCCCGAGCTGCTGGCCGCGCAGGCCGCCGTTGCGGCAACCAGCAGCATGGCGGCGGCGGCCTGGGCCAGCGCCTTGCGCCGCCGGGCGGTGTGTCGTGTCGTTTTCGTCGATGCCGTCATGGCATAAGCCTCCTGAAGGTCCGGCCCCCGCCGTCCAATGTTCCCTGCCATACAACATACGTAGGCAGAGGCCCGATCGGCGCCACGTCCGGTGTCAAATATTCTCGGAACAGACGACTAGGGCGCCTTGACGGCTACCGCGCTGCCCGTGCCGGCCGCTTTCAGCACGTCCAGCAGATCCGGCAACGCCAGGGCGACGCAGCCTTCCGTCGGGCCGTAGTCGTTGCGCGCCACATGCAGGAAGATGGCACTGCCGGCGCCGGGCACCACCGGGTCATCGTTATGGGCCAGCACGACGACGACGTCATACAGGTGGTCGTCACGGGTCAGGCGCTCGTGCCCGGCCGGGTAGGGCAGCGTCACCGGCCGGTTATAGGCGGGGTCGGCAGGGTCGTCGCACCAGCCGTCGTCGGGGCCGATGGCCTGGCAGGGCAGCGCGGTCACCGGCTTTTCCAGACGGTCGGCGCGGTAGAGGACCCGGCGCATCGGCCAGCGCCCGATCGGCGTTATGCCGTCGCCCTCGCGTTCCTTGCGGCCCAGCCCGCCGCGGCCGATGGCGCAACGCCGGGCCTGCCCACCCCACTGGGCGTGAGCCAGGCCGTCTTCCAGGAAAACCTGCAGATCGATATCGGTCTTTGTCATGGCCGGCAGCCTAGCGCCCGGGGCCGGGCCCAGGCCAGGATTTCCCGGGGCCGCTGGGCCGCTCTGAAGCCCGATTCAGCCTCAGGACCCGCCGGCGGGCGCCAGCACGGGATCGGCCTTCCACTGCGGCCTGTCTTCCTTCTTCTCACTGCCCGCGGCCTGGCGTTGCTGCGCCATGGCCTGATACTTGTCGAGCGCCTGCATCATGCGGTCGGCGATGCCCCCGGCGCCGGCTTCCTGGGCCACCAGCAGCGGATTGGCCGCCGCCGCATCGGCGGGCTGCGATGTGCTCTGGGGCCCGCTCTGGGGTCCGGTCTGGGGCGCCGGCTGCAGGGGGGCCTCTCCTGGGGGCTGCGCCGGCCCGACGCGGATGTGGCGTGGCGGCAGCGGATAGGATTTCGCGGCCGTCTCGCCCGCGGTCCCGGTAAGCGGGATCGACTTGTGCTGCCCGTCGGCCAAAGGCACGGCGGGCGGCGCCTGGCGGCTGCCGCGCAGGTCCATGAACAGTGCCGCCATGGCATCCTGGCCGGTCAGCATGCCGGGGCCGGCTTCCGGCAGGATGGCTTCCGACGGGTCCGGGGAGGATGCCGGCACCGCGTGGCTTTGGGCTGTCTGGTCCGGCTCGGCCGGCTGCATCGGCGCTTCGATTTCGGGCAGCGGGCCGGCGGCGGTGACCAGCGGGGCGGGCTGGGCGTCGTCCATCGCGGCGGCTGGTGCCTCTGCGAATTGCGGGTCGTCGCTGTTTTCCGCACCGGTGAAGAAGGCCATCACCGTCTCGCCGACGTCCTCGCCGGCCACGCTCTCGTACAGCACGTTGGCGAGGGAGGCGACGAAGCCCGTTGCGCCGCCGAACAGGGTGTCGCCCAGGATGCGCGCATGGGGACTGATCTCGTCGCCGGTGATCTCGCGGTAGAGGCTGGAGACCAGCGGGATGTGCTGCAGCGGGTTGATGATGTCCAGGAAGTCGTCGAAGCTGAAATCCACCTCGGGCTGGCCCGCATAACGCGGCCCTTCCTGCGCGCCGGGCGGCAGGCCTGTGTGAATTCCAACGGCTTCCAAATCGTGCATAGAGTCCTCCGCCCTCTTTTCAGCAAGAAGCGGGCCAGCGGCTCATATTCAATAAGGTCAATGGGTTAGGATGATCCGGCCGGGGCGCCACACAGGAGAAGCTGCAGCTTCTACCCGGCGGGAACGGCCGGCACGGCGACGGAATTGCCGGGTTTCCCGGGCGTGGGAGCCGCCCCTCGGTGCCTAGAACAGGTGGCCGAAGCGGGTCGCCTTGGTCGCCAGGTAGAACTCGTTGTGGCCGTTGGAAGGGAAGCTGTGCCCCACCCGCTCTTCTACCGCGATGCCGAAACGGCTCAGCGCGGCCACCTTCTGGGGGTTGTTGGTCAGCAGGCGCACCTTGCGGAAGCCGAGCTGGTGCAACATCTGGGCGGCCGGCAGGTAGACCCGCTCGTCGGCGTCGAAGCCCAGCTGCTCGTTGGCGTCCAGGGTGTCGGCGCCGAGATCCTGCAGGGTATAGGCACGCAGCTTGTTGACCAGGCCGATGCCGCGGCCCTCTTGCATCAGATACAGCACGATGCCGGCGCCTGCCTCCGCCATGGCCTGGATGGCGCCGCGCAGCTGGTCGCCGCAGTCGCAGCGCAGCGAGCCCAGCAGGTCGCCGGTGAAGCATTCGGAATGCAGGCGCAGCAGCAGCGGTTCGTCCGCCTTGGGCTCGCCCACCACGATGGCCAGGTGCTCCATGCCGCCGTCGTCGGGGCGAAAAGCGATGATGCGGGCCTGCTCGGCGCCGGCCAGCGGCACCGCCGCTTCGGCCACCTTGGTCAGCCCGCGGGCGGCGGCGAAGCGGTATTCGGCCACGTTGGCGGCGGACACCGCCATCAGGTCGCGGGCATCGGCCCAGGCGACGGGGCTTTGCACCGGCTGTTTCGGCAAGGGAGCCAGCAGCGCGGCGGGCAGCAGGCGGGCCAGCTTGGTCAGCTCCACTGCGGCGATGTCCAGGCCCGCCGGCGCGTTCACCAGCTGGCGCGGCCGCAGGCTGGCGTCCTGCGGGGTGGTCGGGTCGGCCAGGGCACGGACGCTCTCTGCCTGGCGTTCTCGGGCCGGCTGTTCTTCCAGGGCCAGCGCCATCACGCCGCCGCTGGCGATCAGCGGCGCGGCGCCCGGCAGGCCCAGCGCCTCGGCCCGCCGCGCGGTCAGCAGCAGCATCGGCTCGGTCCCGGTCAGCGCCGCCAGGGCCGCCAGGCCGTCCGGCGTCGCCTGCTCGGCCGCCTGGACCAGAGCGCCCTGGCCGGACCAGTCGTGCAGCACCACGCTGGCACCGCGCCGCAGTTCGGCGAGCGCCCGTTCGACCGCCTGAAGAACGGCGGCATCCGGAGATTTCTGGCGTTTGGCGGTCTGCTGCATATTGGAATTCTGGCTCGGTTTTCCGCACTTTACGGGCTGGCTGCCGCCGTGTCACGGTGCCGCCACCCGCGTGTCCTTTCCGGGGTGTGCCGGGTCACGCAACAGATAGGCGCCGCCGGCCCAAAACGCCAGCTTTTCGCAGGCGGAACGAACCGGCAGGGTGCTCAAGAAGACGGCTCAAGGGGGGGGGCAGGACCGGCATGGCGCAAGCGGCAGAGCGGATTTTCCGCGACTACGACCAGGCAACGCTGGATCGTGAGCTGAATCTGCGGGCCCGCTGGCCCGAGCATCCGCAGTTTTTCGAGCGCTGGGCCCGCGACAGCGCGGCGGTGCGCGGCCGGACGAGGGCCCATCTCGATCTCGCCTATGGCCCCACGTTGGCGGAAACCCTCGATCTTTTTCCCGCTGACGGTGGCGCTGAAGGCAGCGGTGCCGCTCCGCTGTTGGCCTTTATCCACGGCGGTTACTGGCAGGCGCTCGACAAGGGCGACTACAGCTACATGGCACCAGCCTTCACCGGCATCGGGGTGGCTTTCGCCAGCCTCAACTACGGCCTGGCCCCGGCGGCGAAGATCGGCACCATGATCGACCAGGTGCGCCGGGCTCTGGCCTGGCTTTACCGCAACGCCGCCGCTTATGGCATCGATCCGGCGCGCATCGTCGTCGCCGGGCACTCCGCCGGCGGCCATCTGGCCGCCATGGCGCTGTCGACCGACTGGACCGCCGAAGGGGCGGATCTGCCGGCCGGTCTGCTGGCCGGCGGCTGTGCGATTTCCGGCGTCTACGATCTGGAGCCGATCCGCCTCAGCTATCACAACAAAGTGCTCGGCATCGAAGCCGGCGAGGCGGCGCCCTGGAGCCCGCTGCACACCCTGCCGGACCACGCTGCGCCGCTGTTGCTGGCGGTCGGGTCCGAGGAGACCGGCGAATTCCTGCGCCAGCAGGCCGAATACGCCACCGCCTGGCAGAACCGCGGCCTGCCGGTGGGGGAGGTCGACATGGCCGGGCTGAATCACTTCACCGCCGTCGATGCCCTGGCCGAGCGGGGCCACGGCCTGCACGCCGCGGTGCGGCACCTGTTGGGGGTGCCAGCGGCGGGTTAACCGTTTTGGGGGTTCGCTTGAACCCGTGCGGCAGCGGTGCTATCTGAGGTTTCCGCAGGAGGCGGTCGAGGTTTTGGGAAATGGACCCGCAAGATGAGCGGCGCAAGCGGCAAGAAAATCCTTCTGATCGACGACGATGAGGCGCTGCGCCATTCGCTGAGCGAGCAACTGCGGCTGCACGAGGAATTCGATACCGCCGAGGCCGCCACCGGCGCCGAAGGCATCGAGAAGGCCAAGGCGGAATACTACGACCTTATCCTGCTCGACGTCGGCCTGCCCGACATGGACGGGCGCGAGGTCTGCCGCCTGATGCGGCGCGGCGCCGTGAAGTCGCCGATCATCATGCTGACGGCGGCGGAATCCGATGCCGATACCATCCTGGCTCTGGATGCCGGCGCCAACGACTACGTGACCAAGCCGTTCCGCCTCGGCGTGCTGCTGGCGCGCATGCGCGCCCAACTGCGCCAGCATGAACAGAGCGAGGACGCGGTCTTCACCATCGGCCCCTACACCTTTCGCCCCAGCGCCAAGCTGCTGACCCATGGCGAGTCGAAGAAGAAGGTACGGCTGACGGAGAAGGAAACCTCGATCCTGAAGTACCTCTACCGCAGCGGCGACGCCGTGGTCGGGCGCGACAAGCTGCTGGGCGAGGTCTGGGGCTACAATGCCGGGGTCACCACCCACACCCTGGAAACCCATGTCTACCGGCTGCGTCAGAAGATCGAGGAAGATCCCTCGGCGGCCGAGATCCTGGTCACCGAACCGGGCGGCTATCGCCTGGTTCCCTAGAAGCTCCAGAGAATTCCTTTGGGAACGCCTGGGGGAACTCTCGGGCACGCCGTTGCGTCTCGGCCCGCGGCACCACGATCTGCAGGATCACGCAGAGCCCGACGCCCAGGGTGGTAATGGCACCGAACAGCAGGCTGCCGGCCAGCCAGCCACCGCTCGCCTCGACCGCCATGGCGAGCAGCAGCGGTCCGCCGAGGACGCCGAGATTGCGCCCGGTCATGGACACGCCGAAGGCGCGCGCCGTCTCGCCGGTGCCGGTCACCAGATGGGCGGTCAGGGCGAACAGGCAGGTGGGGACGATGCCGGCGGTCGCGCCATAGATCACCAGCGACGCGATGCCGACAGCGCCGCCGCCGGTCATCGGCAGCAGCCACCACACCAGCGCCTGCACGACGATCGCCCCCAACAGCAGCCGCTGGGGTTTGAAGCCGCGCTGCAGCAGCACGCCGGTGATCAGATTGAACAGCCCGACCACGACCACGGGAATCAGGTAGCCGCCGATGGCACTCTCGACGTCGAGACCCTGTACCTCCACCAGATAGAGCGGCAGCCATGTCATGTAGGCAAGGTACTGCGCGGTCCAGGTCATGAAGGTGGCGCCGGTCAGCAGCAGCGCGGCCCACTGCGCCCGGCTCCACGGCTGGGTTGTGGCGGGCGCCGCGTCACCCCTGCGGGTCGTGCCGCGCGGGCCGCGCCGCATCATCGTGAAGGTCCAGGCGGCGAGCAGCGCGGCGAGCGCCAGGCTGGCGATCCACAGGGTCTGCCAGCCGCCGGCCTGGGCGGCTATGGGTCCGCCGATCAGCGCGGCCAGCAACTGGCCGCAGGGGATCCAGGTGGTCATCAGGCCGATGACCAGGGCGCGATGCTGCGGCGCCGCATTGGCGGTGGCCAGGGCCGGGCCGGCAACGGCGAGCACGGCGAAGGCCGCTCCTTCCAGGCCGCGCCCGGCCAGCATCATCAGGCCGGAATCGGGGATCGTCAGGCTGAGCGCGGTACCGAGCGCCATCACCGGCAGTGCCGTGATCGCCAGGATCAGCGCGCCGCGCCGGGCGACCAGGCGGCCGATCGGTATCGACAGCAGGATGCCGAAGACCGCGAAGATCGACATGAACCCACCGGCCAGCACGCGGCCGTAGCTGTAGTCCGCCAGCAGCGCCGGCAGGACCACCGGCAGCTTGAACTGGCTGAAAGCGGCATAGATCACCAGGGCGAAGCCGAGGGCGACCAGGGCCAGGCTCGTGCGTGGGGGCGCGGTCATCGCCGGCGGGCGCGGGGCGGGACTCGGCTAAATTTCATTGGGGCGTTCTCGGTCAAGAGGTTAGAGTACTGCAATTATTGCAACGTATTGAACAGGCCGCCGGACCTGAGAGGCCTACATAGAGAGTGTCGGACCGAAGGGATACTGGCAATTTGCGGAACGGTTCTGATTTTTTTGTCCGGTTTTGGGGAACCCGTGGCTCGATTTCCTGCCCAGGCGACAGCTATTTGCGATACGGCGGCAACACCTCCTGTCTAGAGGTCCGCTGCGGCGAAAAGCTGCTGATCTTCGATGCCGGCACCGGGCTTCGCCCCCTGGGCAAACAGCTGTGCCAGAACGGCGCGCTGGAAGCCGACATCTTTCTCACCCATACCCACCACGACCACATCGTCGGTCTGCCGTTCTTCGCGCCGCTGTTCGACAAGCGTAACCGCATCCGCCTGTGGGCCGGCCACCTGGTGCCGGAGCTGACGTTGCACGACGTGCTGGTGCAGTTCATGAATGCGCCGCTGTTTCCGGTGCCGCCGAAGATCTTCGCGGCCAACGTCTCGTTCCACGATTTTACCGCCGGCGACGTGCTGGAGCCCAAGCCGGGCGTGCGCCTGACCACCGCGCCGCTTAACCATCCCAACGGGGCCACCGGCTACCGCGTCGACTACGACGGCCGGTCGCTGTGCTACGTGACCGACACCGAACATGTCGAAGGCCGCCCCGACCGCAACATCCTGGAGCTGATCGCGGGCGCCGATCTGGTGATCTACGACAGCACCTACACCGACGAGGAATTTCCCAAATACCGCAACTGGGGCCATTCGACCTGGCAGGAGGGCGTGCGGCTTTGCGACAAGGCGGGGGTCGATCAACTGGTGCTGTTCCACCATGACCCCAGCCACGAAGATGGCTTCATGGACCAGGTCGCCAAGGAAGCCGAAGTGGCACGCCCCGGCACCGTGGTCGCGCGTGAAGGCCTGGTGCTGAACCTCTAGCGCGGGGCCCCCGTTGGACCCTTGGCGATGTCACGCAGATGTGACGTGCAGGTGAGCTTCCCGCGCCGCCATATCCCCCGGTAGCCAGCCGTAACCTCGTCGGAAAGCAATCATGTTCACCTGGTGGCGCAAGGACCCGGAAGCGGACCTGCCGGAGCGGGTGCGCCTTGCCGTGCGCGCCCAGGAGGACGCCACCGAGCGGGTGATTTCCTGGGCCCAGCTCGCCATCGTGCTGACCTTTGGCGCGCTCTATTTCCTCTCGCCCAAGCCGGCCACCGTCGGCATCGCGCCGGTGCCCTGGGCCCTCGGCGTTTACCTGGCACTAACCCTCGGGCGCCTCCTCTGGTCGCACGCCGGGCGGCTGCCCGACTGGGCGTTGGCCGCCTCGGTGTTTGTCGATGTTACCTTGTTGATGGTGCTGATCTGGAGCTTCCACATTCAGTACATGCAGCCGCCGTCGTTCTATCTGAAGGCGCCGACCCTGCTCTACGTCTTCATCTTCATCGCGCTCAGGGCGCTGCGCTTCGACGCACGGTTCGTGATCCTCGCCGGCCTGCTCGCGGCGTTGGGGTGGGGCGCACTGATCGCCTATGTGGTCATGGCCGATCCCGGCAACACCATGATCACCCGCGACTACGTCGCCTACCTCACGTCCAATTCGGTGCTGCTGGGTGCCGAGTTCGACAAGATCATCTCGATCCTGGTGGTGACCGCGCTGATCGCCGTGGCGCTGTACCGCGCCAAAGATCTGCTGGTGCGGGCGGTGTCGGAACAGACCGCGGCGCGCGAACTGTCGCGCTTCTTCGCCCCGGAGATCGCCGCGCGCATCAAGGGGGCCGAGGACGGCATCCGCGCCGGCAGCGGCGAAATGCGCGAGGCCGCCGTTCTCAATCTCGACATGCGTGGCTTCACGCAACTGGCCGGCGCCGCGCCACCGGACGAGGTGATGGGCCTGCTCGCGGAATATCAGCAGCGCATGGTCCCGGTGATCCAGCGCCACGGCGGCAGCATCGACAAGTTCCTCGGCGACGGCATCATGGCGACCTTCGGGGCCGCGCGTCCGTCGGACAGCTATGCCGCCGATGCGCTGCGCGCCCTGGAGGCGGCGATGCGGGAAGCGGCAGCCTGGCAGGCGGCCTGTGAAAGCGCAGGGCGCAACTGTCCGCAGGTCAACGGCGCGGTGGCGGCAGGGCGGATCCTGTTCGGTGCGGTCGGCGACGAGACGCGCCTGGAATACACCGTCATCGGCGAGGCGGTGAACCTCTCGGCCAAGCTGGAAAAGCACAACAAAGAACTCGGCACGCGCGCGCTCTGCGATCGCGCCAGCTACGACCGCGCGCTCGCCCAGGGTTACGTGCCGGCGGCAGCGGCGCAACCGCTTGCCGGCGTCCGGATCGCCGGCGTCGGTGAGGCCTTGGATGTGGTCGTTATCGCGCCGTGACGCTCAATTGTAGGGGTCGGCGGCGTCGCGCAGGCCATCACCCAGGAAATTGAAGGCCAGCACCACCAGGAACAGCGGCACCACCGGCAGCAGCAGCCAGGGATAGATCGCGACCACGTTGATGTCCTGCGCCTCGTAGAGCACCACGCCCCAGGAGGTCACCGGCGGACGCAGGCCGATGCCGAGGAACGACAGCGCCGTCTCGCCCAGGATCGCCGTCGGGATCGACACGGTCAGCGAAGCGATCAGGTGGCTGGTGAAACTGGGCAGCAGGTGGCGCCCGATGATGCGCGCCGGCGAGGCGCCCATCAACTGCGCCGCCATGGTGAAATCCTCCTCGCGCAGCGACAGGAACTTGGCGCGCACCGAGCGGGCGAGGCCCGGCCATTCCAGATAGCCGATGATCACCGAGATGCCGGCGATGACGCCGATCGGGCTCCAGGGCACCGGCAGCAGCGCCGACAGCGTCATGAACAGCGGCAGTTCCGGAAACGACTTGATGATCTCGATGGCGCGCAGCGTCAGCGCGTCGATGAAGCCGCCGTAATATCCCGCGACGCCGCCGATGACGATGCCCAGCACAAAGGACAGCAGGGTGGCGATGAAGGCGAGAGTCAGCGAGATGCGCGCGCCGTAGATGATGCGGCTCAGCATGTCGCGGCCCAGACGGTCGGTACCAAAGAGGAACGCGGTACCGTTTTCCGCCGCGCAGAAGAAATGCAGGTCGGCTTTGATCTGTCCCCACAGTTCGTAGCTGTCGCCGCGGCAGAAGAAGCGCAGGGGCTGAACCTTCTCCGGATTGGCGACGTAGTCCCGCGACAGGTTTTCCATATTCAGCTTGAAGTCGAAGCCGTACACGAAGGGGCCGATGAACTCGCCCTCGTGGAACAGGTGCAACGCTTGTGGCGGTGCGTAGATGTGCTTGGTGTCGCGGCTGTGCAGGTTGTAGGGCGCCAGGAACTCGCAGATCAGGATGGCGAGATACATCGCGATCAGGAAGGCGCCGGCCCACACAGCAACCCGGTGGCGGCGGAACCGCCACCACATGATGCGCCACTGCGAAGCGCGGTAGTAACGCTCCTGCTGCGGCGACAGCTTCTCGACCTCCATGGGATCGAAGGGCGCTTCGTTGACGTAGTGCGGCAGGGGTTCGCTGGGGTGGGTGCCGGGCATCAGGTCGCGCTCGCTCATTTGGTCGCTCCCCCACCCAGACGGATGCGCGGATCGAGCATCGCCAGCAGCACGTCGGAGACGAACACGCCGACGACGACCAGGACCGCCTCGAACATCAGGAAGGCGCCGGCCAGGTACATGTCCTGGCTCTGCAGCGAGCGCAGCAGCAGCGGGCCGTTGGTCGGCAGGTCCATGACGATCGACACCAGCGCGGAACCGGAGATCATCGCCGGCAGGATGGAGCCGATGTCGGCGATGGCGTGGTTCAGCGACATGCGCAGCGGATACTTCAGAATCGCGCGCAACGGCGACAGGCCCTTGGCGCGTGCCGTCACCACGTATTGCTTCTGCAGTTCGTCCAGCATGTTGGCGCGCAGCCGGCGGATCATCGCCGCGGTGCCCGAGGTGCCGATCACCAGCATCGGAATCCACAGATGGCTCATCACCGAAAGCACCTTGTCGAAGGTCCAGGGCGCGTCTATGTAGCGCGGGTCCATCAGGCCGCCGATGGACAGGCCGAACCAGACGTTGGCGTAGTACAGCAGGATGAGGGCGAAGAGGAAGTTCGGCATGGCGAGCCCGAAGTAGCCGAACAGGGTCGCCGCGTAGTCGCCGACCGAGTACTGCCGCACCGCCGAATAGATGCCGATGGGAAAGGACACCGCGTAGGTGAACAGCGTCGTCGACAGCGCCAGCAGCGCGGTGAACAGGAAGCGGTCGCCGATGATGTCGACGACCGGCAGTTCGAACTCGAAGGAATAACCGAGGTCGCCCTGCAGCAGGTCGATGAGCCACAGCCAGTATTGCTCGATCAGCGGCTTGTCCAGGCCGTACTGTTCGCGCAGAAAGGCGATGCGGGCCGAGTCGACTTTCTCGCCCTGGGCGACAAGCTCGGCGATGTGGGTTTCCAGGTAGTCGCCGGGCGGCAGCTGGATGATGACGAAGACCACCAGGCTGATGACCAGCAGGGTGGGAATCATGATCAGCAGGCGGCGGGCAAAATAACTCAGCATCGGATCAGCCCTTGGCCCCTTCCGCCACCGCAACTGGGGCATAACAGCGTTTCAATTCGTCGGCCCCGCTGCCGGCCGCGCGCACGAAGTGGCCGTCGCCGAGCTCGATCATGGTCAGCTTTTCAGCGCCGGCCTCACGGGCGACACGGAACGGCTCCGGCCAGGCGGTCGGGTCGGAGGCGCGGCCTTCCATCAGCGCGGTGAGATCGAGGCGCTGATCCAGGCTCGGCTCCGGCACCGCGGCAAGCAATGCCTGTGTATAGGGATGGATCGGCGTGCGGAACAGCTGCGCGCGCGGCGCCACTTCGACCAGGCGGCCGCGGCACATGACGGCGATGCGGTCGGCGATGTAGTCGACCACGGCCAGGTTGTGGCTGATGAAGATGTAGGTCAGGCCCAGGCGGCGCTGCAGGTCCTTCAGCAGGTTCAGCACCTGGGCCTGGATCGACACGTCGAGGGCCGAGACCGGTTCGTCGCAGATCAGCAGCTGAGGCTTCAGGGCCAGGGCCCGGGCGATGCCGATGCGCTGGCGCTGGCCGCCGGAAAAGCTGTGCGGATAGCGCCGGATGTGCTGGCGGTTCAGGCCGACCACGCCCATCAGTTCCTCGACCACCTGGCGGCGTTCCGCAGCGCTGCCGATGCCGTGAATGACCAGCGGCTCGGCCAGGATGTCGCCGACGGTCATGCGCGGGTTCAGCGAGGAGAAAGGATCCTGGAAGACGAACTGCACCTTCCGGCGGAAGGCCATCATCTCGTCGCCGCTCAGCGCCAGCACGTCGGTTTCCGTCCCGCCCTCGGCTTCGGTAAAGGTGATGCTGCCGCTGTCGGGCTGCAGCGCGCGCAGGATCATCTTGGACAGTGTGGTCTTGCCGCAGCCGCTTTCGCCGACCAGGCCCAGGCACTCGCCGCGCCGCACGGTGAAGCTGACGTCGTCGACCGCCAGCAGCTTGCCTTCGGCATCGTTGCCGCCGAACAGTCCGGCCTTGCGGATAGCGAAGGCCTTGCTGACGTGCTCGACCTTCAGCAGCGGACCGCTGCCCTCGGTCTCGTGTGCCTGGGCTTTGCCCAGGAAGGCGCCGTCGTCGTGCTGCTTGATCTCGCGGATCGGCACCAGCCGCTCGCCTGGCTTCATGTGGAAGCGCGGCACCGCCCGCAGCAGGGCGGAGAGGTAAGGGTGCTGCGGCGCGCGGAAGATGTCCTCCAGGGTGCCGCTCTCCATCACCTCGCCGTGGTACATCACCACCACCTCGTCGGCGACGTTGGCCACCACGCCCAGGTCGTGGGTGATGATCAGCACGGCCATGCCGAGTTCGGCCTGCAGATCCTTGATCAGTTTCAGGATCTGCGCCTGGATGGTGACGTCCAGCGCGGTGGTCGGTTCGTCGGCGATCAGCAGCGCCGGGCGGCAGACCAGGGCCATGGCGATCATGGCGCGCTGGCGCAGGCCGCCGGACAGCTCGAAGGGATAGGTCTTCAGCGCTTTGGCCGGGTCCGGGAAGCCGACCAGATGCAGCATCTCGCGGACCAGGGCCTGGCCCTCGGCGTGGCCGACCTGGCGGTGCAGTTCCAGCGCCTCGCAGATCTGGTTGCCGACGGTATGGACCGGCGACAGGGAGGTCATCGGCTCCTGGAAGATGATCGAGATGCGGGCGCCGCGGATGGCGCGCATCTGCGGGCTGTCGGGCACCAGGCCGGCGATGTCGATCATGCCCTCGGCGCGGTCGGCGGCGAGCTCCGGATCGTGGAACAGGATGCGCCCTGAATCGATGCGCGCCGTGCGCGGCAGGATGCCCATGATCGCCTGGCTGACCACCGACTTGCCGGAGCCGGACTCGCCGACCAGCGCCACCGTCTTGCCGGCGGGCACGCGAAAACTCACACCGCGAACCGCTTCCAGCCGGCCTTCCGGCAGACTGAAGCTGATCCGCAAATCCCTTATCCGTAACAGATCCCGCACTGTGGTCTTTCTGCCCCCCTGGCCTTGGCCCTGTGGCCTTCCCGGTGTGGCCTTCCCGGTATCGTTTCGTCTTTAGCGCAGCGTTTATAGGACGTTTGTCGGAGAATCGCACCCGTCAGATGGGGCCTGCGGGTCAATGCCCAGTTCGACCAGGTTGCTGGCGGTCGCCGGATCCAGGCTCAGGCCCCGGGCCCGCATGGCCGCCGCGGCCCGGCCGGCCAGCCAGTCGAAGCCTTCCAGCGAGGATTCGAAGGTCATGGTGGCGCCCAACCCTCTCCCGGGCCCTTTCAGGGTCAGCTGCATGAACCCGCTGCCCAGCGGCCGCCACTTCGTGCGCCGTGAACCGAAATAGCGCAGCTTTACCGCGACAATCTCGTCCCAGGCTATTACCTTGGTGGTGGCGCCGCGGCAGGCGATGGCCGTATCGCTGACCGCGATGCGCAGGGCGTGGCGGTGGGCGGTGCGCAGGCCGAACACGGCGAACAGCGCGGCGATGGACCCGAAGATGGCGACGACCACCGGCGTTGGCGGCACCGCCAGCAGCACGCCGCCGCCGGCAATGAGGCCGGCCGCGCTGCGCAGGTAGTCGCCCAGCAGGGCCCGGGGCGGATAACGCAACGGCTTCATGACGGGGCGCCCTCGAAGATCGTACCGGCCGGCAACAGGCTGGCACCGGCATGGCGGGCGAGGCGTTCCAGCAGTTCCTTCAGGAAGTCCCAGGCCGCGTCGTCGTGGACCAGGTGGTGGCTCAGGATGCCGCTCGGCTCAGCCGCGTCGGCGGCGCCCTGGCGTTTGGCGGCCAAGTGCCCGGTCAGCAGGTCGAGCGCGGCCTGCGTCCCGAGGAAGCGGCGCGTCGGGCGCCACTGCAGGATGTCGAGGTGGCAGTTCACCTGATGCAGGCCGGGGGCCGGGCTGGCGGCGCCCCGGGCCTTGTATGTCGACAGGCCGCCGAAGCCGAGCGCCGGCAGCCGCGCCACCAGATCGTCGGCGATGCGGTTCCACGGCGGCACCAGCACCGGGCGGAAGCGCTGCCCGAACAGGCGGCCCAGTCTTTCGTGGCCCTGGCACAGCTCGTCGATCCCCGCCGGGCGTGCCGCCGGGCTCACCAGTTCGCATTTCTTGGCCGCGGCCGGCGCGTGATCGGCATGGGCGAAGCCATGCTGCAGCACGGTGACGTCGGCCGGCTGGTCTGCGACCTGGCGGGCCAGGGCGGGTTCCGCCGACGCCGGAATCACCGCCAGGGCCAGGGGTGCGCCGGTACCAGCCGCCAGTTGCAGCAGCCGCTCAAAGGCCGGCGTGGCGGCGGCGGCATCGTCGTCGCGCCACCAGACCTGCGCTGTCCGGCCGGTCTCGGCCCAGGCGTCCAGTTCCGTCTCCAGGGTTGCCCAAGCGTTCATGCAGCCGCCTTCAGCCGCGCGATCAGGTGGCGGGCGGTCTCCTCGGCACCGTCCAGGCGGAAGGGCGCCTGGCCCCCGGTTCCGGCTTGGCGCGCGCCAGTCTGGTCCTGGGGTCGGGCCTGGGTTCGGGCCTGGGTTCGGGCCAGGGCCTCCGCGATGCCCGTGGCCAGCGTGGCCGGGCTGAGGCCGTGCTCGTCCACCACGGTGATCAGGTCGTGCCGGGCCAGCACCGCCGCGCGCTGGGTCTGCTCGGTCTCGGTACCGCCGGCGAAGGGCACGACGACGCCGGGCACTCCGCTCGCCAGCACCTCCATCACGGTGTTGTAGCCGCCCTGGCTGATCGACAGGCGGGCGCGGGTCAGCAGCGCCGCGAAATCGGGGCGCGCCCGTTCGACGACGACGCCGGCTGGCGCCGAGGCGGCGATGGCCTGGAACTCGGCTTCCGGCATGTTGGGGCCGATCAGCAGGCGCCATGGTGTCTCGGCCAGGGGCGACAGCGGCCGGGCGGCCAGGGCGCAGCGCAGCAGGTCGGCCCCCACAGCGCCGCCGCCGGCCGATACGATGACCTCGCCCCGGCCGGGCTGATCGGCCCCGGTCCCGGCCCCGGTCCCGGCCCCAGTCTCGCCGCCGGCTTCCTGGACGGCGGCCACTGCCTGGGCGGCTTCGGTGACGTAGCCGGTGTAGTGCAGACGCTGGGCGACGGCCTGGCTCTCGGGGAAGCTGTCTTCCAGGCGGAAGAAGCGCGGATCGCCGTGGACATACAGCAGGTCGAACTGACGGGTGAATCGGTCGATCATCCAGGCGGTCTTCTCGGCGCCCTCCGGCCGGTTGACGATATCGCGCAGCGAGCAGGCGATGAGGGCCGGCGGCGTGTCGGCCCGCGCGGTCTCGATCAGCGGGTCGAGCTCGAAGCGCATCTTGCGGCGGCCGAAGGGATAGAGCTCCGTCATCACCACCCGCGGTCTGTTGCGCCGGTAGATATCCAGCAGCAGGTCGCGGCGGCGCACCTTCCAGGCCTCGTCGATCGGCTGGTCGTGCTCGTCCAGAATGACGGTGAAGCTTTCGTCCCGGGTGCGCGCCGACGGCAGCTGCACGACCTCGATCCCGTCCAGATGCAGGCCGTTTACCGGCAGGCCACCGGTGACGAAAACCACCGTCAGGCCGGCGCGGTGGAAGGCGCGCGCCAGCACCGCGGCGCGCCGGATGTGGCCGATGCCCAGCAGGTGCTGCACATAGAGCAGGACGTCGGCGCGCCGGTTTGGCGCGTGCCCGGTCATGACGCCCGCTCCGCCGTGGCGGTGTCCAGCGGGATGTTCAGCGTGTCGACGTGCGGTGCCCCGCCGGCGTCCAGGGTGAAGGCCTGCAGGCAGCCGTCGCGCAGCTTCACCGGCGGCTTGGCGCGCATGTCCCAGCCGCTGGCCAGCGCATAGGCGGCACGGATGACGCCCTTGTGGGTAACGGCGACGACCGCACGGTCCGCCGCGGCCAGCTCGGCGAACAAGGGCAGCAGGCGCTGCTGGACGTCGCGCGGGCTCTCGCCCCCTGTCGGGCGGAAATCCAGGCCCCGGGCTTCGTTTTCGGCCATTTCGGGTCCGCATTCGCCGCGCAGCTCGGCCAGCGTCTTGCCCTCCCAGGCGCCCCAGTCGGTCTCGATCAGGCGCGGGTCGGGCGCCACCGGCGTGCCGTGCAGGATCGCCGCGGTTTGGCGGGCCCGGGCCAGGGGGCTGCAGATCCAGCGGGCGCCGGCGGCTTGCGCCGGCAGCACCCAGGCTTCGACGGCGCGGCGTCCGGCCGGCGACAGCGACGGATCGCTGCGCCCCTGGATGCGGCCGGCCTCGTTCCAGGCGGTCTTGCCGTGACGGATCAGCAGCAGGCGGCTCACCGCCGCCCCACCTTGGCGCGGCTGGCATCCTCCAGGATGGCATTGAGGCGACGCGCGGCCGCCAGCAGGCTGTGGTTCTCGGCGATCACCCTGGGGGCGGCCTGGCCCATGGCCAGGCGGCTGGCCTTCTGGGACAGCATCTCGCGCACGCTGGCGGCGAAGGTGGCAAGGCCCGGGTCGCTCAGATAGCCGGTGACGCCCTCGGCGACCACGTTCTCCACCCCCGGGCTGCGTCCGGCGACGACGGCGATGCCGGCGGCCTGGGCCTCCAGCAGCACCATGCCGAAGGCCTCGTTGACGGCGGGCCAGACCAGCAGGTCGCAGGCGGTGTACAGCGCCGGCATGACCTCCGGCTGCACCAGGCCCAGGAAGCGCACCCGCCCGGGCAGCGCCCAGGTGAAGGCCTGCTGTACCGCATCGTGGGCCTGGCCTTCGCCGGCGACCACCAGTTGCCAGGGCATATCGGGAATGGCACGCAGGGCCTGGGCCAGGATCTGGTAGGACTTCAGCTTGTCGCCCGGGCGCATCATCGCGGCCGCCAGCAGCCACGGCAGGTCGGGGTCGAGCTGCTGCTCGCTGGCCAGCACCGCCCGGTAGTCGTCGCGCAGCGGCCGCACGGCGTCGTAGGGCGCAGTGTCGAGGAACGGCTTCAGCGGGCAGACCTTGGCCTGATCGGGGATCAGCTTGGCATCCAGCGGGTTCAGCGTGATCACCGCGGCGGCCTGGTCCAGTGCCGTCAGCACCGCGCGGTGGCTGGGCGCCCAGGGGCCGGTCGCCCGCTTGTAGGCGACCGAGGCCTCGGCTACCACGTAGGGGATGCGCAGCGCCTTGGCGACCTTGGGCCCGATCCAGTCCGGCGCTTTATAATAAAGGTGATAGGTGAACCACAGCTGCGGGCGCTCGCGCGTCGGCAGCTTCTGGTAGCGCCGGATCAGCCGGTCGGCCAGCTTGTCGCCCAGGTGCTGCAGACGCTCCAGCCGCGCCGGATTGCCGGCCGCTTCGCGGCTGCGGAAACGGCTGGCCAGGGTGACGTCGTGACCGGCCTGTTCCAGCGCCTGCACGATCAGGCGCGCCATCTGACGATCCCCGGACGGGTTCGGATGGGTCGGCGGTTTCAGTGGGGCATAGAACGCGATGCGCATGATGGCTTTGATTATAACGGTGTCGGACTAACCGGCGGCCTTGCGGGCGGGCGACGGCGGGGACTGGTCCGGAGAGTACCCGGAAGATTCAGGGACCGGCGCAAATCCGGGGCGCAGCCGCCGCGCCAGGGCGTCGATCCCCCCATTCATATCAAAATCCGTCAGAACGCGCTGCTGTCCCGCCGCGCCCAGCCGCTGGCGTTCCGCCGGGTCGGCGATCAGCCGGGCCAGCGTCCGGGCCAGGGCGCCGGCGTCCTCGGGCGGCACCAGCGCCCCGGTCGCCCCGTCGTCGATCAGCTCCGGGATCGCCGCGACCCGGGTCGACAGGCAGGCCAGGCCCTGGCTCTGCGCCTCCATCAGCACGTTGGGCAGGCCGTCGCGGTCGCCGTCCCGGGCGATGCGGCTGGCCAGCACGAACAGGTCGCTGTCGCGGTACTGGGTCAGGATCTCGGCCTGGGCCTGGGCGCCCCGCCAGGTGATGCGCCCGGCGATCCCCAGGGCTTCGGCTTGGCGTTCCAGGGTGTCGCGCAGCGGTCCGCCACCGATGTGGGTCAGCCGCCAGTGCAGCGCCGGCGGCAGTGCGGCCAGCGCCTGCAACAACAGGTCGTAGCCTTTCTTCTCCACCGCGCGGCCGACCGACAGCAGGCGCACGGGATCGGCGGGGTTGCTGCCGTCCCGCCGGCTGTCCTCCCGCGCCGTAGCCTTGAAGCGGTCGAGGTCGAGGCCGTGATACAGCAGGCCGACCCGCGCCGGCCCGGAGTCAGTCTGGGGTGCCAGCTTGCTCAGGTGGTCGGCACCGAAGGCGGTGCAGGTGACCAGCCAGTCGGCCTCGGCCAGTTTCTCGCGCTTCTCCCACTCGGGGATCGTCCAGATATCCTTGGCGTGGGCCGACACGCTCCACGGCAGGCCGCGCATCCGTGCCGCGTAGCGCGTGACCGAGGCGGGGGTGTGCAGGAAATGGGCGTAGAGCCGGTCGACGTCGTCCGGCAGCTCGGCGGCCAGCACGCAGGCCTGGCCGAACCGCCAGACGCGGTTCGGCGTCCGGTCGCGGGCGAGATCGCGCTGGAACGCCCGCCACGCGGCGCGGTAGCCGGGCAGCCGCCGGGCCCGGCCCCAGCCGCGCAGCACGCGCAGCGGTTCCTGGTAGAGGTATTCCGGCAGGTAGCTGACCGGTGCCTGGATTTCCCCGTGCACCGGATGGCGTTTGCTGTCGGTCGGGTGGCGCAGCGAAATCAGGCGCAGGGCGAAACCACGACGCTCCAGGGCCAGAATCTCCTGGGCGATGAAGGTCTCCGACAGGCGCGGATAGCCTTTCAGGACCACGGCGATGGTACCCCGCGCAGTTCCCGGCGCAGTTCCGGGGCCGGTTCCAGGGTCGATCGCTGGCGACTGGGTCATGGCGTGCGCAAAGGCCGGCGTCACAGCCGTCCCTTGTTGCGCGGCTCGGCGATGCTGAGGCGGTTGGGGTTGGAGCCGCGTTCCAGCCAGAAATTGGCCAACCGCACGACGTTCTCCGGGCCGTCCAGCAGGCCTGGCACCACCACTTCCGAGGGCCGGCTCTGCTGCGGCAGGTTGCGCAGCGCGGTCGCCATCACATGAGGGTCGCGCTTGCCGTCGTCGCGCAGCATGCGGACCAGGCCCAGGTCCTGCGCCCGCGAGGCGCGGATGTACTGTTCCATGCGCGGCTCGGTGCGCGGGATCAGCAGGGCCCGCTTGTCGAACGACAGCACCTCGCAGAAGGTGTTGTAGCCGCCCATGCAGACCACGCCGACGGCGCGGTCCATCAGGCTTTCCAGGTGGGTTTCGAAGGTCACTGCCTCGACGTTGCCCAGCTGTGCGACGCGCGCCTGGAAGTCGCCCTGGGCCTCGCTGTTCATGAAGGGGCCAAGCACCAGAAGCGCCGGATAGGGCAGCTTGGGGTCGGCTTCGTAGGCGCTCAGCACCCAATCGATGATGGCCTCGCCGTCGCCGCCGCCGCCCACGGTGACCAGCAGGAAGGGGTCGTCGATCTTCTCCAGCGCCACGTGCGGGCGCACCTTGGGCAGGCTGCGCCTCAGATAGCCGGTGTAGGTCATCCGTTTGCGCACGGAATCCGGCAGCTCGATGCCCTCCAGCGGATCGCAGATCTGCGGCAGGCCATAGACCCAGATGTCGTCGAAATAGCGCTGAAGTGCCGGCACCACCTGCTTGCGCTCCCACTCCGGGGCCAGCAGGCCGGGCTCGTCCATCACGTCGCGCAGGCCCAGCACGCAGGGCGTCCCACGCTCGCGCAGCAACGCCAGGGTGCCCTCGACTTCGCCGCGCAGGCCCAGCGGCTCCTTATCGACGATAAAAAGGTCGGGGTCGAAGACCTCGGCGGTGTGCTCGATGATCGAGGCGCGCATCGCCATGGTCTGATCGACGTCGATGTGCAGCGCCAGCGAGGTGTAGTCGCCATTGCGCAGCTTGATGACGCCGGGCACGCGGACGAAGTCGACGCGGGAGCGGAAGTCGAACGAGCCGATGATGGGGGAGCCCGAGAGGATCAGCACCGACAGCGACTTGTGGGCGTCGGCGAGGGTATGGGCAATCTCACGGCAACGCCGCAGGTGACCCAGCCCGAAGCTGTCATGGCTGTAAATGAGGACACGCTTGCCTTTGCGGCTGTCCTGCATGCCGCCTTACTCCTCTGCTCCGGCGCCGGGGCGACTATGGCACAGGGTGGGCCGGCGCGGAAAGGGCCGTCTGCCCCTCGGAAATGACCGCTTGAGAGTGTTTCTTTTCAGGCAGTTCTTGCTCTAAGTTGCGACAGTAGCATCGCTTGCCGTGTGCTTTCCCCTGCCGCCGGGTCTTTCGCTGCGGGGTTGGGCGCACGGCCGCTGCGGCCCGGGCGAGCGGAAACCGGGCAAAGAGGGCTGATGGAACCGAATATTTTCAAGTATGTCTGGCGCCACAGTCGGGCCGAGCAGATCACCATCCTGCTGCTGGTTCTGGCCTCGCTGCCGTTCTATTACCTCTCGCTGAATCTGCCCAAGCAGATCGTCAACCAGGGTATCCAGGGCCACGGTTTCGAGCAGCCGGGGGCAACTCAGCCCTTCCTGCAGTTCGAGCTGCCTTACGGCCAGGAAATCTTCGGCCATCCGGTGACCCTGTTCGACGGTTTCCAGCTGGTCCAGCCGGACATGCTGCTGGCGCTCAGCTTTTCCTTCCTGGGCTTCGTCATCATCAATGGCCTGTTCAAGCTGACGATCAACACCCGCAAGGGCCGCCTGGGCGAGCGTATGCTGCGGCGGCTGCGTTTTGAACTGGCCGACCGCATCCTGCGCTTCCCGCTGCCTTACCTGAAGCGGGTGAAGCCGTCGGAGATGGCGACCATGATCAAGGACGAGGTGGAGCCGCTCGGCGGCTTCATCGGCGACGCCTTCGCCACGCCGCTGTTCCTCGGCGGCCAGGCGGCGACGGCCATGCTGTTCATCATGGTGCAGTCGTTCTGGCTCGGCCTGGTGGCGGCGGGCGTGGTGCTGCTGCAATCCTATCTCATTCCGCGCCTGCGCCGGCGCATCCTGGCGCTGGGCCGCGAACGTCAGTTGACCGCCCGCCAGCTGGCCGGGCGCATCGGCGAGATCATCGACGGCGCGGTCGAGGTGCAGGCCCACGACGCCACCAACTTCGAACGTGCCGATCTGGTGGCGCGGCTGGGGCGCATCTTCCACATCCGCTTCGAGATCTATCAGCGCAAGTTCTTCGTCAAGTTCATCAACAACCTGCTGGCCCAGGTGACGCCCTTCGTGTTCTACGCCGGCGGCGGCCTGCTGGCGATCTCCGGCCATCTCGACATCGGCGCCCTGGTCGCCGTCATTGCCGCCTACAAGGACCTGCCGTCGCCGATCAAGGAGCTGATCGACTGGGACCAGCAGCGCCTTGACGTGCAGATCAAGTACGAGCAGGTGATCGACCAGTTCCAGCCCCCGCAGCTGATCGACCCGGCGCTGCAGGCACCGGGCAACGACCCAGGGGAGCCCTTCAGCGGCGATATTTCGGCCTCGGCCCTGACGCTGCTGGACGAAAACGCCCTGCCGCTGGTGCGCTCGGTGAACTTCACCATCGGCGTCGGCGATCATGTCGCCATCGTCGGACCGAGCGGCAGCGGCATGGAGCAGCTGACCTACATGCTGGCCGGCCTGGTGGCGCCCAGCTCCGGCACCCTGCGCATTGGCGGACGCGATATCGAGCGGCTGCCGACGGCGGTCACCGGGCGGCGCATCGCCTACGTCGGCGCCAACGCCTATCACTTCGCCGGCTCACTGCGCGACAACCTGCTCTACGGTCTGAAGCACCTGCCGCTGCGCGCGTCGGAGGGCGCCGACGCTCTCAGCCACGCCGAACTTGTCGAGGCACGCCGCGCCGGCAATCCGGATCTCGACATCAACGCGGACTGGATCGACTACGCGGCGGCCGGGGCCAGCGGCGCCGAAGACATCACCCAGCGCCTCATCGAAATGCTGGCGCTGGTCGAGCTGAAGGGCGACGTCTACCGCTTCGGGCTGACCGGGACCATCGACCCGGCCCGGCGGCCGGAGGTTGCCGAGGGCGTGCTGCGCGCGCGGGCCGCCCTCATCGGCCGCCTGCAGGAAAGCGGCAATGACGACCTCGTCGCGCGCTTTGGCGAAGACAGCTACAACCGCAATGCCAGTGTGGCCGAGAATCTGTTGTTCGGCACGCCGCGGGTGCCCGAATTCGCCTCCGGGGCGCTGGCGAAGAACCCGACGGTTGCCGAGGTGCTGCGCGAGGATGCGCTGACCGACGCCTTCGTCGGCATGGGTGTGGCGATCGCCAAGACCATGGTGGAAATCTTCGCCGACCTGCCCCCCGGGCACCCCTTCTTCGAACAATTCAGCTTCATCAGTGACGACGACCTGCCGGAATTCCGTACCATCGTCACCCGCGTCGACAACGCCGGCATTGCCGCGCTGGACAAGGCCGCCCGCCGGCTGCTGCTGGGCCTGCCGTTCAACTATGTCGAAGCACGCCACCGCCTGGGCCTGATCGACGACGCCATGGCCGGACGCCTGGTCGAGGCGCGCCATCACCTGGCCGAGCGGCTGGAGCGCGATTGGCCGGGGGCGGTGGAGTTCTACCGTGCCGATGCCTACAACGCCGCCGCCTCGCTGCAGGACAACATCCTGTTCGGGCGCCTGGCCTTCGGCCAGGCCGGTGCCGAGCAGATCATCGGCGATACCCTGGCCGAGGTGCTCGACGATCTGGATCTGCGCGAGACGGTCATCCTGGTCGGGCTGGACTACAACGTCGGCATCGGCGGCGGCCGCCTGAACGCGGTGCAGCGCCAGAAGCTCGCCATGGCCCGCGCCCTGCTGAAGCGGCCGGATGTCCTGGTCGTCAACGAGGCGATGTCGGTGCTCGACGGGGGCAGCCAGAACCGTCTCGTCGAGCGCATTCTCGATCTGCGCGGGGGCAAGGGCGTGATCTGGACCCTGCAGCGCCCGGAAATGGCCATCCTCTTTGACTCCATTCTCGTGATGCGCGACGGTCGCGTGGTGGAGCAGGGTAGCTATGACGAGCTGACCCAGCGCGATTCCGCCTTCAAGGGGCTGGTGGCGGCGGAATAAGGGCTGGATAGGGGACCGGCCTGCGGCGAAGCGAACTTCAAGAACCAAAGCCCGGGTATGGGCGTTACGCCCCGACAGGGGCCGTTCGGTCACCAGACGGGCGTCACATCACAGGGAAGGCAGATGGAGCAGGCAATGAGCATCGACCAGGAGGTGGAAATCCTGCGACGGATCCCGATCTTCGCGAAGATCGACCCGCCCAAGCTGAAGCTCATGGCCTTTGCCAGCGAAAGGGTCACCTACAAGCCCGGCCAGGTGCTGTTCCGCCAGGGCGAGCAGGGCGACGCCGCCTTCATCGTGCTGAAAGGCACCGCCGACATCCTGATTGATGGCAGTAGCGGCCCCTTGCGCGTGGCCTCGCTCTCGGAAAACGAGATCATCGGCGAGATCGCCATTCTCTGCGATATTCCGCGCACCGCCACGGTTCAGGCGGAAACCGAACTCACGACCCTGAAGATCACCGCCGACCTGTTCTTCCGCATGATCATGGATTTCCCCGAAGTGGGCGTCGAGGTCATGCGCGTCCTGGCGCACCGCCTGGAACAGACCACCGCCCAATTGCGTCAGGCCCAGGCTGCGTCTTGAGCCGCCTCGACAGCTTCCTGCGCCGTTTGCAGGCACAGCGCGACTGCCTCGACCTCGCGGTCCGGCTGGTCAGGGATCTGCCGGGGCCTGTCTTTGAACTCGGCCTGGGCAACGGACGGACGTACGACCACCTCAGGGAAGCCAGCCCGGAGCGCGAGGTCTTCGTCTTCGAGCGCAAGGTTTGCGCCCATCTCGATTGCATTCCGGATGCGGAACATTTGTTCGAGGAGCCGGTGGAAACTGCCCTGGCCTCGCTGCGCGGCCGCTTTGGCGGTGCCGTGGCCCTGGCCCACGCCGATCTTGGCAGCGGCCATGCGGCCCGGGACGCGGCCACCGCGGCGACGATTTCCGCCCACTTGCCGCCGCTCATGGCACCCGGCGGCATTATCGTTTCGGATCAGGAACTATCTATTCCGGCCGCCGAAGCTCTGACCCTGCCGGCGGGCGTACAGCCGGGCCGCTACTTCATGTACCGCTGCGGCGGCTGAGGTCAGCCAAGGCGTACGCGCCGCCCCGCTGCAAAATCATTCCAGGTCCAAAACGACCGGGACATGGTCGGACGGTCTTTCCCAGGTCCGGGTCTGGCGGACGATTTCCAGAGATTTCAAGTGCTTGCGCAGCGGCGGCGTGACCAGCACATGATCCAGCCGCCAGCCGTAGTCCTTGGCGTAGGACTGGGCAAAGCGGTAGCCCCACCAGGTGTAAAGTGGTTCCGGCTCCGGAACGAAATGGCGGGGGACGTCGATCAGTTCCGCCGCCGCCCACAGGCGGGCCATGTGCTCGGCTTCCCGCGGCGTATGGCCGACGCTGCGCTGCAGGCGCTTGTGGTTCCAGACGTCATGCTCCAGCGGCGCGACGTTCAGGTCGCCGACAATAACCGCCTTGCGCTCTGCCAGCTTGTCCTGCTTCGCCCAGGCGGCCATTTCCGTGAGGAACTGGAGCTTGTGGGCGAACTTGTCGTTCTTTTCCGGGTCGGGCAGGTCGCCGCCGGACGGCACATAGAAGTTGTGCAGTTCGACCCCGCCAACCGTGGCGGCGGCATGGCGGCAGTCGTCGCGGTCGCACCAGATCTGCTTGCGCGGTGCCGTTAGCGGCCGGCGCGACAGGATGGCGACGCCGTTGTAGCCCTTCTGCCCGTGCACCACCCTGTGCGGATAGCCGATCGCCTCGATATCGTCGGCCGGAAAGGCGTCGCTCGCCACTTTGATCTCCTGCAGGCAGATCACATCAGGCTGATAAAGCCCGCAGAACCGCTCCAGGTGCTCCAGGCGCTGGCGCACCGAGTTGACGTTCCAGGTGGCAATCCTCAGGGGCATGGGCACTCCGTCAAAGGCAGGAAAAGAAGCTCGTTCCGCTTTCGAAACAGTCTGGCAAAGTCATTCCGCTCGAGGAATGTTCTCGTGAACAGCCGGCAGGTTAGAGGTTTTGCCGCGGGGAATGAAGGGTGAGGGGATTAGGGAGAATTTTGGGCCCGGAAACGGAGGAACGCCCGGTCGGGGGGGATCCGGGCGTTCCGTTTCTCCGCGGAGAAGCGAAAGGAAGGCAGGGGAATGCATCCTTCCGCAGTGGCCGGCGTCTTTGCGATACCGGCTGTTAGACACTAATTTAGGATCGATTGCGCGCTTTACAATCTCACAACTTCGTGGCGGGTGCGGATTTTCTAAAATCCGCAAAAACCCTTGATCGGCGCGGCTTCGCGCGGCCCCACAGGGCCTGCGGCATGGACTTTTCGCCACTTCGCGGGCGCACTCATGGCCCTGTTTCGTTCAGGCTTGTCAGGCCTGGCCCAACGCGGCCAGGGGAAACACGTCGTCGCCCGGCCCCGGCCCCGGCCCTGGCCCCGGCCCCGGCACCGACCGGGCGACGGCACGGCTGCGCGCGGCCTGGCCGAAGGCCTCGAAAAGCTGGCGCGAGAAGGGATTTTCCCAGGCCTTGTACTCCGGGTGCCACTGCACCCCCAGGGCAAAGGCCTTGGCGTCCGTCACGCTGATCGCCTCCGGCGTGCCGTCTTCGGCTTCGGCCTCGACGGTCAGGCCGCCGGCGACACGGTCAAGCGCCTGCCAGTGCAACGAATTGACCATCAGCGGCCCCGAGAGACCGGCCGCTGCGGCCAAGGCCTCAAGCGGCCCGCCGGCGCGCAATGTCACCGGATGGGCCGGCCCATATTGCACGTCCAGTTCCGGATGCTGCGGGCGGCGGTGGTCCATGCGCCCCGGCAGCTCGTGCACCCGGGCGTGCAGGGTCCCGCCCAGGGCGACGTTCAGCTCCTGGAAGCCGCGGCAGATCACCAGCAGCGGCACGGCCTCCTCCAGGGCCAGGCGGATCAGCGCCAGACTGGTGGAATCGCGCGCCGGATCGAAGGGCTCGGCCTCCACCGTCTCAACCTGGCCGTAATGGCTGGGGTGCACGTTGGACGGGCTGCCGGTCATCATCACGCCGTCGAGGCTGCGCACCAGGCGGCGCAGGTCGACCAGATCCTCGCCCAGAGAAGGGATCATCAGCGGCGCCACGCCGGCGGAAATTGCCAGGGCACGGACGTATTTGTCGCCGACGGTGTGGAACGGCTGGCCGTCGACGTCACGCACGCAGGCCGGCACGCCGACCAGCGGCAGGGGGGAGTTCTTTGTCATGCTGTCCTAGGTAGCGCCGCCACATCGCGCTGACAAGCGCCCAGCACGGGGGCCTGGATTGCGCACTGGCCGGGTGCCTCTCGGGCGCGTGACTTGCGGGCCCGCGCGCCGCCTGCCATATCTCGGCCCATGGTGAGCGATCTCGAAGGACTGCTGGCCTGGAAGGGCGCGGCCGTGCTGGCCTGGCTGGCCGTTTTCTTCCTGGCCGAGCGCTGGCGTCCGGCGGCCCGGCCCCCTTTTGACGGACCGCCGCCGGCAACCGGCAAGGCGGCCGGCGGCTGGCACCGTGTCGCCCGCAACGTCGGCCTGTGGCTGACGGTCACCGTACTGTCGCCCCTGGTCGTGCTGCCGCTGACCTACTGGGCCAGCGGCCACGCGCTGGCTTGGCGGCCCGCTTGGTGGGCCGGTGGCGCTGGGCTGCTGCTCGACATCCTGCTGCTGGACTTGCTGATCTACTGGTGGCACCGCGCCAACCACGAAGTGCCCTTCCTCTGGCGGTTCCACGAGGTGCACCACCTGGACCGCTTTCTCGACACCACCTCGGCGCTGCGCTTCCACTTCGGTGAGGTGCTGCTGTCGGCGCTGGCGCGCGCCGGGGTCATCCTGCTGCTCGGCTTTCCTTTCACCTCCATTGTGGTGTTCGAGGTGCTGGTGCTGTTCGCCGCCGTGTTCCACCACTCCAACCTGCGCCTGCCGGTGGGGTTCGAACGGGCGCTTTCCCGGGTGATTATCACCCCGTCGATCCACTGGGTGCACCACCACGCGGTGCGCGCCGATACCGATTCCAACTACGGCACGATCTTCTCATTCTGGGACCCGCTGTTCGGCACCCGCAGCAGAACGCCGCGCGACCCGGCGATGCCGATCGGCACCGAAGGGCGGGCGGAGGAGGGGCTTGCAGGCCTTCTCATCCATCCTTTCCGCGTCGGTCGGGCGCCCCTGTCAGGCACCGGAATCCCGCGGAAAAGCTGACGTTCTCCACTCACGCTGATTTCTTTTGAACCCGCGGGGCGGTTTCCGCGACTACCTTCCTGTAACCGGCAATTGTCGCCGCTTGAAATCAATCTAGAGGAAGCCCCCCCATGCGATTCATGACCCTGGCCCTGACGGGCGCCCTCGTCCTGTCTGCCGCTGTCGACGCGTCGGCCCAGACCCGCGTTAAGCCGATCGACCCGACTCCCACGCCGACCGTGCAGAAGAGGGCCCCGGCTCCGGCGCCGCGGCAGCTGGACGTCGCGCCGCCCAAGTCGGACCTGGTGGTCGTCAGCCACATGAAGTCCGGTCCCACCACAGTTCTTCTCCGCGTCGAAAACCACGGCGCGGGACCCGCTGCGGCGAACACCGTGTGGATCCGCAACCAGGAGAACCTCGGCGCCCACTCGTATCAGATCGTCATGATCCCGGCGGGCCACGGCCGCTGGGTCGAGGCGGAGGTCTGGCCCCAGGTGAAAGCGGGTGACGTGTTCCTGGTCGAGGCCGATTTTACCAAGAAGGTGGCCGAGACCAACGAAGCCAACAACAAGTACCGCTTCACCTGGTAACCACCGGCTTTCCAAGCCGCGTATCCGAAAAGCAGAAACGGCGCCCCTTGATGGGGCGCCGTTTTCGTTTCGCCGAAAGAGACGACGTGCCGGCGTCAGCGGTCGGGGTTCTTGTTCGTCCAAACCTCGAGATCGCCGGTATCGAACAGCGCTTCGTCGACCTTGCCGCCATAGACCGGATTGACCAGCGAGACCTGGGTCTGGACGCCCTGGGCGTCGGTCAGCTCCCATTTCTTCAGGGTCAGAGGGTCGTCGCTGAAGATCAGCGTCACCTCACCGCCTTGCGGCGCATCGGGGTCGCGCAGCGTGATGCGCAGGGTGCCCAGCGCCTCTTCGATGGCGACGATGTCGATGTTGTCGTCCAGGCGCACTTCATCGCGGATCAGGAACCACAGCGGCGTTTCCCACAGCGGCAGGAAGGTCGCCTCCTTCAGTTCCTTGTCGTAGTACAGCAGCGACAGCCCGTTGGCGATAATCAGCACCGGCGTCGGCGGATCGTAGTCGAAGCGCAGGTGGCCCGGCCGGTCGAGATAGCCCGCGCCTTGGGCGTAGGCGCCGTTGGACGACACCTGGACGAAGCGCCCCTGCATGGTCTTGATGTCGTTCAGGTAGCGCTCGATGCGGGTGACCGCCGCCACCTCGTCCGGCGACAGCGCGGCGATCTGCGTCCGGTCCTTCGCCTCGGCGGTTGGAACGCCCAGAGAAAAGGCGCCAGATAAACCGGCAGCCAGGGCGAGTGCACAAACGCCCGATGTCAGCGCCCCCAGCCGGCGCCGTTGCGGCTTATCCTGTGTTGCGATCATACGTCGCCGCCGCCCGGCGGCAGGACTTCGCGTTTGCCCACGTGGTTCGCGGCAGAAATCAAACCTTCTTCCTCCATGCGCTCGATGATCCTGGCGGCGCGGTTGTAGCCGATCTGCAGGTGGCGCTGGACGAAGCTGGTGGAAGCCTTGCGGTGCTGCAGCACCACGGCGACGGCGCGGTCGTAAAGCTCGTCGCCGCTGCCTTCGCCGCCCATGCCACCACCGCCGCCGGCACCGTCGAAATCCATTTCGCCGTCTTCGGTGATGGCTTCGATGTAGGAAGGCTCCCCCTGCTTTTTCAAGAAGCCGACGATGTCTTCGACTTCCTGGTCGGTCACCAGGGGCCCATGCACGCGCAGGATGCGTCCGCCCTGGGCCATGTACAGCATGTCACCCTGGCCCAGCAGCTGCTCGGCGCCCTGTTCGCCCAGGATGGTGCGGCTGTCGATCTTCGAGGTGACGTGGAACGAGATGCGCGTCGGGAAGTTCGCCTTGATGGTGCCGGTGATGACGTCGACCGAGGGACGCTGGGTGGCGACGATCAGGTGGATGCCGGCGGCGCGTGCCATCTGCGCCAACCGCTGGATCGCGCCTTCGACATCTTTGCCGGCGACCAGCATCAGGTCGGCCAGTTCGTCGACGACCACGACGATCAGCGGCAGCGGATCCAGGTCGAAAGGCTCTTCCTCGTGGATCGGCTGGCCTGTCTCCGGATCGAAGCCGGTCTGCACCTTGCGGGTCAGCACCTCGCCCTTGCGCCGCGCCTCTTCGACGCGCGCGTTGTAGCCTTCCAGGTTGCGCACGCCCAGGCGCGACATGGCGCGGTAGCGCTCCTCCATCTCGCGCACCGTCCACTTCAGCGCGACCACCGCTTTCTTGGACTCGGTCACCACCGGCGCCAGCAGGTGCGGAATGCCGTCGTAGACGGACAGCTCCAGCATCTTCGGGTCGACCATGATGAACTTGCACTCGTCGGGCCCGAGGCGATAAAGCAGCGACAGGATCATCGCGTTGATCGCCACCGACTTGCCCGAACCGGTGGTGCCGGCGACCAGCAGATGCGGCATGCGCGCCAGGTCGACCAGCGAGGGATTGCCGCCGATGTCCTTGCCCAGGACCAGCGGCAGCTTGCCGCCGTTCTTTTCGTATTCCTCGGCGGCCAGCAGTTCGCGCAGGTAGACCGTCTCGCGCTTGGCGTTGGGCAGTTCGATGCCGATCACGCTGTCGCCCGGCACCACGGCGACACGCACCGACACGGCGCTCATCGAGCGGGCGATGTCGTCGGCCAGGCCGATGACGCGGCTGGTCTTGGTACCCGGCGCCGGCTCCAGCTCGTAGCGGGTGACCACCGGGCCGGGGCGCACTTTCACGATCTCGCCACGTACGCCGAAATCTTCCAGCACGGTTTCAAGGATACGGGCGTTCTTCTCCAGGGCGTCGCGGTTCAGGCCTTCGTTCCGGCCGGCATCCTTGGGCAGGCTGAGCAGGGTCAGCGGCGGCGTCTCGTAAGCGCCGGTGACGCCGAGGTCGAGGCGGCCCTGCGTCGCGGAGCGGGCCCGCTTGCCCGGCCGGCTCGCTTTGCGCGGCGCGGCCACCAGATCGGCCTCATCATCGTCTTCGGCCGCACTGCGCGCGGCGCGCCGCGGCGGCGCGGCGGGCAGCGTATCGTCGTCTTCGAAATCTCCCTCATCCAGCAGCGGTTCGACCCGCTGGTGCTGGCGTCGGGCGGCGGCGCGGGCTTCGCCCGGTTCCACCGCGTTGCGCCGTTCGATAGCGTTGACGATGCCACGGTGCGCGCCGCCGAACACCCAGGCGCCGCCGCTGCGCAGCACGCGCCACTCCTCGGCGGTCAGCCCGAGGGCGAAAAACAACCCGGCGAGGCCCAGCGGGAAGGCGACCAGGGCCAGCAGCCACAGCGGCAGACCCAGCAGGTCGCCGGGCTGCCACAGCAGCAGGTCGCCGACGAAGCCGCCCAGCTTGTTGTCCAGCGGCCAGGTCGACGGGCGCGGCAGCGCCTCCAGCGCCATGGCCAATAGGAGCAGGCCGCTGGGGAAGGCGGCGAGACGCCACCACCAGCGCAGCGGCAACTGGCGCTCGCGCAACAGGCGCCAGCCCCAGGCGAAGAGCACCAGCGGCGCCAGCAGCGCGGCCAGGCCGAGCGACTGCATCATCACGTCGGCGCTGTAGGAACCGAACCGCCCCAGCGGATTGCTGACCGCTCCGCCGGTGGAATCGTTCCACGAGGGGTCCTGCGGATTGTAGGTCAGGCAGGCGATCAGCAGCGCGAAGGCGAAGACCGCCAGCGCCAGGCCGGCCAGTTCGATGCCGCGCCGCTTGAAGAAATCCTGGGTGCCGCTGGGCAGCAGGGTGGTGCGTCCGTCGCGGGCCGAACTGTTGCTGCGTATCGCCATGCCGCCCTAACCCTGCGCCGTTGCCACGTGGGGCGCCGTGCCCTGCAGTCGTGCTGTATCGCTGTCGCCGAGCACCTGGACGAGGCGGTTGAGGCCTTCTTCGGTGACGGCGGCGTCATAGACCAGGGCGACGCGGATGTAGCGGGCGCCGGGGTTCACGCCGTCGGGGCCGGGTTCGGCCAGGTAGGCGCCGGGCAGCACGCGCACGCCGGCTTCGCGCCACAGCTTCAGCGCCGCGGCCTCGCCGTCGCCGACATCGAGCCACAGACAGAAGCCGCCGTCCGGCTGACGGAAGCCGAAGCGGTTGCCGAGGATCCGTTCGGCCAGCGCGAAATTCTTCCGGTAGTAGTCGCGGTTGGCCTCGACGTGCGCCTCGTCGCGCCACAGCCGCGTGCCGGCGGCGAGGATGGGATAGCCGACGCCGGCGCCGCCGACGCGCAGGGCGACGTCCAGACCGTCGATCAACGCCGCGTCGCCGGCGGCAAAGCCGCAGCGCAGTCCCGGTGCCGAGGATCGCTTGGACAGCGAATGAAACACCAGCAGGTGGTCCAGGCTGCCGCCCAGATCCTGCGCGGCCTGCAGCGCGCCGTCCGGCGCCGTGGTGCCGTAGATCTCCGAATAGCACTCGTCGAAGCCGACGGTGAAGTCGTGCCGGCGGGCCAGGTCGATGAGCCGCGCCATGGTGTCACGGCTGGCCGCCGCGCCCTGCGGGTTGGCCGGCGAATTGAGGAAGCAGAAGGCGGTGCGGTCCAGCAGCGCCGGGTCGAGCGCGGTGTAGTCGGGCATGAAGCCGGTTTCGGCGGTGGCCGGCACGAAGACCGGCTCGGCGCCGACCGCCACGGCCGCGCCGACGTAGACCTGATAAAACGGGTTCGGCAGCAGCACCGCCGGCGGGGCGCCGTCCTCGCCATGCTTTTGCATGTAGGTCTGCATCGCGGCGACCACGGCGAAGAACAGGCCCTCGCGGCTGCCAGGCAGCGGCAGGATGTGCTTCTGCTGGTCGATCATGCCGGACGGCAGGTCGTAGCGCTGCGTCAGCCAGTCGGCGCAGGCGCGGCGGTAAGCCTCGCTGCCGCGCGGCGGCGGGTAGCTCGACCAGGTCGACGCCGCAGCGGTGATCTCCTCGGCGACGAAGGCGGGCGGCTGGTTCTTCGGTTCGCCGACCGACAGCAGGATGGGCGTCTCGTTGCCTGCCGGATTGCCCCCTGGGTTGCCCGGCGCATGGGCATCCAGCAGGCGGCTCAACCTGGTGAAGGGGTGGAAGGACTGAAAGCTGCGGCGGTCTGGCAAAACGGGTCGGTTCCGATGTGGTCCGTGTTCTTCGCTTTTCCCGGGGCGGGCGCGATGGAGGCTGTTTCGCCTCAGCGGTATAGAGGCTCGCACGGGCAGTACAAAGCGCAAACGATTCTATCTGTGGCACCGGGGTGCGACAAGCCTTGGCCGCCGGGGGCCAAGGCGCGTCCCGACGGCCCCCCGGCACCTCCAACGGGAACCCTAGCGCGCGAATAAGGCAAAAAAAGGGGCCTGGGAACGATAGTTCCCAGGCCCAGTTTTGGCAGAGGATAATCGCGTCCTAAAAGGGCTCGATCATCAGGTGGGTTTCAGAGAAACCCGATCGGACAGGCCCGACTAGATCGACTGCGATCCGTGACCGAACTCGGGATAGGCTTCCATCCCCAGTTCCGCCTTGTCGAGACCCATCTCCTCGGCTTCCTCATCGACCCGGATACCGATGGTGTACTTCAGCACCAGCCACACGATGGCGCTGGTGACGATCATGAAGACCGCGATGGCGGCGATGCCGACGATCTGCGTGCCCAGGGAGCCCGCACCGAAGATGCCGACCGCCAGGGTGCCCCAGATACCGGCCACCAAGTGGGCGGAGACGGCACCGACGACGTCGTCGATCTTCAGCTTGTCGATCAGCGGCACGGCGAAGACGACCAGGGCGCCGCCGATACCACCGACGATCAGCGCCAGGGCGTGGTGCTGCAGGTCCGGTCCGGCGGTGATCGCCACCAGGCCGCCGATGGCACCGTTCAGCGCCATGGTCAGGTCGATCTTCTTGTACAGGATCTGGGTCAGGATCATCGCGACCACCACACCGGCGCAGGCCGCCAGGTTGGTGTTCACGTAGACGATGGCCATCGCCGCGGCGTCCAGGGCGGAGCCCAGGGCCAGCTGCGAGCCGCCGTTGAAGCCGAACCAGCCGAGCCACAGGATGAAGGTACCCAGGGTTGCCAGCGGCAGGTTGGCGCCCGGCATCGGGTGCACGGAACCGTCGGCACCGTACTTGCCCTTACGTGGGCCCAGGATGATGGCACCGGTCAGCGCAGCCCAGCCGCCCACGGAGTGGACGATGGTCGAGCCGGCGAAGTCCGAGAAGCCCATCTCGTTGAGCCAGCCGCCGCCCCAGGTCCAGGAGCCCTGGATCGGGTACAGGAAGCCGGTCAGGATGACCACGAAGATCATGAAGGGCCAGTACTTGATGCGCTCTGCCAGGGTGCCCGAGACGATCGAGGCGGCGGTCGCCACGAAGACCATCTGGAAGAACCAGTCGGACATCACCGAGTAGCCGTTGCCGACCACGGCCTCAAGCTGCGTTGCGTCGCCGCCGATCAGGCCGGTTTCCGCACTGCCGGCATTATAGAAGATGCCGAACGATCCCATGTAGCTGCCGACGTCGACGTACATCAGGTTGTAGCCGATGATGTAGTACATGATGCCCGCGACCGAATAGAGCGCGATGTTCTTCAGGCAGATGGTCGCGGTGTTCTTGGTGCGCACCAGGCCGGATTCCAGCATGGCGAAGCCGGCGGCCATCCACATGACCAGGAAGCCGCTGACCAGGAACGCAAAGGTGTTGAAGACGAAAGCCGTTTCGGCCGAGACCTCCGCGCGCGCCGGCGCGCTGGCGACCAGCACGGCGGCGGCGGCCAGGCCCCCGAGGCCCAGCTTGCGGCCAATGGAAGTGCCCATAACTCTCATTTCCCTAGATCCCCTCTTACAAAGCCTCGGCGTTGGTCTCGCCGGTGCGGATGCGCACAGCGTGGCCAACGTCGAGGACAAAGATTTTCCCGTCGCCGATCCGGCCGGTGTTGGCCGAATTCTGAATGGTCTCCACCACCTGGCCGACCGCATCGTCGGTCACTGCGACTTCGATTTTCACCTTGGGAAGAAAGTTCACCGAGTATTCCGCCCCGCGGTAGATCTCGGTCTGGCCCTTCTGGCGGCCGTAACCTTTCACTTCGCTGACCGTAAGGCCCTCGATCCCAATGCCCGTGAGTGCTTCTCTCACATCATCCAGCTTGAACGGCTTGATGATGGCCATAACCATCTTCATGCGCCGGTTTCCCCTCGTTCCTCATCGCACCGGTATCTGTGGCACAGGCGGGTCCCCAGTGCAGTTGGCCCGCCCGTCGGACCCCGTCCATGGGCCGGAGGTCCGAATGCCTCGCCGCCGCCCTCCCGGACGCCGGCCTTCGCCCCTCTAGAGTCAAGAAGCGTGCCAAGTCATATCGTCAGCATGAAAACGACTGGAATCCGCCATTTGGGGGTAGAAGACTCGCGCCGGTTGCCTGCTTTGTGATCGTTCGCACGCGCCTATTTTTTGGGCAAAGATTAACAGAAGGTCAAATTTTGTGCAGTGCATCACGCGAGCCGGTCGGGTTAGCGCCCGGCGCCGATCCACCCGTCGGCAAGCCGCGGCTGGACAAGCCGGATCAGGGTGGTAAACCTGTTGTTTCAAGGCGATAGGGGTTGGCGCCCGGGATCTGGCAGAAAAGATCCGGCAGTCCAGATCCCGCAGACGGGCGCCGGCGAGAAGGGACGGGGCGATGACCGAACGGGCGGAACGTAAGGACGTGGAAATCCTCGTGGCTGGCGGCGGCATGGTTGGCCTGGCCTTCGCCGTCGCCCTGGCCGAGGCCGGGCTCGACGTGGTCGTGGTCGACCGGATGGACCCGGCCATGCAGCGCGACGATGCCCTCGACGGACGCGCCTCCGCCATTGCCCGGGGCTCGCAGCAGGCCCTGGCGGTCCTGGGTCTGTGGGACGGCATGGCGCCGGCCGCCGCGCCGATCCGCGACATTCGCATTTCCGACGGCAGGTTGGGTGCCCGGCGCCGCGGCGGCGCTTCGTCGCTGCACCTGCATTTCTCCTGCGCCGAGGTGGCCGGGGCCGGCCTCGACGAAGCGGGCCCGGGCAAGCCAGATGCCGACAAGCCCGAAGATGCGCTTCCGCTGGGCTACATCGTCGAGAACACCGCCATCAAGCGCGCCAGCCTGGACCGTGCCCGCGCGCTCTCAAACGTCGCCTCCTCGAAGCTTGATATGCGGGCGCCGGGCGAGATCGTCACGGTGACGCGCGGGCCCGGCGGCGTCACGGCGCGGCTCGATGACGGCAGTGAGATCCGCGCCCGCCTGCTGGTCGCCGCCGACGGCCGCCGCTCGGCCATGCGCGAGACCGCCGGCATCAAGGTGATGCAGGTCGACTACGGCCAGACCGCCATCGTCGCCACCATCGCCCACGAACTGCCGCACCACGGCGTGGCGCACGAACACTTCCTGCCGTCGGGGCCGTTCGCCCTGCTGCCGATGACCGACGCGCCTGACGAATCTGGCAATCCTCTGCATCGCTCCTCGCTGGTGTGGACCGAAAAGCGTGACCTCGTTGCGGCGATGATGGCACTCGACGAGGCCGCCTTCGCGATGGAACTGCAGCGCCGCTTCGGCGACTCCCTCGGGCGTCTCACGCTGTGGGGCGGCCGGCGCTGGAGCTATCCCCTGTCGCTGCAGCATGCCGAACGTTACACCGACACGCGCCTCGCCCTGATCGGCGATGCGGCGCACGGCATCCACCCCATCGCCGGCCAGGGCCTGAACCTCGGGCTGCGCGACGTCGCCGCCCTGGCCGAGTGCATCGTCGATGCGCGCCGCCTCGGCCTCGACGTCGGCAGCGCGACAGTGCTGGAGCGTTACCAGCGCTGGCGGCGCCTCGACACCATGGCGCTGATCGCGGCGACGGATTCCCTGAACAGATTGTTCTCCAACGACCTGCCGCCGGTGCGTCTGCTGCGCGACCTCGGCCTCGCCGCGGTGAACCAGATGCCGCCGCTGAAGCGCTTTTTCATGCGCCACGCCATGGGTTTGGTCGGCGACCTGCCGCGCCTCGTAAAGGGCGAAACCCTTTAGATAAGGATCGCAAGGGCCGGCGCACCGACCCATCGTTCTAGAGTTCGCGGCCGAGCAGCCGTTCTTCCAAGGGGAAAGTCGACAGCAGTTCGACGCCGTGGTCGGTGATCAGCACCTGCTGCTCCAGCTTCACACCTTCGTGGCCGCCGTGCTCGCCGATGTAGCTCTCAACGCAGACCGCCATCCCGGCCTCGAACACGCCGTCGTAGCCGAAGGCGTCGTAGTCCTCCTGATAGACCACGCCGGGATACTCGTCGCACAGGCCGACGCCGTGCACCACGACGGAATAGCGGTTGGCCGCGCAGCTCGTCGGCAAGCGCCACGACCGCTCGGCCAGTTCGCGAAAGCCGAGGCCGGGCTTCAGCAGCGCCATGTTGAACTGGATCTGCTCGACGGCAAGCCGGTAGAGCCGGCGCTGTTCGTCCGTCGGTGCGACGTCGCCGCACAGGAAGCTGCGCGAGACATCGGCGCAGTAGCCGTAGGGCCCAATCATGTCGGTGTCGAAACTGACCATGTCGCCGGCCTCGATCACACCGTCGCCGCATTCGTGGAACCACGGATTGCTGCGCCCGCCGGCGGCCAGCAGGCGCGTTTCGATCCACTCGCCGCCGCGTGCCGCATTCACCTGGTTGAGGATCGACCACAGTTCGTTCTCGGTCATCCCGGGGGTCAGCGCCGCGCGCATCGCCGCCATGGCCTCGCCGCAGACGGCGACCGAGGCGCGCAGGCAGGTGATCTCTTCGGGTCCCTTTATGCGGCGCGCCAGTTCCAGGACTTCCTGGCCGTCGAAGATTTCGATACCCAGCGCGTTCAAGGCGCCAACGCCCAACGGCTCGCACTTGTCGATGGCGAGGCGCCGGTTGCCGCCGCCGTGCAGCGCCACCATCTCGGCGATCTCCGCCGCCCAGCGCCGGGCGAACTCGGCGCAGCGGTCGCCGGCGGCGAAGTAGAACCAGCCGGTGGCCGGGCGCACTTCGGCGACGATCTCGTTGCCGGCGGAAAGATGTCCGCAGTTGTGGAAATCGAACAGCACCACCGGCCCTTCGGTGGGCACGAAGACATAGCGCACGGCGTTGTGCAGCGACCACACCGCCATGTTGCGGGCGTCGCAGGCGTAGCGGATGTTGATCGGGTCGTACAGCAGGGCGCCGGCATAGTCGCGGCGGCGCAGTTCCGCGCGCAGCCGCTCCAGGCGCCAGGCGCGCAGGGCGGGAAGGTCGACAGTGGCCCCGACAGCGGCCCCGACCTTGGCCCGGACGTCGGTGTGGATTGCGGCATCGGGTGCCATGCGACGGTCTCCCGTGGTGTGCGGCGGTTCAGCTTGGCACAGTGGGGGAGCCCGTCTTGCCGCGGGGCGACGTCAGAGGTGGCGGATTTGGGTTAGACGCTCAGGGATCGCGGCTCAGGCCTTTTGCCGCAAGAGTGTCGAGGTAGGTCTGCCAGATCGCATCCTTGTCGCGGCCCAGGCGGTAGAGGTACTGCCAGGAGTAGATGCCGCTGTCGTGCAAGTCGTCGAACTTCAGGCGCACCGCGTAGTTGCCGACCGGCGCGACTTCCATGATGCCGACGTGGCGGCGCTTGGCGACGGTCTGCTTCTGGCCGGGGCCGTGGCCCTGCACCTCGGCGGAGGGGCTTTCGACGCGCAGCAGCTCGGCCGGGTAGGTGAAGGTCTCGCCGCTGTCGAAGCTGACCACCAACTGCTTCTCGGCGGAAAGGTAGCGGATCTCCGTCGGCCAGTGGTCGGTGTCGAAGCTTTGCGCCGATTCTTCGCGAATGACTTTTGAGTCAGTCATGGGGCGATTCAGTCATCCAGCTGGCGGGCTTCGTCGACCAGCATGATCGGGATGCCGTCGCGGATCGGGTAGGCCAGGCGCGCCTGGCGGCTGATCAGTTCCTGCGCCTCGGCGTCGTAGTCCAGCGGTCCCTTGGTCAGCGGGCAGACCAGGATCTCCAGCAGCTTCGGATCGACGGCGTTATGGGTCATGGGGTGCGTTCCTGATGCCGGCCATTCAGTGGTGTTTGGGGTGTTTGGTTTCGGTCTTGCTGTCGTCCCCGCCGCCATGGGTCGCCATTTCCATGATGGCGGTCAGCGCCGCGGCGCGCTCGGTCAGGGTCATCGATTCCAGCAGTGCCTGCTTTTCCGGTGCGCCCAACGGACAGATCATCGCCAGCGAAGTGACCAGGCGTTCGTCGCCGGTCTGCTCGATGGCTTCCCAGTCGCCCTCGATGGCGTTGGCCTCGAAATAGGCGCCCAGCACCTTCATCAGGTGGTCGCGGTCGATGCTGCTGCAGTCTTCTTCCATGTCCGTGGCGAAGCGGCTGTAGTCCGGCTCGATCTGCCGGTAGCTGCTGGATGGCAACTCGCGCTTCAGGTCGAAGCGGATCAGGCCGGACAGCGTCACCAGATAGCGGCCGTCGTCGGTTTCGGTGAAGGAGGTGATGCGCCCGACGCAGCCGGTCTCGTAGATCTTGGGGACATCCTCGCCGCGATTTTCGTCGCAGGGCTGGATCATGCCGATCAGCCGGTTGCTGGCCAGCGAGTCGTCGAACATCGCCAGGTAGCGCGGCTCGAACACGTTCAGCGGCAGGCGTCCGCCGGGCAGCAGCAGCACACCCTCCAGCGGAAAGATCGGCAGGACCCGCGGCAGGTCCTCGAAGGCAGGATCGAAGGCGGTACGGCTCATGCGAACAACAAAGAGGACAACCGCCGCCGCGTGTCGATGGTCAGCGGATCGGTCGGCCCCCAGGCTTCGAAGAAGGTGACCAGCTGCTTGCGCGCGCCTTCCTCGTTCCACTGGCGATTCCGGCTGATGATCTCCAGTAGTTCGTCGGCGGCGGCCTGGCGTTTGCCGGCACCGTGCAGCGCCATGGCCAGATCGAAGCGCGCCTGGTGGTCGTTGTGGTCGGCGGCGACCTTTTCCATCAGCTGCGGGATCTCGCCGGCGTCGCCGGCCTGCTCTTGCAGATTCAGCTGCGCGGCGACCGAGGCAAAGGCGGGATCGGCCTGCATCTTGTCGTCCAGGCCGTCGTACATCTCGCGCGCACCCTCGACGTCGCCGGTGGCGAGGTTGCAGGCGATCAGCCCGGCCAGCGCCGCGGCGTTCGCCTCGTCATGCTGCAGGACCTGGGCGAAAATCGACGAGGCGGTCTCCGTATCGCCGGCCTCCAGCGCGGCCTGTGCCTGCTCCAGGGCCTGGTCGACCGGGCTCGGCCCGGCGCCGGCGGCACCGGCCTGACGCAGGCGCTCGATGAAGGCCTTGATCTCGCTTTCCGGCTGGGCACCCTGGAAGCCGTCGAGCGGCTGGCCCTGGAAGAAGGCATAGACCGTCGGGATCGACTGGATGCGCAACTGGCCGGCCAGCTGCTGGTTTTCGTCGACGTTCACCTTCACCATGCGCACGGCGCCGCCGGCGGCTTTCACCGCGCTTTCCAGCATCGGGCCCAGCTGCTTGCAGGGGCCGCACCAGGGCGCCCAGAAATCGACCACCACCGGGACGGTCATCGAGGCTTCGATGACGTCCTGCATGAAGGTCCGCTCGCTGCTTTCCTTGATGAGGTCGGCACCGGCCTGCGTTGCGCTGCCTTGGCCGGGAAGGCCGCCGATAATCGGTTCCATACTGTCTTTCCGTTCGCCTGCTTGAACTGGTTTCCGCCGTCCTACGGGGCCGTCCTACGGTGATGATTCGGCCCCCGCCCCGGCGGGTTCTACACAATAAATGGCGGCTTTCACGCCTCAGGGCAAGGGCGCCCGGCAAAGCAATGGTCCGCCGGTCCCCTTGGCGGCCACGCGTCACGGGCCACGCGTCACGGGCCAGGATCACGGGCCAGGATCACGGGCCGGGGTCGTTTGGCGGTTCCGCCTAGAAGTCCGGCTAGAAGTCCAGCATCTGGGGGGCGTGATCCTCGGCCTCCAGGAAGCGGACCAGATCCGCCGGGGCCAGCGCCGTGGTCATGGTGTTGACCAGTGGATGGCAATTTACCGGGCCCCCTTCCATCACGCCGCTGTCCAGCACCATGGTGACGGCGCCTTCCGTGTCGTTGATCACCGCCAAGGGGGTCACCGATCCGGGACGCACGCCGAGGTAGGTCATCAGCCGCTCGGCGCTGCCGAAGGAAAACCGCCCGGCCTCCAGGCGCTCGCCCAGGGCCTTCAGGTCGATGTCGCGGTCCTCCAGGCAGGTGACCAGCCACATCCTGCCCTTCTTGTTGCGCAGGAACAGGTTCTTGATGTGGGAGCCCGGCAGCTCGCCGCGCAGCGCCTTGGCTTCCTCCACCGTGAAGACCGCCGGGTGGCTGACGGCGGTGTAGGCGATGCCCAGGGCGTCCAGGCGGGCATGCAGCGCTTCGGGGGTGGTGGGCAGGGGCGCTTCGGCGGGAGTCTCGGCGGGTCTCTCTGCGGATGTCTCGGGCATGGCTCTGTCGCTTTTTCCGGGCTCTGGTTGGGCCGGTCCGGCGGGGACGGACCTTCCGATAGGGGCCGTAGCAGACCCGGCGGACTTTGTCACCCTGGCGGGCCATTAAGTCTTGGGTAGCATTAGGGCTTTAGCCTCCGGTGCGGTCCTGCGATCCGCCCGAAAGGCGGCCGGGGCCGCCGGGTCAAAGAGGGGCTTGCAATGTCCTGCGAAAGCAGGTATTCCCCCGCTCTCCGGTGCGGGCGTAGCTCAGGGGTAGAGCACAACCTTGCCAAGGTTGGGGTCGTGAGTTCGAATCTCATCGCCCGCTCCAATTCCCGCCTTCGGGCGGGATGAAATGCAAAAGAGGCGGCCTTCCAGGTATCTGGGCGGGCCGCCTCTTTTGCGTTTGCGGGCGTTTTTCCTCTGGTTCGGGCCGTTTCAATCGTTCGATTGAAACGAACATTTCATCAATTATAATGAATTGGATCGATCGGTTTTCCGGTGCGACCTTGGCCGCCTTCAATCAAGGAGCCTGGTCCCCCTGTGAACACTGCCGTGAACACTGCTGCAAGCACCCTCGCCGAAGGCAACGCGCCATCTCTTCATCCGGCCGACACCGCCGCGCGACCGACGAAACCCGCCCGGGGCGGGGCGGCCCGGCATCTCGACATCCTGCCGGGGCTGCTGCTGGCCGGCACCATCGCGGCGGCGGCCTTCGGCCTGCGCAGTCTGCCGGGGGCCCAGGTGTTCAGCCCCATGATTCTGGCGATCCTGCTGGGTATCCTGTTCCACAATCTGGTCGGCACGCCGGCCAAGGCCAAGCCCGGCATCACCTTTTCGCTGCGCCGGCTGCTGCGCCTGGCGATCATCCTGCTGGGCCTGCAGCTCACCGCGGCCCAGGTGGCGGCGGTCGGCGCCTCCGGCCTGGCGGTCATCGCGCTGACCCTGGTCGCCACCTTCGTGTTCACCACCTGGCTCGGCCGCCTGCTGGGGGTCGAGCGCAAGCTGGCCGAACTGATCGCCGCGGGCAGTTCCATCTGCGGCGCCTCGGCGGTGATCGCCACCAACACGGTGACCCGCGCCCCCGACGAGGACGTCGCCTATGCGGTGGCCTGCGTCACCGTTTTCGGTTCCATCGCCATGTTCGCCTATCCCCTGCTGCCGGACCTCCTGGCGCTGTCGACCCAGGCCTATGGCCTGTGGACCGGCGCTTCGATCCACGAGGTCGCCCAGGTGGTCGCGGCCGGCTACCAGCAGGGCCAGCAGGCCGGCGACTTCGCCACGGTCGCCAAGCTGACCCGCGTGATGATGCTGGCGCCGGTGGTGCTGACCCTGGCCTTCATGGCCGCGCGGCGGCTGTCCGAAAGCCGTGCGCAGGGTCATGGCGGCAAGGCCAAGGTGCCGGCGCCCTGGTTCGTCTTCGGCTTCATCGCCCTGGTCGGCGTCAACTCCGTGATCACCGTGCCGACGGAAGTCCGCGACCTGGTGGTCACGGTCACCACGGTGCTGCTGACCCTGGCGCTGGCCGCCATGGGCCTGGAAACCGACTTTGGCAAGCTGCGCGCCAAGGGGCTGCGGCCGCTGCTGCTGGGCGCCGCCGCCTTTCTCTTCATCGCCGGCTTCAGCCTCATGCTGGTGAAGCTCACCATCTGAACGGTCTCCTGGCGGGGGTGCGATGACCCTCGAACAGCTGCGCATCTTCGTCGCCGTGGCCGAACGGGAACATGTGACCCGGGCGTCCCAGGACCTGGGTCTCACCCAATCCGCCGTCAGCGCCGCGATCACCGCCCTGGAGCGGCGCTACGCGATCCAGCTGTTCGACCGCATCGGGCGGCGCATCGAACTGACCGAGGCGGGCCGGCGCTTCCTGCGGGCGGCGCGGGCGGTACTCGCCCAGGCGGCGGCGGCGGAGACGCTGCTGGCCGATCTGGCGGGCCTGAAGCAAGGCGCCCTGTCGCTGGCCGCCAGCCAGACCGTCGCCAACTATTGGCTGCCGCCGCTGATGCACCGCTTCCGCCGGGCCTATCCGGGCGTCGAGACGACGCTCACCATCGGCAACACCGACACCGTTGCCGCCATGGTGCACGACGGCCGGGTCGACCTCGGCTTCGTCGAGGGCGCGCTGGACGATCCCATTCTGGATGTATTGCCGGTGGCCGACGACGAACTGGTGCTGGTGGCCAGTCCGGACCTGGTCGGCGCCAAGCCGCCGCGGCCGACGGCGGCGGCGTTGGCGGCGCTGCCCTGGGTGTTCCGCGAAAAAGGCTCCGGCACCCGCGCCATCTTCGAGGCGGCGGCCGCGGACATCGGGTTCGATCCGGCCGCCCTGCAGGTGGCCCTCACATTGCCGACCAACGAAGCGGTGCGCGCGGCGGTGGAGGCCGGCGCCGGCGTCGCCGCGCTGTCCCGCCTGGCGGTGGCCAAGGCGCTGAAGGCCGGCACCCTGGCGGCCTTTCCCCTTGCCCTGCCAAAGCGCCGCTTCTTCGCCGTCCGCCACCGCGAGCGCCACGTCAGCGAGGCCGAGCGGGAGTTCATGCGGCTGATCGACGCCGCCTGACCGGCCGTCTTCGGCGGCCGGGGCCCGCCTCAGATCGTGTGGCGCAGGTGGAAGGACTTGGGCCGGGTCAACATCTCGTAGCCGACCTGGGACAGGGTGGCGCCGCGCCCGGTGTCCTTCACGCCGGTCCAGGCCAGCATGGGGTCCAGGTAGTCGGCGCGGTTCATGAACACCGTCCCGGTCTGGATCTCGCCGCCGATGGCTTCCGCCGCCGCCAGGTCCGCCGTCCAGATCGACGCGGTCAGGCCATAGGCCGAATCGTTCATCAGGCGCACGGCCTCCTGGTCGTCCTTCACCTTCATGATGCCGACCACCGGGCCGAAGCTCTCCTCGGTCATCACCGACATGTCGTGGGTGACATCGGTCAGCACCTGCGGCGCCATGTAGGGCGTGCCTTCCTTGTCGGCGGCGAAGTCCTTGGGGTCCAGGTGGGCGGTGGCGCCGGCCTGCACGGCGGCGGCGACCTGGCCGCGCACGAAGTCGGCGGCTGACGTCTTCACCATCGGGCCGATGGTGGTCTGGGGATCCAGCGGATCGCCCAGCACGTAGCCGCGGGTCATCTCGACGAACTTTTCGACGAAGGGCGTGTAGAGGCTCTCGTGCACGTAGATGCGCTCGATCCCGCAGCACGACTGGCCGGAATTGAAGAAGGCACCGTCGACGGTGTTCTCCACCGCGTAGTCCAGGTTCGCGTCGGCGCGCACATAGGCCGGGTCCTTGCCGCCCAGCTCCAGCCCGACGCCGATGAAGGCGCCGGCGGCGGCCTGCTCGATGACCTTGCCGGCCTCGACCGACCCGGTGAAGTTCACCTGGTCGGCCAGCCGCGCGCCGATCACCTTGCCGACCTGGCCGTGGCTCATGCACAGGTTGGTGAACAGGCCTTCCGGCAGGCCGGCCTTGTCGCAGGCCTGCTGGAAGCGCTCGCCGGCCAGCAGGGTCTGGGCGGCGTGCTTCAGCACCACGGCGTTGCCGGCCATCAGCGCCGGCACGATGGAATTCACCGCCGTCAGGTAGGGGTAGTTCCACGGCGCGATGGTCAGCACCACGCCCAGGGGGTCGCGGCGGATGTAGCGCTTGAAGCCGTCCTTTTCGGTCGGCACGACGGGGGCCAGGGCGCTTTCGGCCAGGCCGATCATGCCGCGGGCGCGCTCCTCGAAGCCGCCCAGCTCGCCGGCGCCGAACTTCACCGGGCGGCCCATCTGCCAGGCCAGTTCCGGAATGATCTCGTCTTTCATCGCCAGCATGGCGTCGACCAGGGCGGTGCAATAGCGCGCCCGCTCGGCGATCGGCAGGCGTGCCCAGTCGCGCTGGGCCAGGCGGGCGCGGGCGAAGACGGCCTCGATCCGGTCGTCGCCGGCCACCGGGCGGCGGGCATATTCGCTGTTGTCGACGGGGGAAATGCAGATGGTATCGGTCACGGTGAAACTCCTTGGCGGCCGCCCTTAAAGACGGCGGCCTCGATAGCACAGCTCCGGGACCGCGCCCAGCGAGGATCGCCGCAGCCCAGCTATGCGCTGGGCCGCCGTCTTCACGGGCGGTCCGCTTTCAGGCGCCGCGGCCGTCCGGCGGCAGCCGCCCTCCGGCGCGCCCGCGGACCGTGCCGGAGGCGAAGGCCGCCAGGATTTTCAGGGTTTTCTCCTGCGACGCGTCCAGTCGGCGCGGTTCGTAGTCGATGATGCACAGGGACCCCAGGGCAAAGCCGTCGGGATCGACGACAGGCGCGCCGGCATAGAAGCGGAAGTGCGGGGCGTCCATCACGGCCGGATTGGAGGCAAAGCGGGCGTCGCCCGCCAGGTCGCCGACCGTGAAGACCCCTCTCTGCAGGATCGTGTAGTTGCAAAAGGCCCAGCTTCTCGGGGTCTCCGTCAGTTCCAGGCCTTGGCGCGACTTGAACAGCTGCTGGGTGGCGGTGAGCATCGTCATCAGGGCGACGGGGGCCTGAAGGCTATAGCTGGCGAGCCAGGTGAGCTGGTCGAAGGGCTTGTCGGCTGTCGAGCGCAACAGGCCGGAACGTTCCAGCGCCGCCAGACGCTGGGCTTCGTTTGGTGCAATTGGAAACGGCGGTGCGCTTGAGAAAGGCTCTGCCGACCCATGGCTGCGCGCCAGCACGGAGCGCAGCGTTGTCGCGAGGGTTTCCGCCTCCGCCCGATGGATATCCGCGTCGGCGCGCTGCGATGCTTTGCCCGCGCCGCCGCCGACGGCAACAAGTCGCGTCTGCGCCAGCGCCGGAACCTCGGCGATCTGCTGCAGGAAAGCACGGTGGCTGCGCGCGGCCTCCTCCAGATCGACGACCACGGCGGCGGGAGGCTGCGCGCCGAGCGACAGCAGCGCCGGGGAGATGTCGGTGTGTGCTTCGACGGCGTATCCCGCGACAGTCTCCAACGTGCTCTGAAGCGCGGGGAGCCGCTTGGCCGATGCGAGCAGGATGATCCGTGCCGAATACGATGTCCGGGCGGGGTTTGTCCCTGCCATGTAGGCCAGGACGTCCGAGCGATAGACGCGCCGATGGCCGCCCGGCGTTTTCCACGATGCCAACGCACCGCTCTCGATAAGCAGCTGCGTCGTGCGCACGGATACGCCCAGCAGCTTTGCGGCCCTGGCCGTGGTCAGAATGTCGTCGTTCATGCTCGCAAGACTAATACCGGCCGGTTCGCTTTCAGCGCAGCGGTCCGGCCCTTTTTTTGAACCTCGGCGGTGTGCGGACAAAGAGCCCGCCTCCCCTCCGCGCAAAGCTCATCACCATAAATGCCCGAGGTCCAATATTAAACACAAATGATTGATTTGATATATTTGATAGAATTGATAATTCTGTCGGCCGCCGCGACGGGCGCGCCCGGGCGACCGGCGGCGGTTGTTGGGAATGCGTCGGCGGCCCGGCCTCGCCGCGACGCGCGTGATCTGGAGGAAGCATGGCTGTTGGTTATCAGGATAGGCAGGGCATGTACGATTTCATTGTCTGCGGGGCCGGTTCGTCGGGCTCCGTCGTGGCGGCCCGCTTGGCGGAAAACCCGGAGGTCCGCGTTCTGCTGATAGAGGCCGGAGGGGATGATGACGTGCCGGAGGTCGTCACCCCTGCGGCATGGCCGTCGAATCTCGGTTCCGAGCGCGATTGGGCCTTTAAGGCGCAGCCCAACCCGTATCTGAACGGACGCGCCATTCCGCTCAACATGGGCAAGGTGCTGGGCGGCGGCTCCAGCATCAACGTTATGGTTTGGGCCAGAGGCCATAAGAACGACTGGGAGCATTTTGCGGCCGAGGCCGGCGATCCGGCCTGGGGCTACGAATCGATCCTCGGGGTATACCGCCGCATCGAGAATTGGCAGGGCACGAGCGACCGGCGGCGCCGCGGCACGGCCGGCCCCGTCTATGTCCGCTCGGCTGTCGATGCGCAGCCGGTCGCTCTGGCCATGGTCGAAGCCGCCGGGTCGATGGGCCTGCCCCGGTTCGACAGCCCCAACGGTGAGATGATGGAAGGCCGCGGCGGCGTTGCGCTCAACGATCTTATCGTCCGTGATGGCCGGCGTGCTTCGATCTTCCGCTCCTATGTCCAACCCCGCCGCGGCCAGCCTAACCTGACGATCCTGACCCACGGCCTGGTCAGCAAGCTGGTCTGCAGAGGGACCTCGGTCGTCGGCGTGGAGATCATCCGGAACGGGCAACGGCAGCGGTATTTTGCCCAGCACGAGGTGGTTCTCTCGCTCGGTGCCATCAACACCCCGAAGGTGCTCATGCAGTCGGGCATCGGGCCCGAGGCCGAACTGCGGCGCCATGGAATCCAGATCCTGCAGGATCTCCCGGGGGTCGGCCAGAACCACCAGGACCACGTATCCTTCGGGTGCATCTTCGCACACCGTGATCCGCAGCCCATCGGCTACGGCGGTTCCGAAGCGACGCTCTACTGGTCCAGCGATGCCTCCCTCACCGTGCCGGACATGTTTCACTGCCAATTAGAGTTTCCGGCGCCAAGCGCAGAAACCGCGTCTCTGGGCGTTCCCGAGCAGGGCTGGACGATGTTTGCCGGGTTGGCCCACCCCAAAAGCCGAGGATCGGTTCACCTCTCCGGTCCCGAGCCCCTGGACCCGGTCCTGATCGAAGCCAACACGCTCTCCCATCCGGACGATCTGGAAACCGCCCTCGCCAGCATCGAGTTGTGCCGTGAACTGGGCGGCCACAGCGCTTTTACCGACCTGGGGAGCCGAGAGGCCCTGCCGGGCAAGTTGGGCAGACAGGCCATGACGACCTATGTCCGCAACGCGGCCGTCACTTACTGGCACCAATCCTGTACGGCTAAAATGGGGCGAGATTCGATGTCCGTGGTGAACGCCTTCCTCAAGGTCTACGGGATCGAAAGGCTGCGCATCGCCGACGCGTCGATTATGCCGGGCATCACCAGTGGCAATACGATGGCACCTTGCGTTGCGATCGGCGAACGGGCTGCGGAGATGATCAAAGCCACTTATGGCATTTAGAGGGATACCCTGGCAGTAGGGTTGCCCTTTGGAGGGTGGTGCCGGCCGGCTCAGTCGAAGCGGAAGGCGGAGAGGGTGACCTCCATCACCCGGTCGCTGAAGTCGCGCCGGCCCGGGCCGCCGGCGCCGGCGGCCACCATCAGGGGCAGCAGATGCTCCTCACGTTGCCGGGGGTGCGACTGCAGGCCGCCCGGCGCATCGGCCCAGGCGGCGAGGGCGGCGTCGCGGCCCGCCGGGTCGGCGACCGCCGCCGTCAGCCACTCGTCGAACATGTCCGACGGGGCGCCGTAGCGCGGATTGCCGTAGCCCCGCATGTTGTGGAAGCTCATGCCGGAGCCGAGAATCAGCACGCCCTCATCGCGCAGCGGGGCGAGGGCGTGGCCGGCGGCGAGATGCGCGGCGGGGTCCAGGTCGGCCTGCAACGACAGCGGCACCACCGGAATGTCGGCCTCGGGGAACACCAGTTTCAGGGGGATGAACACGCCGTGGTCGAGGCCGCGTTCCGGATCTTCGCGCGCATCGAGGCCGGCGGCCCCCAGCAGGCCGGCGACCCGGCGGGCCAGGTCGGGGGCGCCCGGCGCGGGGTAGGTCAGGCGGTAGGTGTGCGGCGGAAAGCCCTGATAGTCGAAGATCAGCGCCGGCTCCGCGGCGCTGGCGACGGTGAAGCGGGGTGCCAGCCAATGGGCGGAGACCACCAGAATCGCCCGCGGACGCGCCGGCAGGCCGGCGGCCAGCCCCTTGAGGTAGGCGGCCATGCGGTCCCAGGCCTGCGGCGGGCTCCAGTCCATGAAGAAGCAGGGCCCGGCGCCGTGCGGCAGGAAATAGCTGGGCAAGGGGGCGGCATCGGTGGCTTGCGGCATGAACGGTCTCGCGGCGGGGGGAACGGAGGCAAGACCCTTTATATAGGGTGCCGGTGGTCCCGGTGCCATCCGGCGGGCTAGCGCCGGACCGCCAGGATGCCGCCGCCAACGATCATCGCGATCCCCAGCAGGCCCAGGGCGTCGGGAAATTCGCCGAAGAACAGCAGGCCCCACAGACCGGCGAAGGCGACATAGGCGAAGTCGAAACTGGCGACCGTGGACGGTGGTCCGATCTGGTAGGCGATGGCGGCGCCGACGCTGCCGATGAGGATGGATGCGGCCAGCAGCGCCAGCGCGGCCGCTTCCGCGGCGCCGATCGCGGCCCAGGAACCGCCGAGGAAGTCGCCGCTGCCGGCCAGTCCCGGAGGTCCGAAAAGGCTGCCGAGGGTCGCGATGGCGCCCACGGCGATGAAGCTGACATTCAGCGACAGGGAAAGCACCAGGGGGTCTTCCTGCCGGCATTTGCTGCGGGTCAGGATCATCGACAGGGCATAGAGAACCGCGGCCGCCAGCGGCAGCAGGGCATGGAGATTGAAGGCACCGGCGTCCGGGCGCAGCACCAGCAGCACACCCAGGAAGCCGAGCAGGATCGCGGCCGCTCCGCGCGGACCGATCCTGTCACCCAGGAACAGCGCGGCGAACAGCGTGATGAAAATCGGCAGGGTGTAATAGGCGGCCGCCGCCGCGGACAGCGCGATGTGGGGCAGGGCCGCATAGTACGCCACCCACATGACGGTCAGCATCAGGCTGCGTAGGGCGACCCAGCCCGGGTGACGCGGCAGAAAGCGGCTGAGGGAAAGCCCGGCGGCGCGGTTCCTCACGCTGATGATCAGCGCCAGCACCGGCAGCGCGATCAGCGAACGCAGGACGAAGATCTGCCACAGCACGAAGTCCGTGCTGAACAGCTTGATGAAGGCATCGCCCAGCGACAGCGCCATGACGGTGAAGACGATGGTTGCCACGGCCCGCGCGACGTTGTCGCCATGAGGGGCCGCAACGGTGTCGCCGTGACGGGCAGGGCTCTTAGTCATTCGGGTGGGGCAGCCGGGTGCGGGATGGAGTGCTCGCGCCAGCATAGCGGCTGTGCCGGCATGATCAACGCCGGCTCCTGACTGCGTCGTGGCGGCAGACGGCGCGCGGCGCCGCCGCGCGGTTTTGCCGAGAGGGCCTCGCGAAGCGTCTTGACCGCTCCCTCGGCCTCGCCCTAAGTCTCGGGCGCCGCGCGTTTCAGGAGAGTCCGCAATGCCATACGTCGAAGCCGCCGGCGCCCGTGTCGCCTATCGTGTTGCCGGTTCCGGTCCCGGGGTGGTGCTGGTTCATGGCACCGGGGGCAGCGCGGAAACCAGCTGGCCGGAGATGATCGACCGCCTGACCTCCCGGTGGACCGTGGTGCGGGTGGACTTTGCCGGCTCGGGCGACAGCGTCGACGGTGGCGGCCCGCTCGATCTCGCGGCGCTGGCCGCCCAGGTGGTCGCCGCGGCGCAGGACGCCGGGGTGGGGCGGTTCCATCTGCTGGGGTTTTCGCTGGGCGCCGTGATCGCGGTGAAGATCGCGGCGGACCATCCCGACAAGCTGCTCAGCGTCGTGCCGCTGGCCGGCATGCTTAGCAGCGCCGACCCGCGTCTACAGATGCAGCTTCGGCTGTGGCGGCATCTCATCGACAGCGACCGTGAGGCCATGACCCGGCTCGGGATGCTCACCTGCTTCAGCCCGGACTACATCGCCCGTTTCGACGCGGGCACGCTGGAACAGGCCATGGCGGACGATCTTGCCGGCACCGATTGGGACGCCCTGGCCCGCCAGGTCGACCTGGACCTGACCCTGGATGTGACGCAAGAGGCGGCGCGGATCGCGGTGCCCGCCCTGGTGATCGGCTGCCGTCACGACCAGATCGTGCCGCCGGTGCGTCACGCCCGTGTCCTGGCCGATCGGATTCCCGGCGCTCTCTATGCGGAACTGGACTGCGGGCACTGCGCGCCCTTCGAGGTCCCCGACGCCCTCATCGATCTGGCGGAACCCTTCTGGCGGAAAAGCGGTTAAGGTAGGCAGCGCCAAGGAACAGGACGTTTCAGCCGGAAAGGCCTGCCATGACCGACTATCCCCCGCGAAAACATCTGCCGCTCTGGCAGCGCCTGCTGATCACCGTGCTGGTCATGCTGGTCGCCAGCTATGTTGCCGGGTTGATCTGGGAGGCGGTTTTCGGCTTTGCCCTGCCGCCCTACGTTGCCGGTCTGATCGGCGGCCTCAGCGCAATCCCCGTGTGGGACCTGCTGCAACGGATCCGCCCCAAGGGCTGAGGTTTCCAGCAATACACCGGAAATTCCCAGGCATTTTAGCCAGTTCTCCGGCAGATTCTCGCCCCCTTCAAGTCCAGTCTTAACGGATTCCTGAGGCCGCCCCCCCATTATTGCCGGGTCGATGCAGTAAGGAGTGCCGTGTTCATGGTGATGCAGCAGACGATGCCGTCCCAGGCGGCAGCCGGTGGGCACCAGACGGGAGCAGTCGAAGCGGCGCGGCCCGCTGGCCATCTCTTTCATCCGGTGGTGGACTTCCTCTGCCTTGGCGGCGGCTCGCTCATCGTCTTTGCCCTGTTGGCAATCTTTCGCCCTCCGGTCGCCAGCTATCCGACGGTGGCGGTGGTGATGATGGCGCTAGCCAATCTCATCAATCACCCGCATTTCGCCCACTCCTACCAGATTTTTTACCGGAACTTCGGCGACAAGGCCTTCGGCAGCCACTACGACCCGCTGTTGCGGCTACGCTACCTCTTTGCCGGCGTCGCGGTGCCGCTTGCCCTGCTCGCTTACTTCGTCACGGTGGTGGCGCTGCAGGACCTGCGCGCGCTGGGCTTCGCGGTGAACATCATGGCGTTCCTTGTCGGCTGGCACTACGTCAAGCAGGGTTACGGCATGCTGATCGTCTGCTCCGTTCTCAAGCGCCAGTTCTTCAACGAGGTCGAGAAGAAGATCCTCCTGCTCAACGCCTACGCCGTCTGGATGGCCGATTGGATGATGGCCAACTGGCTGGTGCACCAGTACGACTTCTGGGGTCTCGCTTATTACACCTTCGGACTGCCCCAGCCCCTGGTGCTGCTGGCCATGGCGGTCGCCACGGGCAGCAGCGCGGCGATGCTCTGGATGCTGGCGCGCAAGTGGTGGGCGTCCGACCGCCGCCTGCCCATCAATGGCGTCGTTGCATACCTCGTCACACTCTATGCCTGGCTGATGCTGAACGTCGATCCACTGCTCCTGCTGGTCATCCCAGCCTGCCATTCGCTGCAGTATCTGCTCGTGGTCTGGCGCTACCAGATCAATGCCGACCGCGCCCGCGCCCGCGACAGGGCCGGCCCGACGGCGCGCTTCATTGGGTTTGTGGTTGCCGGACTGCTGCTCGGCTATCTCGGTTTCTGGGGCCTGCCCAAGCTGCTCAGCGCAGTTCTGCCGGTCGACCAGGCGGTTTTCGGGCCAACGTTGCTCTTCTTCATCTGCTGGGTATTTATCAACGTCCACCACTATTGCCTGGACAACGTAATGTGGCGCCGCGGTAATCCCGATACCGCGCGATACCTCTTTTCTCACCACTGATTCAACGACCGGGCGGCGCCGGACTCAGGCACTCTCTACAGACTCCAGGATCGCGTCGCGCACCGCCGTCACCCGGTCGCGCAGTTGCCCCAGTTCGCGGGCGTCGCAGCGCGCCGAGGCGAGGATCGACTTCGGCACGGCCTTGGCTTTCTCGCGCAGCTTGCGGCCCTTCGGCGTCAGGCGGATGATGACCTGGCGCTCGTCGGCCGGGTTGCGCTCGCGGCGCAGCAGGCCGGCGGTCTCCATCCGCTTCAGCAGCGGTGTCAGGGTGCTGGATTCCAGCATCAGCTGTTCGCCCAGGCTGCCGACTCCGCGGCCATCCTCGCCCCACAGCGCCAGCAGCACCAGATACTGCGGGTAGGTCACACCCAGCCGGTCGAGCAGCGGCTTGTAGGCGCGGTTCAACGCGTGGGCTGTTGAGTAGACAGCGAAGCAGAACTGGTCGTCCAGTCCCAGATGGTCGGAATTCCTGGCGGACATGATCTTCCTCCGGTCTTCAGGGGTCCCATAAATATACGCACGATTATATCGTGCACAAGGGAATCGCGCAAAAAATAACCGTTTCCCTTCAAAGGTTTGTGAAAAAGTTTATTTTCACTCTTGAACGATTAAATCGTGCACGACATATATCTCTCAGACCAAGGCGGAACGGGTCCGCCGGACAGAGCGAAAAGGAACCGCAATCATGAAAATTCTCTACACCACCGAAGCCAGCGCCACCGGCGGCCGTACCGGCTCCGCCGCCACCAAGGACGGCGCCTTCGCCGTCACCCTCACCACGCCGAAGGAACTGGGTGGCCCGGGCGGCGACGGTAACAATCCCGAACAGCTCTTCGCCGCCGGCTATTCCGCCTGCTTCCTGGGCGCCATCAAGTTCGTTGCCGGCCAGAAGAAGGTGAAGGTCTCCGACGACAGCGCGGTCACCGCGACTGTGGGCATCGGCCCGCGAGACGACGGCGAAGGCTTCGGCCTGGACGTTGAGTTGGCGATCTCGTTGCCGGGCGTCGAACGCGACGTGGCCCAGGCCATCGTCGACCAGGCGCATATCGTCTGCCCGTACTCGAACGCCACGCGTAACGGTCTCGACGTCCGCCTGAAACTGAACTGACCCGCCGCGGGAACCCGGTCCCGATTGGTACGGGCCGGGCTCCCGCCAAAGCGAAAAGGAACGGAACGATGAAAAGCATCCAAAACACCATTGCCGCGCTGGCCCTGGCCGCCGCCGGCAGTGTTTCGACGGCCGCGGCCGAGCCCGCCGTCGCCGGCAAGACCCAGGCCTTCCTCGACCGACCCGCCGCAGCCGGCGGCGCGCCGATCTATACCCTTACCCCTGCCGACGCGCGCAAGGTGCTGGAAGGTGCTCAGGCCATCGACGTGCAGGCCCCCGCCGTCGACATCGACGACCGCGTGCTGCCGGTCGGCCCGACCGGTGCGGTGCGCGTGCGCATCTTCCGGCCGGAAGATGCCGCAGGTCCGCTGCCGGTCGTGATGTACTTCCACGGCGGCGGCTGGGTGCTGGGCAGCACGGCGACCCATGACCGCCTGCTGCGTGAACTGACCGTCGGGACCGGGGCCGCTTTCGTCTTCGTCGATTACGACCGTTCGCCCGAGGCGCAGTACCCGGTGCCCATCGAGCAGGCCTATGCGGCGACGGCCTACGTGGCCGAACACGGCGACGCCCTGAACCTCGACACCACCCGCTTGGCCGTCGCCGGCGACAGCGTCGGTGGCAACATGACGGCGGCGGTGACTATCCTGGCCAAACAGCGCGGCGGTCCACGGATCGTCCAGCAGACGCTGTTCTATCCGGTGACCGACGCCAACTTCGACACCGGCTCCTACGAGACCTTTGCCGAAGGACCCTGGCTGACCCGCGAGGCCATGAAGTGGTTCTGGGATGCCTATCTGCCGGATGTCGCGCGGCGTTCGGAGCCGACGGCCTCGCCGCTGCGGGCCTCCCTGGAGCAGCTGGCCGGCCTGCCGCCGGCGCTGGTGATCACCGACGCCAACGACGTACTGCGCGACGAGGGCGAGGCCTACGCCGCCAAGCTGGACAGGGCCGGCGTCGAGGTCACCCAGGTGCGCTACCTCGGCACCATCCATGACTTCGTGATGCTGAACGCCTTGGCGCAAACCCCCGCCACCCGCGGCGCCATCGCCCAGGCCGTGGCCGTCCTGAAAGACGCGCTCAGCCCAAAGTCCTGAACCGGCCTCCACTCAAAAAGCCGTCACCGGGGCAGCGATGGGTCGCTGTCCCGGTTTTTCTTTGCCAAACTGGCCGCGCAGAGGAGTTTCGCAACAGGCCGGAGGAAATGTCACGTCATGCCGGAAACAGTATTGATCGTCGGTGCCGGGCCGGGATTGAGTGCCTCGGTGGCGCGGCGTTTTGCCCGGGACGGCGCCAAGGTCGCCCTCGCGGCGCGCAGTCCGCAGAAACTGAGCGCATTGGCCGGTGAGCTGGGTGCCAGGACCTATGACTGCGACGTCGCCGACCGGGCCTCGGTCGATGCCCTGGTGGCACAGGTGACGGCGGACCTCGGCCCACCCGACGTGGTGATGTTCAACGCCTCCGGGCGGCAGCGCGGGCCGTTCACCGGTCTCGATCCCGAGGCGGTGAAGCAGGCCCTGCTGGTTAGCTGCTACGGCGGCTATCTGCTCTGCAACGCCGTGGTGCCGGCGATGCTGGAACGCGGCAGCGGCACGATCCTGTTCACCGGGGCCTCGGCCAGCGTGAAGGGTTATGCCCAGTCTGCGCCCTTCGCCATGGGCAAGTTCGGCTTGCGCGGGCTGGCCCAGTCGCTGGCGCGCGAGCTGCAGCCCGCGGGCATCCACGTCGCCCACTTCGTCATCGACGGCGGCATCCGCTCGGACAGTCGTCCCGACGACGGCTCGGACAAGCTTCTCGATCCCGACGCCATTGCAGAGACTTACTTCCAGGTCGCCCGCCAGCACCGCTCTGCCTGGACCTGGGAGGTGGCGCTGCGCCCCTGGCAGGAGACGTTCTAGTCCGCAGGTCGGTCGTGGGCTAGCCGCGGGCCTGGGTTGCGGCGGCTCTTTTATCGGCGGGCTTTTTTGCCGCCGGCTTGGTCCCCGACTTGGTGCCGGACTTCGCCTGGTCGCCGGCCCGGCCGGACCGGGTGCTGGCACGCGGACAGAGGTGAAATCCCAGGTCGACGATCTTTTCCGCCGGCGGGTCGCCGGCGATGGTGTGGGCGATCATGTCCATGGCGGTGACGCCCATGGCATAGCGCTCGGTGGCGACGCTGGTGATCGGCGGTTCCGCCGCGGCCACCATCTCGAAGTCGTTGAAGCCGGCAATGCCCAGTTGCTCGGGCACTTTGATCCCGCGGCGCTGACATTCGAAAAGGGCACCGAGCGCGATATCGTCGTTGTTGCAGAACACCGCGTCGACGTCGGGGCGCTGGCGCAGGATCTGGCCCAGCAGTTCGCAGCCCATGGCGACGGAGGAAGGCGCCTTGGTCTGCACGATCAGGCTGTCGTCGTCCAGGCCGTGCTCGGCCATCAGGGCGCGGAAGCCGGCCATCCGCCGGTTGCTGCGCGGGTCGAGGCGGGCGGCCAGGAAGGCGATGCGGCGGTAGCCGGCGCTCAGCAGGTGCTCGCCCATGGCGCGGCCGGCGTCGGCCTGGGACAGCCCCACCATCATGTCGAAGGGGTCGGGCCCCAGTTCCATGATCTGGACGATCGGCAGGTCGGCCTCCCGCAGCATCTGGGTCGAACCGGGCGTCCGGTCGATGCCGACGACGACCAGGGCGGCCGGCGACTGGCTGAGGTAGAGCCGGATCAGGCGCTCCTCCTCGGCGGCGGAATAGCGGGTGTTGGAGAACTGCACCTGCAGATCGGTCTGCTCGGCGCGGTCGTGGATACCGCGCAGCACGTCGGTGAAGACCACGTTGCTGATGGAGGGGATCAGCACGCCGACCACGTTGGTGCGGGCCGAGGCCAGCGCCCGGGCGTGCAGGTCGGGCACGTAGTTCAGGGCGCGCACGGCGTCGTCGATGCGTTGGCGCAAGGGCTCGGACACCCGGGCCGGCTCGCGCAGCGCCCGCGACACGGTGATCGGGCTCACCTCGGCCCGTGCCGCCACGTCGGCGATGGTCGTGCGGCCCTTCTTGCGTCTCGTCATACTGTCCCCTTGGCGGTCTTCTCGGCGGTCTTCTGGGCGGCCTCCCGCCCCGGCATCTCGCGCCGCGGCGGCGCATTGCACCACTTTCCGCCGTGAAACGCCAAATTGCTAGCGCTGTCACCGATCATCTTGCGCGCGCCCCTGTTTTGGCAAGCCCCCGCTGGGGGCCTGCCTGGATATTGTTGTCCCCGATCCGGGGGGCCGGAGGCCGAGGGTCGGGGGATCGGGGGGCGGCGGGGTGGATCGCCCCGGGGCCGCCCCGTCGCATTCCGACATTCGAACTTTCCGCCCTTAACCTTTTCCCCCGGAATGGTTTAGCGTGTAATCCAAGTGTTCAGGGCCGTCGAGTCGGCGCTGATTCACGTCGGCAGAGCAGGCTTTCGAAGAATCTGCGGCAAAGGGAGTTCGCCATGGCAGACAAGAGCGCGCAAGCGCGGTCCCGACTCGTTGGTCAGGTGGTTCAGGCGGTGCAAAAGCGCCTGAGCGCGGCCAAGGCCCAGCGCGCCGAGGGCTTCGTGCGGCAGTTCTTCGCCAACGTGCCCCCCAGCGACCTGCGCGGCACGACGGCGCAGAACCTGGCCGGCGGCGCCCTGGCGCTGTGGGACAGCCTGCAGCAGCGCACGCCCGGCAAAGCCAGCGTCCGCGGCTACAATCCCGACGCGGACAAGGACGGCTGGGAATCGCCGCACAGCATCATCGAGATCATCAACGACGATATGCCGTTCCTCGTTGACTCGGTGACCGCCGAACTCAACCGCAACGAGGCTGAAGTGCACCTGGTGATCCACCCGATCGTCAGTCTGCGGCGGGACGCCAAGGGCAAGCTGGTCGACCTGGCCCAGCCCAAGACCGCCGCCAAAAAGGCAGCGTCGCCCGGCGCCGCCGGCTTCAGCGGCGAGTCGGTCATGCAAATTCAGATCAGCGAACAGCCGGCCAAGCGCCTGGCGGAGATCGCCGCCGGCGTCGAGGCGGTGCTCGCCGACGTGCGCGCCTCGGTCGAGGACTGGATGGCCATGCGTGAGCGCTGCCGCGCGGTGATCGCCGAACTGGAGACGCGCCCGCCGATGCTGCCGGTGGCCGAGATCGCCGAGGGTCTGGAATTCCTCAAGTGGCTGGACGACGACAACTTCACCTACCTCGGCTACCGCGAAATCACCTTCCAGGGCAGCGGTGCCAACGCGGTCTCCAAGGTCGCCAAGGCACGCGGCCTGGGCGTGTTGCGCGATTCGGAGGTGCGGGTCTTCGACGGCCTGCGCAACCTCGGCAAGCTGCCGCCCGACGTGCGCGACTTCATGCATCAGCCGCAGTTGCTGCGCATCACCAAGGGCAACAGCCGTGCCACCGTACATCGCTCGGTGCCTCTCGACACCATCGCGGTGAAGAGCTTCGATGCCAAAGGCAATGTCATTGGCGAGCGTCTCTTCGTCGGCCTGTTCACCTCCATCGCCTACTCACGTTCGCCCAGCGATATCCCGCTGCTGCGCCAGAAGGTCGACGCGGTGGTGAAGCTTTCCGGCTTCTCGCCGCGCAGCCACGACGGCAAGGCGCTGATGCATATTTTGGAAACCTACCCGCGCGACGAACTGTTCCAGATTTCCGTCGAAAAGCTGCATGAGATCGCCATCGGTGTGCTGCACCTGCAGGAACGCCAGCGCACCGCGCTGTTCGTGCGCAGCGATCCCTTCGAACGTTTCGTCTCCTGCATGGTCTTCGTGCCGCGTGACCGCTACGACACCACGCTGCGCCGTCGCCTGCAGGACATTCTGGCGGAGGCCTATGACGGGCATTGCGCCCACTTCTCGACCCAGATGAGCGACGAGGTGCTGGCGCGCCTGCACGTCATCATCGAGACCAAGCGGGGCAAAGTCCCCAAGGTGAATCTGGAGACGCTGGAAGCGCGCCTGACCGAGGCCGCGCGCTCCTGGGCCGACCTGTTGGAGGAGGCCCTGGTTGCGGCGACCGGCGAACAGGGCGGCATCCGTTTGCTGCGGCGCTACGAGCGCGCCTTCCCGCCCAGCTACCAGCGGCACTTCGGCGCGGCCATCGCCGTCGAGGACATCCATCATATCGAGGAGGCCATCGCCAGCAACGACCTCTCGATGAACCTCTATCACCGCGACGGCGCGCCGCCGGAGGTGCTGCACTTCAAGGTCTTCATCCTCGACCAGCCGGTACCGCTGTCCGACATCCTTCCGGTGCTGGAAAACATGGGCCTGAAGGTCATCGGCGAGGTGCCTTACGACGTCGATGTGCCGGACCGAGACGCGCCGGTGTGGATACACGATTTCGATATGGTGGTCGAGGGCTCGGCGGCGTTCGACCTCGACAAGGTGCGCGATGCTTTCCACGAGGCCTTCGCCCGCATCTGGCACGGCCGCATGGAGGACGACGGCTTCAACAAGCTGGTGCTGCATGCCGGACTGACGGCGCGCGAGGTGACCGTGCTGCGCGCTTACTGCAAGTATCTGCGCCAGGCCCGCATCCCCTTCAGCCAGGCCTACATGGAGGCGACGCTGGCGCGCAATCCGGCGATCGCGCGCAACCTCGTTGACCTGTTTCTCGCGCGCTTCGACCCCAGGCGCGCGAAAGACGCGGACAAGGCCTGCGAAAAAATCGTGGCGGCGATCCACAGCCAGCTCGACCAGGTGTCCAACCTGGATGAAGACCGCATCATCCGACGCTACCTCAACCTTTTCCTTTCCACGCTGCGCACCAATTTCTTCCAGCCGTCAGAAAGCGGCGGCGAAAAGGTCTACTGCTCCTTCAAGTTCGACTCGCGTGCCATCGAGGAATTGCCGCAGCCCCAGCCCTTAAGGGAGATTTTCGTCTACAGCCCGGCGGTCGAGGGCGTCCATCTGCGGTTCGGCATGGTGGCGCGCGGCGGCCTGCGGTGGTCGGACCGCCCGGAGGACTTTCGCACCGAAGTTCTCGGGCTGGTGAAAGCGCAGCAGGTTAAGAACACCGTCATCGTGCCGGTCGGCTCCAAGGGCGGCTTCGTCATGAAGCGGCCGCCCCCGCCCGAGGCCGGGCGCGACGCTTTCCTGGCGGCCGGCATTGAATGCTACAAGACCTTCGTGCGCGGTCTGCTCGACATCACCGACAATCTGAAACGCGGCAAGATCGTCCCGCCGGCCGACCTGCTGCGCTACGACGGCGACGACCCCTACCTGGTGGTCGCCGCCGACAAGGGCACAGCGACCTTCTCGGACATCGCCAACGGTGTTTCGGCGGACTACGGCTTCTGGCTCGACGACGCCTTCGCCTCCGGCGGCTCCGCCGGCTACGACCACAAGAAGATGGGCATTACCGCGCGCGGTGCCTGGGAATGCGTGAAGCGCCACTTCCGCGAACGGGGCAAGGACATTCAGCAGGAAGACTTCACCTGCATCGGCTGCGGCGACATGTCGGGTGACGTCTTCGGCAACGGCATGCTGTTGTCCAAGCACATCCTGCTGACGGGTGCCTTCAACCACGTGCACATCTTCGTCGATCCGACCCCCGACCCGGCGGCGTCCTGGGCGGAGCGCAAACGTCTCTTCGACCTGCCGCGCTCGGCCTGGACCGACTACAATGCCAAGCTGATCTCCAAGGGCGGCGGCATCTTCGAGCGCAGTGCCAAGTCGATCAAGGTGACGCCGGAGATGAAGGCGGTCTTCGGCATCGCCAAGGACAGCGTCACCCCGACCGAACTGATCCAATCCATGCTGCTGGCCGACGTCGAGCTTTTATGGTTCGGCGGCATCGGCACCTATGTGAAGGCCGAGGCGGAAAGTCATCTGGATGTCGGCGACCGTGCCAACGACGCGCTGCGTGTCGATGGTGGTCAGCTGCGTGCCAAGGTGATCGGCGAGGGCGCCAATCTGGGCGTGACCCAGCGCGGCCGCATCGAATACGGCCAGGCCGGCGGGCGCAGCAACACCGACTTCATCGACAACTCGGCCGGCGTCGACTGCTCCGACCACGAGGTCAACATCAAGATCCTGCTGGGTGACGTCGAACAGGCCGGCAAAATGACCCGCAAGGAGCGCAACAAGCTGCTGGAGAAGATGACGGACGATGTCGCCCAGCAGTGCCTGCGCGACAACTACCTGCAGGGTCAGGCGATCACCGTGACCCATGCGCTGGGCGGCCACCTGCTCGACCGCTTCGCGCGTTTCATGCGGGCGCTGGAAAAGGAAGGCCAGCTGAACCGGCGCATCGAATACCTGCCCGACGACGAGGAGGTGCTGGAGCGCCTGAAGCGCGGCGAGGGCCTGACCCGCGCCGAGATCGCCGTGCTGCTGTCCTATGCCAAGCTGGTGCTCTACGACCAGTTGCTGGGCTCCAACCTGCCCGACGACACCTACTTCGCCGGCGATCTGGCGACCTATTTCCCCAAGCCGCTGCGCGAACCCTACGCGGATCAGATCGCGCGCCACCGGCTGAAGCGGGAGATCGTCGTCACTGTGGTCAGCAACGACCTGATCAACCGCGTCGGCATCAACTTCGTGCACGAGGTGCGCGAGAAGACCGGCCTGCCGCCGCAAGAGGTGGTCAAAGCCTATGTCATTGTCCGCGAGACCTTTGGCATGCGCGACACCTGGGCGCAGATCGAGGCGCTGGACAACAAGGTGCCGGCGGAATTGCAGTCGCGCATGCTGGTCGAATGCGGCCGCCTGATCGAGCGTGAGACCGTGTGGCTGCTGCGCGAGATCGGCATGCCGCTCGACATCGCCGGCGAGGTCGGACGCTTCGGCGCCGGCATCACCGCGCTGACGGCGCAGATCGACTCGCTGCTGTCGCCGGGCGAACGCCACCTGCTCGACCAGCGTGCGGCCGAACTGGCGGCGGAAGGCGCTCCGCCGGCCCTGGCGCGGCGCATCGCCAGCCTGCCGCTGCTGGCGCCGGTCTGCGACATCGTGCGGATCGCCGCCACGCTGAAGCTGCCGGTGGAGAAGGTGGCCGAAGCCTACTTCAACATCGGCGAACGCTTCGGTTTCAACTGGCTGCGCCGTTCGGCCGGCTCGCTGCCGACCGACACCGCCTGGGACAAGCTGGCGGTGTCGGCGATCATCGACGACTTCTACGGTCACCAGAGCGAACTGACGACCCGGGTGCTGAACGGCGGCGACAGGTCCGGTAAAGGCTCCGGTAAGGGCGCCGGCAAGGCCGCTGCGGCGGGCAGCGACAAGGTGATCGACAGCTGGTCGGCCGGGCGCGAACCCCTGGTCGCGCGCACAGGACAGTTGCTGGACGAACTGAAAGCTTCCGGCACGCCCGACTTCGCCATGCTGGCCGTGGCCAACCGCCAGCTCAAGTCGATGGTGCAGGGTTAGCCGGTGACCATCTTTGGCGTTTGCCAGGCACCTTTGGTGACGGCGCTGACGCGCTTCGTCAGGGTGAGGTCATGAGAGGGGAACGATTGACCTCATGCTGAGGAGCGAGCGTTCGCGAGCGTCTCGAAGCACGAGGTCAATCCGCCCGCTGCGCCGCTTTCCGGCGGCTGCCTAGCCGAAGCGGACGGCGGTGCCGTTGGCCGACACCATCAGCATGGAATCGCCAACCACCTCATAATCCAGGTCGACGGCGACCACGGCGTCGGCGCCGGCCGCCTCGGCCTCGCGGATCATGTCCTCGATGGCGTGATCCTTGGCGCCGCGCAGGGCCTTTTCGTAGCCGCCGGCGCGTCCGCCCACCACGTCGCGCACCCGGGCGAAGATATCGCGGAACACGTTCGCCCCGACGATGGCGTCGCCGGAGACGATGCCCAGGTATTCGACGATCTTGCGGCCTTCTATTCCATCGGTGGTGACGATCAGCATCGCGGGTCCTCTCGGCTGTGCGGTGGCGGCAGGTGATAACCTACACCGCTTGAGCAGGCTTCAGAAAGCTGCTAGCGGAGAAGCGGCCGCGTCGCCCCGTCGCCTCCGTCTCCCCCCAATTATCGTCAGGAGTGGGCCCCATCGTTTCCGATCCCAGTGCCGTCGCCGCGCCGCACGCGCTGCCGCCCGCCGGTTCCTGGAAAGGCCGCCGCGCGGCGGCCTTCGCCTGGTGCCTCTTCGACTGGGCCAACTCGTCCTACCCGACGGTCATCGTCACCTTCGTCTTTGCCGCTTACTTCACCCGCGGGGTGGCACAGACGCCGGCGCTCGGCACCGCCCAGTGGGGGCTGATGCTCAGCCTCTCCGGCGTGGCGCTCGCCGTGCTGGCGCCGATCCTCGGTGCCATCGCCGACCAGGGCGGCGGGCGCAAGCCGTGGATCGGCGTGTTCACCGTCATCGCCGTCGCCTGCGCCATCGGCCTGTGGTGGATCGCACCGGACCCGCGCTTCGTGCTGCCGGCGCTGCTGCTGGTGGCGCTCGGCAACACGGCTTTCGAGTTCGGTCAGGTCTTCGTCAACGCCATGCTGCCGCAGGTGGCGCCGCCCAGCCACCTCGGGCGGCTGTCCGGCTGGGCCGGCGGGCTCGGCTATGCCGGTGGCCTGCTGTGCCTGGCGCTCTGCCTCGCCCTCTTCGTTATGCCCGAGGTGCCCCTGTTCGGCCTCGACAAGGCGCTGTCGGAACAGGTGCGCATCACCGGGCCTTTCGTCGGCCTGTGGTTCGCGGTCTTCGCCCTGCCGCTGTTCCTCGTGGTCCGCGAGACGCCGCAGCCGTTCCGCCCGGGCCGCGCCGTGCGCGATGGCCTCGCCAGCTTGTGGCGCACCCTGAAGCTGCTGCCGGGCCACGGCCAGGTCGGGCGCTTCCTGCTGGCGCGCATGCTCTACACCGACGGCCTCAATACCCTCTTTGCCTTCGGCGGCATCTACGCCGCCGGCAGTTTCGGCATGAGCTTCGAGGACATCCTGATTTTCGGCATCCTGCTGAACGTGACCGCGGGCCTGGGCGCCTTCGCCTTCGCCTGGGTCGACGACCTGGTCGGCGCCAAATTCACCATCATGGTCTCGGTCGCCGCGCTGATCGTGCTGGGTGGTGCCATCCTGCTGATCGAAAGCCAGACCTGGTTCTACGTCATCGGCTGCGGCATCGGCGCGTTCATCGGGCCGGCGCAGACGGCCAGCCGCTCCTTCATGGCGCGCAGCGTGCCGCCGGAGCTCTCGGCCGAATTCTTCGGGCTCTACGCCCTCTCCGGCAAGGTCACCGCCTTCCTCGGCCCGGCCCTGGTCGGCTGGGTCACCCTCTGGGCCGACAGCCAGCGTCTGGGCATGGCGACCATCCTGCTGTTCTTTTTCGCCGGTCTGCTGCTGCTGTGGCCGCTGCGCGATCCGCAGCGCGGGGACGCGGGTCAGCAGCTGGGCTGACGCTGGGATCCGGTGCGGCCCGGCAGGCGCAGTACCCGCAGGCGGCAGCCCCCGACCAGGGCGGCGAAGACGCGACGGAAGCCGCTTCGCAGGGCTTCGCCCTGCAGGGTGCGGCCGCGCTCGACGGCGGCATCGATCTCGGCCCGGCTCATCGGGCCGCTCCAGGCGGGTGTAGGAAAGGTATGCACGGTGGCGAAGCGGGTCATGGTTGGCTCCCCTTCCGGGTCTCTATCGCTGGTGGGTCTGACATCCAACGTATGGTCAAGGCGCCAGATTGATAATCACCCCGTTTGTCATATGATTTGTGCCAAATAGGCAAAAGAAGAGGATGTGATGGACGCCCTGGAAGGTCTCCCGGTATTCGTCCGGGCGGTGCGCGAAGGCAGCTTTTCGGCCACGGCGCGGGTGCTCGGCCTGACGCCTTCGGCGGTCAGCAAGCAGATCGGCCGGCTGGAGGACCAGCTTGCGGTGCGCCTGTTCAACCGCACCACCCGCCGGCTCAGCCTGACCGAGGAGGGCGCCGCCTTCTTCGAGCGCGCCAGCCGCATCCTCGCCGACCTGGAAGACGCCGCCGCCGCGGTCTCCAGCCACCGCACGGTGGTGCGCGGCCGGCTGCGCGTCACCCTGCCGACCGCCTTCGGCATTCTCCATCTGCTGCCGGTGCTGCCGGAATTCCTCGCCCGCCACCCGGAACTGACCGTGGAGATCGACCTCAACGACCGCTTCGTCAACATGATCGAGGAAGGCTTCGACATCGCTCTGCGCATCGGTGACCTGGCGGATTCCAGCCTGATCAGCCGCCGCCTGGCCGCCAACCGGCGCATGGTGGTCGCGGCGCCGGCGTATCTGCAGGGCCGGCCCGTACTGCGCCATCCCGAGGATCTGAAGGATCACAACTGCCTGGTCTACACCTACCGCTCCCAGCGCTATGACTGGCAGATGGTGGATGCCGAGGGGCGCGAACACCTCATCACGGTCAGCGGCAATTTCGAAACCAACAATCCCATGATGCTGCGGGCGGCGGCGCTCGACGGCCTGGGTATCGTGATGTCGCCGCTGTGGCTGATCGGGCCGGACGTGAAGGCCGGGCGGCTGCAGTGCGTGCTGCCGGACTATCACTGGCCTGACAGCGCGATCCAGGCGGTCTATCCGCCGGGGCGCCACCTCTCCGCCAGGGTGCGCAGCTTCGTCGACTTCCTGGTCGAACGGTTCGCCGAATAAGGGACGGGCTCTAGGAGGCGGCGCCGGCCAGCGGCGGCTCGCTGTACTTCTTTACCGCGCGCTCGATGTCCTTCAGCAGCTCGGCGCCGACCTTGCCGCCATCGCCGCGCACGCGTTTGTTGAAGACGACGCGCAGGGCGTCGATGTGTGCCTCGATCAGCTTCAGTCTGTTTTCGGTGACCGTGCCGCGGGTCTCCAGGGTGGCCTGGTACAGCGACTTGCCGAAGGAGGTGATCAGCGGATAGTCGAAGATGCCGCCCTGTCCGCGCAGCTCGTGGGAAATCTGGTTGATCGTCAGAATGTGCTGCTTGGGGTCGTCGGCTTTGCCGATGAGTGCCTTCAACGAAGATGCCATGGTGGCGAGATAGTTCTTCACCCATACCGAGTAGTCGCCGACCATCTCGTGGATGCGGTCTTCGGCCGCCTGGACGACCAGCGGGTCGAAGTCGATCTGCCCGCGCAGCGCGTTGGGCCCCAACTTGTCGCGCAGCCGGTTGGCGGGCCGGAAATAGATCGCCCGCACGTCCTCGCGCAGGGTACGGATGTTGGACCGCGCGTGGATGACCTGGATCTGCTCGGCCCCGGTGATGCGGCGGTTCTTCTCCGGCGAGGAAAAGTCCTCGCCCAGGCGCCACGAGGTCGGGCGCTCCTGGCGACGCCGGTCCGGCCCGAAGTAGCCCGGCGCCAGAACGTACTGCCGCGGGTTCTTGATCACCTCCAGGATGCGGTCGCCCATGCTCTTGGCAGAGAACGGCTTGGCGAGAAACTCCGACACGCCGGCATCGCGCGCGGACTCGACGACCACCTGGTCGGCGGCGCCGGAGACCATGAGAAAAGGAACGAAGCGGTCGGGTGCCTGTTTGCTGCTGCGGATCCAGCGCAGGAACAGCGCGCCGTCGACTTCTTCCATGACGAAATCGGACAGGATGATGTCGATGGTGCCGAAGCCGGCGCTGGCCGGATCGCGGCGGCTCTCTTTCAGTGCCTCGATCGCTTCGGTCGCGCTCGACTTGGCGACCACGTTGGTCATGCCCAGGGCGCGCACGGTGGAGACGATGAGGTTGCGCATGAACGCATTGTCGTCGACCACCAGGATCGCGATGTTGTCCCATTTCAACTTCAGCATCGATGACCCGGAAATTGTGCCTTTGAGGGAGAGGACGCTTGCGCAGAGGTGTTTGATTGCACGGCAACTTTCTGGCGCCGCTAACGCGAAGCTAGAATGAATGTATGAACAATTGCCTACAATCCAGAGGTGCTTAGTCAAATGTCATTGACGCATTCGACTAGCTGAGCGGTACGCTCAGCACACCACTTGATTTCGAATGCCGATGATGGCGCAGGTGAGGGCGCCGTGACGCGCGGCCGCAATCAGTGCCGGAAGTGACGCATACCGGTGAACACCATGGCCAGGCCGGCGTCGTCGGCGGCGGCGATCACTTCGTCGTCGCGCATCGAGCCGCCGGGCTGGATCACCGCGGTGGCACCGGCTTCGACGGCGGCCAGCAGGCCGTCGGCGAAGGGGAAGAAGGCGTCGGAGGCGACCACCGACCCGGCGGTCTTCGGCGTCTGGCCTTCGGGCGCGGCCTCGCGCGCCTTCCAGGCGGCAATACGCGATGAATCGACGCGGCTCATCTGGCCGGCACCGATGCCGACGGTCGCGCCCTCGCGGGCGTAGACGATGGCGTTGGACTTCACGTGCTTGGCGACGCGAAAGGCAAACACCATGTCGGCCAGTTCGCGCGCGCTCGGCGCCCGCTTGGTGACGACCTTCAGCGCGTCGGGATCGATGCGCCCGTTGTCGCGGCTCTGCGCCAGGAAGCCACCGGCCAGCGGCATCATGACGATGCCGGGTGCCGCCGGATCGGGCAACCCGCCGGTGACCAGCACGCGCAGGTTCTTCTTGGCGGCCAACAAGGCCTTCGCATCGTCGTCGATCGCCGGCGCGATCACCACCTCGGCGAACAGCTTGGCGACCTCCTCGGCGGTGGCGGCGTCCAGGCTGCGGTTCACCGCGATGATGCCGCCGAAGGCGCTGACCGGATCGCAGGCCAGCGCTTCGGCATAAGCGGCGCCCAGGCTGTCGCGGCTGGCGACGCCGCAGGGGTTGGCATGCTTGATGATGGCGACGCTGGGCTGCTCGAACTCGGCGATCAGTTCGAAGGCGGCGTTGGTGTCGTTCAGATTGTTGTAGCTCAGCGCCTTGCCCTGCAGCTGCGTGGCGGTGACGACGCCGGGCCGCGGCTCGCCGCTGCTGTAGGCGGCGGCGGCCTGGTGCGGGTTCTCGCCGTAGCGCAGGTCCTGCGTCTTGCGGCCGGCCAGGATCAGGCGGCCGGGGAAGCGTTCGCCCTGCTGGCGCGCCAGCCAGCCGGCGATCATGGCGTCGTAGGCGGCGGTGTGGCTGAAGGCGGTCATCGCCAGGCGGCGGCGCAGCGCGGCGCCGACGGCGCCCTGGTTGGCGGTCATCTCCGCCTCGACCGCGCCATAGTCGGCCGGGTCGGTGACGATGGTGACGAAGTCGTGGTTCTTGGCCGAGGCGCGCACCATGGCCGGGCCGCCGATGTCGATGTTTTCGACGCAGGTGTCGTAGTCGGCGCCGGACGCCAACGTCGCCTCGAAGGGGTAAAGGTTGGAGACCACCATGTCGATGCCGCCGATGCCGTGCTCCTGCATCGCGGCGACGTGGTCCGGCGCGTCGCGGCGCGCCAGGATGCCGCCGTGAATTGTGGGATGCAGGGTCTTCACCCGGCCGCCCATGATCTCCGGAAAGCCGGTGTGGTCGGCCACCTCGACCACCGGCACGCCGGCCTCGGCCAGTGCCTTGGCAGAGCCGCCGGTGGACAGGATCTCGACGCCCTGGCCGGCCAGGAAGCGGCCGAAGTCCGCCAGGCCGGTCTTGTCGGACACCGAGATCAGGGCGCGCTTGATCGGCATGGGCGTGTCGATGGGCATCGGGGCAACTCCACGGGGGCAGTGGTTGGCGCAAGGCAGGCGGTGGATGCGCGGTTAGTAAGAGGCGGGGCCCGGCCCGTCAAGACCCAGCCGTCAAGACCCAGCCGTCAAGACTCAGCCATCAAGACTCAGGAGGTCAGCCCCCCGCTACGGCGTTGCGCTGATCGGCATTGTGGGCGCCGTGGAACTCCGGCACCAGACGTTGCAGCAGGTCCAGCGCGCGGTCGCGCTCGCCTTGCTGCACCAGGGCAGCCAGTTCGTCCAGGCTGCGGTCCAGCAGGTCGGCGTCGGCGGTGCGCGGGGCGGCCAGCCGCAGGCCGGGATGGCGGGTCGGCATCAGCGCCTCGCCGCCGTGGAACAGCTCCTCGTGCAGCTTCTCGCCGGGCCGCAGCCCGGTGAAGCGGATCTCGACGTCTTTGTCGGGCGTTAGGCCGGCCAGGCGGATCATCTGGCGCGCCAGCTCGACGATTTTCACCGGTTCGCCCATGTCCAGCACGTAGATGCGCCCGGCCTCGGCCGGCGGGCTGGCGATGCCCAGGGCCGAGGCCTGCAGCACCAGCTCGACGGACTCGCGGATGGTCATGAAATAGCGTGTCATCTCCGGGTGGGTCACGGTCAGCGGGCCCCCGCCGGCGAGCTGTCGCTGGAACAACGGCACCACCGATCCGGTCGAACCCAGCACGTTGCCGAAGCGCACGGTGATGAAGCGGGTGCCGCCGCTTCCGCTGTCGCCTTCTCCCTGGCCCTGGCGCAACAGATCCAGCGCCTGGCAGTAACTCTCGGCCAGCCGCTTGCTGGCGCCCATGACGTTGGGCGGGTTCACCGCCTTGTCGGTCGACACCAGCACCATGGCGGCCACGCCGGCGCGGCGGCAGGCGTTGGCGACGTTGCGGGTGCCCAGCACATTGGTGTGCAGGCCTTCCAGCGGATTGTACTCCACCATCGGGACGTGTTTCAGGGCGGCGGCGTGGAACACCAGGTCGGGCCCGGCTTGCCCGAACACGCGCTCGACTCTGCCGCGGTCGCGCACGTCGCCGATCAGCGCGCGGCGCGGCAGGTCCGGGAACCGCTCGCCGATCTCCATGTCGATCGAATAGAGATTGAATTCGGAATTGTCGCACAGCGTCAGCTGGGCCGGCCGGAAGGCGGCGATCTGGCGGACCAGCTCCGATCCGATGGAGCCGCCGGCGCCGGTCACCAGCACGCGGCGTCCCTCGACCAGCTGCCGCATGGCCGCCCGGTCCAGCGGGGTCTGCGGCCGGCCCAGCAGATCCTCGATGGCGATCGGGCGGATCTGCAGGCGCTCCTCGACGCCGCCGCTGAAGTCGGTCAGCCGTGGCAGGCGGGCAACGGTCGCGCCGCGGCTGTCGGCCACCTCCAGTACCTTGTCCAGTTCGTCGCGCTCCAGCGGCTTGGTCAGGATCACCCGCTGCGGATTGCGCTCGCGCCTGGCGAGGCGGTTGAAAATCTCCGGCAAGTCGCTCAGCTCGCCCAACACCGGCACGCTGTGGATCTTGCGTCCGATGCGGGTGCCCTTCTCGTCGATGACGGCCAGGATCTCGAAGGGCCCGTCGCGGTCGCGCGCCATCTCGCGGATGAAGGTCTCGGCGGCGTCGCCGGCGCCGATCAGCAGAACCGGGATGCGGCGGTGGTGGTCGCGCTCCAGCAGATGGCGGAAGCCCTGGTCCTTGAACACGCGGTACAGCATGCGCGGCGCGCCCAGCAGGAAGATCAGCACGAACCAGCTGATCACCAGCCAGGAGCGCGGCAGGCTGTCCAGCCGGGTGATCAGGAAGGTGACCGGCAGGAACACCGCCAGCGCCAGGCTGACCGCCCGGATGATCGCCACCAGATCGTTCATCGAGGCGTAGCGCCAGACGCCGCGGTACAGGCCGGTGGTGAGGAAGACCAGGCCGCACACGGCGGTGAACATCAGCATGGCGGGCCACAGCGAGGAGGCCAGCGAGGCCCAGGCCTCGTTGCCGAGGCGCAGTATCAGCGCGATCACAAAGGCCGCCGCCGCCATGGTCAGGTCATGCAGGAAGGCGACGGCCTGCCTGGGAAATCTGGGGAATTTGGGAAAGCCCAATTTCATGCCGGTTTCATGGTCCGTTTCGGGGCCGTTTCAGGGTCGTGAACCCGGGTCCTGGGGCGCCCTCGGGGCCGCCTGCCGGGCCAGAATAAACAGCAGGGCGGCAACCGCAAGGGCTGCGAAAACAATGGAAATCCAGGGTGTCAGGCCGTCGGGCGCATTCGCCGCCGGGACCGCCAGGACGAACAGGACGATATTGCATGCCAGGATGCGCCGCACGACGCCAGCATGGCCGAAGCCGCGCTGGACGGCCCGCTGATAGAAATGCTCCCGGTGGGCCCGCCAGGGCGCCGCGCCGCGCAGTAGCCGGCGCCCCAGGGTCAGGCTCGCGTCGGCCAGATAGTAGAGCGGCAGGATCACGGCCACCGCCCAATAGCCGGCGTTCGCCGCGTCGATCAGCAGCCCGCCCAGCAGGTAGCCCAGGGGCACCGAGCCGACGTCGCCCAGGAAGATGCGCGACGGGGCCCAGTTCCAGTAGAGAAAACCCAGGGCGGCGGCGGCCACGGCGGCCTCGCGGAAGATCGTCGGCACCGGCATGCCCAGCAGCACGTGAATCAGCGCCAGGCCGCCGGCGATGCTGGCGGTCTCCACCGCCGTGATGCCGTCGATGCCGTCCATGAAGTTGAACAGGTTCACGAACCACAGCCACAAGAGGGCGGTCGCCACACGGTCGAGCGGCAGGGGCAGCAGCCCCTGGAACACCAGCGCGTCCGGCGCCAGAGTCCACAGGCCCAGGACCACGGCGGCAACCTGCACGCCGAAGCGCAGGCTGGCCGGCAGCGACCGCAGGTCGTCGATCCAGGAGACCACGGCCAGCAGCGCCGCGCCGGCGATGACGTGCCAGACCGCCAGAGTGGTCGTCTGGGTGGCGACGTCACCGGCGATCCAGGCGATCAGCACCACCGGCACCACCGCCAGGCCGCCGCCGCGCGGTGTCGGCCGGCTGTGGCTGCTGCGGTGATTGGGCTCGTCGAAGACCCGCCAGACGATCAGCAGGCGCAGCACGGCCCAGGTCGCCGCCCAGCTGACCAGGGCGGTCAGCAGAATGAAGGGCACCATCGACAGCATCAGCCAGACCCCCATCCCGGCAAAGGGGCTGTCCAGCCAGGCGGACATCTCAGCGCGCGCTGTCCAGGCGCTGCAGCGCCCATTTCACGGTGGTCTCTTCGCCCTCGGCGCGGCCGCTCAGCACGATCTGCTGGCTGCGGCGCAGCTGGCCGGGCTGGCCCAGGTAGACGCTCGGCTCCAGCGCCAGGGCGGCACCGGCGCTGCGCAGGCGCCAGCCGCCGCCTTTGGGCAGGCGCAGCACCACCGAATGGCCGTCCTGGGCGGCCATCGCCTGGACCTCGGGGTGCAGGTGAAAGCGCAGGGCGAAGGCGACCGGCTGGGCCGGTGTCCCGGTGAAGCGGTCCTCGCCGCGCAGGTCCTCGCCGCTGGCCGAGAGATAGAGGCGGCGCTGATGCAGCAGGCCGAAGACCGGCTGGTAGCCGTCGTGGCTCGCTTCCAGCCAGATGTTGCCGTCGTCCTCGTCGCGCCGGCAGGTGACGGCGGCGCGCCGCGCGCCGATACCGCCCTCGGCCAGCAATTCGGAGGAATTGGTGTCGGCCAGGGTCGCGGTGGAATGGGCCGCGGTGCTGCGCTGGGCGTCGCCCCACTCGCGCGAGCCCGCCCCTACACCACCTGTCTGGGCGCCGCAGTTCACGATCAGGCGCTCGCGGCCGACCGACATCTCGAAGCTCAGGGTGCCTGCGTGGGCCAGGCGGTCGTAGCCCGGCGGCGGCGGCGCACCGGCATCGACCAGGACCAGGCTGCGCCCGGCCTGCAGGCGCTGAAAGCCGCTCGCCGGGGCGCTCTGCAGCGGTCCCCTGCCGCTGGCGGCCCGCTGCAGCACCAGGCCGATCTGCAGGTCCTCGCTCTCGTTGGCGCCGTTGAACAGCGCCAAGCCGCCGTCGCCGTGCTGCAGCAGGCGCAGCATCGCGGCCATGCCCTCGATGCGCAGGTTCAGGTCGGACGGCACCTCGCGCCCGGCAGCCAGCAGGGCGGCGCGCAGGTCGATGCAGTCGCGCAATACCGCCAGCAGCAGAATGGGGCAGCGTTCGCGCTGGCCGCCGTCAGTCAGGATCTGCGCCTCCAGGGCGCGGGTCAGCAGGGCGAGGCCGCGGGTCAGCCAGGGCTCGCCCTCGGGCAGGCCCAGGCCGGCGATGCACAGGCCCTTGGCGGCGGCGACCAGACCGGCGCCGCTCAGGCCGGCCGGCAGCACGCCGGCCAGATGGCGGGCCTGGCGCGCGGCAGAGGTGAGCAGGCGCTGGCGGAATTCGACGTCGGCGCTGGCGGCGAAGAATTCGTACTGGCTGAACCACTGGGCCAGGCGGTTGCCGGTCACCACCGGATGCCAGGCGACCGGCGACCAGGCGGCGTTGGCGGCGATCCAGTCGGCGGTCAGGGCGCGGGCCTTGCGCCGGGCGCTGTCGCCGCCGGCGGCGCGCAGGTCGCGCAGCCAGCCGAAGCCGTGCAGGGTCTCCAGCCAGGCGCGCTCGACGCCGACCGGGTTCCACAGCGGCGCCGGCTTGGTCAGCGTGCGGCCCAGGAAGTGGAAGCTGTCGTCCAGGATGGCGGCGCCGCGCTGGGCGTTGCCGGGCCAGGGGTCGGGCGGCACCAGGGCGGCCGTCGCCGGCGGGTTGCCCTGCCAGCGCCAGGGCCCCTCCGGCAAGGCAAACAGCGGCCGCTTCAAGGCATAGAACAGACGCCCCAGGGCCAGGTCGCGCGGCAATGCGGCCCAGGCGCGCCAGCGGTCGAGACTCCGGTTCAGGCCGCTCTGGCCTCTGGGGGTCGCGTCGCGGCGGCCTGCCGCGCGGTCCGGGCCGGGTCGGGCCCGGTCGGGTTGCGGCAGGCCAGCCTTCGCGTGGGGTTCCGCGTGGCTGCCGCTCGACATCAGGCGCCGCCGCGCAGCTTGCTGATGTTGCCGGCGTAGGCCTCCGGGCCGCCCTTGAAGGTGGCGCTGCCGGCGACCAGCACGTCGGCCCCGGCGGCGATCGCCTGCGGCGCGGTCTGGGCGTTGATGCCGCCGTCGACCTCCAGGTCGATGGCGCGGCCGCTGGCGTCGATCTTGCGGCGCAGCGCCGCGATCTTGTCCAGGCTGGAGGGGATGAAGCTCTGGCCGCCGAAGCCGGGGTTCACGCTCATGACCAGGATCATGTCGACGTCGCCGATCACCGGGTCGACGGCCTCGGCCGGCGTGCCCGGGTTCAGCGAGATGCCGGCCTTCTTGCCCAGGCTTTTGATCAGCTGCAGCGTGCGGTGCAGGTGCGCGCCGGCCTCCGGGTGCACGGTGATGATGTCGGCGCCGGCCTTGGCAAAGGCCTCGATGTAGGGGTCGATGGGCGAGATCATCAGGTGCACGTCGAACACCTTGTCGGTGTAGGGGCGCAGCGCGGCCACCATGTCCGGACCCAGGGTGATGTTGGGCACGAAATGGCCGTCCATCACGTCGACGTGGATGTAGTCGGCGCCGGCGTCGGCGACGGCGCGCACTTCCTCGCCCATGCGGGCGAAATCGGCGGCCAGGATGGAGGGGGCGATCCGGACGGCTTGCTGCATGGGGCGGGTCCCGCTTCGGGTTGGGGGCGAACGCATCGTAAGCGTTCGTTGGGTCGATGTCTTGGTATCAGCAAGATTCCGCGCCCGCAAGCGACACCCATGGGACATCGCGGCGGGACACCCAAAGGGGGTAGGACGGCGGTTTTGTGCGGCTTATCCGGCCCTGCACCCATTCCCTATGGTACAGTCCTCGCTCGGGGTTTGCGCACCATCCTTGGGGGAGGACCGGATCCAATGGTCGAGCGACGTTTTATCGCAGCCGCCCTGGCACTCCTGCTGGCGGTATCGGCGCCGGCCGGCGCCTTGGCCAACCAGAACGGCAACAACGACGACAACGAGCGGCGCGATACCCAGTCGCGCCATGAAACCGGGCCGCTGAACCACCTGCCGCTGGTGTTCGCCGACCAGCGCTTCATGAACGTGGTGCGGGTCGTCGTCATGCTGCGCACGGTGACCTACGTGTCGGCCGCCGCCTTCGGCATCGATTTCGAGAGCACCGACAGGGTCGGCATCGACGGCCTGCCGGTGATCGGCGGGCTGTTCGAAAAAACCTACCGGGCCGACGACTTCACGAGCGACAACCGCATCGGCAGCGTATTCCGCGACGGCGACGACACCATGGCCGTGGTGCTGGCGGGCGACACGCCGCTGGACGGCCAGCGGATCGTGGTATTCAACGGCAAGGGCCAGTACACCGTCCGCGAGCGGCCGAAGATCACCGATATCTCGCCGTCCCAACTGACGGACCTCGGTGCGCTGCCGACCATGCAGCAGCTGCTGCGCGGCCAGGCCGCCAAGGAGACCGTGCAGATGCTGACGGGCCTGTTGCTCGACCCGGCTCCCGAGACAAACACCCCGGCGCTGGCCGACATGCCGCTGCTGCGCCAGCAGTTCATCGGGACCGCCCACGAAGGCGACGACGACACACTGCTGATCATGATCCGCCCCAGCCTCGTCATGGGCGACGAGAGCTAGCGCCGGAACCAGGCTACCGCTAAAGCCGGCGCAGGCGGCAGGCGTAGAAGCCGTCCAGGCCACCTCCCAGGGTTCCCGGGTTCGCCAGGTGACAGGGCAGGCTGCGCAGATCGCCTTCCGGGGTGATCATCTCGGCCATGCCGGGCAGGTCCTCCGCCGTCAGCGGCAGGCGCTCCACACGATCGTCCGAAGACAGCAGGGCGTGGATGCGCTGGGGGCCTTCTTCCGGCTGCAGCGAGCAGACCGCGTAGACCAGCAGGCCGCCCGGTTTCACCATGCCCACGGCATGGGCCAGCAGCTTGTCCTGGGCGGCGGTCAGGCCGGCGATCTGGGTGCTGTCCTTCAGATAGGCGATGTCGGGGTGGCGGCGCAGCGTGCCGGTGGCCGAACAGGGCGCGTCCAGCAGCACCGCGTCGGCGGGTGCCGGCGGTTCCCAGGTGGCGGCGTCGGCGGTCACCGTGGCGGCGCCAAGCTGCAGGCGCTGCAGGTTCTCCTGCAGGCGGGCAAGGCGCTCGGGGCTGCGCTCCACCGCGATGGCCTCGGCGCCGGCGGCGGCGAGCTGCGCGGTCTTGCCGCCGGGCGCGGCGCAGAGGTCGATCACCGTCTTGCCGGAAACATCCCCCAGCAGGCGGGCGGGCAGGGCGGCGGCGGCGTCCTGCACCCACCAGGCGCCCTCGCCATAGCCGGGCAGGCGGGTCACGTCGCCCTGGCCGGCGGCCAGGCGCAGGCTGCCGCCGGGCAGCACCTCGGCGCCCAGCTTTTCGGCCCAGCCTTCGGGATCGGTTTTGCAGGACAGGTCCAGCGGCGGTTCGCCCAGTTGCGCTTCGGCGATGGCGCGCGCGGTGTCCTCGCCGTAGGCGGCGGTCCAGCTGTCCCACAGCCAGTCCGGTGTATTGAGGCGGGCGGCGTCCTGGGCCGCGACCATCGCCTTGCCTTCGCGCGACAGGCGGCGCAGCACCGCGTTCAGCAGGCCGCGCTGGCCGGCCAGGCGCGGCCCCTTGGCGAGGTCGAGGGAGGTGTTGACCGCGGCATGCGGCGGGGTGTCGAGAAACAGCAGCTGCACGGCACCCAGGCGCAGGATGTGGCGCAGCATGACGTCCTTGGGCCGGATCGGCCGGTCCAGGCAGGCGTCGATCACCGCGTCGATCTGGCCCAGGCGGCGCAGTGCCGTCACCAGCAGCAGCCGGGCGAAGGCGCGGTCGCGCACCTCCAGCTTGGCCATATGGGGGTTGCGGGTCAGCGCCTCGTCCAGCGGCCGGCCCTCTTCCAGCACCGCGCGCAGCAGGGCGAGGGCGGTCTTGCGGGCGTGCTGGCCGCGCACGTCGCGGGCCTGCGACGTCGGGCCTTTGGGGGCGGCGCCCCGTCGATGGTCTGTCATGGCGCTAGGCTGTACGACCTGGGCCGGGGAACTGCAAGGTCTTGCCGCCGCTTCCGCTGGGGGCGGCGCCCCGTCGATGGTCTGTCATGGCGCTAGGCTGTACGACCTGGGCCGGGGAACTGCAAGGTCTTGCCGCCGCTTCCGCCCCATCTCGACCCCGGCTCAGGCCCTTTAGCCCCAGGGTTTAGCCCCAGGGTTTAACCCCAGGGGCGCGGGCTGGATTCGGTGGCCTGGCCCATCTCGGCGGCGATCTGGCGCAGCCGCTGGATGCGGTTTTCGGTGCGCGGGTGGGTGGTGAACAGGTTGTCGACCTGCTGGCTGTGCAGCGGGTTGATGATGAACATATGCGCCGTCGCCGGGTTGCCCTCGGCGGTGTGGTTGTCGATGCCGCGGGCGGCGCGGTCGATCTTCTCCAGGGCGGAGGCGAGCCACAGCGGCTGGCCGGAAATCTCGGCGCCGCCGCGGTCGGCGGCGTACTCGCGGGTGCGCGAGATCGCCATCTGCACCAGGCCGGCGGCCAGCGGCGCCAGGATCATCACCAGGATGGCGCCGAAGATGCCCAGCGGGTTGTTGCGGCTGCCGCCGAAGAACAGGCCGAAGTTGGCCAGCATGGAGATCGCGCCGGCGATGGTCGCGGTGATCGTCATGGTCAGGGTGTCGCGGTTGCGGATGTGCGCCAGTTCGTGGGCCATGACGCCGGCGACTTCCTCCGCGCTCAGCCGCTTCAGCAGGCCGGTGGTGGCGGCGACCGCCGCATTCTCCGGGTTGCGCCCGGTGGCGAAGGCGTTGGGCTGCGGGTCGTCGATGATGTAGACGCGCGGCATCGGCAGGCCGGCGTTGTCGGCCAGTTGCTCGACGATGCCGACCAGGGCCGGTGCGCTGCTTTTGTCGACCGGCTGTGCCTTGTAGAGGCGCAGCACCATCTTGTCGGCGTTCCAGTAAGCAAAGGCATTCATGGCGACGGCGACCAGGAAGGCGATCACCATGCCGCCGGTGCCGCCCAGCAGGAAGCCGACGGCCAGGAACAGGCCGGTCATGGCGGCCATCAGAATACCGGTGCGCAAGCTGTTCATCGTGTCGAGATCCGCGGATTCCTGGGAAAAACGCTGCCGTAAGGCTTATCTCAGGTAGGCGCCGGACCGCCCCGCTTCAAGACTTGGCGGGGCGCCGGGCCGATGCCATATAAAGGGAATGAGCGCCAAATTCACCGCCCGCAAACCCAAGCCGCGCCCGGCGGCGGTGGCGCCGCTGCAGGAAGCGGCACCGCCGCCGGCAAAAACCACGGCTGCCGAGAAGCCGCCCGAGCGGCCTAAGGAACTCGGCGGTCCCAGCGGGCCGGAGCCGACCCGTTACGGCGACTGGGAACGCAAGGGCATCTGCGTCGACTTCTGACGTCGAGGTTTAGGCAGGTCCTTAGGCGAGATCTTCCGGCGGCGGCTTGGGCAGGGCGCCGCGCTTTTCCAGGTTGACCATCGCCACCCCGATCACCGTGACCACCATGCCGGCCAGCGCCAGCGGGCCGAAGGTCTCCCCGAACACCGGCCAGGCGACCAGGGCGGTCACCGGCGGCACCAGGAAGAACAGGCTGGAGACGCGGGAGGCCTCGCCGCGGCGGATCAGCCAGTACAGCAGCATGACGGCGCCCAGCGACAGCAGCACCACCAGCCAGACCAGCGCGAAAATCAGCTCGCCGCTCCAGTCGATGCGCTGCTGCTCGAAGATCAGCGAGCCGAGCCCGGCGGCGCTGCCGGCGGCGGCGTATTGGATGACCGAGCCGCTGCGCAGGTCCATGGCATTGCAGAAGCGCTTTTGATACAGCGTCGCCGCGGCGATGCCGCATAACGACATCAGGCACAGCGCGACGCCTTCCGGCGTGCCGATGCCGGCGTCCAGCTTGCGCCACACCACCAGGGTCACGCCGATGACGGCGAGCAGCAGGCCGAGCCATTGGCGCGGCGTCACCCGCTCGCCCAGCAGCAGGCCGGCCAGGGCGGCGACCAGCAGCGGCTGGGTGCTGACGATCAGGGCGGAAAGGCCGGCTTCCACCCCCATCGACATGGCGACGTAGACGCCGCCCAGATAAATCGTGTGCAGCAGTATGCCGGCGACGCAGAGGTGCAGGATCTGCCAGGGGTCGCGCGGCCAGGGCGCGCGGGTGGCCAGGGCCAGGGCGAGCAGCAGCGCGGTGGCAAAGACGAAGCGCAGCGCCAGGAAGGTCAGCGGATCGGCGTGGGGCACGCCCAGCTTGGCGCCGATGAACCCGGTGCTCCACAGCATCACGAAGAGGCCGGCGGCGCCCAGGCCCTTTACGTCTCTGGGCAGATCGCGGGCGGCGGGTTTGGGGGCGTCGAGGGTCATCCCTGCTGATAGCCCGTCCCGCCCCGCCACGGCAAACGCCCATCCGGCATGGGTGGGTCGCGCTTGCCCCGTCGATGCCGGGCCCCGTCTGGTTCGAGGCGGTGCCGCCGCGCGGTCTACCCGAAGCGGATCTGCTTCAGGTTCTCGGGCACGGCGATACCGGGCCGCAGGTCGGGGTTGTCGATCGGCGTGCCCAGCACGGTGGTGACCGGCACCACGCCGGCCCAGACGTCCAGCGCGATGTCCTCCGGCTCGTCGTTGGCGCCGCCGTCGCGCACCTTGGCCGCCACTTCCTCCAGCTTCATGGAGACCACGGTGGTCGCCTTCAGCTCCTGCGGGGTCGGCGGCTTCAGGTCGGGCCAGCGGCCGGGCACGATGCGCTCCATCATGTCTTCCAGGGCGGTCAGCTTGGCCGCCGGGTCGCTCACCAGTTCGGCGTTCCCGTAGGCCATCACCGTGCGGTAGTTCACCGAGGAGTGAAAGCCCGAGCGCGCCAGCACCAGGCCGTCCATCAGGGCGACGGTGAAGCTGATGCGCGGGCCGCTCTGCAGGTGACGCAGCATCTTGCTGGCGGAGGAGCCGTGCCAGTAGACCCGGTCTTCGTGGCGCCAGTACATCGTCGGCGTCACGTAGGGCTGGCCGTCGATGACATAGCCGACGTGGCAGATCAGCCCGGCATCCAGGATGGCGTGGACCGTCTCGCGGTCATAGTGGGCGCGCTGATGCAGCCGCTTGATGCGGGTGCGTTCGGTGGGGGGAAAGTCGACGGTGTCGCTCATGATCTCTCTCGGGTTTTTCTCGGCGGATCCGTTTGGGCTTGGCTGGGGGGCACGCTAGAGGGATAGTGGCTTCCTAGAAAGGGCCGCTTCTTGCCAAACTCAGGGACCACTTTGCCGAAACTGCCGGGCTCCAACCTACCGGGCCCCAACCTACCAGGCAGGCGCCGCACGCCGCTGCTTTCCCTGGCGCTCGACCGGGACGCGGAACCCTCCCTGCAGCGGCAGCTCTACGACCAGGTGCGCGAGGTGATCCTGGCCGGCGGCCTGGCGCCCGGCGCGCGCCTGCCGTCCAGCCGTGCTCTGTCGACGGAACTTGGCTGTTCGCGCAATACCGTGGTCAGCGCCTTCGACCAGTTGCTCAGCGAAGGCTATCTGGAGGGCCATGCCGGTTCCGGCACCTTTGTCAGCCGGGTGCTGCCGGAAGAGCTGCTGACCCTGGTGCCGCCGGCGGGGGT
>ERZ1740062.7-NODE-7-length-184006-cov-15.403347_pt1 | contig 184006 bp, 146 predicted proteins | sample MGYA00581741_ERZ1740062 | MGnify/ENA primary metagenome ERZ1740062 (study PRJEB43018, sample SAMN04849747) | marine metagenome | isolation source: floating plastic debris | place: Pacific Ocean | collected 2008-09-01 | study: EMG produced TPA metagenomics assembly...
GACAAAATAGTTTGTGTCATTGCGAACGGTAGTGAAGCAATCTCAAAGTATTGCGTAAAGCCTGACGGCATAACTACGCTTAAGACGTAGTCTGCTCGATAGAGCTTATGCCACGTTACGCTATGCTCCACACTCTTCGAGAACGTTTTCAACGAACGCAATGACAAATAACAATTAATTTTGTCTGAGTACTTAGCTTAGGCAGCACAACAATCCTAGGCGTTGTTCGCAAAAAACACACAGAAACAGTTGTTTTGGACTTTGGACAAAACATACCCTACAAAAACGTTATTTTTTATTTATAAACAAGTTCTTACTCTCAATTCTCATCAGGGTGGGAGTTGAGGAAATTTAAAGCAGGGGAATTTTCTAATCGGAAGGATTGACGAGGAGATGCAACTTCGATATCCTCTTTGTCGAGAGCGTATTTTAAACGACGACGGAATTCTCTACCGACGGCAAATTGACGACCAGGTTTGGTTTTGAACCAGAGCAAAATCTCGATACCATGATTATTAATATCGTTTACCCCTAAAACATTTGTAGGGTCGATGACAGCGTCTTCCCATTCCGGGTCTTGCTGCATTTGATCACCAACTTGTTTAATAATTGAGAGGGCTTTATCGATGTCTGCGTTGGGACTAATTTGGATTGTCCAATCAATTCTTGACCAGTTTTTTGTAAGATTATGAACTGTTGTAATGGAACTATTGGGAACGGTGCTTAAACGTCCCCCCCGACCTCGAATTTGGGTCATACGTAGATTCATATCTTCAACTAAACCAATTGTACTTCCGACATCAATTACGTCTCCTATGGCAAACTGGTCTTCCCATAAAATTAAAGCACCATTGATGAAGTCTCTAATTAGGTTTTGGGAGCTAAAGGAAATTGCAAAACCAACAATTCCTGCACCTGCTAAAAATGGTATGACTGGAACGTGTAGCTTTTGCAGAAAAAATATTCCCCCTATACTAACTATCACAAAACAAAGAATACCTTGAATAATGTTAGAGAAGGTTGTTAAACGAGAAAATGTTCTTGCTTGATATTCTGGTGTTTGAGAGTAGTTTTCTAAAATCTCTTTGAATAAGTAGTTGACGGAAATATCGGCTATTTTTATGGCTAAAATCGTGGCTAAAATAATCCCTAATAATATCGGTTTGGTTAACAACCAATCTTCTAACCAACGAGTGAAAGGGAATTGTCCGCTTATCCAAGCAAAACCTATTACCCATACTAAGAATATTCCAATTATTATTAGTAAACGCCAAATTTTGTTAAAATTAAGTTTACGTTGCCAAGTAAGTTTTTTGGCAGTCATCATCACTTGTGTGGCTTTTTCTTCTTCTTCGGAAGTACTCTTTGTTTGTGAGTTAGATAATTCCCTCAACTGTTGAGGAGATGATTTTTCAAGGGATGGTGCATTAGCACCCGCTAAAAGCGATCGCCATTTTCTCTGAAATATTTTGTATAAGTTACTTAAGAACCAGGTTGCAGCAATAATTCCCAGAAAGACTAGTCCGGATGTAAAAGCTTTACTTTTGAGATATTCTGGTTGACGTTCTAACTGTGCTCGAATTAGAGACCTACGGATAATCAGGCTAAAACGATTCGCTAAGTCTGTTACTGATAAACCATGAATGCGAGCGTCTACTTCGGTGACGGTTATTAATGGTTGCTGTTTTTGGAGTTTATTACCGTCTCCTATTAAAATAACGGTCTGACCTTCTCTTTTATCAACGGTTGTTACTAAAGTTTGGGTATTAAATCCTGTTTGGAGGATATCTGCTAATTTTTCCTCGTACATTCTGACTCTTGCTTGTAGAGGAGAAATACTGTTTATACCAGGGTTATTATTTGTACTTCTTACCGCAGCAATTTGAAATAATTGTCTGCCATCTAAGAATATGGGAGCATATATGATTTCACCCTCAGAAGTTAATGGACTAATAGATACTTGGTTTGGGGTAAAGGCATTAACACTATTTTGACTAAATAAAATTCCACCAAATACAGTTGTCATAGATATGGTGAGAATACAGCTAATTATGCAAATTTTTATCAAAACATGATTAGCTAGTTTTCTAATATTTAAAGATATATTTAGAGATATATTCAAATATTTACTTAGCATAATGATTTACCTGTAATTGAAAGTTAAGCAAAGCAATCCTAGATCATGCGATCGCAGAGTATAGTATGTTCATGTTTAGCTTAGATAATGCTACGCTTTGAGGTTAGGACGTTTTTTCCATCATCAATATCAGGATGTCCTAACATATGCTGATGCTGCTATAGCTTCAGTCTATAAAAATGAACTGAAGCCATAAAATACTAGTACAACACAGTGTAAATAAACATTAAATTATTTGAGTGCGAGTAATCTGAGAACTCAATCTACGATGCTTAGTGAGGGTAAATTCATTTTCTACCCTGTGAACTAAGAATCCCCAGATTTATAACCGTGGGGAGTGTCAAAGACTCACCTTGATATCTAAGTTTTTCACCAGAAAAACCCACATATCTGCTCTTTCTTGAATTACTTTAGTTGTTGGTTTACCAGCACCATGTCCAGCTTTGGTTTCAATTCTAATTAATACCGGTGCGTCTCCCTGATGTGCTGCTTGTAAAGCTGCTGCAAATTTAAAACTGTGGGCTGGTACTACTCTATCATCATGGTCGGCAGTGGTAATCAGAGTTGCGGGGTATGCTGTACCAGGTTTGAGGTTATGAAGTGGTGAGTAACTATAGAGTACTTTCCATTCTTCTGGGTTATCAGGAGAACCATATTCAGATATCCATGCCCAGCCAATGGTAAATTTATGAAAGCGTAACATATCCATCACACCGACGGCAGGTAGAGCAGCTGCAAATAAGTCGGGACGCTGGGTCATACAAGCACCTACTAGTAAACCACCATTACTTCCACCTAAGATTGCTAATTTTTGGGGGTTAGTGTACTTACTATCAATTAACCATTCTGCTGCTGCTATAAAGTCATCAAAGACATTTTGTTTATTTACCTTCACTCCTGCTTGGTGCCATTTTTCACCATATTCACCACCACCACGCAGATTTGCAACCGCGTAAACTCCTCCCATTTCCATCCAGACTAAATTACTTACAGAGAAGCTAGGGGTTATGGAAATATTGAAACCACCGTATCCATAAAGGATTGTAGGATTATTTCCATCTAATTTTATCCCTTTTTTATAAGTAATAAACATCGGTATTTGAGTACCGTCTTTGCTCTGATAAAAAACTTGTTTTGTTTGATAATCTTCGGGATTGAAATCTACTTCTAATTCTTTAAATACTTTACTTTTACCAGTTTTCATATCATAACGGTAAATAGTTCCAGGATTTGTAAAACTAGTAAAGCTATAAAAAGTCTCAGTATCTTCACGTTGACCATTAAATCCTCTCACAGAACCAATCCCAGGTAGTTCTACTTCGCGAATTAGTTTACCATCTAAGTCGAATATTTTAACTTGACTACGAGCATCTTTGAGATAATCTACAACAAATTGATTATTTAAAATACCCACACCTTCCAGGGTTTCTTCAGATTCGGGAATAATTTCTCGCCACTGTTGATGTTTGTTCTTACTATCTATATTTTGATTATCTACATTACTAATATCTATCGCAATAACTCTTCCTTTAGATGCATTAAAATCTGTACTAAAATAGAAAATACTGTCGTCATTGTCAATGAAGTTATAGCTGGAATTAAAATCACTCACCAACTCTATAACTTTACTGTCAGAATTATCTAAATCTTTGTAAAAAACTAAATTTTTAGAATCCGTACCTAACCAAACAAAAATTATCAGATACCGTCCATCTTCTGTAACTCTACCACTAAATCCCCACTCCTTTTGGTCAGGACGCTGATAAATTAATGTATCCTCTAATTGAGGAGTTCCTAAACGATGATAATAAAGCTTCTGATAATAATTAATATCTTCTAACTTAGTTTTTTCATTTGGTTGATCATAACGACTGTAGAAAAAACCTTGGTTATTTTTTGTCCAAGACACTCCAGAAAATTTAATCCATTTCAAATGGTCTGGGAGGTCTTCCCCGGTTTGAATATTTTTAACTTTCCATTCTTGCCAATCAGAACCGGAAGTTGAGATACTGTAAGCTAGGAAATTGCCATCATTACTAATAGATATTCCTGATAATGCCACCGTGCCATCATCAGAAAGTTTATTTGGGTCTAACAATACATGGGGTTGGTCATCAAGATTTTTCAAAGTGTAGAGAACACTCTGATTTTGCAAACCATCATTTTTAGAATAAAAATAGCGATCGCCTTTTTTTAATGGTACTCCATATTTTTCGTAGTCCCACAGTTTGGTTAAGCGCTGTTTTATTTCCTCTTTAGCTTCAATATCATTCAGATAAGCGAAAGTCACTTTATTTTGTGCTTCGACCCATGCTTTTGTTTCTTCTGAGTCTGGGTCTTCTAACCAACGATAAGGGTCTGTTACTTGGGTACCGTGATAATTGTCAACCTGATTATCTTTAGGGGTTTGGGGATAATTTAGTGCAAACATTGTTTTGTTAGAGGAGCTTACCTTTACATCGTACACAGGTAATTTCTGATTATCGTTAGCAGTAGAAATATCAATGGTTAGAAAAGCAGAAGATAAAAATATTCCCAAACACAAAGCAGCAAATAAGCACTGTTTGGAGGATGATCGTTTCTTCATCAAATCATGAATTCAATTAGAGGTAATTGAGTATAGCGTATATTAATCCCGGATTTCTCCAATAACTCCACTCTAAATTATCTAAAGCTTCTTTTTCATCAATATTTTAGGAAAATTGTGCCCAGTTTAATTCTTGGAGAAATAATAAATCCTCTGAAATAATATTTACATCAACTGAGCGATCGCACCATCCCTTATCTATATATCAGTATTTACAAGTAATATTTCTAGACAATTTTTTGTATATATTGCATTCTCAAAAAGAAGTGCTATAACTGGAAAGTCTATAAAGTACTGTATAACCACGTACATTGTTTAGATTCTGATTTCCAGTCTAAAAAGGCTGATTTTTCTCTGAATTTTATATTTTCAATTGCTTCTTAGTCTCATATTGAAAGGTATTTAGAACCTTATTTTATTAGACAAGGAAGCTATATATCTAAATTGTCGGTGTAGTGCTTTTACTGAACTAAGAATATATATGAGTACAGATAATCATCTATCGGACTTAAATGGTCTCTTCCCAGAAAATACGCAGTTACCAGGATTAGAAGAACTCCAGAGCTTTACATCCGATTCAGATTTTATTCCTAAAATGCGTCAAGCTTTTGGGGATAGCTGGCAAATAGATGAAGCAGAAAGTCTACTGAATGATATTGTTAGTGGTAGAGAAGCTCCTGAGATTGAGATTGTTTCTAGAACTTACTTTGATGAAAATGCAGACGCTGCTTTTGGTGCAGACACAATATATTTAGCCCAAGAGTTTGTAGAAGATAATCTGACAAATTATGGAGCAATCAGTAATGCTGTCCTGGAAGAAATGGGACATTACATTGACTCCAAGCTGAATACAGAAGATTCTCCTGGAGATGAAGGAGCTATTTTCGCAGCTTTAGTTGAAAATCAAGACTTAAGCGAATATCAGCTAGCACAATTGAAGGCTGAGGATGATAGTGGTTTAATTAGTTTTGGTGATAGTAGTAATTCTACCTCTGTAGATTCTATTCCCGTAGAATACTCTTTGCAAGAAACTGGAGTATTTACAGTCAACGCAACGGGTGAATTTAGTATTGATTTTCTCTTCGATGCTGGTGTTCTCAATAGTGAATTCGCTATTTTCAACCTTGAAGGGATGGAAGGATTGACTCCCGGTTCCACTGAATATATTAGAGAAGCAGCAGGTCGTGCTCTCAGTAACTCCGAAATGGGTTATGTTGTGATTCGAGATGGTGCAGAAGGTGCAAAATTATTTGGAGAATTAGGAGAAAGCGATCGCAATAGCGGTGATTACGCTGGAGCTAAAAATCTGCGGATGAATCCAGGAGATAGGTTTGCTGTGATGATGGTTCCTGATGGTACTATCCAAGAGGTTTTTGATAATCCTGCTGCAGATGGTGTAATCCGTCCTCTATTCTCCATTAGTTCTGCAAATCCTGGAAATGCTGCACAAATGATGCAGTTAGTTCCAGGAAGTACGGATGGTGGTGTCTTCGGTGTGGAAGATATGCGAGTTGATGGGGGTTCTGACAGGGATTATAATGATATAGTTTTTCAGGTAACAGGAGCAATAGGTCAACTAAACTCGATAAATGATGTCATATCTCCTGAAGAAAGATGGGATTTACAACCCCTAGGACAGCAATTAATTAATATAAGTATTGAAAATAATTCCTTTGAAAGAGCAGCAACTACAATTACTACTAGTTTGGTAAATGATGGTGGATTAAGTACAACTGACAAAATCACACCAGACCCACGAATTCAGGGAACGGTAAGTAATATCAACCAGGTTCCTGGACTGATAGCTAGATTTGCTGGTAATCCTAATACGATGGATTTATCAACAAAATTAGATACTGCAGGTAATTTCTCTCTAAGTGCAGATGATTTAGCTACCATCAACGGTGGTTCATTACCGAACGGTATTTATAATCTGGTGATAGAAGCACGGGATAGTACTGGAGAAGTATTTAGCAGTAATACATTCGAGTTTACATTTGACACAATTTCTCCAGAAGCTCCAATTAACTTGGGTTTATCGAGAGTAGAAAGTACATTTATCCAAGATAGTACTCCTATAATTGCAGGAGAGGCAGAAAATGGAGCCAAAATAGAGTTATTTGAAAATGGAGTATTGATAGGGGAAGGAATCTCAAGCGGTACCTGGGAAATAGAGAGTAATGTAGAGTTAACTGATGGAACCAAAAACGTCACTGCAAAAGCCACAGATGCAGCAGGGAACGTCAGTATAATGTCTCAGCCCCTGACATTTAATATTGATACTACCGTACCTCTACTACAAATAAATAGTCCCGCAGAAAATGCTAACTTGGTTCCTGGAGCAAGATTACGAGGTAGCCTAGATGGTACTGGTTCTCCCATTGTAGGTGTCACCTATAGATTTGGTGAAAATGAAAATGTTGGTGAGAAACCGGTTAATGTTAACCCCAATGGTGAATTTGATATCCCCTTAGATTTAAATGGAATTCCTCAAGGTCCAGGAAACTTAACTATTACTACCACCGATGTTGCTGGAAACACTCAAAGCGTTAGCATTAATGTCAATATCAGAAATGAACCTGTAGTTAGCGTTGCTTTAGAAGAAGACACCGGAGTTCTTAGTAACGACCAAATCACCTCCAACCCTGAAATTAGAGGAATTATTACCAACAGCAATAGTAGTAGTATCATAAACCTCCGCGCTGGCTTTAATGACACTCCCCCAGAAGAATTTACCAACGTTCGGTCTGACTTAAATCCAGATGGAACCTTCTCCTTCGACACCAATCGTATTCAGGAAATCAACGATAATAACCCACTACCAGAAGGAGAAAACATTTTCAATATTATTGCTACCGATATCTCAGGTAACACATCAGAAGAACTGGAACTGAAATTCACTCTTGATACTATCGCACCTACCGCCGAAATAGACGTAGAATCTATCCTTGGTGAAGAAATCTCCTCTTCCTTACTAGATGTCACCTTCAACGAAGCGATCGCAGGTGACTCTTTAATTGATCCGAATAATTACACCTTGAGTATTATTAACGAACAAAGTACCCAACCCGTGACAATTAACAGTGTCACCCAAGTCACTAATACTCAAGCAAGATTAGAACTAGGACAAACCTTAACTCAACAACAATATCAGTTAAACCTAGACACTGGAATTGAAGACCTAGCTGGTAACGCGATCGCTGAAAATACTTCCATCATATTTTCTTTAATTCCAGAAGAAGAAGAACCAGAAGAAATTGTAGTTGAAGTAGTTGAAACTTTCTCTGCTACCCTTACTGAAGATACAGAAACTGTAGATTCTACAGACTCCACTCCAATTCCTGTTGCGATTTCATAAAGTAAAACCCTCATTTTAGCGATCGCTTTACAGAATTAATATAACTTAACAAAAGCTCAGCTATAGTAGCTGGGCTTTTTTCAGCATATTTACATAGATGAATATATAATTTTATAGTTTTTTTGTATAATTTAGTCCTGATTTAAATGATTTGAATTTAATAGCTAAGTATTTCTACTGAAAGTGTATCATTTCACTGTAGATTTTAAAATTTATAACTTAATTTATAACTCAAGATATCTTGAGAATCCTTGAGTTTAGAATGCATACCAGTTAAAACTAGACACAGGAATTGAAGACTTAGGGATTAACGCGATCGCTACCAATACTTTAGTTAATTTTCCTTAATCTCAGAAGATGATTGAGATTTGATGAGAGTTCCTTTCTCATAGAATTCAAACCCTTGTTCGAGCGATCGCGTAAAGTAACCCTGATAAAATTGATATAACTTAATAAAATCTCAGGTATAGCACTAAGTAATCAGGGTTAGGACATTGTTGAACCGGTTTAGTAACTCATTACTCCTTACTTACACCTCACGCTATACCTTGAGAATCCTTCAACTGTTTATACTCCCTATCTTTATACTTGTTATATTTCTCTACAGTTTCTTTTGCTGCAACTGCACCTTGATATTCTTTCCCTTTTTCACTTTCTAAACGCTCTCTAACTTGTTTGCGTAGGTCGGAGATAATTTTCCCATTAACTTTACGGGTAGATGATAAATCTAAAATTGGGTCTTGATAAATACCTTTACCGATATATTTACCTGCCATAATTTCTGGTAAACTGTAACCCTTTAGTTCGGGTACCCAATAGTAAATAAATTTTAAATCTGGGTCTTTTTCCTGAATATTTTTATTAGGATTATATATACGAAAAGTCTTACTCAAAGGGTTAGTAACACCTGCTTGCATTTGCCATTGCCAATTATTAATTGCTAAGTCTCCGTCCACCAAACAATTCATGTAGTGTCTTGCACCATGATGCCAGGAAATACCGCAATTAATAGTTAAAAATGTGGCACACATTGCCCTCATACGGAAATTCATCCAACCCATAGTTTTCAATTGTCTCATACTCGCATCAACCAGAGGGAATCCAGTTGAACCTTCTTTCCAAGCATCAAATAATTCTTGTTTTTCCGGGGATAAATCTTCCGGGGTATACCATATATCAAACTCTGGAAAACGGTTGATATAAGCCACCTCTGGATGGAAATAAAGACGCTGTGTAAAACTATCCCTCCACCTCAAGCGATCGCGGAATGATTTGAGGGTAAATTCTGCTTTGGGTTGATGTTTGAGTTCTTCTGCTCTAGTTTTGGTACTTTGATAAACGTTACGGACAGAAATGGTACCAAATGCTAAATGTGGGGATAAGTGAGAAGTTGCTCCTTTTTGAGCAAACCAGGGACGAGATAGTTTCCAGTGATAGCCATGATATCTGGTTTTTAAAAAGGAATTTAATATATTTTGAGCTTTTGTTTCTCCACCAGGAAAGTATATTTTTTCTGTTTTCCAAAAGTCGCTATATTTCTGTTTTAATTGTCTAAATGTGAGTTGGGGTATATCTAAGTTGATGGAAGGAGTATTAATATTTTTAGGGGGTAAAAAAATTGCTTGTCTTTGATGTGTGTAATATTCCGCAAACCATTCCTCTCGATTATCTTCTGATTGCAAGAAGCTATTTAAACCAAGATAATACTCTAAATTCAAACCTTGATAAAAATCAATAATCTGCTTATCTCTACTGATACCATACTCAACCTGTACATCCCGGTTAAAATAAAGCTTGGGTTGATATTCTTGCTCTAATAACTGTTTGGTTAAGTTTTGCAGAACCTCTACAGAACTTCCCTCAAATAAGATTAACTTACTACCAACTTCTTTTAAATTACTATCTAAATTTTCCAAACACTCAAACAAAAATCTGACTCGCGATTTACCTACATCATCCCATTGATAAAACCAAGGGTCGATAATGAAAAACGGTAAAACTGCCTGATTCTCAACAGCAGCTAAGGTAACAACTTCATTATCACTCAATCGTAAATCTCGTCGAAACCAAAGAAGATGCATAAGTTTAAAAGTAAATAGAAGAGCCGTAAAAATAAATAAATAAATAAATAAATAAATAAATTTAAAAATATTACTAATTTAAATGTAGTGTAATTTGAGTTTTAAAAAACCATCATTTCGATAGGATTATATAGTAACCAATGAAATAGACTCGATATCACAGAGGTAGATTTTTTTAGATTACTCCCATTCCGCTCTAAGATTACCTATTAAAATTTTTCCCTCTCTCACTCACTCCCTCAATCCCAAACAGTAATCTTTCACCTCGAAAAGAGTAATCTATCTTAGACAGTTGCGATCGCCCTTAAGATAACGTTAGAATCTATAGGCTTTATACAAAATAAGTACTGCTAAAACTATCAATGCTGACACCAATTGCAGTATAGGTATAGCACTAAAAGTAATCCCCAATGCTTTTGAGGGGATAGTGGGATTGCCGTTTATCCCTGTTGTCTTAGACCTTTGGACTAAGATTACAAACGTAGATATTTAGACATGGGTAGCTTTGTCCAGACCTTTACGAACGGTTAAACTTTGTAAATGCGAAAAGAGATTCAATAAAATTCACAATGGCTAAACGCATACAGTTAGTTTTAAATCAAAATGTCAGCAAACTAGGAAAATTAGGCGACTTAGTAGAAGTTGCTCCTGGTTATGCTCGTAATTATCTACTTCCAAAGAACTTAGCAACTTTTGTAACTCCTGGAATCCTCAGACAGGTAGAACGTCGTCGGGAGTTAGAACGTCAGCGTCAATTAGAACTTAAGCAGCAGGCAGAGGAACAAAAGGCTACTCTTGAAAAAGCTGGTACTTTCCAAATTCCTAAACAAGTTGGTGAGAGTCAAGCTATCTTTGGTACTGTTACCACTCAAGATGTTGCTGATGTGATTCAAAGTGTAACTGGAGTAGAAATCGATAAACGTGGTATTTCTATCCCTGATATTAGCAGTATTGGTGGCTACAAGGCAGAAATTAAACTCTACTCGGATGTTAATGCAACGGTTGATATTGAAGTTGTTTCTAATGAGGAAGAGTAAACAGTAAAAAGACTTTTAAGTCCATGATAACTGTTTAAATTAATATTTTTTAACTTAAAAGACGTTGTATTGCAGCGTCTTTTAATTTGTTTAAGTATCAGAAGCATCTGAGCAAGAGAACCCATAATTAATCATCACCAACTACTAATTATCAATCACCTTTGACCATGAGTGACGAACTAAGTTTTCAAGGTAATGTAAGCGATCGCTTACCACCCCAGAATATTGAAGCCGAGGAAGCAATTCTAGGTGGTATATTATTAGACCCAGAAGCAATAAGTCGAATTAGCGATCGCCTATTACCGGAAGCTTTTTATATCGGTGCTCACAGGGATATATATCAGGGTGCGTTACAGCTAAATACTCAGGGTAAACCCACAGATTTACTATCTATGACCAACTGGTTAATTGACCACGATTTATTAAAGCGTATCGGTGGTAAAAATAAGTTGGCTTCTTTGGTAGATAGAACAGTGTCGGCTGTTAATATTGATTCATTGGCACAGTTGGTAACGGAAAAATATCAGCGTCGCAATCTAATTAAGGCTGGTAATGAAATTGTCCAACTCGGTTATGAAACTCAAACTGAATTACCAGTTATTTTAGACCAAGCTGAGCAGAAAGTTTTTGCTGTTTCTCAAGAGCGATCGCAGTCTGGTTTTACTCATATTTCTGATACTTTGGTGAATACGTTCCAGGATATAGAAGAGCGTCACGAGAATATTTCCCTTCCTGGAGTTGCTTGCGGTTTTTATGATTTAGATGCAATGACGAGCGGTTTTCAGCGTTCTGACTTGATTATTGTCGCTGCTCGTCCTTCTATGGGTAAAACGGCTTTTTGTTTAAATATTGCTCACTATGTCGCTTCTACTGATGAGTTACCGGTTGCAATGTTCAGCTTGGAAATGTCTCAAGAACAGTTAGTACAAAGATTACTTGCTAGTGAATCGGGAATTGAAAGTACTTATTTACGAAATGGACGGATTAGTCAAAGTCAATGGGAACCTTTGATGGGTGCAATTGGTAATCTTTCCGGTATGCCTTTATATATTGATGATACTGCCAATATTACCGTTACAGAAATGCGATCGCAAGCCCGACGTTTACAGGCTGAAATGGGTTCGGATTTAGGATTAATTATTATTGATTATTTACAGTTGATGGATACTGCTGGTGACAATCGAGTCCAGGAAATAGCCAAAATCACTAGGGGTCTCAAAGGTTTAGCAAGGGAATTAAGGGTTCCGATCATTGCATTGTCTCAGTTAAGTAGGGGAGTGGAAGCAAGAACTAATAAGCGTCCAATGCTATCTGATTTGAGGGAAAGTGGAAGTATTGAACAAGATGCAGACTTGGTACTAATGCTCTATAGAGATGAGTATTACAACAGTGATACTCCCGATAGAGGTATTGCTGAAATCATTGTAGTAAAACACAGAAATGGTCCCACTGGAACTGTAAAGTTATTATTTGAACCCCAGTTAACTAAGTTTAAGAATTTTGCTCGGGGTGGTGGGAATAGTTATTAATGGTTATGGGGCGTTGTAAAATTACAATAGCAGTATTTAGATAGGTTTGCCTTGATGTGACACCCACTCCTTCATTACTCCGGTAATTTGTCGCAATTCATCTTCACTAATCACGTACGGGGGCATGGTATACAACCACTTACCGTAGGGACGGAGCCACACTCCACGATTTAAAGCAAACTCTCTAAATCCAATTAGATTCGACGGACATTCAAACTCCAGCACTCCTATAGCTCCAAGTACTCTTGCGTCACAAAGCGATGTTCCCTCCAATCCCTGGATTTCTTGTTGAAGAACTTGCTCAATAACTTTGATTTTACTCAGGTAGTTTTCGATTTCCATAAGGCTGATACTTGCCAATGCTACAGCACAGGCAACTGCATTTCCCATAAAGGTTGGTCCATGCATAAAAGCAAGTTCTGGATCATCCCCAAGAAAGGACTCGTAGACTTGGCTTGTAGCGATAGTCGCGGATAGTCCGAAGTATCCTCCAGTGAGTGCTTTGCTGAGTACCATGATATCTGGGGTGATGTTGGCATGGTCTGCTGCAAATAAGGTTCCCGTTCGTCCGAAACCCGTTGCTACCTCATCAAATATAAGTAGCACCCCATATTTATCACACAGTTTTTGAGCTTGGCGCAAATACTCTGGAGGATAGAAACGAAAACCTCCTGCACCTTGAAATACTGGTTCAAGGATTAAAGCAGCAATCTCACTATTGCTTGATTGTAGAAGGGAGGCTAGTTGGCTCAGGGATGCTCGGCATTCGTCAGATTCTATATTATCCCCGCCTGGTGCATCGATAAAATACTGGGAGGGTATGACTCCTTTAAATAATCGGTGCATTCCCTCATCGTCATCACTAACCGACATCGCTCCTGTAGTATCACCGTGATATCCCCTACGGAGTGACACAAAACGGCTTTTCTGGGAAAAACCTTGATTGCGCCAAAATTGAATTGCCATTTTTAGTGCAATCTCTACACCCACCGAACCACTATCACCAAAGAAGACGTGATTAAGACCAGATGGAGTAATTCTGACTAAAGTTTCAGCTAACTCAATAGCTGCATCGTTAACAAGACCCCCAAGCATAACATGGGCGAATTTTGCAAGCTGCTCCCTCACTGCTTTATTGAGGACAGGGTGATTGTACCCGTGAATAACGCACCACCACGAAGAGATACCGTCAATCAGTTCCGTAGCATCATCAAGATAAAGTTTGACCCCTTCTGCTCGAACTACTCGATACGGGGACGCAACAGTTTTCATTTGTGCATACGGAAGCCAGAGCGAATCAATTTGAAGAGTCATTGGGGTTCATGCCAATTGTTAACGCAGCTAATACTATAGATCAAATTACAAAAGCATTATGATTCAATGCTTCATCCTTGTACAAGATTAATAGAGTATCCGCTTTGAGTAGTAATAACTTGAAAAAGAATTCATCGCACCGGCTTTTGTATCTATAAGCAAATTTAACTTATATATAGAAGTAATTCTTTTAAGTAAAAGGTACAAAATAATTTAAGTAAAGTATGGAAAAAATTCTGCTGGAATTCGTAAGTACCCTTGATTCATTATTCAAGAAGCTGCAAGAAGAAGCGGGGAATAGTTCGGGTCTCTCAAAGCTAACTATCAGTCAACTTCAATATATCGATGCAATACATTCTTTGGGGGAACCAACTATCACTGAAGTTGCAGATAAGCTGTCTATTACTAAAGCTTCTGTAACCGCAGGTGTCAATAAGCTCGTCCAAGGGGGTTATGTCATCAAAGCTCAATCCCATCGTGATAAACGGGTTTTTCATCTGAGTTTAACGGATATGAGCAGACAGTTCATTGAGGTCAAATATCAAGCTCTGAAAGAATATGGAGATTTTATCAGTGCTGCACTCAGTGAGGAAGAAGCTAGAGAGTTTGAAGCTATTATCACCAAGTTGGTTAGACTTTTTAGACAAGTTTAGTATTTTTGCAATATAATTAGTTAGACTAACTAATTAAAATAATATAATTTGTTTGATTCTAATTATGTTGATTACTATACTTACAGCAGGTTCGAGAGGAGATGTACAACCCTATATTGCTTTAGGGGTAGGGTTAAAGGAAGCGGGATATAAGGTCAGGATTGCGGCTTCTGAGAACTTTGAGAGTCTTATAAAAGAATCTGGATTAGAATTCTATCCCACAAGCGGTGACGTATCCAAAATAGCTGCAGACCCTAGGGTGAGAAAAGCCATGCAGCTTCATAATCCACTCAAGATAATCCTCGATTTAATTGGTTTAAATAGAGTCAATTTCAAATCTCTTTTTCTTAAAAGTCAGAAAAACTTTTATAATGCTTCTCAAGGTTCGGATGCAATTATTTATCATCCAGGAGCTGCAATTGGATATTTTATTGCCCAGAAACTGAATATCCCTAGTATTCTCGCCTCACCATTTCTGATGACACCAACCAAAGATTATCCTTCGCTGATTTTCTATGATTCTTTACGCTTGGGTAAAACAGCTAATGTACTGACTCATAAAATCTTTGAAAAGGTCATGTGGGGTATGTCGAACTCAATAGTCAAAGAATTCTGGGAACAAGAATTTGCAAGTGTTCCCCCAAACTTTTCTAATCCCTTCAAAAAACAACAAACCAAAAACTATCCTACAATTGTCTCCTGTAGCAACTATGTTTTTCCACAGCCCAAAGACTGGCCCGAACATGTCCATAATACAGGATACTGGTTTTTAGATGAAGGTTTTGACTGGAATCCCCCATCAGACCTACAAGAATTTTTAGACCAAGGAGAACCTCCAGTTTACGTTGGTTTCGGTAGTCTAGGAGACCCAACCACAGCCACTCAAACTACAGAGTTGGTTATTGATGCTCTCCAAGGTGCAGGAAAACGCGGTATTTTAGCTACAGGGTGGAGTGGTATGACAAAAATCGATCCAATCCCTGAAAACATATTTATGATTGAAAGCATTCCCCATGCTTGGTTATTCCCCAGAATGTCTGCTGTGGTGCATCATGGTGGTGCTGGAACAACAGCAGCTGGTTTAAGAGCTGGTGTTCCCAGCATTCTCATTCCCCATGCTAACGACCAATTTGCTTGGGGAAGAAGGGTCTATGAACTGGGAGTGGGAGCAAAACCTATTCCCAAGAAACAACTTACAGCAGAAAAACTATCTACGGCTATTACTGATGCTTTAACAGAAGAGGTAAAATATGCAGCCAAAGTACTGGGGGAAAAAATTCAGAGGGAAAACGGAGTCCAGAAGGCTACCAATTTAATTATTCAGTGTCTTGAGGGTAAATAAAAATTATTTTTTTGTATAAAAATACTGTGCAAAAAAATGATATATTTGAATTGATTTTGCAAATCTGTTGCTAATCTAGATTTTTCTAGTAACAAGAGATAGGTTAGTGTTGTATTGTAAAAAAACACAGGTGTCTAATTATTCATGGCAAAAAGAAAGAAACTTGAATAAAACTCCTGTAATTCCATTGGTCTTAGTCTATTAATGCAACTTATTAACTTATCTTACATAAAATTATCCTTCTACTTGTCCAACCCGGCGAATAGTCAAAATATCACTCATTTTCTTGATTTGCGAAAAAATCTGTTCTAATTGAAAGCGATCGCTTACTTCTATTCCCAGGTCAATTAATGCTGGTTGATTTTTACTAGTTCTTACTTTTGCGTAACCTACATTAATTCCTTTATCGCTCAGACGGGAAAGAATATCTTTAAATACTCCTACTCTATCGAGGGTTTCTATTTGGACATTAATTGAATATGTTTGATTTTTATTGCTCTTTACGGAAGGATTCCAATTTACCGGAACCAAGCGATCGCATTCTACATTTTCTAAATTTTCGCATCCTTGATGATGAATAGTTATTCCTCGACCCCTAGTAACAACACCGATAATTGGTTCACCAGGTATTGGAGTACAGCAACCACCTAAATGGTAAACTAAACCTTCAACGCCGATAATCGGTGAATCACTGGCACGGGTAGTACTGGTATTATGCTCTCTAGATAGTTTACCAATGGAATTAGCAATATCAGAAATATTATCTTCATCTGTAATAGGTTCTTGTGCTTTAATAATCTCTCGCCAACGATTCAGGACTGAATTGAGAGTAATTTCACCATAACCTACAGCAGCTAATAAATCTTCCACACTATGATAATTACAGCGTTTGGTAACATTGTACATCGCTTCCGACTTCAGAAGAGCCTCAAAACCAGTTTTACCCAACTCTTTTTCCAACATCCCCCGTCCCCGGTTGACATTTTCTTCCTGACGCGATCGCTTATACCATTGCTTAATACGATTTTTGGCTGTGGAAGTAGCGACAAAGTTCAACCAATCTAAATTAGGATGGCTATTCTTGTTAGTTAAAATTTCGACGATATTACCATTCTTCAGAGAAGTAGAAAGAGGAACCATCTTACCATCTACCCTTGCCCCCGCACAGTGATTTCCGACCTCCGTATGAATCCGGTAAGCAAAATCTACAGTTGTAGAACCAGGATTGAGGGGAATCACATCACCCTTGGGAGTAAAGACATATACGCTGTCCTCAAATAGATTATCTTTAATATTTTCTAAATATTCTTGAGCATCACTTAGGTCATTTTGCCATTCTAAGAGATGACGCAGCCAAGTAAATTTTTCATCAGATGCAGACATCTGGTTAGTATGAGAACCACCGGTCTCCTTATATTTCCAGTGTGCAGCAATTCCATACTCTGCAATATGATGCATTTCTAAAGTGCGGATTTGAATTTCTAAAGGACGACCCCAAGGTCCAATTACCCCTGTGTGTAAAGATTGGTAACGATTCGGTTTGGGTAAACCGATATAGTCCTTAAATCTGCCGGGTATTGGACGAAACAAGTCGTGAATAATTGCTAAAGTACGGTAACATTCTTCGTTAGTATCAACAATAATTCGTAAGGCTGCCAAATCATATATTTCGTGAAATTCTTTATGTTGACGCTGCATCTTTTCATAGATGCTGTACAAATGTTTGGGTCTACCACTCACATCAACACAATTGATCCCGGTCTTCACCAGTTTAGTTTGCAGAGTTCCAGTCAGCTTTGAAAGTCTTTCTTCCCTTTCTCCCCTTTTCGCTGCAACACACTGCTGAATATGTCGATAAGCATCATTCTCAAGGTATTTAAAGGCTAAATCCTCTAATTCCCACTTTATTCGCCAAATTCCTAAACGACTAGCTAAAGGGACAAAAATATCTTTGGTTTCTTGAGCTTTGCGTTGACGACTCAGAGCAGACATATGCTCTAAAGTCCGCATATTGTGTAATCTATCGGCTAACTTTACCACAATGACGCGGATATCTTGAGCCATAGCTAAAAACATGCGTCGAAAGTTTTCTGCTTGACTTTCAGTTTTACTATTAAAGTGAATTTTAGAAAGTTTAGTTACTCCTTCTACTAGACATTTAACTTCATTACCAAAGCGCTCGTCTATTTCCTCTACCGTAATATCTGTATCTTCAACTACATCATGGAGAAACCCAGCTGCTATCATAGCTGCACTACCTCCCAAGTCTCGTAGTATGCCAGAAACAGCAATTGGGTGAATAATATAAGGTTCTCCGGACTTACGATATTGACCTTCATGCAATTTATAAGCAAATGTAAAAGCTTGTGCAATTAGCTTTGCATCTGCAAAAATTTTTTCTTCACCCTTTTGAGGAATTTGGGTAGAAGAAAGTGTTATGCATTCTTCTAACCATTCCGGAAGACTGATATCCATTTGAGAATCTATAATTATGCCGTTCATGCTATACGGACTAAAAGTAGTCATTTATTGAATGGATCGTAAATGTGAAAGTGTTAAAAATTCTATTACCCAAGGAAGAGAGCTTGATATACGCTCTTGAGTAAAGAAGAGATATTTATCAATACTAATGGCTAAACCATCTATCATACTGTGTCAAGCATAATAATTAGAAGGGCAACCAAGTAGATAAATTTAGATATCAAATAAGCCTCTAGCTATCACTGGAGGCTACGAAAGTAAGAAAACCTTGCGAAAAAGTTTATTCTATTAAATAAATTCATTCAGTCTTTATACTATACTACCAGGGCAATGGATGTCTCTTAACCTTGACAAATATCAGCATTTTGCCATGTTACTGGCGAATTTTCACCAAAATATCAGCAAAACACAAGTTGATATATCCACAGTAATGCAAAAATTTACCGAAATTAAACAGTATTTTCAGCAAACAGTCATACCTGTTACTGAAGAAGAAATGACGAGTCTTGCTCAAACAAATTTGCAATCCTATCGTACCGAAATGAGCAAACAGATCCGTCTGCTAGAGATGGATATTCTTTTTCTCAAGGGAGCTCGACAGGAAAAAACTATTCAAACTCGCAATCAATCTATTAGCGATCGCCTTAATAGTCTGATTCGTTATTGTGAAGCGATGAAAGTGGAGGAGTAATTAATTCAAATAATTAATTAATAATTCATAATTTCGACAAACCCTACAGGAACAGAAATATACACAAATATACAGAGCAAAGTTAACAATCAAGTTATCATCGAATACTAAACAAAAGGTACTCCAGTTATCATGCTAGAGTAATCAACTATCTACATCCCTCTAACGAGTAGGTGTAGGGTTGCAAAATACCCGGTATAACTGGGCTCACGGTATAAAGAGATATACATCTTACAAATATACTTTTTCTTACTTATCTACTGTTAACGGATAAATCTGGATAATTTGACGATTACCCTTATTTGATAACTAATATGAAATTACTTAGTATTGAAAATTTACGTATCGCTTATCCCCACCAAGAAAACGAGGAGCAAATATGGGCTGTAGATGATGTAAGCTTTAGTTTATCCCCTGGGGAAATCATGGGGTTAGTAGGTGAGTCCGGTTGTGGTAAATCTACTTTAGGACGGGGAGGAATGAGACTTTTACCTCCAGGAACAAAGGTGGAAGGAAAAGTGCTTTTTGAAGGGGATTCAGTATTTGAGATGAATCCTGAAAAGTTACGGAAATTTCGGGGAGAGGTTGTATCTTTAGTCTTTCAAGACCCGATGACCCGTCTTGATCCCCTGATGACTATCGGTAAACATTGTTTGGAAACACTGCAAGCACATTCCCCACAATTATCCAATAAAGAAGCCAAAGAAATTGCGATCGCAACTCTAAATAAGGTAAATATTCCTGCTGAGAGATGGGGACAGTATCCCCACGAGTTTAGCGGTGGTATGCGTCAAAGGGTGGCTATTGCTCTGGCTTTATTATTAAAACCAAAGTTGATTGTAGCGGATGAACCTACTACCAGTTTAGATGTGACGGTATCGGCGCAAATCTTACAGGAACTCACCCGTTTATGTAAAGAAGAAAATATGGCGCTGTTATTAATATCCCACGATTTAGCCATGATTGCCGAATATTGCGATCGCATTGGGGTAATGTATAAGGGAAAGATGGTAGAAATGGGTACAGCAAATGATGTATTCCAAAGTCCCCAACATGAATACACTCAGTCTTTATTGGAAGCAGCCTTACATATTCAAGCAGTGGATGAAAAGGAACATAAATCCCATTTTAGTAAAGAAGCAGAGCAACCTTTATTAAAAGTAATTGAACTCAAGCAACATTATTCCATCGAACCAAACTTAATTGAAAGAATATTTAAAGGTCCAGGAAAAACCATCAAGGCTGTTGATGGTATCAATTTAAATGTATATACCGGGGAAATTTTAGGTTTAGTTGGGGAATCTGGATGTGGTAAAAGTACTCTTTCTCGGACTATTTTACAGTTAATCCCCGCAACCGCTGGAAAAGTGGAATTTTCCGGTACAGAGCTAACTAGTCTATCCCGTGAAAATGTCCGCTCCCAACGCAGACAAATGCAAATGATTTTTCAAGACCCCCATGCTTGTCTCAATCCTAGTATGAGCGTTGGTCAAAATATTAGCGATCCCCTACTAATTCATAACTTAGCTGATCCTAACTCTGCTAAAAAGCAAGTTATGGAAATGTTAGAGAAAGTTGGTTTAACTCCCCCCACAACCTACTATCAACGCTATCCCGCAGACTTATCAGGGGGACAACAGCAAAGAGTTGCGATCGCTCGTGCTTTGATTACTCGTCCGAAGTTAGTTATTTGTGACGAACCGGTCAGTATGTTAGATGCTAGCGTCCAATCCCAGGTATTAGATTTGATGCTCAAACTCAAAGACGAATTTAACTTAACTTACCTATTTATCACCCATGACCTATGGTTAGCTAGATTTTTGTGCGATCGCATTGCTGTGATGAATGGGGGTAAGATTGTAGAGTTGGGTGCGACTAAGGAGATTTTTTCCCATCCCCAGCATGAGTATACAAAGACTTTACTAGCTGCTGCTCCTTTACTCGCAAGAGCTTCATAAATTTTGATTAAATTTTAATAGACCCGTCCATAAATTAAATTAGCGTAAAAAAAGGATATTAAATTACATCTATAGAACGCAAAATTATTACTATGTTTAGTTTATAGATTTTTAACATCATAGTAAATAATATTTATGTTCAAAATCGAAAATTACATTTTTTCGTCTCTAAACTATCAGTAATTATCTAAGACTGCTTATTATTAGGTTGATTGCGAATATAAATAAAATAGCTAAAAGCCTTACTGGGAAACGATTATAAATTGTTGGACGGGTCTAACAATTTATTTGATGAAGATATAGCTATTAATGGATTTAAAAATAGAAAGTAATTATTTTTCGCTAGCTTTTATCACCTGTTCAACTGTTAAATTCAAAAAATCAGCGACCTCTTGAGGATTCATACCACGAGCTAACATCGCGCTTACAAGCTCTAACTTTACCTCAGTTCGTGCTTCTTCTCATCCTTCGGCTTTAGCTTCCTGATAGAATCTGGTCTCTTCTAGCTTAACTCCTAACATTGCTTCGACCTCTTCTCTACTAAAGTTTGTAAATTTATAAGCTGCAATTGTTGTTATTATATCTAACAAGTCTTCTTCTGAGAGGATAGTAGGTTTTTCCTCTTTGACCCTTTCGACTAAAAGTTTTGCTGCATTCACCATTTGATTTTGTGATGCAGCTGTCAACTGCATCAAGCTAATCCCTATGGATTGTTGAGATGGGTCTCTCAATTCGTCTAAATAAATTCTTCGTACTTTAGAACTCTCAAGCTGTGGTTAGTGAGCTAGAACACAGATAAGATGAACATCAGAAACTACAAACAACAACTAATTACAGATTTCGATTCTCGACAGAATTATGACCAGGGTAGATTTAAAATATTAGTCGCAAATGAGTTAGTTGAACATGCTAAACTAAAGCCTGGACAGAAAGTGCTAGATATTGCTACAGGTACAGGTCTAGTTGCCCTAAATGCGGCTCAAAAGGTTACTAATCAGGGTAAAGTTATTGGTGTAGATATCTCCAGTGGAATGCTTCTTAAAGCTAGAGAAAAGTTAGAAATTTCTGGTTTGCACAACGTTGAATTTATTGAAGCAGATGTAGAGGAAATAGATTTTGCAGAGGGTAGTTTTGATGTAATTTTATGTTCCTTAGCCGCTTGTTATTTAACCGATATTTCTAATGCTTTCCAAAACTGGTATAAGTGGTTAAATCCTCAAGGTATGATTATTTTTAATGCTTGGGAAGAGAATGCTTTTCCACCCTCAGTAATTTTCCGTCAGGTTACTCAAAGTTACGGTATTACAATCCCTAACCCTAATGAATCTCTAGGTACTAAACAAAGGTGTTATGAGTTGCTACAAGCTGCTAATTTTAGAGATATAGAAATAGAAGAGAAGCAGTTTGGCTGGTATTTTCAAGATATTATAGAAACTGCTCAAGGTGGATGGAAAGGTAACTCTCAAAATGCTTTCGGCTATCAGGTCTTAGAATTACCGAAAGACAAATTAGAAGAATGCAAAGCTGAATATATTAAGAAAATTGAGAACTTACCTCAAACAAACGATGGCGTATGGTGTAATGCTCTAATATTTAATATCAAAGCTTATAAATGAAAACATTATTTAGATATTGTCTTGTAATAATATTTCTAACCATCGCCTATGGTGGCTTATTCACAGAGAATGCCTCGGCAACATTACGTCAACATCAAGATGCACCAGGAATTTTACGGTACCACTCCCAAGTATCTATTAAAGATAAACTAGGCTATTCTTGGCAGGTATTGCTCTTTAGAAAAAATAAACCTGGTGAAACAGAAAAAATAAATTTGAGGTTAGTCGGTTTCCCTGGAATTTATAATTTTTCTCATCCCCAAGACCTAGAAATTCTCACATCTAGAGGTAAATTGCTAACTGCTGATGATATATATGCAAAAATCTCACCGGCGGCAAATGTTGGAGAATATAACTTTACCAATTTAGTGACAGAATTATTACCAACTCCAGGAAATCAATCTATCGAACTAATTCTACCACTCCAAGACCAACAAACCATAACTCTGGATATTTCTTCAAATTTATTGACAGAATGGCAATGGTTGATTAATGACTTTAATTAAACATGCTTCATTCCTTCAACTCTAAGAATAACTTTGTCACCTTTACGGACTATTAAAGCTGATGGTTGGGAATCATTAGCTTTTTCTAGAATCATATCTTCGATAGCATAAGTATAATCTCCATTTTCCCAACCAGTTACACACTTACCATTCCGACAGAATACTTTACCGCCTGTAAGGTTTATACATTTTCCCTTAGCATCACATCCATAATATTTAACATTCCCTGTACCATTAATACCATTCCAAGAATCATAATTGCTAAGTTTAACAGTCCATTCACCGTTACTTAAAGTTACAGTATCCCCAGCAGATTTCTTAGACTCTTCTGAATCACCAATAATATCTATTTTGGAAATGATTGATTCTTTCTTGGTTTTTCCACAAGGTTCATTACTCTGACAATCATTGACATTTGCGATCTCGTAACTGAGTTTAACCTTTTTATTTAAGAACTTTTTATCTTCAGCGCAGATGTCAAAATTAGCACCCAGATTTTGTTCTTTCTTTTGTTCATCTATTAAGGTTACGTAGCACAACAAATCCCCTTGAACGACACTTTTGATGGTACCAGCTTGTGGTTGTCCAACTCCTGGCTTTGGAGATTTATTACCGGTCTTGACTGGTGCTTTCTTCTGAGTATCTGCATCTTTTTTACTTTTGTTATCCTCAGAAGACTTCTCTAGAGATTCTTGATTTACCGAAACCACCTCTGAGTTATCCCTTGGAGTTTGATTACTAGTATCAGTGCTATCTGTCTTGACGTTATTACAACCGAATATAAATAAAGAACCAATCAAAAATGCAGTAGTAAAAATAGACTTTCTCATAATAATTCTCAAACTATGTAAAAAATGTACGTTGGATTAGTCTGATTATTTTGTAATCAAAAAATATGTAGACCAGTCTTAATGGAATTCAGGGTAAATTTAACTTTACTAACTTTAGATAGGAAAGATGAAAATTAGCTATTTTTTTATACAAAGTTCAATATTAAAATCCCCAAAATTTACTAGTTAATCATCCCAGATGAGGAAATTATTAGCTTTACGTGGGTCTTATAACTCTTATATCGTATTGGTTGGATTCCATCAAAATGACCCGAATTTTCTGCAATAATTCGGATATCACCCTCAAATGTATTAACAAACTTCGTTGATTTTATGTTTACGTGTAGTCAAATATGCTTTATCTGATTCAGTAAATCTCAACCACGACCTGGGGGTATTAGGTATGCGTACCTGTCCTCCATGAGTATGTCCTGCGATCGCTAACGGTGCGGATTTAGATGTAAACTGCTCGAAGGAGTCTGGATTGTGCATCATAACAATTCGCGGGCTGTTTGTTATAGGGTATTAGTGACACTACAAAATTTGCTATATCCTTACGATAGACTTTCTTGCCTTTGCAGGATATAGCTCAAGTTAGGTTACTTCTTTTTTCCGGTTAATTTCTACAATTAAAATCTACAGATATCCCAATCTAAATTTTTACTCTTAGAACTATTCCTAATTAGCTTTGGGATAAACGTTTAACTTCAGCATCTCCCAGCATTTCATGAGCTTCCATAAGTAAATCGGGAATCTTCTCCTTGTGGGGACTATTGCTCAAACACTGTTCTAAATTTAGTTCTTTTATCCCATCTGCTTTACCACCAGGGAACCAATGACCACCATTACCCAACAGATTGTATCGCATTTTAGCGTATTCCACCATATCGTAAGACATAGCCAGATTGCGCAACCATAAAATCATCGGGATATTAACATTTCCAGGAGTTTCCTCATGTTTTGGTAAACCAACATCCCAAGTTTTTACCCAATCTTCCCCAAAAGTAGCGATCGCTTGTTTTTCTAATTTATCTAAAATTGGTGGCAGTAATTCTTGAGCTTTTTCTAATAAGTCCAATGTTTTCAAGTGTTCATCAAAATCCCTAGGTTTAGCTGCACCTAAAGAAAGAGTATGTACTTGGGGGTGACTCAAGCAAAATAAGTCATTAAACACCATAGGTGATAAAGGAGCGCATAAGTCTGTTAGCTTTTGTGGAGGATTATATAACTTACCACCCTTATCTGAAGGACTAATGATAAATACACCCATGTCATGACGGTCTGCAGCAACAATTGCTTCCCAATTTAGTTGATTAATATAATACCAGTGCAAGTTTACGTAATCAAACTGATTGGTATTGATTGCCTTGACTATAATATCAGTCGGTCCATGTGTAGAAAAACCTATATATTTGACTTTACCCTGCTCCTGTAATTTTCTGGCTGCCTCTAAACACCCACTCGAACCCATACTATTATTAAATGTATCGTCATTGTTAATACCATGCAAACCTAGTAAATCTACATAATCTAACTGGAGATACTGAAGAGATTTTTCAAATTCGCTGACAAAGTCTTTAGTATTAGATTTAGGACTAACTTTAGTTTGAACAATAATTTCATCCCTGTTGAAAGTCGGTAAAATTTTTCCTAACTGCATTTCGGAACTACCATATCCACGAGCAGTCTCGATATGATTAATACCTAGTTCTACAGAACGCTTAATTGTTGCTTCCAAATTTGCTTGATTCTCTGAAGGTATCTCAGCTTGAGACAAATCCTGCCACTTATACTGATACCTCATACCACCACAGGAGAAAATGGGTATTTGTAGCTCTGTGCGTCCGAATCTTCTATAAAGCATAGAGTAACTGTTTTTTGTATATGACTACTCTATAAATTTAAAATAAATCTACCTAGATTGTAATTTTCTATTCTCGTCAAAATAAGCAATATCGCCTATGGTGGGTACTAACACACAATTACTATGAAATTACTATGAAATGTATTATTTATGACTATAGCGAGTTACATATAACCGGATTTATAATATAAGTCGTTACAGTTACTACGGGGTGAGACTACAGAGAATAGAGTAAATTGCATTTCTAGGTCAACATTAAGAGTAAATTATCATCAAGACCAATAAACACAGGAATTACCCACAAAATACCTGTTTACTTTATTAAAAGCGGAGTGTACCTGAAAGTGTTGTTGTAAAGACTAGTAATGCTAAAGCCTTATTTTTGTCCTTTGCAGGATAAACTACGGGTTTACGGAGTATAACGCTGGCTAAGGTTATGAGTGTGTAAGTCCTAAAACAAATAAATAAATAAATTTTATTAAAGTAGTTGTTTTGAACTAATTTATTATCAATAATTAGAGTTTTTATATAAAAGATATATAGAATTTAATCTTTTTATTACTTATTTAATTTGTATTGTAAATAGCATTACGAATAAATATGTCGTTGGATCGCTGGAGATTTTTTATGAATCTGTTATTCGCTATTTTACTGATAATTTTTATTTTTATCAGGAATCAAACCCAGCTCAACTGAATAACTTGATTAGTGTCAGTACAAAAAATGAGAATTATGCAAACTACTCCTAACAATCAGACAGCGAAAAATACTATAGAAGTAAAGCCCCAATCTCCAGCCAATATAGAACAATATAATAGAATTACCTATTCTATAGTCACTTTCCCTATTGTCTTACTCTTAGCAGTTCTAGCGTACAAACGTTACCGTGTAATTGTTCACAAACGACGTATTGCGATGTTAGAAAGAATTTGGTTATTGAATATCAACAGAAAAATTCGCTAATCAAGTATCAATTTTATATCTTATGTATAAGAAATTTATTAAATCTGTATTATTTTGTATTTAAACTTGTATTCTTAATAACATTAATAAGACTAGTAAGTCGGCGTAAATAAACCGGGAGCAATGTAACGGATTGTCATATAGTATTCAAAAGCTTGCAATTCCTATCTTCCGGGAAGACTAAGGGAAAGTTTTCAACGAAAGCAATGGCATACTTGAATTTTTAATGCCGACCTACTTATCATAATTATTGTGGTCTTAAAGATAGTTATTTTTGATTTTTATATTTTTGGTTATATTTTTACAACTTTTATGTTTATTTATGAATGACTTTTGGATATTTATAGCACTATCAGGATATTTTTTGTAGGGTTTGGGGGGATTTTCCACTAATTCTTCTGTCTCCTGGAAAAATGTCCTAGCATAACAGCGTAGCGCTATAATTTAAATATTGTAATTTAGTACGGACTTATCTCGGAAGCGACCTTAGAAAAGTGCGTAGTTTCTAATTTTAATAATATACTCTCAAAAAAGAAAAACAATTATAGTAATTCTAATAAGTAGATGTATTACCAAAAAGGTAATTGTGCTACCAAGCTTATAGAATCTACACTTGAACTGATTTCTTTACCTTTTCAGCGCTATAAAACTAATGCACCCTGGATATGTTTAATTTTTTTGACACACCACAGTCTATAGTTACTAATGAGACCTTTTGCAAAATAGAATTTAAGGCTTATCCTGACTAACTACAAGCAGCTAAGCAATTTTTCTCTATTAAAACAGAATTGCCGACGACATTTTTTACCTATTTTATGAAGTAATCCATCTATTAGAGAGGCATTTAATCTTAATTGCAGAGATTACTTACATAATAGGCTTTATTATATCGCAAGTATACAATAAAAATAGAAGTAGATTGAACAAACGTGTCTATATTCGACTATATTTATGACATTTGGAACTAATACTGAAAAAAAATTAAATATGCTTCCTACATGGTTTTCGGTAATCAGCTAAATGGAGTGCATAAGTCAGTAAAAATAGCATTAAAAATAGATTACTGATGATTGAGGGGATGATTCCTATAAAAATAACAATCTGAGTTCCCAAGTTATATTGTAAACCCAAGCTGATAAAAAGAGGGCACAACCACTTGTGAGCAAGATTCCAGTAAATATAAGGACCAAATATAGGTATAAAACCAGATAAATAAGACATGATTACTAATGGAAATATTATTAGACCATTCAATAATCCATTGGAAAATGTATAAGATGAGTAAGTAAGAATAGATACAAATGCTAAATTACGGCTACATATTTTATTTTTATAGATAGTGGAAATATCTTTTTTGATGATTTTAATCATGATTTAAATTTACTGTTGATGTTGAATGAAATATTTGGGTCAAATATTTTTGGATAACATATTTTGGAACATATTTTGGAACATATTTATCTTGAAGAGAGCACCCCAAATATTTAAACTAATTGCCATACTGTAGTTTGCTTGTGCTTTTTTTGCTAACCGTCTTGAAAAGTATAGAAACTTCATATTCAATTAGCAATGAGCCATTAGTTAAGTAGGTTTACTCACATAGAAATAAGCATATAATGAAGTTTTAAATGCTCGAAACCCTTGTGATTACTTGACTTTATTTTGCGTCGTTGGCAATGACAGAATTATGATTTTTTCTACCTACCTACTTAGTAAAGAGCTAACTAATAATTTACTAATTTAAGAACCCATAGGTAGATAGACGTAATTAATATCAATGTCATATTCAGCATTATTCTTAATAGCTCTCTCCCTTAGATGCCTTGATGCGTAATGTTTACTCGTTATATTAGCAGAGAGTAGCGGGAGGAAAGGTCAGAGAATATATCTAATTTTACCTACTTATGTATGAAGAACTTAGCTATATAATGGCAATTTATCAGTCCCTGTAAAAATAGTTAGTTTATAGAATATCAAAGACATATAAATTTCTATAGACTAGTAATTAAACTGAAAAAATAATTATCAAATCTATTTAAATTCATCATCTACTGAGAATAATTACATGTATTTTATTTAAAAATTACATAAACATTCTTAACCACCTTTATACTCAAACATTTCTGTAGATTATATATATAACGAAGAATATATTTATATTGATATCTATTTATGAGCTATTATTCAAGTAATATAAATATAATTACTATAAAGTTAATATAATTTTTAAACTTACATTATATAACTTTATAAAAATAAGGAATATTTTTTTAGTCATTGAACAAAAAGCAATTACTAAATAAAAATAATATAGGTAATTTTTGTTACTTGTTTTCTATATTTTATTTTTATAAAAATACTCTAAATATCTAGGAAATGTAACAAACTAAGATGGTAATCGCGTTTTTAAAAAGCTTGTCTAGAAAAGAATTTGAGAAATTGTATGTAAAAAAGTTACAGAATTATTGAGAGTAGGTAAAAACGCATTGATTATAAGTCTCCTAATTATAGGAATAAATCATATCAAAAACTATTAGGGACATATACGATAATTTCAAATCGTCATGTCCCTGATAATCATATTAGTATCTTCAGCTTCACTTAAAGACTTAAATTTCTCGCACCTCAGGTTTTCCGTCTTTAACTTCACCGATAAGAACCTTATCAGCACAATTAACAAAAATACCGTTCTCTAAAACTCCAGGAATATTATTTAAAGTTTGCTCTAAACTTACTGGGTCAGAAATATTATCGAATCGGACATCAACTACTAAATTACCTTGGTCGGTAACTACAGGACCTGCTTTCTTCACACCCATACGTAGTTCTGGTTTACCACCAAGCTTTTTGACAGCATTTATCACAGGAGTTACTGCCATAGGAATTACCTCTACAGGTACAGCAAACACTGAACCGAGTTTATCAACCATTTTTCCTGAATCTACCACTACGATAAATTCATTTGCTAAATAGTCTACAACTTTTTCTCGTGTATGTGCTGCTCCACCACCTTTAATTAAATTCTTCTGAGGATCTACCTCATCAGCACCATCAATAGCTATATCGATATGGTCAATAGCATCTAACGTGGTTAAAGGAATTCCGTATTCCTTAGAAAGAACCTCAGCTTGGAAAGATGTAGGTACGCCAATGATATCTTTAATTTCACCTGATTTTAAGCGATCGCCTAAAAACTGAATTGCATATGCGGTGGTTGAACCTGTCCCTAAACCAACTATAGAGTTAGATTTTACTAAAGCTGCGGCTGCTTTACCAACTTCTTGCTTCATCAGCTTTACTGGGTCTGCTGCACTCATTCCCTTGTCTCCTCAATCAATCATTTATTAATTATCAATTATGAGTGCTAATGTGTCTGTCTGAACTATTAGTTCTCAATTTTATTGCAACAGCAAGGTTGATTGGTATTTTTTTCTTATTTCGGCGTTGTAAAATAATGTCCTAATCTATATGTTTATGGCTATACATATTCGATCGATTTCATCTCTAATCTTGTATGTGTATATATTTGATTGTTACCAATAGTCAAAAGTAATGAATTGGGTAACTCGATATAGTCAAAAAGTACTAAATATTTTTGGGATATTAGGTATAAATTATCTGGGAATAAAGGTTCATGTATTCAAAATTTATATCCCTTAGTATTTACTTAAGTGCTTCTGGGGAGTAATTTACTAAAACTAATTTAGATATGAAAAAGTTTTAAGGTTGCGCGGTAAAATTTTCTTGAACTCAGTATTACCTTTGCACAACCTTCTGTAAATTTCCAGTAAGTAATAAAGCTCAAGCATCTGAAAATATTGGGTCACATAAGTGACTTCAGTAAAAAAACCAGGGAATATTTGTCTATAAGTTGCCTTTCAATTTACTTAAATACATAAATTTCAGGAGTATTATTATGAATTGGCGTACCATTTCTGTAGGTTTGTTATTGGGTATATCCTTAACAACTGGTGCTAATCCTGCTGAAGCTTTAAATTCTCAATATGGTCCAAATCTTAGTCAAGATATTCAAGCTTTAAATGTTAGTGATGATGGAGGAGTAATTGTTGCTCAACGATATGACGACCGTAGGGATAAGAGGGAATCTAATAAGAATAGAAAAATTAAGCGAGTCCAAACTCGTCAGATTAGCAGACGAGTTAACAATCGTCGGGGTAGAGAATTTAAAAGAGTTTGCACCAATAAACGGATTAGGGTTAGAGGACGTATAAGAGTTGTTCAGGAATGTCGATTAGTTCGATTCCGCAGATAAAAGATAAAAGCAGAGGTCTTAAATATTATTAAATGCAAATTTGACAGAGTAATATTTATTCTGTCAAATTTTATTTGTTGATTATTATTTATACAAACTGTCAGAATTACTAATATTTAAATATAGACAGATAGGGCAACTATTGAGTGACTATTTTTGTCTATATTTAAAGTATGGTCAATTAACTGTATGTTAACTTACCAAAATTAAAAATATAGCAAAACTGCTTTCTATCAGTCCGATAATATTGTTTGATTTCAAGTACTATTTCTGATCAATGATTTTAAACATGCGTAATTTTACCTCTATCTTAACCTTATTTGGACTGCTGACAATTGCTCCGGTGTCAGCTTATGCTCAAACAAATTCAGCCCAAACAAAACCAGCAGGTAACGACTTGTATGACCCGGTCTCTAGAGTTGTTACAGCTAATCTGATGAGTAATTTTTCTGATGGTAAATTCCACCCTCAAAAGATGATCAGTCGGTCAGAATTAGCCACAATTATGGTGAAAACTTTTAGGCTGGATAAACAAAAAGCTGCATTACAAGAAAATGCAATAGTTGTTGCAGATGTATCTACAAACCATCAAGCATTTGATGACATTCAGACAGTATTAAAAACAGGAGTCATGAGGGGATATCGGGGAAACTTATTTTTCCCCAACCAAAAAGTAACCAGAGCCGAAGCCTTAGCGATATTTGCTCAAGCTTACGGTATTTTTCAATTCTCTGAAGAAACTGTAAATCAAATATTATTAGATTATCAAGACCAGAAATCAATCCCAGTATGGTCAAGAAAAGCGATCGCTACTGTCGCAACAGAAGGATTCATAGAACCCGACCCTGATGGTAATTTATCTCCACTTTTACCCATGAGTCGCGGGGATATGGCTATGGTATTAAGTAAATATTTGCAGCGACGACAAGAACAACCTAATACACCATTAGTCCCTGCACCAGCAGGAAGTCCGGTTACACCTCGTTAATATATTTCACTAAGAAGGAGACTCCTGAGAATTTTCAGATTCCTCACTTACAAATTTATAATTCACAATTCTTACCATCTAAATTTGACGTAATAATGTTGAATATAAGCATTTTTGTGAGTTTTTGTAACTTAATACGAATTAGTATGAATTTCTGAACAGCCTGAGCGTGGCACAATCAGAAATACGAGATATAGAGAGGAAGACCAGTAAGTATGCATCTTAGTGAAGTCACCCATCCCAATCAACTACATGGTCTGTCTATTCGACAGTTACAGCAAATTGCTCGTCAAATTCGAGATAAGCATTTAGAAACCGTAGCAGCGACCGGTGGACACTTGGGACCTGGTTTGGGTGTCGTTGAGTTGACTCTAGGGCTTTATCAAACCTTAGATTTGGATAGAGATAAAGTTATTTGGGATGTTGGACATCAGGCATATCCCCACAAGTTAATTACTGGACGATATAGTAAATTTGAAACTTTACGCCAAAAAGATGGTGTTGCAGGCTATTTGAAACGCTGCGAGAATAAGTTCGACTCTTTTGGAGCAGGACACGCTTCTACAAGCATTTCTGCTGGTCTGGGTATGGCGATCGCACGAGATAGGAAGGGGGATAACTTTAAGGTTGTTTCTATCATCGGTGATGGTGCTTTGACTGGTGGTATGGCTTTGGAAGCTATCAATCATGCCGGACATTTACCAAATACTAATTTGCTGGTGGTTCTAAATGATAACGATATGTCAATTTCTCCTAACGTAGGAGCAATTTCTGGCTATCTGAACAAAATGCGACTCTCACCACCAGTGCAGTTTTTATCGGATAATTTCCAAGAGCAGTTTAAGCAAATTCCTTTTGTTGGTGAATCTCTTTCTCCAGAGATTGGACGTTTAAAGGAAGGGATGAAGCGTTTAGCTGTTTCTAAGGTGGGTGCTGTATTTGAGGAGTTGGGATTTACCTACATGGGACCCGTTGATGGTCACAATTTGGAAGAGTTGATAGCGACCTTTGAGCAATCACACAAAATTACCGGTCCTGTTTTAGTCCACGTAGCTACTACTAAAGGTAAGGGTTATGAAATTGCTGAAAAAGACCAAGTAGGTTATCATGCTCAATCTCCATTTAATTTAGCAACCGGTAAAGCGATTCCTTCAAGTACTCCAAAACCACCAAAGTACTCGAAGGTCTTTGCTCATACTTTAGTTAAGTTGGCAGAACAAAATCCGAAAATTATCGGTATTACTGCTGCAATGGCTACAGGAACCGGTTTAGACAAACTACAAGCTAAGCTCCCAGACCAATATATTGATGTGGGTATTGCCGAACAACATGCAGTTACTTTAGCTGCGGGTCTTGCTTGCGAAGGTATGCGTCCGGTTGCTTGCATTTACTCTACTTTTCTGCAAAGGGCTTTTGACCAAATTATTCATGATGTTTGCATTCAAAAGCTACCGGTATTCTTCTGCCTAGACAGGGCTGGGATCGTAGGTGCAGATGGTCCCACCCACCAAGGAATGTATGATATTGCCTATATGCGATGCATACCTAATATGGTAGTAATGGCACCCAAAGATGAAGCCGAAATGCAGCGCATGGTGGTTACCGGTATTAACCACACAAGTGGAGCGATCGCTATGCGGTATCCCCGGGGAAGCGGATACGGAGTACCTTTAATGGAAGAGGGTTGGGAACCTCTAGAAATCGGTAAAGGTGAAATTCTTAGAACTGGAGATGATGTACTTTTACTTGGTTACGGTACTATGGTCTACCCAGCCATGCAGGTGGCAGAAATTCTCAGCGAACACGGAATTGAAGCAACTGTAATTAATGCTCGTTTTGTAAAACCTTTGGATACAGAGTTAATTTTACCTTTAGCAGAGAAAATTGGTAAAGTCGTCACCTTGGAAGAAGGATGTGTCATGGGTGGTTTTGGCTCTGCTGTGGCTGAAGCATTGTTAGACAATGATGTGGTGGTTCCTATCAAACGTATTGGAGTACCAGATGTTTTGGTAGACCATGCCGAACCTAGTCAGTCTAAAGCCGCATTAGGTTTAACAACTCCTCAAATTGCTGAGAGAGTTTTAAAAGCTTTCTTTCAAAAGAAGGAATCAGCAGTTGTCTAAAATCAGATAATCGCTAAAATACAAAGGCACGGGGGCTTATTTCACCTCTGTGTCTTTGTATTTTATTGTTTCGCTTTTATTTTCCTAAATTTATGAATGGTTGATTTATTTCCGCTAAACTATATTAATCTCTTTGCCTCTCCTCTTTGCGTTTTCCTAAATTAATTACTATGTCCTCTACAAATCAACCTGCAATCAATCACGTTTATCCTGTTGTTTGGAAGAATAATTCAATATCTTTGATTGACCAAACTCGTTTGCCTAATGAATATACTGTTGTAGAAATTAGCCGTTACGAAGATATGGCACAGGCAATTAAGACCATGATTGTCCGGGGTGCCCCTGCAATTGGCGTTGCGGCTGCTTATGGTATGTATTTGGGTGCGAGAGAAATTCAAACTGACCGACGCGATCGCTTTTTGCAAGAACTGGAGCAAGTTGCAAATTTACTACGCTCGACTCGTCCAACTGCGGTTAATCTATTCTGGTCAATCTCTCGGATGTTAAAAGCAGCATATGAGACCATAGGAACCGTAGAAGAAATCACACAAACTTTGCTACAAACTGCACAAGATATTAATCGAGAAGATTTATATACTTGTCAGGCAATTGGTGATAATGGCTTACAAATATTACCGGCTAATCCCGAAAAGGTTGCTATTTTGACTCACTGTAATGCTGGAGCTTTGGCAACTGCGGGTTATGGTACAGCATTAGGTGTTGTACGTTCAGCTTGGCGTGAAGGACGGTTAGAAAGGGTCTACGCTGATGAAACTCGTCCCAGAATGCAAGGTGCGAAACTAACAACTTGGGAATGTGTTCAAGAAGGTATACCGGTTACTTTAATTACTGATAGCATGGCTGCTCATTGCATGAAGCAAAAATGGATCGATTTGGTAGTAGTAGGAGCGGATAGAATTGCTAGAAACGGCGATACGGCAAATAAAATTGGTACATACAATTTGTCCATTATTGCTCAGGCACATAATATTCCTTTCTATGTAGCTGCACCAATTTCTACAATTGATTTTGACTTAAAAGACGGTAGTCAAATTCCCATTGAAGAAAGACATCCCAGCGAAATCTATCAAGTAGGAGAAACTGTTTTAACTCCCGGTGGTGTGGAGTTCTATAATCCAGCATTTGATGTGACTCCTGCAAATTTGGTTAGTGCTTTTATCACTGAGAGAGGAATTTTTGCACCCAATGAGTTAGCAAATTTGATGAATCAGGAAAATGTTAATGTCTAGTTTTGGGTTATTAAGCAAAGATAAATACTAAAGACCTTACCCTGCTCCTAACCTGTGCAGGGTAATTACTACATACCTCTGAAATTCAGTTATACATATTTTTTTACTTATTCAGGACTTATGCAACGAAGATTTGTCCGAAGTGACGGTCACGTATTTCAGAGAAGCATAAGTCCTATCGGACACGCTACGCAAACCCCTCGGACGGAATTAGGTTGCTTTTGCGTAAGTCCTGTTATTTTTGCTTATGTGTTGTCAACGGAAAAAATATAAGCCTTAATGTAATTACTTCCCCCCCTTCTTCACCACTAAACAAAAATCAATAAAAAATAATATTACGAAATATTACAAAAAATGTCATAACATGTAATCTACAGCCTGTATCGTGCAGGCAACTTTAAAGTAGCGGAGAATATATAGAATGGGTCAGATTATCTGGATAGCAAGACATGCTAATCGTCTTGACTTTGTCAATCCTGATTGGTTTCTGACTGCCCCAAGACGCTATGACCCGCCTTTATCAGAAGATGGTTTTGAACAAGCACAGCAGTTAGCAAAGCGTTTACGGGGAGAAAATATCCGCCATATTTTTGCATCACCATTTTTGCGGACAGTTCAGACAGCTCATGCTGTAGCTTCAGTGTTGGAATTGCCGATATATTTGGAAACTGGTTTGAGCGAATGGTTAAATCCTGCTTGGATGACAGAAAATCCCCAGAAACATACTTTAGAAGAATTGATGCTATCTTATCCTCAAATTGACCCCGGCTATACCCCCCGGATTGCAGCAAACTATCCAGAAACAAAAGCAGAAGTTAGACAGCGTTCGGGACAAACTGCTAGATGTTTGGCTAGAGAGTGTTCGCCTAATGATATTTTACTTGTAGGGCATGGTGCATCTGTGATGGGTGCTGCTATGGGATTGGTTGGGAAAATTGCAGAAAAAGAGGTGAAAGCTTCGTTATGCTCTTTAGTAAAAGTTGTATGTCAAGAAACTGCTTGGTTTTTAGAATTAAGTGGTGATACTTCTCATTTGACTGGAGTAGAAGAAATTATAAGGTTTAATTAATTGTAATTTAAATGACTTTACTATTAGCAGGAGATATTGGCGGAACTAAAACCATACTGCGTCTGGTAGAAAAATCAGACTCAGATTCTGTGGGTAATACTTTGTATGAAGGACGCTACCCAAGTCAGGATTTTCCAGATTTAGTCCCGATAGTGCAACAGTTTTTAGCCACAGCACAAGCTGAGGTTCCTGAAAAAGCTTGTTTTGCGATCGCAGGACCTGTGGTAAAAAATACTGCTAAGCTTACTAATTTGGTATGGTTTTTGGATGCAGAACGTTTGCAAGATGAGTTAGGTATTGCTCATGTAGCTTTGATTAACGATTTTGCTGCTGTTGGTTACGGTATTCTTGGTTTAGAAGAAGACGATATTTGTACTCTGCAATCAGGACAACACAATTTGGAAGCACCAATCGGTATTATTGGTGCAGGTACTGGTCTGGGACAAGGGTTTTTGATTAAGCAGGGAGATAATTATCAAGTATTTCCTTCTGAAGGGGGACACTCCGATTTTGCACCCCGCAATGAATTAGAATTTCAACTACTAAAATATCTTTTAGATAAGCACGATATCCAAAGAGTTTCTGTAGAAAGGGTAGTATCTGGTCTGGGATTAGTTTCTATTTACCAATTTTTACGCGATCGCAAAATGCACAAGGAATCTCCACAAATTTCTCAAGTCATCAGAGCTTGGGAAGAACAAGCTGGGATGAAAGAAAAAAGTGTAGACCCAGGAGCAGCTATTGGTAATGCTGCAATTAATAAAAGCGATCGCTTATGCGAACAGACAATGGAGATATTTGTTGAGGTTTACGGAGCAGAAGCGGGAAATTTAGCTCTGAAACTGTTACCTTACGGGGGTTTATATATTGCAGGAGGTATTGCACCAAAAATATTAACTCTGATGAAATCTGGTCATTTTCTTCTAAATTTCACCCAAAAAGGCAGAATGCGGAGTCTTTTGGAAGATATACCAGTAAAGGTTATTCTTAATCATCAAGTAGGGTTAATTGGTGCTGCTGTTGCTGCTGGAAGACTTTAAAGTTGGATGAGTGGGGGGGTTACTAGTGAGTGGTGAGTACTATCAGAAGACGGATGAGTGTTTGTTAACTAATAAATACTAATTCCCTAACTCACTAACTCACTAACTCCCTAATTCCTTACTTCCTCTTTTCTTCTTCTACCTGACTTGAAACTAATTCCCAACCAGATTTAAGTAGCTTCTGATAAGTCGCATATCCTTTACTGCCCCCAGGGATGCGATAATCTGGTATCATTAAATTTCCAAAAGCTGTATATGGTTTCCAATGCTCCTGTGGTGAAGTTTTTAAGTGTAATATTTTCTCCCCATCTTTACCGAAAGCGGATAGCCAACACATTTGTCCTTGCATGACAAACTCCTTTAGATATAATTCTAAAATTCGCAACAGAAAAGTTCCGATACAGTTTGTAACTGAACGGAGAATTTTTGCTTTTTTATCAATTGGTTTTTGGCTATTATTTTTTGGCTCTAATTTAGTCTTACAAACTTATGGGGATGTATAAAAGCTATCAATTAACTACTTGAAAGCTTTTTATATGTCAATTTAATGTAATTTTGAAGACTTGAAAAATAGATATAAAAATAGCCACAGATTACATAACATAATGAACAGAATCACTTTAGTGAATAAGCTTGATAAAAAGCTATATTCAATCCTGATATTTACATAATATAAACTGCGACTTCCTAATGTGCCTGTATTTTTGAATACTTTTAAATAGTTAAAATTACTGAACTAAATTCAATATTTTATTGCCTATAGTTGAGCGAATTTCATGTACTAATTGAGAGTATTTAGAATCCGATATTATTGGTTGAGTATTGCTAATATCAATGTATTCTGCCAGCTCAATCCATGATTTACAGCCACGATATCTTGGTAAAAAGGGAATCTGTTTTATTTGAGGTAATTGATAAACCCTTAATAATAAAACATACAGTGGTTGAGACGGTTTCCATTTCAAGCGATCGCAAATGAAATCTTGGTTCCAGATATGAAATGATGAAAGGGAGTTAACAACAGATTCATCATTTATTGGCAAAATATCTGTAATTTTTGCCCAGCTACTAATACAAACTTTTTCGGGACACCAACCAGGGGTAATGCGACGAACCCTCTGACTATACTCTTCTTTAAGCATAAAAGACTGTTGATGTTCGTAAGTGGGATACAGTAAAACTTGCTCTTGAGAGACTTGGAATTTTCCTTGTCTTTCGTGAATACCACCCTTACGAAGCAACATAATTGTTTTACCACCTTGTAGGGCATTTATAGCGGTTTCCCATTCTTTAAGTGCGAAATTAGTTAAGTTTACTTGATTCATAGTTCATAAACCACAATAGCTCTAAAGTTGATTAACCGGAAAATACCGGTTATCGCAGATACGGTCTTCACAGGACGGTGTACCAATAACTCTAATACCGATACACTATGAAATTAACAAGCATAACCAATTAAATTAAATGTGGGAATTATGGAAAAACGACGCTTGGGTGAATCCGAATTAGAGATTACACCTATTATTATGGGAACTTGGCAAGCTGGAAAGAAATGGTGGGTGGGAATTGAAGATGATGATTCAATAAAAGCTATTAGAAATGCAGTCGAAGTTGGTATTACCACAATTGATACTGCTGAAGTTTATGGGGATGGGTATTCAGAAAAAATAGTTGCTGCTTCTGTATCGGATATTCGTGATAAAGTTGAATATGCAACTAAGGTATTTGCAAATCATCTCCGGCATGACCAAGTAATTGAAGCTTGCGATCGCTCTTTGAAGAATTTGCAAACCGATTATATAGACCTTTATCAAATTCATTGGCCTTCTGGTTGTTTCAATACAGAAATTGTACCAATTGAGGAGACAATGAATGCTTTGAATCAACTCAAGGAAAAAGGTAAAATCCGAGCTATCGGGGTTTCTAATTTTTCTCGAACTCAGTTAGAGGAAGCAAGTAAGTACGGAAGGATAGATAGTTTACAACCACCATACTCTCTATTTTGGCGACATGTAGAAAATGATGCAATGCCTTACTGTGTAGAAAATAATATTTCTATTCTTGCTTATTCTCCTTTAGCTCAGGGATTATTAACCGGAAAGTTTCGTCAAGAAGATAAGCTACATCCTGATGACATTCGGAGTAAAAATAAGTTGTTCCAAGGTGAAACTATGGAACGAGTACAGCAAGCATTGACACAGTTGCGTCCCATCGCCCAAAATCATCATTGTAGTTTGGCACAGTTAGCGATCGCATGGTTAGTTGCTCAACCCCAGTCTAATGCTATTGTGGGGGCAAGAAATGCAGAGCAAGTTACGGAAAACGCTAAAGCTGTACAGGTAAAACTATCTACAGAAGAAATTCAAGAAATATCAAGTATTGGTTCTATTGTTAACCAATCTTTGGATGATAACCCAGTGATGTGGGAATTTTAGCCCGGCTTTGGTAAATTGCCAAAAAAATTCAAAGTTATCTCATTCAAGAACAATACCGATAATTTTAATAGACTTATGGGGAAAATGAAATTAGTTCGGTGAAATTAGTTCAGTAATCTAATTAAGTTTGAAAAATACGTACTCTATACTGAGAACCTGGTTACGAACAGCCAGGTTATCTCATATTTACTGTATATTGTAAAGTATATTTTTTGTTTAGATATAGTGTTTAGATATAGTATGTTAATTACTAATTTTGGGCGCTAGTTTGATTTATTTATAATGGAGTTTAATGACAGTAGATTGTAGAGATTATCAGAAATATTATCGAAAAGCGATGTTTTCTGTAATTTTGGGATTATTTTGTTTTTCTTGTACCGGTAATAAGCAAGAAACTAATTCACAAGTAAAAAATAACACTCCTGTATTACCTGTGAATCTTATATATAAGGACATATTAATAAAGGAAAAATCAGACCATATACTAATTCCAGTCAGCATATCTCCCGACAAAAATCAGGAAAGGGAAGGAATTTTTAATCGTAACTCTAAAAAGACAGAAAATTACTATAATATTATCTTTTACTCTAAAAGCAGTGGAGAAACTAGTTTACTTTTAAATAAAGAGGCTATTATCAAATCATTCGATTTTATTGAAGTTACCCAAGAAGATTCTACCCAAGGTTTTTGGATTTATAAAATTATAGAGAATGATACAAATAATGATAATATGATGAATCATAAGGATGCTATGATTGCCTATATATCAGATTCATCTGGAAAAAATCTTCGTAAAATAACTCCTGATAATACCCAACTGATCAACTGGAGTTTAATTCCAAATCAAGAAGAAATAATTATAAAAGTATTAGAAGATACAGATAAAGATAAAAATTTCTCTGAACTCGATAGAGCAACTTTTCTTAAAGTTAGTCTCAGTAAACCTCAGATAGGAAATGAGATTATCAAAGATGAATTGGAGAAAAAAATTAAATCATATATTAAATAAAAATGCTTCTGGTAAATCTATATTATGATAAATTTACTAGAAATATTTAGTATAAAGCCTAACGGCATAGCTAGCCTTGGGGTTGAATTAGATTGAGGTAAGCAACTAGGGCAAAATCAACAGGAAAGTTGGATTTTGCTATTGCTCTACCCAACCTAAAATTCTCCTTAACCAAACTGTGAAATATAAATTACTTTCATACAGATTGAGAATTCATAGACAAAACCCATTCTCCTAATAAAGAATTAACCCGAGTCGGAATCTCATCATGAGGACAGTGACCAGCATCGAGAAAATACTCTGTCAACTCTGGATAATACTGTCGAAATTTCATAGAACGTTGTCTTGCATTTACCCAAGGGTCTTTTTCACCCCAGAGTAACAGTAAGGGACAAGTTAGTTGATTAAGTAAAACATCAACCTTCTCTCCTTGAGAGTTTTTAAATACCGAGCAAAAGACATCAAAAGCACCTTTATCACAAGCAGGACGACGTATATCTTCAACTAGCTGGTCTGTGATTGCACTTTTATCTGCATAAACCTTTTCTAGAGTACGCTTAATCACCCAAGGTTGTTTCAGGTATTGAAATAATAAAAACTGCGTCAAAGGTTGTTGAAATATCCATTTTACAGAATCACCAAAGATTTTTTGCACCGGTGGAGGTGTTGCAGCTTTTACTACAGACTCTGGTTCGGTAAATGGACCAGCACTGTTGAGTAATACCACACCTTTAAACATATCTGGATGCTTTGCAGCTACAGATAAACTTGCATATCCGCCAAGAGAGTTACCTGCAACAACTACCCCAGTTTTAATTATCTCACGGGTAAAATCTCGTAATTGTTCGCACCATAGATTCCCACTGTACTCTAACTTTGCTTTTTCCGAACGTCCAAATCCTAAAAGGTCAATTGCATAAACTTCAAAATCTTTGGATAGTTCTGTAATATTTTTACGCCAATGGTCAGTAGATGCACCAAAGCCATGGACTAAAAGCAGAGCAGGGAGACTATTTTTTCTTTCTCCAGCTTTGACATAGTAAATTTTGTGCCCTTGCCATTGCCAGTATTTACCGGGTATTGATTTTGTAGATGGAGATATAATCGACTGCATTGCATGAAGAATTATTAAGCTATTTTAATAATTCTAACGAAAGGATTGCAGTTATTTGTACAAATCCAGTTTGATTAAATGTATTGAGTGAGTTCAAACAGTTGATAATCAATAACTAACGAACTAACCAAAATCTGAAATGACTGATAAAAAACTTGCTATCGCGGGTACGACAAAATTATTAGGAATCATTGGGTATCCTGTAGAGCATTCTTTCTCACCGGTAATGCACAATGCAGCTATATCTCATTTGGGTTTAGATTATGTTTATTTACCCTTTCCTGTAGAACCACACAACTTGGAAGAAGCTATGACTGGTTTTGCTGCAATAGGAGTATTGGGTTTGAATGCAACCATTCCTCATAAACAAGCATTAATACCATTACTAGGAAAAATAGAGCCGATTGCAGAAGCTGTGGGGGCAGTAAATACAGTTATTTGGCAAGATAATCAGTGGGTGGGTACCAATACTGATGTAGAGGGATTTATTTCTCCCTTAAAAAGATATAGCTTTAACTGGAGCGATCGCACAGCAGTTATTTTAGGTAATGGAGGAGCAGCAAGAGCGGTTGTAGCAGGTTGTCACCAACTAGGTGTGAGAGAAATTCATGTAGTTGGACGTGATTCGCAGAAATTAACAGAATTTCGTCATAGCTGGTTAAATTCTCCTTTAAATATCGATGTGAAAGTTAGTAGCTGGGATGATTTAGGAAAGTTGCTCCCTGGAGTTGATTTACTCGTAAACACAACTCCATTAGGAATGTATCCCAAGGTGGACAATTCTCCCCTAAGTGAACAAGATATCCCTCAACTACCAAAAGATTTTATTGCTTACGACTTGATTTACACCCCCCAACCGACTTTATTTTTAAAACAAGCACGGCAAAAAGGTGCGACAATTATCGATGGTTTAGAAATGCTGATTCAACAAGGTGCAGCAGGATTAAAAATGTGGTTAAAAAGAGACACTGTACCTGTTGATATTATGACTGCTGCCCTTAGGCAAAGGTTGAAAGTTTAGGTAATAAGAGGAGTGGTGATGGGTGAATGGGGAGTGGTGAAGAAGTGCTAAATATTAACTTTTCCATCTCCAATGGTAACGATTCCATTCATAAATACCTTGAATTTCGTATTCTGTACCGTCGTTGAATTTAATCGAACAATTGATGTAGGAATATTCATCATCAGTAGCTTGATGAATATTAATTACACTACAGGGAAACCACTGGGGTGGACATGGACTATCAACTTGTACCCATTCCCACAAAGCATTACAAACTTCTATGCGATCGCCAACTTTTAGTTTGACAATATCACCTGCTGTAGAATAATCCTCGAAATGGTCTTTATGTAAGCGATAAAGCCACTCAACACCATAGCGATCGCGTATAAATTGCACTTTTCCTGAATCCTGATTATTCAACCAATCGTTGAGTAATTGAATCTTCCAAGAGTTGTTGGCAATTTCTTGAGTTTTGACAAATTCTAAAAATATTTGCAATTCTTCAGAAGTTAGTTCATCTAAAGGGTTAGAAGTATCGGATAATTGAAGAGAAGAGTTTCCTTGAATTTGCTCAACTAATTGTAGCAATATTTGCTTTTGCTGTTGAGTTAACGGACAGCTGGCAATATCGCACTGCTTAAAGGCAGCTTTCAGCGCTGATTGCATCTCGTCTGGACTCATACTCGTATATTAATTGAGTTGGTAATTTCAGTTGGTAATTTCTAATTATTACAAAACAGTTACTAACTCTCTAGTTATGTATGGATCAAAATGAATGTAATCTGAAGTAAAGTTTCTAAATTTTTTACTGAATAACGGTTATACATATGCAATTTCGCTCTCTGGTAGCCATATTTATCTCTTTTAGCTTAGTCCTAATATCATGGATCTTTCCTCCTAGTGCCTTAGCAATGACGCAAATCAAACTTTCCAATTTAACTTATAATGAATGTCCCCCAGAACTTGCACAGGGACAAGTTACTAGTGGTGGTTCTGCAAAAAATGCTAATTGTTTTATTGTGACCGGAAAAGCACTTAATCCTACCAATAAACTGGTTTACGATGCGGATATTTTTGGTCGTATCTATGATGCAAATAATAATCCCATCTTAAAAAATCGTACTCGTTTAGGTTTGATTAGTGAAGTTCCACCTGGTGAAAGTGATTTTGAACTAAGAATTACTGTCCCAGCAAATCAACCCACTCCTTTAAAGCTCCAACAGTTCAAAGCTTCTGGTTTTGCTAGTGCTTCTCGGTGGAAACAGTAAATAAGAACTTATACAAAATTAATTAAACATTTTGCCTAGGTTCTGAATAGGGTATAGAAAGCGGTTATATAAAAATAGCAACGATACTTAATCATATCGTCACCATTTTTAATTACACCTAACAATAATTTTCTCGTACTGAACTTATTGCTTCTGGGATGATTTAAACTAAAAGCCCGCAGTATATGCTCCCAAACTGGCTAAACTACTCGTTAAAAGTGTACTTACCAAATTAAGAGCAATAAAAGCCAAGATGGGAGAAAAATCTATTCCTCCTAATGGGGGAATAATTGAACGGAAAAGATTTAAATAAGGGTCGGTAACTTGACTTAATGCAGCGAAGGGCTGATTATACCAGTCAATATTCGGAAACCAGCTTAAGAGAATCCGAATAATAAGCAATGTTGTATAAATACTTACAAAAGTACTTAAAGCATTAATCAAAAAACTTAAACCTTCATTCATAGATAAATAGTTTCCCACTAAATTTTAAAAGCGATCTTATTAATGATTTTAAAGGAGTCTATGCTTTCCTGGGTAAATTATGCGATTGACTACATAATTTTGCAAGATAGTTTATAGATAAAGGGTCAAACAAAGCCTCAATGTTTTTAGAGAAAATTGGGAACACGCAATTTCAATCTGAAATTTTCACATTGAGAATAATAATTGTAACTATTCTTCTAGGGTAACAATTTTCTCATTTGTCTGTTGAGCATAGTTACTATTAACATCACCTAACTGCTGCTGTACTTCATCAATGGTGGCATTTAGTTGAGCAATCTTATCTTCGAGCGATCGCCGAGCGGTTTCCATTTCGACCCGTTCGCTTTCCGAGTGGGGTATCTGACGACGTGATTGGGTTTTATCTTTATTATCCCGTCGGGGGGAACCCATATTTGATTCTTCTTCCTGTGCTAGTTGGGCATCACGTCTATTGACTGCGATAGCACCTATGATACCGCCTACAACACCTCCTACTAATGCACCAGCCAAGAAACCACCAGCGAAACCATCACGTTGACCCATATTAATTTATCGCCTCGACTAAACGCTCTTCACTACCTATATCTTGTACAAACTGTATTTTTTGCTCCAGGGTAAATGTTAACTTATGTACCGAAAATGCGATCGCCTGCATCTCCTAATCCTGGTACTATAAATCCTTGTTCGTTAACTGTTTCATCAATCGTAGCAGCATAAACAATCAAACCAGGGAAAGCATTACTTAATTTTTGTAAAGCAGGTGGTGCAGCAACCACGCATACAACCCTGATTAAAGAAGGGTCTACTCCCCTTTCAGTTAATTCTACCATTGTTGCCATAATAGAACCTCCCGTTGCCAACATCGGGTCAGTGATTAAAACTCTAGTTTGCGGGTCAAATGTCTTGGGCAATTTATTAAGGTAACAAAGAGGTTCTAGAGTTTCCTCATCTCTGACCAGACCCAAATGATAAATTGATGCTAAAGGTAATAAAGTTTGCGCTCCTTCTAGCAGTCCCAGACCTGCTCTTAATATGGGTACAACAGCCATTGGAACTTCGGGATTGACTACTGTTGCAGGGGCAATATCTAAAGGTCCCTGGACCGTAGTATCTTGAGTTGGTAACCATTCGCGGGCAGCTTCATAAGTAAGCCAGCGTCCCAATTCAGTCATTGCTGTACGAAAAAGTACGGATGGTGTTGAGACATCACGTGCTACAGCCAACCAATGCTTAATTAAGGGATGGGGTGGAACGTAAACGCGTAATTGTAGCGTCATAGCCTATATTCTGCAACGTCATTCTAAAACAACGCCAACAGTATAGCAACTAAGATTGAATGTTAATCGTTTATGAAAATACTTAATTTTTTAGGGGTTATAAACAGCTGTAGCATATCAAGTTTTTTTTAGAAAATAGTTGACATAAATTCTCAATCAGCTTTATTATTATATTCAGTGTTCTCCTCTCTTTAAGGATCGGCAGACGGGATTAGCCTTCTCAGAAGTCTCAGCAAGGTTTTATTGTGTTTAAAGCTTTTGCAGTTGCAGGCTTATCCCTCTCTTTTTTTATTTATAGTTATCAGCAACAAGGGAAAGAAGAAGTATACAACAAGCAAGTGGGTAGGTAATGGTTATCCACTACGTCTTTTTAAGAAAATTGTTGATATAAAATATCAACAATTTTCCTGCCTGGACATGATTTTCACAGATACCTTAACTATAGTTACAGTTGTGGGGCTTATCTATGGAGTCTAAGATATATTATTTTGGATTCAGTAGTTCTCTTCTCGTATACATAAATTCATCCATTCTTCCAAGCTTCACCTAAGGGACTTCCAATTAAAAAAATAATCAATCGTTTTGGTGAGTAGAGGAAGCAGAGGAAGCAGAGGGAGCAGCGGTGCGAAGAAAGCGCTTTTTACAAAAGTTGTACATGGAGAGAAGTTGCGTGCGGAGGTTCCCTCCGTTGAGCAAACTTCGGGGGGAAACCCCCTTGGCGCTAGCCTCTCCCTTTGGGAGAAGACCACAATGAAAGCGCTTTTTCAAAGCGCTAGGGAATGCGCACCAAGAGAGAGGGAGAAAAATCTGATAGTTGTATTAGATGCGGAAATTGAGTAATTTAATTTTTGGATGTCCCTAAGTTGGATGGAGTAAGCCATGTTTTGAGTAAAGTGCTATATCAGCTTATGTGCTGCTTTGTCATCATAGGAATTACTGGGGAGCATCCCTATTTTGCAAATTGACCAAAATATTGGTTGTCATTGCGAATGTAGCGCAGCAGAATGAAGCAATCGCAAAGTCTAGCTGCTGCGATTGCTTCTCCTGTCGGAGACGTTACACGAACGCTTCATTACATTACGCTCGCAATGACAAAACATGTTTTTACACATTTGGGATGCTCCCGAATTACTGTTGGAGAATTTTTCGCTCAAGTATTTTTAATTGTTTTGTTAAAAGTGAAAGATAAAATTATTTAAAATTTTAATAATCATTAAATAAACCTTAAATTTTTAAATCAAGTTTTGCTATCTGAAAAGTTAATATTTATACAATTATTAGCAATCTGAATCTTAGAGTATGTAGTAAATAGTATCTAAATCATGCTCAGATTTTTTGAATTTAATATCAAATATGATTATTCACAAATATGAGAAACTATTAATAAATTTCAAACATAACTATGACTCCAGCCATAGCTTTTTTAGATAATATTCAAACACGTAAATAGTCATATTGGGGAACCTGTGGATAATTTACAGGCTATCATCAGCGTGTTAACCTTAGTCTGCATTATTATTTTAGCGATCGCAGAATGGCTAAATATTACAATCGCTGCTTTTTTAGGTGCTTTATTTATTATATTTACGAATATTTTGACGTTTCCAGAGTCAATAAATTATATAGCAAGAAGTGAAAGTGCTTTGGGTTTATTTTTTGGGTTTATGGTGTTAACTCGAATTTTAGAACCTACAAAAATATTTGAATTTATAGCTACTAAAATAGTTTTTAATTCTCGAGGCAAGGGTAAAATATTACTTTTAGTTATTGTTAGTATTACAACTATAATCTCAGCATTATTACCAAATACTGTGGCTGTTATTTTAGTTGCTCCTGTAATACCTTACATTGCTAAAAGAGCAGAGGTAGATTTTGTACAGCTGATGATATTAGTTGTTCTAGTTGCTAATAGTGCAGGTTTGATTACACTGATTGGAGACCCGACAACCTTAATTATTAGTGATGCAATTAATATTAATTTTGGAGAGTATTTGTTACAGTTAAGCTTAGGAGGAATAACAGCAGTTTTAACTATAGTTGGAATATTACCATTTTTATATCACAGTATATGGAATAAAAGCATCGATAACTTAGATATTCAGTCTTTACCAAGTCTTCGCTATCAAAATGTCTTAAAAGTTTGTGGAACAATTTTAGGTGGGACAATAATATTTGTTATTCTAGGAACGGTTATTGATTTATATGTTTCTGCTGCCGCTTTTGCACTATTGGGAGCAGCTATAGCTTCACTAGTAGCTTATAAAGAGAAAGTAGATCCTATTGATTATATTCTGCAAGATATTGATTGGAGTATATTATTATTTTTTGTAAGTATTATTGTAGTAGCGGGAGCTTTAGACCAAACTGGTGTCGTTAGCGGTCTGTCTGGATTGATTGACAGAATGTTGCAAGCAAATATAGCATTTGGTCTACTCCTGCTAATGTTCTGTGTTGCAATTATATCTAGCTTTATAGGTAACATTCCTCTAGCTATTATTGCTATTCCATTGTTGCAAAGATATATAGTAAATTTCGATTTTACAACACCTCCAATTTTTACCTCTAATCTATTACTTCAGATACCACCAGAAACATTATTTATTTTTTATGCAACTTTATTCGGCATTACAATTGGTAGTAATGGTACATTATTAGGGGCTACAAGTAATATTTTTTCTGCTAATTTTTCAGATTTAAAAAGGAAAAACTTAAACTTTAAGAAATTTATTCATTATGGAATCCCCGTAATGCTTTTACAGTTAGCAAATATTTCAATTTATCTCCTTTTACGTTTTAGCTTATAAAAAAGAAAATAAAATCATGAAACTTTTTCTATAATAAATAATGTTCCCAGGGATACATACTTTAAAGTAAATAAACTGAAATATGATTAAAAGTATAATTTGAACTTGTATTTCATAGATATTTTAAAGAAAATTAACTTCTAATTAAGCACAGGTAATTTTTAAATTGATTCATCAACGAAAATATTTTTACCTGTCAATATATAAATTTATATTTACAGATGATGAAATGCGATCTAAGTCCAAGTATTGCTAGTTATCATACTGAGGAAGTTAATGACTTTGTTTATCATTTCAAATATGGTGTTTGGCTAATATGCAGCCTATTTTGGATAGCTGGAATTTGCGATCGCTTTATAGCAACTTTGACTGATAGTTTTTTATCTTATGGAGAACTATCCCAGTTATTTATTGTTATATCTTTATTTTTCGGTTGGTTGTGCTTAAAACCAGAGTTAATAGCTCTTCATTCTAAAGAAAATCACAACTATCGTCAATTTACTGGTATTGATTTCATAAATATTCGTAAACACCAAGAATATATATCTACGATGCTACCTGAAGGTAGTATTTATCCAATAGTTCCCCAAGAGCATCTATTAAGTAAAGCGTATGTTTTACCTGGTTCTTACTGGGTAAATATGTTTCATACTCTGAATCCAATGCATCTAAATCATGTGCATAAAATCACTCAAAATGGTTTGATAATTACAGAGGTTTTACAGTTTTTAGAAACCCATCAAGGAGGTGTATTAACTTTTACTTCTGTAATGAAAAAGGGTTCTATGATGGCTGAAAATATTCAAGAATTAGCTAAATATATTCCAATATTCAATTTATTTAAAAAGTATATTGATACTTGGAGGCAAAATGAATTTACATATCAATTGATTTTACATAATCGATATACGACAGAAGTACATATTCCTAGTGGAAAGCATTACACTTCATTTATATTTAATGTTTATCCTCTAGAAAATAATCAATGTAAGTTGTTTGTCGATTTTTATTCAAGTTTACCAATACCTAAAATATTTCAGTGGATTGCACTTCAAGTAGTTATTCCTATTGTTGTTTGGGAAGATAAAAGTTACTTATTAAGGTTGTCTAAGAAAGACCCAGAATTTTTCAGAATTATTAGAAAAAAAGTTAAGGATACTCATTTTCTACGTTTGAGTCAGAGATTTTTAGAACTGTATGGATAAGATGAGTAAAAGTATTCAGGAGCATTCTAAGGCGGTATTTTTTTCCAAAATTTAGGTTTTGCTCCTTATTTTACTTAGATATACAATAGGTTTTAGAGTTTTGAGGAGAATGGGGTAAATTCAATTAATAATTGTTAAAAGTACTTTATAAGCAAACATTACGCCAATAAAAACTAGTATTGATTTTAATCCTAATATAGGTAATAAAAATAAGAACCAAAAGCATGCAATCAGAGTCAGTAATATTTTATCTGTTTTATATGCTCGTGTATTTTTTATATAGAATCTATAGTTGAATTTACGCGCTGTTTTATATCTAGAGTCTTTATTCATATTCACATTATTTTTATAAAAATTTTCTAAAATTAACAATACAAAATATCAACATTATTTTCAGATATCTCTCTCTAAAGATTCCTATTGATAATCAGATAACTGTCATATATTTATAGTTTAAATGATGTCATGAAAATACTTAAAGTCAAAATAATTCAAATCTAAGCTACTTTTGATTAACATTAAAAAATGATATGTAGATTAATAAATTAAAATTATTTTTTATCAGGATTTACCTATAGAGTAATTATTTACGCCCAGGGGGAACTTAGAAAAATATAAATCATTCAACTATAAATCAAAATACTGTATATAATCATAAAAATGCGCAGTGTATGCACTTAAATATAATAAGCCCTATGATGATTTTATATTCATCAGAAAAAATATCAGAAAATAATTTTTTAGGTACCCCTATCATCTAATCGTCCTTGTTTTGTGGCGATTTAGTATTCTTAGGACTTAGCAAAAAGGCATATTTTACTCATAGGGGCACGTGACCTCACTTTGCTTGACTTCTAACGCAATATACCGGTTTTTGTGTCACGCATCAATCAAGGTCTTGTGACAATTACGTAAGTCCTGATTCTTTAACTATGTCTGATATAAATATAGTTATTTACTCTAGTATTTATAATTCATAGATGTAACTTAAATTACTAGTATTCTTTTACCCCTTCCTTATTCCAATCTTTAATATTCTTTCCGGTTATTTTAAAAAGTTATTCAAAAAATATTAAATTACAGGAAATTATAGTATTTGCTGGAGAATACCAGCATTCGGGCGTTATTAACTCTGCTTGACGTCGCTTAGCTTCCCAGGACGAAGTACACCTTATATGCTTAATTAAATACAGAAGTAAATAAATAATATTTTCCGGTATTTATGTTGGAATTTCAAATTACCCAAAGACATAAGTGTTATGAGTTCTATACAATGCATTGAATTCAAACTTTTATTAGTTTACGAGCGTATTCTATAGCCTGTGAGGCTGTAGACACCCTACCTTCCACTTGAGCGATCGCTATTTCTGTAAGGATTTTACCAATTTGTGGCGAAGAAGGTATATTTAGAGATATGATAATATCCTTACCACTTACCAAAGGAGTGGTATGCGCAACCAGATCGTCAGGGTTAAGGTAGCTCGCGATCGCACCCTCGATCGCATCTACCTTATTATCATGTGCTAAGGATAAAATTGCTGTAGTTGGGAATACATCTCCTACAGCTTTGAAAAAAAAGTATTGTTCCCGTAATGAGATTTGTGGTTTATGTAGCTCAGAGAAATTTTTTAAAGCGGTGGTGACGGAATTGATTTCTGCTTTAGAGTAGGTTATTTCTTGTAATTGGGCTTCTGCTATTTCCGGATTCTGACTAACCAAACAAGCTATTTTAGCAATTCCTAACCATGTGGTTTTTATGGTATTGCGAATTGGTTGATGAAGTTTTATATATAACTGTTGCCATTTTTGTTTAATTATGGATACAGCACTATCTACTTTTGCTAATCTTGATATGCCCTCTGGTGTTGCATTGTGAAAGAAGAAAGCAAGCAGACCACTAGTACAAGCTTTTTGTAACCAAACTGTACCATTGACTGAATTTAGCATATAGCTTACTTCTACTCGGACTCTTTCTAAGGCTACTTGTTGAATTAGGAATGAGAGGGAACTAATTGTTTCCTGGGTATGATCATCTATTTCAAAATTCAGTTGGGAAGCTTGACGATACCCCCTGAGTAAGCGTAAAGGATCGTCTTGCAAATTTTTTCGGGAGATCATTTTAATTAGACCTCGTTCTAAATCCTGACAACCTTGTAATGGATCGATGATATTCTTAGTACGAGGATTGTAAGCGATCGCATTGATGGTAAAGTCTCTTCTACCCAGGTCGGTTTCTAGGTTCTCTCCTTCCTGTTGAGCAATATCAACTGTTGCGTGAGGAAATACGACTCTGGCAATTTGTCTTTCTGAGTCTAGCAGTACAAAACCAGCCTGATAGTGCTTTGCTATTTTATGAGCGGTTTCTACCGCATTCTCCCCTACTACAAAGTCTAAATCCAGATACTCTCGCTCTCTACCCAAAAGTGCATCTCGAACAGCACCACCTACAACAAAACTTGAACTAGGCAAAAAATCTAGGTCAAAAGGATAATTTTCTGGAAGTATATTTGTGAGAATAGGTTTTCGCATCTTCATAAAAATAGTACTAGAAAATAGTAATAGAAATAAATAATATAAATCACCAGTAAGATTAATTTAATTTAAGTTCATCAAGCGATCGCTAGCACTAATGACTTCTCTTAAGCTAAATTAACAATAAAGGTATTGGAGTTGATTGCCCTTATGTGTATTTGTGTCAACTGCCACTATGTGGATCGCTGTATTACATATCATGCCGTAGAACACCAGCATCAACAACCTCATTTAGCGGAAGAGCCGACGTTTGAACCGAATGAACCGTCCATCAATGTTAATATTCGTTCCAACGATGACATTATTGAAATGGAATGGGATGTTGTAGGATGTCTCAGTTTTCAGGAAGAGGCTGGAAAGTGGTCTAGATTACGTCCTGGAGAAATGGTTCCAACTTAATTTTCAGTTGTCAGTTAATACGATTAGTCTTGGAAATGCAAATAAATATAAAACCTGTTCTTCTCCTATCCGGAGAGGGACAGGTTTTATATTTTACTAACCATTATTCGGGATAAGCTCAAACCTTTATTATGTCGTCCCTTGAGTTATCTGGATGAATTACACATAAATTACACACAAATAACACTAAAATTCAAGTGAAACTACAGAGCATAAATATTGTATTTAAATTATGGATTGGAAACAGCTCCTAACTCCCAAAAGACTTGGTCGAAGCGAAACAGAAGATATTCAATGGAATCGTACCTGTTTTCAAAAAGATTACGATAGATTAGTTTTTTCTTCCCATTTTCGTCGTTTAAAGGATAAGACACAGGTTTTTTCACTTTCTAATAATGACTATATCCGTACTCGTCTCATTCACAGTTTAGAGGTTTCCTGCGTCGGACGTTCTTTAGGTAGAATTGTCGGTGAAGAAATAGTCAAAAGACATAAACTTCATAATTATGGATTTAGTGCTTCTGATTTTGGAGATATCGTCGCAGCAGCTTGTCTAGCTCATGATATTGGTAATCCACCCTTTGGTCATGCAGGAGAAGATGCAATTCGGATTAAATTTGACTCCTGGTATGGTCAATACGAAAATACAGTAGAGGAGTTACTTAATAAGTCTCAAAAAAATGACTTTGATTTATATGAAGGCAATGCTCAAGGTTTTCGCATTCTGACTAAGTTGGAAATGCCTTATAGAAAAGGAGGAATGCAGTTAACTTGTCCGACTTTAGCAACTTTTACTAAATATCCCAGAGAATCTCATATATCTGAGGATATATTCGAGAATAATCCAGATTATAACTCTGGTTGCAGTATTAAAAAATACGGTTTTTTCCAAGCAGAAAAAGAACTCTTTGCAGAAGTTGCAGAAACTGTAGGTCTTGTTCGTCGTCACAGTGACGTAAGTTGGTGGTGCAGACATCCTTTGGCTTTTCTCATGGAAGCAGCAGATGATATTTGTTACCTAATAGTGGATATTGAAGATGCTTATCGTATGGGTTATATCATGTTCGATAAAGCCGAATATCTCCTGCAAAGTATTGCTGAAACTGAAATTACACAATTAAATCAACCCGAAGCTATTAAACGTTTGCGAGCTAAATCAATCGACAAACTAGTTAGGGAAACCGCAGAAATTTTCTTAGACCACGAGGAAGAAATACTTAGTGGTAAATTTGATCGAGATTTGTTATCTCTAAGTCATGATGCACAACATTTAGAAACAACTGTTCACGCAATTGCTTCTCATGTTTTTCAGCATAGAGATGTTTTGAGTATCAGGATTGCAGGATATGAAGTTTTAGGTAAATTATTTGTGGAGTTTGCTGATGCTGTTATTAATAGTAGTCCAAAAGGTAACTTAGTTCGTCAGTTACTACCAGAAACATATCGTCCCCGAGCAGAGGAAAGCACTTATTACAAACTTTTAAGAATCACAGATTATATATCAGGTATGACAGATTCTTATGCTACAAGTCTATTTCAGAAATTGAGCGGTATCTCTCTGGACTAGGAACATAAATCTTTACGAATATTAATATGAACTTACTTACTTGTAATTTTTCTTTATAATAGCCATTTGTAAATTTGTTATTTTATCTATCAAATATCTATCAAATGATTTTGTGTCAGAATTTTCGATAACTGGTGCGCTAGGAAAAAATCTTAACGCACCCCGATAATGAAAGTTAATTTAGCCTTATTATCAAGAGAGCTTTAACCTTTGCTTTTAACTTATAGCTTCTTATTCTCAGACTTTTAACTAATCTACTTATCCATAATAACTTGGAGTAGGTTTTCAGTCCCGAATTACAACAAATCAAAGTACAACCACTATTCTGAATTTTTTCTAGTCTCTAGAATGGTATCCATAACAAGAGGCTTTACTTTTTCGAGAATTAACAGAACAATTAGCGAGATTAAGCAATAAGAAGGGACTTTTTTATCCTATTGAACTTTACTCTTCCTCTAATTTTTTTGCTAACAGTTAATAGCTAATGGCTAAACGCTTCTGAATCTAAATTGATTAAAACTGACCGCTAAAGACAGGCTGTACTTTGCGGTCAATCGATTCCCCCAAGTCATCAGCAACTGTCAATTTATTTGGTTTACAACGTTTGACTTCTACAAGTATGCCTTGTGCCCCTTCCCCTTCTAAATCTTCTACATATCCTTTCATGGCAGCTTCTGCATTTGTAGCGCTAAGAAACGGACCAAAATAGTAAGTACATCTAGGACTTTGGGTTTTGACTTCTACCCACCAAGCCAAACCTAAATTTTGCAGAGCGTTAGTCGATATTTCTTTAATGTTGAGCCAGTTCATAATTGCGATTTTGAGTAATTTCTAGGATTCAGTATGGATTTGTTAAAGTTTTGTTGCCTTCACATTTCTTTATACTCTTTTATACTACTTTTTTCAAAGTAGTTTATAGTTAATCATTTAAGTGTATTGTAGTTAACCAACGCTGACGATAAATTTCATACAGCGCCATTCCTGTTGCTACGGAGGCATTCAAACTTGGGGTTTTGCCAACCAGAGGAATAGAGACTAAAACATCACAAGAACGTTGAGTTAGCATACTCAAGCCTTCTCCTTCAGAACCCACTACTACTACTATTGCACCACTAAACTTCACAGTATGTAATGGTTTGCTAGCAGAGTCATCTGTACCATATATCCAAAACCCGGCTTTCTTCAATTCTTCTAGAGAGCGATGCAGATTAACAACTCTTGCGACAGGAAAATTTTCTAAAGCACCTGTAGAAACTTTCATGACAGTGGAGGTGATTCCTGATGCTCTTCTTTGGGGAATTACTAAACCTTGAGCACCAATTGCTTCAGCGGTACGGATGATTGCTCCCAGGTTGTGGGGATCGGTAATTCCATCTGCTGCAATAATAACTGGGTCTTGACTTGCTGCTAATGCTTTTTCGATTAGTTCATGTAAATCAAGATAATCGTAGGGAGCTATTTGAGCTGCTACACCTTGATGATTTCCTTGAGTTATCCTGTCTAGACGCTTGGGTTCAACTTCATCAATAATGCTACCGTTTTCTTTGGCTGTAATCAGTAGAGAGTGAAAGCGGGGGTCGTAACGCAAACGGGGAGTAATCCAGATGCGATTCAGACGACGTTGGCTCTCTAAAGCGCTTAATACGGAATGTTTTCCATAAATAAGGTCTGGATTCTCTTGATGATTCTCGTCTCCGGAATTAGAGGAGAAGTTACGATTGTTGGGTCTAAACCTATCGTCTCTATAATTACCTCTTTTAGAGCTATCTTGATGATTTTTACCACGAGGGCGATCGCGGAAATTGTCCTCTTGGGAGTAGTTATCTTGGAGTTGAATTTTACGTTTTGGGGATCTATCAGAACGATGGACTTTAGGTAGTGGCTTTGTTGGTTTATTAGTCATATGAGTAACTGGTTAAGTTATTGATACATAGCACTTCTATAAATGAGTCCATAGAAAACATTTATTCAATTAACTGACGATGGTCATTAATAGTTTTTCTAGCTCTCACGACCTTTTGAGTTCGAGTTTTCCTAGAAGTTCCTTTAAGCGTTCCATATCGGAAAGGTACAAGTATCCAATTAAGGTTTCAAAACTGGTTGCTTGCTGATAGATATGGGGATCGACTCTTCTAGAACGTTTCTTCGCTGCATTTCTGCCCTTACGAACAATATCTGACTCAGTACTATTTAAATAGGGACTCAGCGATCGCAAAAGTTGCGCTTGGGTTTCTGCTCGGACTTTTGCTACGACTAAGCGATGATAGCTTTCTGGTCGCTGGGATGGCAGTAAATACAAACTTCTGACATAAAGTTCATAAACTGCATCTCCTAGGTATGCTAATGCAGTAGGAGAAATCTGTAATAGCTGGCTATGAGTAAGATGTTGAGAAAATTGTTCCGCCACATTTTGGAGAGTTTCATGCCGATATAAACTTGGATCATCAGATTTACTTTCTTGCTGTTGTAGTGACTCTTCCCGATTCGATCTCACAAGTAAATTTTCCTGGCGACTAAAAAATTAAAAGCAAATATTGGAGTCATCCAACTTGCCAGTCAACCTCACTGCAATATTACTCAGCATAATGTTTTGAATTAGATTGAATTAAATTGAATTAGGAAAACTATCTCAAAGTATTCTACCTTCAGAAGCTGAATTTAACATTAACTAATACTTAATAATTTTGACTTTTCTATCAATTTTGTTATTCTCAGTAATTAATTTACTGTATGGTTGAATTATTATTTAATTAATTTTGGGCAGAAAATTTTGGTAAACGGAGGGCAAAAGTTAAGCTATCCGCATGAAAACATCGGATAGCTTATTAAGTTACGAATTGGTAAGCAATTAGGATTGCTTAATATTTTCTAAAGCCGTATCGACGGAAGTTTGCAAAGCGAGAAATTTCTCTAAGCGAACTAATTTAACCGTCTGAGTTACACGAGCATTAGTAACAATTTGAAAGGTTCCACCGTTGGTTTGTGCCTGCTTAGCTAGCTGTACTAAAGCACCTAAGCCAGAACTGTCAACAAAATCAATTTGCGAAAGGTCTAAAATTATATTTTTAGGACTTTCGTTAAGCTTGTTGCTAAGAACCTTACGAAATGTTGGTTCAGAAAAGGCATCTAATAAACCTGTGAGGCGGAATAGCTGACAGTTATCTTTAACTTCACGAGTACCTCTCAGGCTGACAGTGAGATTTAGTGACTCAGCAATAATTCCCTCCTCATTTTATTGCGAACGCTCCAGTATAGATGTTTTTTGTCAATATTGTCCATAACCCTTAGTAAAGTTTGGACGTGATTACACAAGAATCAATTATCTTGCCTATCATGAATTAGTTATTCTTGCAAATATTCATGACTATTTTAGCTTTACACTAATCGTGTTGGTGATCCCGAATTTTGACTGTTTGCTATTTAATTTTTCGATGAAGCTACACTGTTTCTAAGTTTGATGTCTATGACTATTTGGAATAGTTCTTTATATATATTTGATATATATTTGATTGTACTTCTTTTAATTATTTTGCTTCCTATGACGCATTGCTTGGACGAACTTGGCAAATAAATAGTCTGCATCATGGGGACCAGGACTTGCTTCTGGGTGATACTGTACGGAAAAGATAGGTAAAGAATTGTGTTCTATGCCTGCAACGGTTGTATCATTCAAGTTCAAATGACTAATTTTTACATCAGTTTGGGTTAGAGAGTCCTCTGTAATGGCAAAACTATGATTTTGACTAGTTATTTCAATTTTCTGTTGCAATCCAGCAGGTTGATTTAAACCACGATGCCCAAATTTCAGTTTAAAAGTTTCTGCCCCTAAGGCATGACCCAATATTTGATGTCCCATACAGATACCAAATATAGGTTTATCAGACTCCAGTAAAGCTTTTGCTGTCTTAATCCCTTCACTAACAGCAGATGGGTCTCCAGGACCATTGGAAAGGAATATTCCATCTGGATTGTGTTTAAGTATCTCCTCCACGGGGGTATCTAGTGGAACGACTACTACGCGACAACCATGACTAGCTAAACGATGGAGTATATTGCGTTTAACTCCAAAATCTATTGCGACTACAGTTAATTTCTCATCATGATTGGCTATTGAATCTACGTTGAATTCCCAATTTTGTAAAGTTGGTTGAGTCCATTCGTAAACCGAAGTTGTTGTGACTTCTTTGGCTAAATTTAACCCATTCATCAAAGGTGCAGCCTTTACTTTTTGTAAAAGTTCTAACTCATCAAGAATTTCTGTCGAAATCCCACCATTCATTGCTCCTACCCTACGAATTTTACGAGTCAGAGCGCGAGTATCAATTCCATAGATACCTGGTATACGATGCTGTTTAAGATAGTCAGGTAAAGATTGTGTAGAACGCCAATTACTAGGTTGATGACAAATATTACGAGCGATCGCACCCTTTACGTGAGGTTTTTCTGACTCTTCATCTTCTGAATTGACACCAGTGTTTCCCAATTCCGGATAAGTAAAGATGACAATTTGTCCGCAGTAACTAGGATCGGTTAAGACTTCCTGATATCCAGTGATGCCAGTATTGAAGACAACTTCCCCAATAGTGGTACCGGTAGCACCGAAAGACCAGCCGTGAAAAGCAGTTCCATCTGCTAGAACAAGCAAAGCTGGTGTTGTGTCAAACAGAGACATAGGATAATTACGATAAATGCTAAAACAAACAGTATTAATTCTGCTGGCGATTATTATCTCATCTTTTCTTACTTTTATTGATGAGTTTTGAGTGACGATTTGTGAGTTTTGAGATGGAAAAGAGTTAATTCTTTCTACAGGAATTTGCCCCCAAGGGATTAACTAGTGCCTATTACCTATTACCAAAAATTCCATGATATGGGTAAAATTACAAATAATTATGCTTCAATTTCTAAATACATTGGCATTTATTTGTATATGCGGCTCTCTGACAGTATTTGCGGTTGCTTGTCAGGAAAGTGAAGACAAATCAGCCAATACCCAAGTGCAGCAACTCTCTTCTAATTCGCCTAATGCGAAAGAAGGTTCTAACTCTATAGATAAATCTTTTTTGGATCGATCTATAGTTAGTTTAGAAGGTACAACTAAACCGCATTCAATTTTAGATTCAGCAAAAAATCCCAATTCAGAAAAAGAGCTGTCGCTTTTTGAGATGGGATTAGATAAAGCTAAGGGGGCTTTCAGTATTAGTCAATCGGCTAATTCTGTTGAAGATTGGAATTTGGTTGCTTCTCTGTATCGAGACGCGATCGCTTTGATGAAGGAAGTGAAGCGCGATAGTTCGGAGTATGATATTGCTCAAAGTAAAATTAGGCAATATCAGCGACAAATTAAGTACGCTCGGAGCAGAACTATTCCTCGTAGTGCAAAAGGGGTAAGAAAAGAACCAAGGAATGTAGTCAGGAATATTAAGAGAAAGGTCTCATCTTCACCTTCGTACTCAAACACAAGGTTGCAAATTCCTGCTATAGCTTCGCAAAGGTTAAAATCTTTTCCTGTTGATGCTTCGACAAAATTAGCGACACCAGAGGGTAAACCAGAAACTCAGAAGAACAGTAAGAGCAAAATCAAAAATCAAATCAAAAGTAAGACTACTATTCAATCTGAATTAGAAAATAAGCAAACAAGTAAAATTGAATCCGAAATCACATCTAAGTCTCCGGAAAAGAATACATTAAAAGCTACACCGCAATCTAAAACTGTTAATACACCTGAAAGTTCATTGACTGAGGAAGCGTATCTTGCTCCTATTAGACAAAACTCCAGAACTAAGGTTTTTGCTGTTCCGATAAAGAGACGAATTGGTGGAACCCCAATTATTGAAGTAATCTTTAACGGGGAAAGAACATTTGAGATGATTGTCGATACTGGAGCAAGTGGAACTGTCATTACTCAGCAGATGGCAAAATCTTTAGGTGTTGTAACAGTAGGTAAAGCTCAAGCAAATACAGCTAGTGCTAAATCTGTAGAATTTCCTATCGGCTATGTTAAGTCTATAGAAGTATTAGGAGCTAGAGCTAATAAGGTTGCTGTTGCGATCGCTGGTTCTGGTTTAGAGGTGGGTTTGTTAGGACATGACTTTTTTGGAGATTATGACCTGACTATCAAACGGGATATGGTAGAGTTTCGTACTCAGGTAGAAATAAATCCCTCTAATAAGCAATCAGAATTAGCTGGGGAGAAGGAGGAAGTAAGGAAGTGAAGTGATTAGTGGTGAATGGTGAAGTGATTGAAGGAAATGATGGTTGATGTACCATTCACCTCCACGGTCATAAAAACTTGACTAATTCTTGCAATTTTTGCCAAGCTGCTCCAGATTGTAATATTTCTTTAGCAAGTTTTACTCCTTGAGAATAATCTTTCATTGGTACAACATTGGCTACTTGTAATGCTAGTGCTGCATTTAAGGCTACTACATCTTGTTGAGCTGGAGTGCCTTTTCCCTGTAGTACTGAAGCAAGTATGTCGCTGTTTTCCTGGACATCTCCTCCTTTGATTGCTGAGGTGGGAGCTGATGTTAAACCCAACTCTTGGGGGTTAATACTGGCTGTTTCTACTTGATTGTCATCTAAAATTGCTAAGTCCGTTAGATCCGCTAAACCTGCTTCATCTAATTTTTCTCTTCCGTGTAATACAATTGCTTTTTTTATACCCAACTGCTGTAAAGCTTGTGCCATCACTTCGATTAGATCTGGGTTAAATACTCCAATTACTTGTCCGGTTGGATAGAGTGGATTTACTAAGGGACCAAGTAAATTAAATACGGTTCTAACTTTCAAAGTCTTACGTAATTGGGCAACAGCTTTCAGAGCAGGATGCCATCCGGGAGCAAATAGAAAGGTAATCCCTACTTCCTTGAGGGCTGCCTGCACTTTTTCCCTAGGAGCGCTTAAATTGATTCCTAAGGCTTCTAATACATCAGCACTACCTACACGACTAGATACGGAACGATTGCCGTGTTTGGCAACAGGAACTCCAGATGCAGCAGTAACAAATGCCACAGCTGTGGAAATATTAAAGGTGGATGCACCATCTCCTCCTGTACCACAGGTATCAACGATTGTCGGAAGCTGCATGTCTTTACTTGGGGTAGACTGACTTTGTAAAACTTCAGCCATACCAGCTAGTTCTGAGGCGGAAATACCTTTACAATTCAGTCCAGCTAAAATTGCTCCTGATAGTACAGGGGGTATTTCTTCGGACAACCATCCCTGCATCAGTTCAGCAGCTTGGGAGCGGGATAAGGATTGTTTATCTAAAATTTGTTGTAGTAATTTAGACCAGGTTTCGGTAGATATGGATGTGGAGTTTACAGAGTTGCTCATCAGAAATGTCAGAAATATTGCGATTGGGCAATCTTAATTAGACAATTTTTTATGCACTTCCTCAAGGGGTGGGGAATCTTTCAGATGGTAAGACAGTTTAATGACGAAACAAGATAGAAGTAAACTCTTGTAAATATCTTCGCCAAACCAACCATTCATGTCCACCTTTGGTTGGGAACCAAATATGTCTGACTCCAACTTTTTCTAGTTTTTTATGGATTTCTTGATGGGTAGAGTAAAAATTATCCTGAGTACCACAACCCAGCCAAAATAATTTTAATTTTAAATTAGCTAAAGCAGGATCTCGAAAAACTCCATTGTAAGATGTATCAAGATTAAAATCTTTTAATAAAGAGCTAAAACCACCAACCCAGGAAAACTTATCTAAATTATTCAAACCAACTTCTAATGCTTGTCCTCCTCCCATAGAAAGACCAGCAATTGCTCTGGAGTTTCTATGAGCAATGGTTCGATATTGACTGTCAATCAAGGGAATTAAATCTTTCATAACGACTTCAGGGAAAGCTTCATTACCCCAAGAATCTGGTGGAAGTTTAACCCCTGGTTTGCGTGCATAACCGTTGTCCATAACTATAATCATTGGCACGGCTTTACCTGTGTTTATGAGATTATCAAGAATAAAATTAGCTTTACCTTGTTGAGTCCACGCTTGTTCGCTTTCACCAGCACCATGCTGTAGATAAAGTACAGGATACTTGCGTTTAATATTAGCATTGTAATCAGGTGGAGTATAAACAAAAACTCGACGCAATTTTCCGGTAACTTGTGAATGATACCAACGTTGGCGTACTTCGCCATGGGGTAATACTTTAGGATTATAAAAATCAACTTTGGGATCAGGAACTTCCAATCCGCTTGTAGCTTTTCCCCAACCAGAATAAGTTTTACTTGCTGGGTCGTTGACTGGGGTACCATCAATGATTAACTGGTAGTAGTGGAATCCAGAATTTATGGGAATTGTCACCATCCATAACCCATCTTCACTACGAGTTAAATTAGTTGGTTTTTCCCCGAATGGGTTTTTAGGGTCAAGTCCAACAACTTGCACGTTTTTAGCTAATGGTGCTTTAACGCGGAATGTTACCTTTCCATCAGAATGGATATATGGATATTCTCTATTTGGGACATTAGAAGGTGCAGGAAAGCCATTTTTAAGTTGTGCGTAAACGGGTTGGGAACAAATTAGAGAAATTATAAAAGCAATATAAAAGGATGTGATGCAGGTCCATTTACTTGAATTTGTCACGAATGCACTTATCTTGCCTGTTAAATAAAGTTTTCGGTCTGCTTTAATTTCTTCTAAAAAAAACAAGCCTTGAAAATCAAGACTTATTTTAAAGCTTTATTTGAAATTTTTATCTCAAAGTTTTATTTCAAAACTTTAATTTTTATTACTCAAAACTTAATTTCACAAAACTTAATATCCACCTTCCTCTTCATATTCTGGCTGCTTCTCTTTAACCTTCTTGGGGATATTAATAGGTTTGGGAGACTCATTATTGTCCCAAATATCGGTATCTAAGTCGTCTTCATCATAACTTTCGTATGATTTGGGAGGATTTGAGAGGGGTTGGGGTGTGATTGGTTTTTGATAAGAGTTATCTGTAGCTTCGCTCCAGTTATCTTCTTCCTCTTCTTCTTCGTACTTGAGTGTTTGGGGTGGTTCTGGTTCGTATGCTTGAGCTTCCATTACCCGACGACGGGGTTCTTCAATTACATCTTCGTCCCATTCTTCCCTAGCTATGGGTTCGGGACGACGTATTTTCTGCCTGGGTGCTTCTAATGGAACGCCGCTAGGTAGCTGATTAGGGGGTGCAATTGTACGGGGGGTGTAACCATAGTCGTCTTCGTTTGCCCAGGGTGCAGAGCCGATACCAAGACGCTCTAAAAGCCCAACAGATAGTTGGGTGGTACGTTCTTCGGCTCCCTCTAGGACAATTAATCTACTAGGACCAACGCTCATAACTTCTTCTATGGAGAGTTCATAGGTACTCAATACCTGTTCAGGTATTTGTGGTAATCCTAAAGAAGCAATGACTATAGAGTAAATTTCACCAGTATTGGCGTTAAATTTAAAACCCCTCACTCTACCTAGAGTTTCTCCTGTTTCGGTGATCACCTCCCAGTTCATGAGGTTGCTATACATGTCAACGTCAATGTCTTCTATAACATCTTCGTCGTCAACTAAAACTACATCACCGATTTGGTTGACCCGCTCTAGGTACATATAGCGGGGTATTCCAGAAACGGAGATCAGGCTATCTCGTAAGCCGAACGCCACGACTTCACGTTGATCTACATCAATCCAAACTTGATTTACAATACCCAGTCGCTTGCCGTTGTTACGGGTGATTACCTGGGTATTTAAAATATCAGATCGTCTTATAATTTGTTCTGAGGTCATTCTATACGGAGTCCCGATCTCGAATCCGGTTTATCTATACAATATTATTAACAAAAATTCAAGCAGATGTTTGGTCGGTTTGTAACTTAATGCCCAAAACTTGGGTATAAGCTCCCCTAGCTTGAGTAACGCCGATTGTGCGTTCGGCTGATTCTATCATCGGGCGACGCAAACTTACAACTATAAATTGTGCTTGTTTTGCTTGTTGTTTCACCATTTTAGCTAATCGTTCTACGTTTGCCCCGTCTAAGAACATGTCTACTTCATCGAATGCATAAAAGGGTGAGGGACGATATTTTTGTAAAGCGAAGATAAAGCTCAAAGCTGTTAATGATTTTTCTCCTCCGGACATGGATGCAAGGCGCTGTACTGGTTTGCCTTTGGGATGTGCGACTAAGTTTAAACCACTGTTGAAGGGGTCTTCTGGGTTGTCTAGTTGTAAGTAACCGTCACCATCGGAAAGTTCGGCAAAAATTACTTGAAAGTTCTCATTAACTGCGTCAAAGGCTTCTTTAAAAGCGCTTTGTCTTAAGGTTGTAAAGTTTTCAATTCTTAGTAATAATTCTGTTCTCTCTGCTTCTAGGGTTTCTAATTTTTCTGATAATTCTTGTAGACGGTTTTGGGTACGTTCATATTCTTCTAGAGCCAGCATATTTACTGGTTCCATATTTTGCATCCGTCGGGATAAGGATTTGAGTTCTTTTTGTAGTTCTTCTAAATCGACTTGTTCGGGTACTTCTGGTATGGGATTTGGCAATTCTGGGGTAATTATCTGTAATTGTGCTTCAATTTCGGTAAGTGCTTCTCGTCGCGAGTGTTGAGATTCCTGGAGTTTTTGTAGTTCCCACTCTACTTGTTGCTGACGTAACAATAAGGAGCGTAATTCCTGTTCTGCGCGATCGCGTTTTTGTTTTTCTTCTCCTAGGTTTTTTTCTAATTCGTTTAAGATATGGCGAGTTTCACCTATTTTACTGGTTAGTTCTGTGTCTTGTTTTTTTAATTCTTCTAGGCGTTCTTGCTGAGTCGTTTGGGTTTTAGTGTATTCGGCAATACGTTGTTGATTTTCTTGAATTTTTTCTTGGAAACGCTGCTGTTGGTTTTCGAGATTTTTTAATTGGTTTTGGGCTTCTCTGAGGGTAGATTCTTTTTGTTGTACTAGTTTTTCTTGAGTTTTAATGACAGTTTGAATTTGTTGCCATTCGTTGGGGGTTTGGGATGATTCTAGTTCGGCTAAGTATGAGCGTAGTTGTTGTAATTCTTGTTCTTTGGCTGGTAATTCTTTTTCTAGGGTCTGTAGTTTGGTATTGGATGTGTTGACCCGTTCGGTATTTTGGGTAAGTTGAGTGCGAGCGGTTTCTAAGCGGGAATTTAAACTTTGGACATCTTTACGTAACTGTTCTAAATGAAATTGTTGTTCTCTTTTACCTTGACGAACTTCTGTAAGTTGCTCTGATAATTCCTTAATTTTTTCTGATAATTGGGCGATCGCTTGGTTACATCTGATTAAAACTTGATCAATTTCTTCTAAGCGTCTTTTTAAAGCTCTGGTTTCATCTGATTCTATACTGGTATCTACGGTACCAAAACGTAGGGCTGAGCGTTGAGTATTACTACCACCGGTCATGGCTCCACTACTTTCTAGTAATTCTCCTTCTAAGGTGACGATACGAAATTGTCCTAAATAGTTACGGGCTTGATTTAAAGTCGAAAATACTACAGTGCTGCCGAATACATAAGCAAACACGTCATCATAACGGCGATCGCAATCGATGAGGTTAACTGCTAGGTCAATAAAGCCGTTTGCATAGCGTAGTTTATCGGCGGACTGGATTCTAGGTGCTCTAATTTTATTTAATGGTAAAAATGTTGCTCTACCGGCACGTCTTTCCTTGAGTAACCTGATACCTGCTGCACCAACGGCATCATCATCTACTACGATATGTCCTAGTCTTCCCCCGGCAGCAATTTCTAAGGCTATCTGATACTCTGGTTCTACTCTTCCTAATTGGGCTACTAAGCCGCACACACCGCTTAAACCGGACTTAAGGATAATTTTACTAGCATGGGTTCCTTGTGCCTCCTGCTGTGCCTGTGCCTGTGCTTCTAGCTTATCTAATAAACGCTGTTTATCTCGCTGTTCTTGCAATAAACGTTTTTGAGTCTGCTGTTGAATTTCTAATTCTTGCTCTGTTGCGGATAAAGTCTGAGCAATATCTTGGATGGGTTCTACTGAGGAGCTAGCATCTGCTTCGAGTTCAGTTAACTGAGTCTGCTTGACGATTAATTGGGGTTCTAGGGATTCTACTAATTCAGTTTGTTCTTGAATCTGCTGCTGTAACTGATTATTTCTTTCCCTTAACTGCGCTTGTTCTGTACGTTGGGGTTCAATGCTTTGCAGTAAAGTCTCAATTTGACGATTGTAATTAGTTTGCTGCTGTACCCAAGCTTCCGAGGCTGAAGCGATATCAGCAGCAGCTTCCCGAGATTTTTCTAGCTCAATGCGAGCAGCATCTCTTTCCTGTTCCAAAGAAATAATAGATTGCGATCGCGTTAGATGTTGCTGTGCTAATTCTGTTAAGGAATGCTGCTGTTGGGAGATTTCCTGTTGAGTTTCTCCAATCCGTTTTCTGGTTTCTTCTAATGCAGTTTGTAATTCATTTTGCTGACGTTGAACTTGTTTATGCTCTGCTTCTTGGTTTGCCAGATTAGACTGGGTTTGGAGTAGCTGTTCTCCTCCCAATGCATTCAGATGGGCTGTTAATTGCTCTAATTCCTGATTTTTATCAGCAATTTCTTGATTTACGCTATTAACCTGGGCACTAAGCTCGATATTTCTCTTCTCTCCTTCCTGAATTTTCTGGCTTAATCCTTCCTGCTGTCTTTGTAGAGAACGCCAAGATAGCACGGATTCCCATTTTTGTTTTTCTAGGAATTCTGCTCGTAACTTTTGATATTTTTCTGCTTTAGCTTTATCTTGAGCTAACCTTTCGCACTGAGCAGTTAATTCGGTTTCAATAATCCGACAGCTATCTTCCTTTTCCCGGACTTCCTCTAAGGTATCTTTTGCCTTATTTATCTTGCGGTCAAAAGCCGCGACACCAGCTAATTCATCAATAATTTCCCGTCTTTCCCGCGCCTTCATGGAAATAATACTGGTAACATCACCCTGTAGGACAACGTTATATCCTTCTGGATTCACCCGCAGACGTTCCAGTTCTCCGTGTAGCTCGGTTTGATTAGAGGAAATACCATTTATCCAATAACTTGAAGAATAAGTACCCTGAGCAGTCACCCGCAAACGTCGAGTCACACTCCAATCTTCACCTGGTTTGGGAGTAATTTTCTGTTTACGAGTTTTTTCTTCTTCGGTTTCTTTCTTTTCTTCTGCTTCCTCTGCTTCCTCTGCGTCCTCTACTTCCTCCCCGGAGATATCTTCAACCTCTACATTTGACTTTATAGCTATCTCATCCTCATCTTGTTCATAATCTGACAAATCAAAGGTGACTGTCACACTAGCTTCAATGGTGGAACGCGAGTTTTTCTTGGTTTGAGCATTATTCACCAAATCAGGAAGTCTATCAGCTCGCATTCCCTTAGAACTAGACAAACCCAAGCAAAATAGTAAAGAATCCAGAATATTTGACTTTCCCGAACCATTAGGTCCGGAAACAACCGTAAAACCTCCCAGTAACGGTACTGAAGTAGTACCGCCGAAAGATTTAAAATTTGTCAATTCTACGCGTTTCACATGAACCATAAGAAATGGTTGTTTTAATTACTAGATTGTTGAGTAAACAGTTATTAAAAAAGCTTGTAGCTTTTACAAAAAGGGTATACCAGCTGTAATTTAGTTTGATTTGATTAACATTTATCAGTAGAACAATGCCGGTTTAGATATTTTTTTACAAATAGTCTACAAATAATCTACAAATAATAATTATATTTAGATATTTGGGGCAATGAAGTAAAAGTGTACCAATTAAATCGCAATTATCAACACAATAAAATTACTTTTAGAGAAAATTGATATTAATTGCCCCTTATCTTAATCAGGTTGAGATAAAAATTTGAAATATTAAACTTATTCAAGGTAATGTAAAAAATCTTTACTTTCTTTTTAGTTGTACATTTTGTAACTTTTACATACCAAGGGTTTGATGATTTATCGAAAAATGTACATATTCAGAGATATTCCTAGACCTATGACTACTCCCGTTCCACTCTAAGATTACCTATCAAAATTTTTCACTCTCTTTCTCCCTCAATTATTTAGGTAATCTTTCACCAGGAAAGGAGTATCTACATTTATTCAGAGATGGGATTTAACAAATTTTGAATTCTCACCTTTTGGTTCCCTCAAGGTCTAATCATCAGTACTAATTAAGAGTAAGGGCAAAACATATGAACATCTGAGTAAAGATTCAGCCACAGTTGGATCAATCTCCAACGGTTGCAAACAAGTTATTTGATTTAAGACATTCAGCATGCTGTATGATTGCAGTTTAAATCCTTCCTCAGCAGCAAACTTCCTAACCTGAACCAAGTTATCGAAATATCCATCATTGATAGATGTTTCGGTCATGTGATTTACTGTCTGCTCAAATTTCAGCCAAACTGGGCTAATTTCCCATCTCTTGCTCAAATCTTCCTTCGTAGTCAAATCAGGTGTTACCCATACACCACCATAAATCTGAAATTATCAAACTCATCAAAATCATCATAAAATTAATGGTTTTGAATAACACTGAATTCGCTAATTGTGGATACCAGTTAAGCTTTATGCTGAGAAGTCTATATCAATCTATAAGGGACTTTCAATTAAAAAAATAATCGTTTTGGTGAGCAGAGGGAGAAAAATCTGATAGTTGTATTAGATACGGAAATTGAGTAATTTAATTTTTGGATGTCCCTAAGTAAAAGGTAAGAGGCAAAAGTAATGGGAAAGAAAATCTAATTTTACCTCTTACCCGGCATTGGATATGGGTAATGAATAATACCATAGTCTTATGAAAAGCATCAACCGTCGAAAGTTTATTTATACTCTGGGATTAACCACAATCTCAACTCAAATTCCCAATTCTCTGACTCATGCAAAATTATTACCTGTATCTCCACCAGCTATCATCAAACCTCCACGATTAAAGCTAGGAGACACTGTTGGTTTAATTAGTCCTGCAGGTATTGTTGACTCCGAAAATGTCGAATCAGCGAAAGCCACTTTAGAACAACTTGATTTAAAAGTAAAACTGGGAAAACATATTTTAGACCGCTACGGATACTTGGCAGGTAAAGATAAAGACCGAGCAGCAGATGTTAATACTATGTTTGCTGATAAATCAATCAAAGCCATTATTGCCATGCGTGGAGGCTGGGGTTGTAATCGAATTTTACAGTTACTCAATTATCCCCTTATCCGCTCTAATCCAAAAATTATTATGGGTTATAGCGATATCACTTCTTTACTCTTAGCAATCAATGCTCGCAGTCATTTAGTTACCTTTCACGGTCCTGTCGGTATTTCTAACTGGAACGAATATACTTTAAATTATCTTAAACCCTTACTTTTTGAGGGTAAAGCTGTAACTATGGAAAATATTTCTGGTGAAGAGGGAAAAATTGCAACAATTACACCAGGGAAAATACGAGGAAAGCTCCTTGGTGGGAATCTTTCGGTAATATGTGCGATGGTTGGTTCCCCCTACCTCCCCTCTTGGAACCGTCGTATCTTGTTTGTAGAAGATATTGGTGAAGATATTTACCGGGTAGACAGGATGTTGACACAATTAAAAAACGCGGGGATTCTCTATCAACTTGCTGGTTTTATCTTCGCACAATGTACCAATTGCTCCACCGGAGACGACCCCTCATTAACTTTAAAACAAGTCTTGGACAATCATATAAAACCATTAGGTATTCCTGCTTGGTACGGTTCAATGATTGGTCATATTAAAAATAAATTTACAGTCCCTATTGGTATTGATGTAGAAATTGATGCAGACAATGGAACTATTACAATGCTTGATATTGCAGTCAATAGTTAATTTAAATTTTTATTTGATTTAGTGCGATGTTTCCACTCACCGTTACATAAAACTTATCCAAAGGGGTATCGCTCTATTTTCTAATAAATTTATGATTACTTGTATTTACATACACTCATTATTTTTATCTAAGTAGGTCAGAGAAAATAAATAAAACTATGTAACAGAATGTAAATTAAATCAAAAAGACTGATTTAGCTTGAATTAGAGCGTGTTTACAAAAATAAATATAGTTATGTTTTTAAAAACCGACTTACTTAAACTAATATAAACAAAATATTATTATGATTTACTTATAAATACTTATGATAAAGCTATCCTCAAAGCTAATACTTAGGATAATTTCCATCAGCATTTTTACCCTGCTGGGAATGGAAATTGATAAAATAGCCGCCCAAACTCATTTATCACAAGTTCCTAATATAGATAAATCAACAGCAGTTTCATTAGATGAAAATGTATCTGCTATATCTCGTGCTGTAGCTATCAGCCCCGATGGTAAATTAATAGTCAGTGGTGATGATTTAGGAAAAATCAAGCTTTGGTCAGTACAGACAAAAAAGTTACTTCAGACCATAAACGGACATTCCAACTGGGTACATTCAGTAACTATTAGTCCCGATAGTAAAATGATTGCAAGCGGTAGCATTGATGGCACAATCAAACTGTGGGAAGCAAAGGGAAATTTACTATCAACCATCAGAAACACTAAACCAGTTTATTCAATCACCTTTAGTCCTAATGGAAAACTAATTTTAACTGGAGACAGGAGCGGAAAAGTTAAAATTTGGTCACTAAATGGTAAACAACTCCGCTCCATTGATGCACATTTAGGTAACGTTGTCTCCATTGCGGTAAATGGGAATCGCAAAATCATTGCAAGCAGAAGTTTTGGAGATAAACAAATAAAATTATGGAATCTTAATACTGGAAAATTAATTATTAGTTTAAATGCTGGTGCTGTAGGTGGAGTCAACTCCTTAGCTATCAGTCCTGATGGTAAATTACTTGCCGGTTATTTTATTCCTGATAGTAATGGTAACGTTTATTCCGAAGGTAAAGTGAGAATTTGGCGTTTAGATACCGGAAAAATCGTCAATGACTTGGATGTAAACATGACTAGACCCCATGCAGTTTCTTTTAGTCCTGACAGCAAAACTCTTGCTATAGGTGGTTTCTCTGATAACATTCAAATCTGGGATATTCCTACAGCTAAAAAAATTAATAGTCTACCTTCTCCCCATCACACCTATTCTCTTACCTTTAGTCCCGACGGTAAAAATCTTGTCAGTGCAGGTAGTCCCAATGGTAGCTCTATTATTATCCTACCCACTGCCCCTAACTCACAACGCTAAAAGTCAGAATCACAAATAAGCGATGGTACATAGTACCCGTATTCGGCGAATCGCACTCTTTTTTGTTTCGATAAAGGTTTACGGATATATATCAAAGCGAAGGAAGGAAGGAAAAAGAAAGAGGATTTTCGCTCCAATAATTCGGTCAAATAAAATAATATTAAAGCTACTTTTTAAAAACCATATTCTGAAAAAGCAATAGATATACATTTTATAATAAATTACTCTTTCCTACTGAAAATAGATTAATTATTCAAAATTTATTCCAAGAGTCAGCTACATAAGCAGAATCAACAACGGTTCCCATCAAATTAACTGGTGTATTTGCAGAAGCATAATATCTAACGTTCTCCGATAGTTGGTCGATAGCATTTATTCGTTGCTTTCCAGGTCTAATATAAACTATTAAAACAGCCTTATTCGGAAGTAGCTTAACTATTTTATTAATTTTATCTGCGACTCTATCTTCTATCAATTTATCAATATCAGCTTCTTCTTTAATACTTCCTCTTTCTGCATCGCTAACTAATTGATAGTTCACTAAATCTAAAACCACAACATTACCAGAAATTCTAATTCGCTTAGAAGCATCTTGAATTCGTGTATTTTTAAAACCTCGTTCAGCTAACAACAGATACTCTTCTGGATAATCATCAACAGTTAGTACTTGGTTTTGAGGAATAACATAATCAACAGATATATTCCCCAGTACTTCTTCCCTATCCAAAATTTGTTTGAGCTTATCAACTTGCTGTCCAACAACTTCACTAACTGATGCTTGTAATCTTCTTTCAACTTCACTTCGTACCATTTGACGTGCTTCTTTTAAACTTTGATTAAAAAAGTAAACGCTTACAGTTCCTACTAATCCAAAAATTATTGTGAATACTACAAATGATAGATTTATTGCATTAACAAAACTACCAAAACTATTATTCAAGCGCGTATTAGCATCTTGTAAAAACTGGATTTGACTTTTCAGTAATTCCACATCAGCACTAGGTGTCGGAGTCGGGGATGGTTTCGGTGTTATTTTAGGAGTTGGAGTTGCTTGAGCAATAAGGAGGTAAATTTCCAGCAGCCAAGTTTGAGGTAATTTAAATAAATAGGGTAGATGCATATTAATTATTAGTACTAGAGTAAGGAAAAATTTTATGTTTAATAACGAGTATTTAAAAAGAATTATTCATAAATATACTGTAGATTCGAGTGGGGCGGAAAATGCTATTGAATCTATTCGCCAACTAATTTATAAATAAAAAATAAAATTTTTGTAGGGTACGCTAGACCCACGAAAATGTCGAATTTTGACCATAATATTTAATATGGCAAGACCCCACCATCCTTACTTGATTCATTATGGAAAATCCTTTTATAGCTATGACACATCTTACTTTAGAAGTATTTTCTAAACACTCTCTAAGTCTTTTTCCATGTTCTTATATTCTGAACTATCAAGCTAACAGCTACCCTAAAAAATCAATCATTGTCTGCCGATAAATATCAGGCATTCCCGTATCAAAAGTTTTCCCATCAACCACATAACCAATCATTCCTTCATCTGCTCGCAGTTTATCTAAACAAGAGGTTAACTGAAACTCCCCATTCTCTTGGAAATTATTATTAATATTCTCTTCTAAATATTCAAATATCTTTGGTGTCAATGCATATAAACCAAAGATACATAAAAATTCATCTTCTGCCATACCTTCGACTCTCAAATGTTGTCGTGCATATTCCAGAGTTGGTTTTTCATAAATCTGAGTAATATTTAAAATAGAATTGAGTTCTTGCCATTTACCAGTAATACAACCTGCTTTTTTGATGATATTTCCTGGTAATGTATTCAAACCGATAACACTATTCTCTACCTGATCAAATAACTCTAAAACCTGTTTTGCACAAGACTTATCTATTGTAGATGAATATATATGGTCTCCTAACATTAACAAAAACGCCTGATTACCTACCCATTCTTGAGCACAGAATACCCCATGACCATAACCTAACTGTTCTTCTTGAGTAAGAAAAGTAATCTTTTCACCCAAACTTAAAAGATAATCGCTATATTCTCTTTTATCTTGAGAAAGTTTTTTATAAAGTCCTGAACTAGGTGGTTTTTGAAATAACTCAATAAAAATATCCTGACTATCTGGCTGAGTGACTATCCCTATCTCCTCAATTCCCCCACTAACAGCTTCCTCTACTATCAACTGAATTACTGGTTTTACCCTACCATCCTTATCTAAAATTGGAAAAAGCTCTTTTTTGACAACCTTGGTAGTAGGAAATAAACGAGTTCCGAAACCAGCTGCCGGAATTACAGCTTTTTTTATCCTAGGTTTTTCTATACTTTGCGATCGCATAAATCATTAACTTCAATTTTCAACTTTAAACATTGCATTTGAGGGAATTCCCGTTCAATTATTTCTATAACTTTTTGTTGAGATATTTCATCTTTTGCTATGAATTGTGCTGTTCCATCTCCCTGAGAACCAACTCCTTTTCCTCCCCAAATATAAGCCTTAATTGGTTCGTAGTTAAGCAAGTGATGTAAAACTGGTGCGGTTAACTCTTGGGGACAAGCAGGTATTAAATATTTGTCGAACTCCAGTTGAGACTCCTGCATCAGTCTACCAATTTCTTCTGCATCGCCCTTCTGTAAAGCCACAACCGCTCTATTCGTAATTTGGTGACTAATTTCTCCTAAAAATTTTTGCACACCCTCTTGGACTTTATTCTCAGGGATAGGGTAACATTCATTCAGCTTTGCCAAAATCTCTTGAGTATTTTTACTTGCACCCAAATCTACAATTACCAAAAATAAATTTTGGGATACCTTCAACTCCATCACATCAATAAAACTCCCATCAAAACTCATCGCAATAGGTACATTACCGTAAGCACAAGCTTGATCCATGCGTCCACACTTTGAAGGTGTAGTAACTTCCCCCAAATAAGCAAACTCCATCTCCCCCCGGGTTGTTAACTTCAAATCATATACCCGGTTAAACGCTCTAGCCACTAACACGCAGATAGCTGCACTAGAAGAAAGTCCCTTCTGAATGGGTAAATCTGTGTAGTAATTGTTAATTTCTAGCCCATCGACTTGAAAGTGTGTCAAAATTTGGTGTGCAACACCGGCAGCGTAACTAAATAAACTGCCACTTTGAGCTAAGGTAAGCAACATATCCCGGTTCATAGGCATTTCCAAGATTTGCTGCTCTCTACCATCGATACAAGTACGCAAAATTAATTGTTTGGAATAGGGTTTCACATCAGCGTAAAGCCCCTGATTAGTTCCTGTAAGTAGCGTAAATCCTTGACATAAACTTTTATTTCGGCTGCGATAACTACCAGCCCAGTCACTGTGTTCGCCAAATAAACATAAACGTCCAGGAACAAAAAGTTTCATTTTTTCAGAATCAACAACTCAAAGTATAGGTTTAAAGTTAAATGCTCAAAACCAAAAAGTGAAACCCAAGACTAAGTTTAGTTGATTTATCCATGCAAGTTACATATGCAGGTATTTCTAAATAATTTCCTAAATCACTTAGGAATAAATTACTCTAAATTACTTAGGAATAAATTACTAAACAATCATTGCATGGACTTATACCACATACTTTGTATCTTGAATTGATTTATGCCCATAAATCAACACTCCTACTAGATAATTTCTCACAATTTTCACTAGTGTCAGTTGACAAACTGTCACTCACCCGATTCCCCGTTTTATCCCATAAAAGATATCCTAGATTTGTGCAAGGAGTGATACCAATTCACAATGTGCTTGCTACAGATAAAGTTCGCAATGCCTCTTGTTAAGAGGAATGTTGTGATATTCATATGTTGCATCAGATAAGTGATTTGGTATTCTTTTATACGGGGGAGCGCTTGGGTGAGAAAAATTCTCAAGCGCTTTTTTGTGCGCATTTGATGTGCGTAATGAGTCATTAGCCATCATTTTGAAGCAGTACTTAGATGGCTAATGAATTGATGTAGTGTATTTTCTACAGTGAAAGTATTGAGTAAAGCTTATCCAATTACAAAGTTAACTAGTTTGCCAGGTACAACTATTACCTTTTTAATTTGTTTACCCTCTGTGTGTCGCTGTGCTGTTTCAGATTCGCGAGCATACTTTTCTAAACCTGCTTTATCAAGTTGGGCAGGTACTTGCAAATCTCCGCGTTTCTTACCATTAATTTGAATTACTAAGGTAATTTCATCAGCAACTAAGGCTTCTGGATCGAAGGGTAACCATTTTTGAGTGTGAATAGAATCAGTATTCCCCATGTGATACCATAGCTCTTCAGTAATGTGAGGAGCAAAGGGGGCTAGGAGTTTGACTAAAGTCTGAATACCTTCAGCATAAATAGGCGAATCGGTACATTTAGCATCATTTAAAGCATTGCTTAACTTCATCATTTCCGACACAGCTGTATTAAATTGATAATCTCCTTCCAAGTCTTCTGTAACTTCTTTAATTGCGGTATGAATCGCTCTTCTTAAATCTTTCTCAGATTTGCTTAATTCACTCACTTTTTTCGAGAAAGCAACTGGAGAAGTACTTTGAGAACTAAACTCCATCACTAAACGCCATACCCGATTTAAAAAGCGGAATTGTCCTTCTACATCCGCATCTTCCCATTCCAAGTCTTTTTCTGGTGGTGCTTTGAACAAAGTAAACATTCGTGCAGTATCAGCACCATACTTACCAATCACGTCCTCTGGTGCAACACCGTTATATTTCGACTTAGACATTTTTTCATAGAAGGGTTTCAGAGTTTCTCCTGTCTCCGGGTCTTTGGGGTCATTGGAGTCAATCTCTGAAGGCGGTATATACTTATTCGTAGCTGGGTTTTTGTAAGTTAAACCCTGTACCATTCCTTGAGTCAGTAAACGTTGGAATGGTTCATCAAAATTGATTAAACCTCTATCCCGCAATACCTTAGTAAAGAAACGCGAATATAGCAAGTGTAAGATAGCATGTTCGATACCACCTACATACTGATCTACAGGCATCCAATCATTAGTTTTAGCAGACTCAAACACCTGATTTTCGTTCCGAGCATCGGGATACCGTAAGAAATACCAAGAAGAATCAATAAAGGTATCCATAGTATCCGTCTCTCGTTTAGCTGGAGTACCACAACTAGGACAAGGTACATTCACCCAACTTTCTAAATTCCCTAAGGGGGAACCACCACGTCCGCTAAATTCCACCTCTTCGGGTAACTGTACTGGTAAATCCTGATCTGGTACAGGTACAGCACCGCAATCAGGACAGTGAATAATTGGAATTGGTGCTCCCCAGTATCTTTGACGGGAAATCAACCAGTCCCGTAGACGATACTGTACCCGTGCTTTACCAAAACCTTTCTTCTGAGCATATTCAACGATAGCTGTTTTTGCTTTCTCAGAAGCCATACCTGTAAATTGACCGGAATTAATCAATATTCCCGCTTCAGTATAAGCTTCGGAACTGTTGACCTGAATTACTTGGTTTATCTCTCCATCATCATTCGGTGGAGTAATATCTTCTCCATCTACTGCTTTGGGATCGGCTATGACAAACTCAATATGTAAATCATACTTGGTAGCAAACTTGAAATCCCTGACATCATGAGCAGGGACACCCATTACAGCACCAGTACCATATTCATAAAGGACGTAATCAGCAATCCAAATCGGTACCTCATCACCGGTAAATGGATTAACAACCTTACCACCCGTGGGAACCCCCCGCTTGGGTTTGTCTTCCGCTGTCCGTTCTAATTCGCTTTGACTTGCAACTTCCTCAATAAAAGCCTTAACAGTAGCTTGTTGCTCTTTTGTAGTCACCTGCTCAGTCAAAGGATGCTCTGGTGCGAGTACTACATAGCTCACGCCATACACCGTATCTGGTCGAGTTGTGTATACAGCAACTTTTTCAGAGCTTCCCACAATAGTAAACTCTAAATATGCTCCGGTGGACTTACCAATCCAGTTTGCCTGCATTAACTTTACACGCTCAGGCCAGCCATTTAACTTATCCAAGTCTTGTAATAGCTCCTCAGCGTAGTCAGTAATCTTCAAAAACCACTGACGCAATAATTTACGCTCCACTACAGCTCCACTCCGCCAAGAACGTCCCTCATTGTCAACCTGTTCATTAGCTAATACCGTTTGGTCAATAGGGTCCCAGTTTACCGCTGCTTCCTTTTGATAAGCCAAACCTGATTGAAAGAACTGTAAGAAAATCCACTGAGTCCACTTGTAATAATCCCCAGAACAAGTAGCTAACTCACAATCCCAATTTACAGATAAACCCAAACGCTGTAACTGCGATCGCATTTGTTCAATGTTTTGGTAAGTCCATTTTGCAGGAGGAACACCGCGATTAATGGCAGCATTCTCTGCTGGTAGACCAAATGCATCCCAACCCATCGGATGGAGCACCCGATAACCCTGCATACACTTGAGACGGGCTATAACATCTGTAATGGTGTAGTTACGGACGTGACCCATATGTAAGTTACCCGATGGATAGGGAAACATAGAAAGTGCATAAAATTTCGGCTTATCATCAATAACAGGCATATTATGTAAGCCATTCTCTGCCCATGTTTTCTGCCATTTTTCCTCAATTTCTGCGGGTTTGTATCGGGAATCCACTAAGAATACTCCTAATTTTGATATACGATTTATCGAGAGCTGTTAGCTTTTAGCTTCTGATTATGCCTCAATATTTTAGATGGTTGACAGAAAATTAATTTGCTTAACTCAGTTATCAGTTGGGAACGGGGAATTGTATGACATCGAAGCAATGCGGGTTAGAACCTTGTTAAACCCTCAAATCGGTTATCTAAGTAAACTTGTTACTAATTACACACTTGCCAACTAGTCAAACGAATCGCCAAACTTTTCGGTTCCCTACTTACTTATTACTAATGGTCTGCCCCATTAATTATGTTGAAAGTTTTTGTATATGGAACTCTTAAACCAGGTAAGTCAAATTACCAGCGATATTGTGTAGATAAAACTATCTCAATATCTGTAGGGGTGAATGATACCACTCCTGTACCTGCTTATACTATTGGTAAATTATTTGCGCTACCAATGGGTTATCCAGCAATGATAGAGGGTCAAGGCAAAGTTTATGGATACTTACTTGCTTTTGCTAATAGTGAAATTCTTCTTTCTTTAGATGACTTGGAAGGATATGACCCTTATGCAAGTGTTACTTCTAATCTTTATAATCGCTACTTAGTAGAAATATTTAATTGCCAACATCACTCACTTGGCAATGCTTGGACATATTTTATGTCCATCGATAAAGTCAAGAGTTTTCAGGGTATATATCTAGAAAGTGGATGTTGGAACGATTAGATAATCTATCTAATTTGGCACAAATATACAAGCATTACCTCTCTAGGAAAATCCTAAAGAGGTAAGCCATAAAGTTAATAAATATTAAGAATTAAGATATTAATAGTTAAGAATTAAGAATACTTAAGTTATTTCTTATTATCTTAAATATAAAACTGCCGATTTATTTAATTAAATTCGCTATCAATATCCCAATCCTGAGATTCTAGACCTGGGCTAGATTCTTCACTAAGATTATTCGCAGCTTTAGGTATTGGGAATACAGGTACATTTATAGCAACCTGCAAGGAATTTTCAGATGGTGAGACAGCAACTTCAGATATAGTTTGAGTGGAGTCCCCTTCAGCCATTTGAGTAATTCTGGAGCCACTTATGAATAAACCAGAAATAGTGCCTACTACACAAGCAGCGATCGCAGTTCCACCAAAAACCATAGCCCTTCTATAAGGACGATTCACGCGCTTGAGAACCTGTTTCACCGTATCCTCCACAGGCTGTTCTTGGGGGATAGGTAGTGTCCGTAGACCACTCCGGAGGCTGAATAAACGCTGATAAAGCTTTCTAGTTGCGATGTCCTCTGCTAAGAGTTCCTCTACTTGCTTGCGTTCGGCTGCTGTTACTTCACCATCTATGTAAGCACTTAGCAACTCAAAATGGTCGTTATGCTTAACTTTTGGAGAAATATTCCTGTTCACAGATACACTACTTTCATTGCCTTTAAGGCAGTTTTGCTCATCGCGTTTTGACATATTCATCATGCCCGTTAATATTTCGGTATGCTCATCCATCCCTAAAGACAATTCATCAGATTGTGATGATTGGGAACGATCTTCAAACTGGTATTCAGTAGCCATATTAAAAAATTTACCAATTCATATACGGGGAAGCAGATCCAAAAACATCAAAATTGAATCAATCTTGCCTAACGGGATGACAAGTGCTGTATTCTACCGGAGAATATTTTCATTTATTATAGGAATATATTTCCCACTATTGCTAAATATTCTACTAAATTGTCTAACCAATCTAAGTATCTAAGTACTTTTGTAATTGTGTTTGCAGCCTGGATCTAGCTCTGGCAATCCGAGACTTGACTGTACCTAAAGATACGCCTGTAATCTCAGCAATTTCCTCATAAGCTAAACCTTCAATTTCCCGCAACACTATTGTAGTACGGAATACCTCTGGTAGATCGGCGATCGCCTCGCGCAGTTGGTCATAAAATTCTCTAGTTGTTAGCTCTTCTTCTGGTCCTGGGGTATCTCCAGCAATTTCCCAGTCCATTTCACCGTCTTCTACGGTACGACGAGCATCTAAAGATAACGGACTTACAACTCGCTTGCGCTTGCGTAGCTCGTCATAAAATAAATTAGTTGCGATTCGACTCAGCCAACCCCGGAATTTGGCAGGCTCTTGTAAGCGACTGATATTGCGATAAACTCTAATCCAGACTTCTTGAGCTAAATCAGCTCTGTCTGTCCAATCTGGCGCTAAATGATAGAGAACTCTATCTACTTGAGATTGGAAGCGGCGCAATAGTTCGGCAAAAGCTACACGATCGGGGCGCAGTCCTACTTGACAACGCAGTATCAGGTCGTGGTTAGATAGTTGGTCAACTTGCACCGATGCTTCTTTTATTTTTGCATCAACAGTTGACCAGGATACAGTAATCGATTGACTCATAGATCGTACTGGCTTGTTTTACGTCCCTATCTATTAGACCTTCTAATCGATGGGATGTTCCTGGTGAAAGTGACGGATTTTTTTCTGGAACACTCTGGTATAAAAAATCATCTCAATATAATGATTATTCTCTCAGACTATGATGCCATTAACCCTCTTACTGTATGCTTTTGATGAATTATTGCTTGAGGATTGCCAAACAACAGTTTTTAAGTGATGATACCTTTTAATAGTGCACTTCTAATAACTACATAAGGGCTATTGACTTTTATGGATTAAGGAAGTATTAGTTTGATCTTGGTAAAATTTTTACTAAAATCTGCTCCGGTGTAAATATTCTCTGTTCCTTACCTGTATCAATATTGTTTTCGCTAAATGTAGAAATTTGTAAAAATAAATTTAGTGAAAATGTAATGATAATAGATAGCCATAATTTTTCTAACATGATTTGTCCCTCACACACACAATAATATTGATGGCATTTATCAAAACATGTTTCCGGGCTGTAAAATACCTTTAATAGACCTATGTAGAAGACAAGGACAGAGTTAGTCTGCCCATATTTATCCAAAAAATTATCAAGAGATGGATAAATTTTGATGATTTTTCAATATAGAAACCATTTGTAAATCTAATGCAAAAGATTAGGTATTAACTGTGCTTAATCAGGGTTGAAGTGTTGTAATTCTATTAGATTAACCATAGACAAATTTAAGAAAAACACTTTTAGTCAGAATTATTTTTTTGATAGCTGGGGAGACATAATAGCGGTAATGACAATTCTTAGAAACGAGTTGCTAGTGCGGATAATCATGTTTTCTTGCTTTGGTACCGGGATAGTTGCCCTTTTACTAAATTGGCGTCATAGTAATCCTAGCAATTCTCAAACTAGTATCAAATATGCTTCCGAGATAAGCCAAACTCAAAGCTCTGAAAGTTCTACCCCACCAAAGAAGAGGGTAGTTGTTTCGGAAACTAATAATGCACTTGAAAATATTAATTTCAAAAATCCTTTAAGCTTAATTCCTAGCAAAATACTTCCACAGGAAAAAAGTGTTAAAAACTCAGCTACAAATAACTTGAAGGTGATTGTAGATTTGAGCGATCGCAGGGTATATGTCCGCAATAAAAATCAGGTTATCGCTAGTTATCCTGCGGGAATAGGTAAGAAAGGTTGGGAAACTCCAATTGGTTCTTTCAAAGTTATTCAGAAAATACCCAATCCTTCCTGGAAACACCCGATTACTGGTAAAGTTTTTCCAGCAGGAAAAGATAGTCCATTAGGTAAAAGATGGGTTGGATTTTGGTCAGATGGACGCAATTATATTGGTTTCCACGGTACTCCGGATAATGACAAGGTTGGTACGGCTGTTTCTCACGGCTGCCTAAGAATGCGTAATGATGATGTCGTGATGCTATATCAGCAAGTAAGTATGGGAACTCCTGTTGAAGTGCAGCAATGAGTTATTACTTACTTATTTATTAATTTCAGTTGAGGAGATAAATTGTCAACAGAATGTTTTATTAATCCTGTTTTCTATGTCCATATTTATAGATTAGATGGATGAGGAATAATAAGGGGCTAGCTGAAAATCAAATGGTAATTCAATTACTATTTATTTAGAGTAAATTTTCTTTTATTCTCTTTGCTAAATGCTTAAATATTGTTACTTAACAAATATCTAAAAAGTATCTGGAAATTACAGGCATCGAGTTCTCTTAACTACTTATAGAAATATTAAGAAAGCTCATCAAGAGAACTCACAAGTAAGCTAATCTTTCCTGAATAATTTTCTCCAATGATTACTAATTACTTTTGCTCAAAGTGTGGTGCATAAGCTTGTAATAATGTACTAACCTGACGTAGAACTTCATTCCCGCTACTTTTAGTTGCTACAGGTGTCCGGTCATCATTGGGTCTATCAAGATTTCGATCTAAGGCTTCATTTATCTGTTGTTCAATTAAAACTTGCAGTTCAGCCTTAGCACGCTGACGCTGATAATTAGCACCTTCTTCGGTTGTTGCATACAAAGGAGGTAGACGGTTGAGTGCATAAGCTGCAATATCTCCTACGTCTAAACTTCGTTCGCTAGTAGCTTCAATTTCTGCCACTCTAGCGATCGCTTCTGTTAGTACCAGTTCTTCCATAACATTGATGAACTGCTTGCGTGGTACCGCCACTACCTCACCAGTTAATAGGGCTCCCATGAGTCTATCTAAAGCCATATATTCTTCTATGGAGAGTTCTGAAGCATGGTCGCAAATACGTCCAACTTCGGCTTCCATGGCTGGTGTTAGATAACCATCCTGGAGTGCTTGTTCTACAATTTTTTCAATACTCATAATGCTCATAATTTTTTCAGTCACCCAAGCAAGGTAATGACGGTATCAATTTTCTATATTTGAATATACAGTCTCCAAAAGGAGACTGTAACATAATTAGAGATAAATTGATAACATATATATTATTTAATTGCACTATATCGCCAGGATACAGGGTCAACTGCCTGTCCATTTACATATAAACCCCAGTGTAAATGAGGACCAGTAGAAGCTCCTGTTGAACCTATACCACCAATTAGTTGTCCAGGTTTTACCATTTGACCTTCTTTAACATTAATGCGATTCAAGTGCATAAAAATACTGGCAACACCATGACCGTGGTCGATACCGACTACATTACCATGAACTTTAAAGCCCGCAGACTCTCTACCTACTAAAACAACACGACCAGCAGCAGGAGCAATTACTGGAGAACCATATCCACCTGCATAGTCTACTCCCCGATGATAATAATTGCTGGCAAATTTACCGTTATAGTAGCGACGAACACCATAAATTGTGGAAATACGAGAACCGTTTGGTCTGCGGAAGGTACCACTCCAAAATTTTGTTGGAGTGCGTAATGCTTTGAATTCTTTAACTCTATTGAGTTCAAGTTGGGTTGCTCTCGTGCCTGCTTTACCTTTAGGTAACCAGATACGTTGAGTGGGAAATTTCCGATAGCGTACCCATACTGCTAGGTTACGGGTGGTACCATCCCCGTGAACCCGAATTACTTTTCTTCCTGACTTCTGTAGTGGTGTGGTTGGTATGAAAGCTCGATATTTATTACCACCTATAGGAAATACTGGATAAGTTGTATTTCCACTCACAACTTTTAAGTTATTAGCGTTTGCAGGGTTGTCAGGAGTTACTTCTACCGATATGGTCTGACCTAATTTAGGTGATGAGGGGGTGATTTTTACCTGTGCTGCTTCTGCTGGAGATGCTAAAGCTATAGGTAATGTGACACATGCTCCGATTAATGCACTGGTAGCAAATTTCTGATTTTTTAGGGATTGATGTAATGAAAATGACAATTTTGTCCCTAAATTGCCTATGTTACTTATAGCTGCTTTGATAGTCATATCTATTCTTTTTTCTACTATGTATCTCTATGTTTCTTTCATGGCTGGATTACCTAGTCCGAAGACTTTTAATAATTTAAAAATGTTTCAATCACTAACTGTTATTTTGAAATAAAAATATACTTTTGGGGCTTTTTCAGTATTTTCTGAAGGCTGGATATTATTTAATTTATCTTACTGGATAAATGTAGTATAAAATACAAATTAAACAATATTTTTTATCTGACCAACAGGGAAAATAATAGATATAAAAAGATATATTTTCATATGGTTAAACGAATAATTCATTCACCGCAACTTTGAATCCCCTGAGTACTCTTTGAGTGTAAGCAATATCACCTTCAGAAAATACTACTTTTTGCGATGGTGTCATTACTATAATCCAGCGATTTTCTGGAAAAACTAACCATACTTCTTCGCTACCTGAGTATAAATAGTTTTGAGCTTTGACAATCACTTCTTCAGCTAGGTCTGTAAGAGAGACTATTTCCGCAACTAAAGGAAAGCTTCTAGGGAAAACATCAGGTTCGCCAAAGTGGTCTATTAATTCTGGGGTAAGATAGGCAACATCAGGATAGCATTCTTGGATATGGGTTACGCAAGGAACGTTGGTATATACTTGTCCTCCCTGACGGCTGGATTCTTGATAATTTCTCCACTTAAAGTAAAGATTACCTTGAATGCGTCTAGATTTGAGGGTAACTGTTTTAGAGTCGAATAGTTCTTCTTGCTCGGAAAAATCTGTTTCTTCTGTTTCTTCTGTTTCTACTTCTTCTAATTCTTGAATTCCTTCTAATTTATTAAATGCTTGAATTTGATGAAAACTTTCTTCTATCTGATTAATATCTTCTAAGGGAGTATTCATCCATTCTTCTAGGGAGAATTCAGGGGAGGCTATGGTAGAGTCATTCATTATTTTTTCTCCTAATAATTTCAATTATGATATAAGTTATGATGATTAGATTTTGCAGCTATTTTATTGAACTATAATTGTTTAAATTGATTCTTGAAATAGATTGTTTAAATTATCTTCAATATATTCAAAATATATTGCAAAAAAGGTCATCATTATTGATTTTTAAACTTTAATTTCTAAGCTTTAATTTCTAAGATTTACTTTTACTCTGAATATAGTTTTTTTATGGCACTTTTGACTTTGTCAACTTGTCGGGGTGCTTGGATATCATTAAATAAAGAAATTGCTTTATTAAAACTTTCTCTACTTTTATGAAACTGCTCAATTTCTTGATACGTTAATGCCTGTTGATAATAAGCTTCAGCAAGGTCATACTTAGCACTAATTTCATCAAAAACTTTTATACATTGTTCGTGTAAAGTTAGTGCCTTGGAATAATCTTTCTGTTCTCTATATAGTTGAGCTAATCCACATATGGCTTTACTTTTTGCCTGTGTATAAAGACTATTATCTGCATAAGAAATTATTTTGTGAAAAAGGCTTGATGCTTTTTCCATATTTCCTAAAACCTGATATGTCAAAGCTAAATAAAATAGCCGACATTCTGTAACCCAAGAAGGCATTTCTGTCTGAGATAATCTTTTATAAAGTTCATTTGCAATTTTATTAGCTTCAGATTTATCCCCTTGATAAGCATATAAATATGCGAGATAAAATAATGCTGATGGAGCATATTTATGGAAGTCAATTTCAGATGCAATTTCTTTGACTTTAGTTAAAGTTTTTTGTGCACCTACAAGCTCCCATAAACCAATCTGACAAATACCAATAGTAAGTAATGAATTAAGTTTTACTAAATTAAGTTTAGTTATATTTTGATTATCTACAAGTCTTACAGATGACAAACAGCTTTGTGCAGTTTGTTTGGATACTTCACAATACTCAATAGATTGGTGCAGTTTTCCGGACAAAAAACATATTGCACCCAGGGTATGATTTAATTTAGCGCTAGAGTAACCCGGATTTAAGTGATGTATCACACGGTTAATCGCTCTAGTGATATGTTCTAGTAAACCGCGTTTATAAAAAGACCTTCCTAATGATTCCCTAGTTCCCCATTTATTATCCCTAGGGTTGATGATAACTTGGGCAGCCTGTTGATAATCCTCGATTGCTAAATAATGATAACAGGCTTCTAAGGCTTGGACTGCATCAGAGGTGTGTATGACTCTCTGAATGCTATTTGTCCAATAATTTGCTGCTTGACGATTAGTTGTTTCCCAATCTGGACTCTTTTTCAAGCGCGTCAAAGCTTCTGTTAAAATAACCGGATGCAGCCAATATTTATCTCTACGACATTCTACCAAGGAGCGATCGCATAGGCGATGAATTACTCTTCTACGTTCTTGCTGGGGAATGTCCCATAATAGGCTGAGTAATCCGTCTATATTGACGAAACTAACATCTTGATAGCGGTAGCATCCTAAACGACATAAGAGCTTGTATGCTTGGGGGTCTATTTCTTGTAAGCGATTAAGTTGACTGGTAACTAAGTTTCCTAGTTCCCTTTCTATTAATAAATCTTCTTTGGTTGCTCTCCAGTATGCTTCGATGTTACCTTCAAAATCAGCTAGAATGGCACCGCTAATAATTTTCATGGCTTTTGCATTACCGCCATAAGCTGAGTGCATTTCTGATAAGGTCGGAGAAGTATGGCTAATTTTACGATTGTCAAAGAATTTTTGCCAAGCTGTTAATTCCAAACCTCTGAGGATATAAACTGCGTTATCAATACTGGTTTCACATAGACGGTCTCTACTGGTAATCAGGGTGAGAGATGTAACTTCTGGGTCTGCTAAAACTTTGAGTAAATATACATAAGGACGATAAGTTTCAATAATTCTACCATGCATATCTAAGGCGGATTCCAGATTATCGATGAGAATTCCAATTTTTTGATTGCTAGAAAGTAGCTTTCGTTTTAATCTTTGTAAGTTTATCCACAGTTCTCTTCCTGGTTCTTCATGAAAGTCTCGTCTTAACCACTCTTCAACTAAACTTTCTACAGTTACAATATTTTGAGATTCTGTGGGCATCCATAGTTCTAGAAATTTCAAGCCCTGGGCTTTAAAATATTTACGGGCTAGTCGAGTCTTTCCTACACCACCAACACCCTGAATCACAATTATTTTTGAACCCCGACTGACTAAGTTATTAATTTGAGAAATAGCTGTTTCTCTACCAATAAAATCAGGGTCTAAACTGATGGGTGATTCATATTTTTGAGCAATTTCTTCCCAGTTAGTTAATCCTACAGCGTGACAAATTTTTATAAAGCTTTCTTTCTGTATTGACTTTTGCGCCCAAAACCTTTTTAATGTTGCTTCTGAGGTTAATGCTTTTTCATACCAAAGTTTGGCAAATTTATTCCAACCTCTTTTGCGTCTTGCGAAGTCAACAGTTTCTAAGCCTTGGATAGATGCTCTAACAGAATCTGCCATTTTGAATTTGTCTAAGGACTCACTTTATATGTTACATTTTCATTGCTCTTAATGGTTATAAAGAGAACATTTATTAGAGAAAAAGGCGTGATAATTCGTGATAATTAATTGAAATTGGCTTGCCCGAAGTTGTTAATTGTGAAATTACAACGATAGTCAAATAAATCCTCTGAAGCCTGATAATATAAGCTTTTTGGAGTGGAGATAAATTTATAAAAATTGAATATTTCGCCCTTAATTCCATTAAAAGCGGTAAATTATCCATAATGAGCTAAAAAACTGAGCTAAAAAATGAACTATTAAAATAATTTATCTTTGTCATCATAAAAGTGTGAATGGTTTCATTCCCAACACATACATTTCAAAGGAGGCTGGGACTATGAATTCGCCATTATGCGATGGTGCGGTAGCACCCGCCCGAAGCGATCGCAAGTGTGAGAGTATTGCTATAGACAAGTATGCGTTAAGTGCGGACGGGATGATTCTTTGTGCAGATGTGTTTGGAATCGGATTTTGGCTTTACTGGGATTTTTTTATATTCAACCAGAGAATCTAATAATTTTAGAAAACCTATTCCTTCTGAGGGTATTGAGGAAACACAAACTGATAATCAGAGAAATCCCTGGGAGGAAGGGAGCAGAGTATCTCTATTTACCTGTGGAATGATTTCAATGTGAAGGGTGAACGGAAGCGATATAAGTTGCACAGAAATAGAACAATTAAAATTTATTTTCTAGGGGTTATAAAGCCATGAAAATCAGTAATGATGGATGTAGCATTTTGTTAAAATGGGCTTATCGATGTTGCAAGTATTTCTTCTTTGGAACTATAGGTTTTTTACTGTTTCTTGTTGTTTCTGGAAGTATTGTTAAGTTGACAATTCCTATGAGTGTTGTGCTTTTTATGGCAAATATTTTCTTGCGTTTAGGTATGGTTTGTTTCAGTTTATTAGGAATGGCTATTTTCTGGGAATCTTGGAAATAAGTAAGTAAATAAAAATATTTACCGTTTTTAAAAACTAAATGAATGAACCTAAAACCTTTGCTTTAGCTAGTGCTATGCTACGCAAACCCGTAGCGTGCTCTTAGAGCTTATCCTACATTAGGTGAAACTTCATAGGCTGCGGACATTATGTAATTTATGAAAGTTGAAGTACTCGTGTTGGGTCTCTTAAGTATATATCTCAAATAGATATCTCAAAGATACATATCTCAAAAAAGTTTAGCACTGTGGTTGATGGGGTCAAATTCAAAACGCTTTTGATAGTCGGTGACTCCGTAAAGATTAAAGGTAATAACTGGTTCATTTCCTAAAGGTTGAACAGAGTGAATTGCGTCGGGTGTAAAACCAATAATGTCTCCGGGAACTAATATTGTCTCACCAACACACTCGATGCGTTCTTGATTTTCCGGTTCGAGCGATCGCTTCCAAAATAGATTTTTCTCTTGTCCGTCAACAATGGCTACAATTCCCCATGTAGCGTGGTTATGGATGGGGGAAGTGTTACCAGGAAGCCAAGCTACCATTTGAATGGTTAAGGGAAATTCATACTCATCATAGAGGAATTTTACCGACCAACCGGGGTCAACGGGTGGGTCTATGAATTCCATTTGCAACCAATAGGAACTGAGTAATAATTTACGAACTAGGGGGATAATTGCACAAATGCGATGGTGCGGTAGCACCCGCCCGAAGCGATCGCAATCGTCTGATGTTTTATCTAAAATGTCTTCGAGTTCTGTGAGAAATCGATACAGACGATAGGGTTTTTCTGGTATTTCTAGTTCTTCTAAGTCGAGAGCTAGACATTCACCACTATCAGTTAATAGTAAGTTTGGAGATTCGGTATCTAATGGAGTATGAAGGTTATTTGGTGCAATCATATTTCATTACTATGAATTATTTTGATTAGTTTGGTTTGAATTATTAGTTTGGTTTAAACCAGTCAACATTAAAATCCTAAGTCTGCTTTGGCTAATTCCGCAGCAGTAAAGACTTCCTCATCTGATTTTTCTTCCCAAGCTATATCACCAATTTCTTGATAGAATTTTTCATCGTAGGGACGGGTTTTGACGACTACTGGCATGGGAACAGCATGACCTAAAATTAATGCTTGCTGCTTAGAATCTAGTTTCGCTAATACCGAACGTAGGTTACTTCCCCCGGAAACTCCAGTAAATATGGCTTCGATGTCTTTTTCATCATTTAATAAGGCTGTGACACGAGTACCAATTTGAGACATAACTTCGTTATCAATACCCGATGGACGCTGGTCTACCACTAGTAAACTCACGAAATATTTACGCATTTCCCGGGCAATGGTTCCAAAAATTGTACTTTGAACGATTGCTGGGTCTAAAAAGCGGTGTGCTTCTTCAATGGTGATTACTAACTGATTGGGTTTCTCACTAGGATTACCGCTCTGTAAGAACTGCTCGGATTTACTAACATAATGATGGTGAATGCGTCGGGTAATCATGTTTGTCACCAGCATATAAGAAAGCATATCAGATTGAGAGCCAAATTCGATAACTACATTTTTACCAGCTTCTAGGGAGGTTATAATTTGTTTGACGTAGTTATGGGGACAAGTTGAACGCATATACTTGAGGTTATCCATCCGCAGTAATTTGCGCTGTAATGCTGTAATGGAACCTTGGTGTCCCCGTTTCTCTTCGCAAAACATCTTGATTTCTTCATTGGTCATATTTAACAGTTGAAGAATCCAAGATTTACCGAATTCGGCATAAAGAATATTGGCATTATCTAAACTTGCATCGGAAAGTCCTAAATCCCGACTACACAGACGAATATCTTCTACTTCAATTTGGTCATAACTTAAATATAACTCTTGAGCGTCCCGGACACCGCGACGACGGGTAGATTCTGGGTCTAAGGTATATACTTCTACTTTACTAGGAAATAATTGCTTTAAACCCTTTACAGTACTATACTGCTTTCCTTCACATACAGCTTGCCATCCATATTCCGAGTGCATATCAAAAATTAAATTCACCCCAGCACCCTTACGGATAATTCCTGCCAGTAATAACCTAGTTAAAAAAGACTTACCAGTACCAGATTTTCCAAAAACACCATTACTACGTTCAACAAACCGGTCTAAATCCATACATACTGGTACATCCATATCCAAAGGTTTCCCAATAGAAAAATTCCGCCTGTGGATATCGTCTTCCCAACCAAATACCCGTCTAAAATCTTCTTCAGAGGCATCGTAAACTTGGCTAAAATGGGTAGGAATCGTTTTTACGGGTAATAATTCCATATTAGTACTAGTCTGGGGTTGAAATGAAGCTAGACCCTTAGTTCCAGATGGGACCAAAGATGTCTCTGATTTACCATTTGCACCACCATTAATATTAGTAAAAGACTCATTATTCTCAGGAGTAAACATCAACATAGGAGCCAAATTAATGGTTCCATAGGTACCACTCCCGGCTAAAACCTCCCTCAAAAAGGTATCTTCCCAACTGGGAGGATTCGCAACTATTCTTTGATTTGCAGTCCCTAAAGCCACATCCGTCAGCATACAGAAGAAACGCGATCGCATACCCTGTACTACCAAAAACTTTCCTACACGCATATCTTCTACCGAGATATCGGGATGCAATCTAACTTCTAATCCTCCTGTCAAGGAACCTTGGATTACTGACCCTAGGGGCTGTCCCAAATTCATATTAATAGTCACATATTTATCTTTAATACTAAGTGAATTTTAATTGTAGATAACAAAAATTGCGACGTTACTTAAATAATATATGTATTTTTATATTAATTTAGATAGGAAAGGGTAATTAATTTCAAATCTCAGAATTTTGAACTAACTACTCCTTCCTATATTTTTAACTGATGTTAATGGTGGTGGGAGAATTTCCCCCTGTACTACCACCAATTAATGGTTTGCGATATTGTGAATATAAGCGATCGCGCCATGCAAAGAATACCTGAAATGCTGGGTCTTCTGCTAGTGAGGGTATTCCTTTACCTCTGACGCTAGAGGGTAAATCCAGATACTCTCCATCAGGAAACTTTAATAAAAGAGATACTCCTGCAACACTCAAATCAGCTAAAGTAATCTGGTCTCCACATAAATAAGGACTATCAGTTAATAGCAAAGTCAGAGCTTCTAAATCTTGCCTCAAATCAGCGATCGCGCTATTTACTGCGTCTTGGGAATATCCCACACCAGTTCCTAAAGCTTGCAAAAAGTCTCCGGGGACTCCTTCTACTAAGCTTTTAACTATATCTGGTGTGGAACTTGGTAATAAAGATTTGCGTAAGCTTTGGTTTTGACTAATCGCACCAAATAAGGCTTTACGACTTTTAGTACCGATGGATTCGTCTGCCCATTCTTCTATCATCAAACACAAACCCCTGTTTCTCACATCGGTAGGGATGATTGGTTTTTCTGGATAGTGCTCGTCTAAATATTTAGCTATCTTCGTAGAGTCAGCGATGAATTTATTACCATCCTTGAGTACTGGGACTTGTCTTTGACCTGTCATCCGAAATAGTTCTACTTGACCAATACCAGGTGTGACTTCTATTTTTCGGTATTCTAAACCCTTGTAGTCTAAGATAAGACGTACTTTTTCTGAGTATTGAGATAATTCAAATTGATACAGTTCCAGCATATCTAAGATTACTTAATTTAATTATGGTATTTTCGCTGTAAGTAGCTTACTAATTGTACTAACTTTACATTCATTCAGAGTATATTAATTTTGCTTTTTCCTACTTAAAAATTTATCTTTATCTGTTGAATATCATGATGTCTGGGATGAGATATCTAATTTTTGTTTATCTATTATTTAACCAATATTTAATTTATGGACAATAATTTATATATTCCTTTTGACTCTCATACTTATATCCTTGGAATGATTTTTAAAAATATTCTAAATGTATGGATGGTAGATTTTATGATAAAACAGTAATCATAATTGGATTTCCAAAAGGTTAATTGTTATATAGCTATGTAAAGTTAAGATGTATGATATTCTTTTAATTTGATAAATACCTTTATTTTATACATTATCTATTTATCAATAGTCATTTAAAGTCATATTTTATTATTCTCAGAAAAGAAAAAAATAGTTTTGATTTTTATTTCTATTTCATATAGATGCTGAATAAGCCAATTTTATAAAACTACAAAGGATAAAAAAATATTTATAAAATAACAGTTGTAAACTCCAAATATACTATTTAATCAAATAAGAATTAGTAGAAAAAATATTTACTCTGGTCGCAACTTCTCACAATGAGATGTTCATTTCAAAAATTGTGCTTTGTAATTTTGCTTTTTAATAATCTATTGTGTAAGAAAGTTTAAAATCCAACCCTTAGATAAATCTGGGAACTTCAGGAATACCTACAACGTCCTAAATGCTTATTAATTATAATTAAGTATATAAAAAATATATGCTTGACAATTACAACCGTCAAGTCGCTTCGCTCCAATTCAAAATTCCGGCATTCAAATCAGTGGGGGTTTGTACCCGAAATTAATTAATTCAAAATTTTTGAATTCTTCAAAATGGTCATAGCCAGTTAATCAAAAGCTAAGATACCCACCATTCTAGGAATTATGACCATAGAAAGTAATATCAGACTAAACTAGAAGGATTTGCTCCTATTACTAGAAAACAAAAATAAAATAAAAAAGGAACTAAATATTGTAAATATTTCATATAAAAGTATTTTATGTTTTGATTTTTCCTATTTGTCTGTAAATCATATTGTATTGTACTGGTAACAATTGATTATTCCTAACTTTCCGGGATATTATCAGAGCTTAGAAGAGATAATTATTACTAATTAAACAGAAGAATAATATAAAAAAATACTCATTTGATTGTAAATAGATACAGAAAGATTCACGGATTGACTTTGCTTCTATAAAAATCTCTTTTATTGAATTAGATTTTATGTGTAAAAAAATGATATAAGTCATTAATATAATGTGTGGAAAATAGAGCCAAGCAAAATTTATGAAATTTGATAACAGCAGTTTGCTGACTAAGTTGGCTAATGTATTAGGAGTAGCAAGTGTAAGTCTGCTTTTAGGCTTATCAGCAGAAGCTAAGGAAGCATTAAATCCAAACCCAAGTATTTTTAAAGAGGCTCCTTACAACCGTAATGCTAAAGTTGTGAGTGAATCCCAGAATACAGGGGTTACATCTGAAAATAAAACTCAAATCAAGAACAGTAAGAATTCCAGTAAAGTTAATATACTCGCACAAAACAACGGAGGGCTATTAAATCCTCGTCCGAGTATCTATGATGAGTGTCCTTACAACCGTGCTGCTTGTGGAAACAGCACACCTAGTACAACACCTCCAGGACTTCCACCAGAGACCACTCCAGTAGTTCCAGAAACTCCAGTAGTTCCAGAAACTCCAGTAGTTCCAGAAACTCCCCCATCTTCAGAGACCCCAGAAGCTTCCGACAAGAATATAGTAGCGATCGCAGAAGCTAATGGTTCTTTCAAAACTTTGACAAAAGCTTTGAAAGCTGCGGGTTTAGCAGAAACTCTACAGGGTGATGGACCATTTACAGTTTTTGCACCTACTGATGAAGCTTTTGCAAAACTACCCCAAGATGCTGTTCAAGATTTACTAAAGCCTGAAAACAAAGAAGTTTTGGTAAAAATCCTCACATATCATGTAGTACCACAGCAGGTATTATCAACAGATTTAAAATCTGGTGAAATTAAAAGTGTCGAGGGTGGTGCAATCAACGTGAAAGTTGATGCTGAACAAGGGGGAGTTATGATTAATGAGGCAAAAGTAACACAACCAGATATCAAAGCTAGTAATGGTGTGATTCATGTAATCGGTGAATTACTTCTACCTCCAGATTTGTAATTTATTTCCTCAATTGACTGAAAATACAAAAATAGTGTAGGTTGGGAAATCATCACAATCTTGGGTTGTGCTAACGCTCTACCCAGCCTACAGTTCTCTTTAATTTCTTGTGTAGCGGTGTTTGACACCTGTAGGAAAATACTCGGAGTCTCCGGTGGAAAAAAGCTTGACACGAGGGGTTTGATATTCCCCAGGAACGTAATTTGCAAATTCGCTATTCAGACGTTTGAGTTGAGTCAAAATTGCAGATGTAATAGCAACTGATTTTTGGGAGCTATCTTCTATATTTGGTGCTAATTCCACAGCAATAAATAAAAATTTATTTTTATCTCTATCTTCTTGAACCTGCATGACAAACTTACCAGTTACCCATGATTGAATTTCTGGTTGTTCCAAACCTACAATTATGTTTTCCGGATAGATATTAGCTCCAAAGTAAGAGATGGTAAAGTTGGAGCGTCTAAAAACGAAGACGAAAGGTAAGGAATAAATACCCCGTGTAGATTCTCCTAATTGTGATACGGGGTCAAAATTATAGGTTTTTAAAAACTGGAGCATTTGATCATAAGTAATGATTCCTCCAATATCGAGAATGTTGTAACGTATTAGAGGAATACCGTTATCTCCAGAGAATATCAGGGTCTTATCTTGCACTTCAAAGAAACGAGAAGTCGGGTCATACTGCATTAATGTAGGTAAACGTGACTCTCCAAATAAAGCCTTTGCAGCTTGGGGATTATTTGCTAGAAATCTCCGAATACATATACTTAAAGGCGTTTCGTTACCTAATACTCCTGCATCGGCAGTACCATAAAGGGAGGCAGAGTCACAGTAAGGATTTTCAGCCTCTACTCGTTGATAAATCAGATTCCGCCACTCTTCACTAAATACCTCTCCTGCCATTACTAGTTTAATTCCATATTGCCCCCATTTGACTCCTGATGTAATACCTGTATCAATTACGTCTTTAAGAAACGGTGGATATCCCAAAAGTACAACTTGTTCAAAAGCACTACCTAATTCTTCGATGACTCGGAGAATTTCAGTTTTGTTATTACCTGGGGTAATTACGCTGATGGGATAACCTTTCGTTGCAAGATGACGACAGCAGCTAGCTGTATACATTCCTCCCACCCAAGTACCCAAAGAGAAACAAACTACAGCTAGAGTTGATTTTGTATCAGCATGAAAGCTGTCATGAAAAATTTGTTCAAAGCGAGTTGCTATCTGTAACTCGTCAGTATAAAAGCGTCCCCAGAATGTTGGTTTACCTGTGGAACCAGAAGAGGCAGCAATCATATCACATAATTCTAGTTTTCCTTGACGACATAATTCTGTCAGAGGATAGCGACGCAGATAATTATCTTTGGTGAGTAATGGTAACTTTTGGAAATCTGAAAAATTATTGATTTCTAGAGGGTTTACATGATGTGTTTCCAGGAAATTCTGGTATGCAGGGACACTTGTTGCTGCATAATGAAATAAATCTAAAGCTTTTTGTGAGTTATCGAGGGCTAAATTACTATTTATTAATTTTTCTAAGGGAGTATGTAAAAAGTTGCTAAGTGCTTCAATAACACGTTCTTGCTGTTCGTATTGCATTGTGCTTATGACTCCAGCTAGTTCCCTCTAATACAAACTTTTGGTCAAATTTTGGCAAAGAATAATACCAATAATGTTCACTTTCTAATTTTGAGTCAGAGGATTGACTAATGTAGTCTATCTTAGAGCAGCAAGGGAATATGCTGATATTTTGATTTAATCTAGAACTCTCAGTAAAGGACTTATCCACAAACTTTTAAATAAATTAGGACTTACGCAACAGAGATTTGTCATTGCGACCGTAACGTAGTGTAGGGAAGCAATCCCAAGATTTCGGCGATTACGTCGCTATCGCTCGTAATGACGGAATTAGCTGGGTTTTGCGTAAGTCCTGTAAATATATCTCTCTATAAATATTGGTAATAAGTTCTGTTTTCTCTGCAGATAATCGCTGATAATATTTGTTGGGAAGAGATTCAGGGTATTTACCCAATACCCATATTGGCGAATCAATTCTCCTATGGCAATTAATTGTCAGAACTAACGGCTATAAATATTTTCCAATTGTGATTTTCCAATTGCGTAATTATGGTTTAACGTTTTGTAGCAAATAATAAAAGCCTTTAAAGCCTTTAATCAAATATGAAGGGCATTATGCACATTTATTGCAGTAGACAACACGTAAATCTTCAGAGTCACCGTTTTTGTATTCAGTGCGGAGAACCTTTACCCATATCAGAAAAAGAAATAATTGTAAATCGCTATCGTATTGTCAGACAGCTTGGACATGGTGGTTTTGGAAGAACCTATTTAGCAGAAGATTTGCAGAAAATAGGTAAAAAGTGCGTATTAAAAGAGTTTGCACCCCAGGTTGAGGAACCAGAAGATTTAGAAAAGGCTAAAGAGCTATTTGGAAGGGAAGTCAAAGTACTTCAAAAGTTAACACACCCACAAATTCCTCGATTTCATGCCTCTTTAAACCCTAAAATGGGGGTGAAGGACTTTTTCTTTTTAGTCCAAGATTATGTGGAAGGAGCTACCTATTTCGATCTACTTGATAAACGAATAAGTGAAGGACGTAGATTTTCTGAGACTGAGGTAATTGATTTATTAAAGAAAATATTACCGGTTTTGTCCTACATACATAGTAAACATGTCATTCATCGCGATATTTCTCCTGATAACTTAATATTACGCAGTACTGATAACTTACCTGTTCTAATTGACTTTGGTGCGGTCAAGCAGTTACCTGCATCAAAAGGATTTTGGTTTACTAAGCTACCAGATAATCGTACATTGTTAGGTAAAAAAGGATATGCACCAGAAGAGCAGTTACGTCAAGGAAAAGCTTTTCCCTCCAGCGATTTATATTCTTTAGCTGTAACTGCATTAGTTTTAGTGACTGGTAAAGATCCCCTAAAACTTTATGATGGTTATAACGCTAGATGGCGATGGGGTGAGGAAATTAAAGTCAGCACCAAACTTCAGACCATATTAGACAAAATGTTGTCATTTAAACCAAGCGATCGCTACCAAAGTGCTGATGGTGTTCTCAAAGATTTACAGAGTTTACCAATCAAGAGTCAAGGTAATTCTGGGGTAAATAATTCTAGTAATAAATTTGGTCTTAAACTTAATAGTAAATTAAATAGTAAGTTAAATACTAAAATTAATACAATGGTTGCTGCTCCAGGTCAACGGGTCGGTGCTGTTGCAAGTAGATTTCATCAAAAAACTCAAGCAATTTCCCAATCCTTACCTATACCTATATGGTTGCGTCCTTTTGCTGTGAGCTTAATTACCACAACTGTGATTGTTGGCAGTTTAGCGGGTACTTGGGCTTTAGTAAACACTGCTATCGGTGCTGTATCCTCAATTAAGTTACCCAGTGTTTCCTTACCTAGTTTACCGGAACTACCATCCTTACCAGGAAGTGGAGATTCGGGGGATAATCAAGCAAATAAACAAGATAACAGACGCATCAATCAAATTATTAGTCGTCGTCAAAAATTAGAGATACCTGAAGGGTTTTTTAACCGTCTAGTCAATCAAGATTTTTATACTAACAATCCTCAAGCTAAAGGACGTAGCTTAACAGGGAGCAAAGAAGACACAGTTCTCAGAAATAAATGGTTCCAGAGTGCTGCAAATCTGTTAGAAAAAATAGAACAGGCTAAATTAACTAGTGCTTCTCGTCGTAAACTGGGAAGCTATAGTGGTAGCGATTACCAAAAGTGGACGCAACAAATTAAATCGGGAACAATCAAAAACTATACTACCGACAAGTTAAATGATGACACCAACGGTAAATTCTATAATTTGTTTCCCAATCAACCCCGAGAACAACTCGACCAACGAACATTTGCTCAAATTTGGTATGCTATGGCTGCCGATAACCTTAGTAAGCGTTTGTAGGTAATAGAAAATCAGGAGAAGTATCAATGAGTTATCAATGATACTTTTATGGCGATAGCTATCAAGTGTATCTGAATATTCATTTGAAATAATCTTGTTTTTTAAGACTTTTAACTTTACTTAAAATCATACAGATTAGATAATTAATAGTCTCTGGATTTAGTGATGAATTAATTGTCTGTGTTACTTGTCGAGTTCATTTCCGATTTTTTCTCACACAAATCCCCATGTCCTGACTATTTATTAAATATAATTAAATATTATTAAATATCCTTGAGTCTTATTAAATAAATTTATAATTATGAGTATATTCTGTTCTAACGGACACGAAAATCCAGACGGTAGCCGCTTTTGTTTGCAGTGTGGTGAAAAACTAGAAGATAATATTGCAAATAATCCTCAAAATCAGAGCATTCCAGCCGGAAAAACCCTTTCAGGTACCCCATTAAGAGCCACAACAATTTTACGCGATCGCTATTCTGTATTGCGTCAAATAGGTCAAGGTGGTTTCGGAAGAACTTATTTAGCGGAAGATATTAACCGTTTTCGGGAACTTTGCGTCCTCAAAGAGTTTTCTCCCCAAGTTCAGACAGATTACGTTTTACAAAAGGCTGAAGAATTATTTCAACGGGAAGCGAGTGTACTCTACAAACTTCAACATCCTCAAATCCCTAATTTCCGAGAACTGTTTCGCACCAGTATAGATGAGAATGAATACTTATTTTTAGTACAAGACTATGTAGAAGGTAAAACCTATAAATCCTTATTAGATGCACGCTTGCAAGAAGGTATTAAGTTTTCAGAAGCCGAAGTCCGGAAGATTTTAAAGCAAATATTACCAGTAATTAGCTATATTCACTCTATCGGAGTTATTCATCGAGATATCTCTCCAGATAACTTAATATTACGTACAGTTGACCAGTTACCCGTCTTAATTGACTTTGGTGGTGTTAAACAGGTTGCAGCAGAGGTTGCATCTACTTACTACGAACCCGGTGCTGTTGTCTCAACCCCGTCTCCCACCCTTTTAGGAAAAATTGGCTATGCTCCACCAGAACAGATGCAGACTGGTTCTGTGGAGACCCACAGCGACTTATATGCTCTGGCTGCAACCATGTTAGTATTACTGACAGGAAAACAACCAAGTGAATTAATAGATACATATAATTTAACTTGGAATTGGAGACAGACAACTACCATTAGTCCAGGTCTGGGACAGATATTTGATAAAATGCTGGCTGCCATACCGAATCATCGCTATCAAAGTGCAACTCAAGTTATTGAAGCACTTAATCAAGCAGATGTGAATATTGCTCCAACTCAGCCATCAATACCTACACCCATTTCACCAGCACTCCAACCACAAGTCCCCACCCAAGCAACTATTCCCGTTTCTCCGGGTGTTCCTGCAAATCCTCGACCCCAACCCCAACCTTCCCATCCCACGAATCAAGGACAGTATATCTTTCCATCTAGAACATCTAGTAATTCGGGGAATCCAGGAAAAATTATTTTGATTTTAGCAGTCGTAGCTGCTTCCATTGGTATTGGTGTATGGGGAGCAACCCAGTTAGGAGGTGACTCTGGGAGTAGAACCACCGAAGAACAACAGCGCAAAGCCCAATTAGAAGAACTCCGAGATAGACTAGGTATAGATTCTAGATTTTACGTCCAACTAGTAAATCAAGTCTTCTGGGACAGGAACCCCAGCTTGCAGGGTCGAAGTATCACCGATGAACCCCAAGATGCAGACCTGAGAAGGAAGTGGAATGTAATTGCTGAAGAACTATTAAACAAGATGTCTGCTCTGAGTAGTAGTGCTCGCAAAAAGCTTGGTTCCTACACTAGCTCAGACCGCGATCGCTGGAGAGTACAGGTAAATCAAGTTAATGTTGGTAGTCGTTCTTTGTTCGATTTGGGGGATGCTGCATTCTTTCATCATTTCCCTGACCAAAGGGGGAAGGAGTTCATTAAAGAACCGATAGGACAAGTTTGGTATGGTTTTACGTCTGATAAACTCAGCGCAATTTTAGCTCGTAGTGCTTATGAGAGAATCCGCTTCGGTTCCGGTCAAACTAGTAAGACTGTTAATGGTAATCTAAGTCCTGGTGGTGGTAAGGTATTCATCGCGGATCTACGCAGAGGTCAAAGAATGAATCTTACTTTGGATGCCGACTCTCGTATTTTACTATCTGTTTACTCTCCCACAGGTAAATTCAAATTTTTAGAAGATTCTTCCCGTCGTAGTTTGTCATTAGAACTTCCTGAGAATGGTTACTACGAGTTTGTTGTTGCTTCCACTGCGTCCCAGAAACGGGATTATCAACTCCGCATGAATGTGGAAACTCCCACACCTCCAACCCCTGAAGCTACTCCCGAACCGACTCCCGAACCAACACCCGAACCCACACTTACAAATGAGTAATATGATGTCCGCTTGAAAATTTATGATATAGTGTCCATGCCTAAAGTAATGGTGGAATTACGTTGCTTTTGCGTAAGTTCTATTTAATTTAAAACATGGTATGTAAGGTAATATACTAAAACCATAAAAATGGTATGAGATAATACATTTTTGTCTACATGTTTTCACTGTATATGCTCTGCAGTATATTCTCATATCTTGCTCGGATAGAATTAATCAATTTTGATTCATTTCATCTCCAACCTAATACCAAAAAACCAAATAAATATATAAATATACTAAATTTAAAAACACTCACAGTGGTATCATTTACCATTGCCACTGGAAGCTTTTTTTTTGCAAGCTCTTCTGTAATTGCACAGTCCTCTACATCTGGAGAAAATACAAATAACTCCTCCAGAGTTCTTAATAAAATAAAAAATGAAAATATCTTAAATTGGGGTTATAGCAATGGAAACTTTCCAGTAAGTCATGAAAACAATTCACTGGCAGAACCGGCTGGTTTATGTGCTAAGCTAATGGGATTGTTAGAAAACTATTTAAACACCAATGGATTAGTTAATAATGGATTTGAAATTAAACCATATTCTGTTAGGTTTGAAGACCGTTTTGAAAACACAAAGATACAAGAATCTAGACCTCCTAAATTTGATATAGAGTGTGGTGCTAATACAATAAGGGAGGATGTACAAGGTCTTATATTTTCCAGACGTTTCGCTAAATCGAGAACAAAAATTTTAATACCTAACTCAAAAGAAAGACTCTTTAAAAATGTTTTAGATTTAGAAACGAACGATAGTGTCAATCTTGGTATTATTGAAAACTCTACATCAGAAAATAAAATTTCTGCTTTTCTTCCAGATAACCATTCTATAAAGAATTTCAAAACCAAAGGAGAAGCTATCGAAGCCTTGGAAGATGGAAAAATTGACGGTTTTGTTAATGATGAAATTCTCCTCACAAGTATTTTGAAACAAGACGCGATTTCAGATTCAGAAGATTATATCATCTATAAAGGCAAATATAAAGGCAAACTTGGATTAGAACCTTATGGTTTAGTACTTCCTGGTGATGATAGGATTTGGAAAGATACTATTAATAAGTTTATTAGAGAGAATCAGAAAGAACTCGACAAACTTCAGAAAGAATATATTGATGATTATATTACTCCTGCTCCGTCAGAATATTCAAATCCAAAACCAGAGAACAAGGTTCAGGGGGAAGGAGAAGAAAATAAACCGGAAATCTTAGAGCCGAAAGGGAGTGATGTTATTGAGTCTAGTGACTCGAAAATTCCCTGGCAAGTATTTTTAGGATTATTATTGCTAGGGTTAGGGTTAGGGCTAGGGTTAGGGTTCGTAGGAATTTATTGGATTAAATTAAGAAAAGGACAGAAAAAAAGCTTTGAACACGGATATGCTCTGCTTATTGGTGTAGGAAGATGTGCTAATAGCAAATTATCTCTACCAGTAACTGTTAAAGATGTACAAGAAATCCGTAAAACCTTAGTTAACCCAAAGTTTTGTGCTTATTCTGATGATGAAGACCATATTCGGCTGTTACATGATGAGCTAGCAACACGCAAGAACATTTTGGACGGGTTGAATTGGTTGAAGCAGCAGGCTGAACATGACCCAAACGCAACAGTAACTGTATATTATTCAGGTCACGGAGTACGTAGAAAAAGCGATAACTGCTATTATCTTATACAACATGATACAGACACTAATTACTTTGAAGAGACTGCATTAAGTGCAGAAAACTTTAACGAGAAACTACGACAAATTAAAGCAAAACGCCTTCTGGTTGTTATTGATAGCTGTCATGCGGCTGGAATGGCAACCTCTAAAGATAAACTGGAAAAACAAGAACCAGTACCACTGTTCTCAAGAATTCTCTCTGATTTTGAAGAAAAGGCTTATCCTAAAATATCAGTAGATGACCGCAACAATGGTGAGGGTATAGTAGTTTTTACTTCATCAAAAGGTTCGGAAAGTTCTTGGATTCACCCAAGTAAAGAAATGAGTATTTATACTTATCACTTGATTGAGGCACTCAAAGGAAAAGGAAATATAAAAAGTGATAAAAGTATAAAAGTTTCTCATTTAATGAATTATTTAGCTAAAAAAGTGCCTGAAAGTGCTAAAAAACTCTGTAAAGCGGAGCAAACCCCTAACTTTGACTTTAATACTGAAGACTTCACTATCGCTCTATTAAAGAAAAAGGAAAGCTAGTTTTGGTATAGGTCAATATTTTTGTACTGTTTGAGCAATTCACTGTTGAATAAACCTGACTTTTCCCGAACTGACGTAACTTAAAAATGGGAAAACTAAGAATAAACAGGTACTCTCACCTGCTGTAAATCTAAACCCCGCTTAAATATCTCATCAATAGGTAACATTTTTCCATCTGCGGTCATAAATTTATGGTCTGATGTGGCTTTAATTGTTGAACCATCTTCTAATTCATACTCAAAGACTTCCTGTTGTCCACGATTGTGCCATTGAGCGATGGGTTGAGTATATACATGACCGTTTTTATCAACGCTGTAGATGTGACACTCAACTTTATCTTCAACTATCTTACCGATGGGTATTAAACCATATTCTACCGTTAAAACTTCCGTGTCGTAGCTCAGACAATATTCGGCAAACTTAATCATTTGGTCGAATAAAGATTCGGCAATTTTTTTACTAACACCGTTCTTTGCAGAACCATCGATGAATATTTCCCGATGCTTCTCCATTTCTTTGACTTTCTTTTTACCCATTGCACGACGCAACAGGTCGGCTTGTCCTAGTGAATATCCTGCCATATCTTGAGCAATCTTCATAATTTGCTCTTGATAGACCATAATTCCGTAGGTTTCATTTAATATGGGTTCGAGGATTTTATGAGCGTATTCTATTTCTTCTCTACCATGTTTGCGGTCAATAAAGTGGGGGATTAATCCTGCGTCTAAGGGTCCGGGTCTGTAGAGAGCTAAAATTGAAGAAATGTCTTCTATATTAGAAGGTTTCAAATCCTTTACTATCTGTTTCATCCCCGATGATTCGAGTTGGAATATCCCTGCTAATTCACCGGATTCTAATAATTTGTAGGTTTTCTGTACTTCCTTTGGTAATTCTTTATTATCGTCTTTAGCTAATCTTTTTTGCGATTGTCTTTCTATGGCTGTAATATCATAGGGGTCGATGGGATAACCATATTGTTGAGAAATTAAGTCAACAGTCTTTTGAATCATGGTGAGATTTCTTAATCCCAAAAAGTCCATTTTTAATAGACCCAAGGCTTCGATATCTTCCATATAATACTGGGTAATCACCGCACCGTCATTATTCTTCTGTAGCGGGACAATTTCATCTAGAGGGTCGGCTGAAATCACCACACCAGCAGCGTGAACACCGAAGGTTTTGTTAGTTCCCTCGATACGCATAGCCATATCAATCCAGTGACGTACCCTAGAATCATTATCATACTTTTCCTTAAATTCTGGCTCGGGAGTAGCATCGGAAATCATTACTTTCAACTTCGCAGGTTTACCCCGTGCAACTGGGATTAATTTAGCCATTTTATCCGCTTCTGCGTAAGGTACATTCAATACCCTTGCTACGTCTTTTAATACCGCTTTGGAGGTCATCCGGTTGAAGGTAATAATTTGCGCGACTTTATCTTCCCCATACTGTTTAGTCACATACTCAATCATCGCGTCCCGCTTTTCAATGCAGAAGTCAGTATCAATATCAGGCATTGACTTCCGGTCTGGATTGAGAAACCTTTCAAATAATAACCCATGATGGACGGGGTCAATATTAGTAATTCCCATTGTATACGCTACCAATGAACCCGCCGCAGAACCCCTCCCAGGTCCCACTGGAATCCGGTTATCCCTAGCAAACTTAATATAATCCCAAACTACTAAAAAGTAGGTGGAAAAACCCATCCGCTGAATCATTTCCAGTTCATATTCGAGTCTTTCCTTATAGGTTGTATCTACTTCCTGACGACTTTTCAGATTCAGTTTAGTTAAGAGTCCATCCCAAGCAACCTCTTCTACATAGGTATCGGGTGTATGACCTGAAGGTATGGGAAAATCCGGTATTCTGGGTTCCCCTAGGATATTGTACTTTTCTATCTTATTCGCCACCTCCAAAGTGGTAGCGATCGCTTCTTCAATTACGTCATCATCCAGGTGGTCGCGGAATAGCTGTCTCATTTCGTCGGCAGATTTGAGGTATTCTGTACCGCTATACCTCATCCGTTTCTCTTCAATGATTAGTTTACCGGTTTGGATGCATAATAATGCGTCGTGTGCTTCTACGTCATAACAAGATATATAGTGAGAGTCGTTAGTGGCAATAAACTTAATATCTAACTCTCTAGCAATTTTGATAATTTCAACATTAACAATCCGGTCTTCCTGGGAACCGTGGTCTTGAATTTCTAAGTAAAAGTCATCCCCAAATACTTCTTTGTACCATTTTGCGACTTTCCGCGCTGCGTCGGGTCTTTTACTTAAAATAGCTTGGGGAATCTCTCCACCCAAGCAAGCACTAGTAACAATTAAGTCTTCATGATACTGCTTCAATAAATCCTTATTTACACAGGGACGAGAAAAAATACCCTTTCCCTGGACACCCTGGAGGTGAGAAGTGGTAGTTAACTTAACTAAATTCTTATAACCGCGAGTATTCTTTGCTAAAACTACCTGATGATACTTGGGACGACGCTCCTGTTTAGTAATATCACCGTTGATAATATACATTTCATTACCAATTATCGGTTTAATACTCTTACCCCGACAGGTTTTTATCAACTCAATTGCACCATACATTACACCATGATCCGTCAGCGCGATCGCTGGAGTTCCCATTTCAATAGCTTTATCAATCAAAGCGGGTAACTGGGAAGCACCGTCGAGCAAGCTGTAATCGCTGTGAATATGTAGGGGTACAAAGGACATAGGTCTATTAAGGAAGCATTTTCACGAACAAGGGTCTCATCAGATTAACCCAAATTTTACTCCAATGCTGTTGAAGAAATGATAATATTTTTTAATTATATTTTTCTGGTTCTGGGATAGAGTTTTCAACGGTTGCTGATTAAAGATATGAATAGCTCCCCACCCCAGCCCCCTTGGGGGATTAAGGGAACTAGTAAATGAAGGCAGAAGTAAGTAGGCAGAGGGCAGAAGGCGCAAAAGCTTGAAATATAAGCTTTTTGCTTCAGATTAATGGTCTATTTATTTACGCCGTGCTGTACTAGTAAATTTAAGCATACCCCCGTTTAGAAAACGGGGGATGCCCGCAGTAGTCCAAAAACGAACTCTACAAGGAGTACTTAAAGCCCCTCTACTGACTCCACTAAGGGTGAAAAAGATAAATTCATATTTCAATTCAGGAATGCTAGTTTTTACGTAAGCTGACTCGTATAAACAGATGTCTACTAAAGACCAGTATGCAGGAATCCCCTCGTCTTTAGCGAGCAGTGGAGTCAAACAACAGTACTAATATCATAACGACCTGGAGCTATACCTAATACATCATCGTAATCAAATACGGTATCATCGGGCTGAGTGTAAGACTTACCCTGATATAAATAATTTAAAACTTCAATGGGATAACCGTGGTCAGCAATGAAATTTTCTTGACCTGGTTGACGATAATTGAAGTCATCCCATTTATTAAGGTAAAAGTCTACATCACCTAAGCCGCTATCGTAACCTAAACTTTTAGTGGAGTGGAAAGCCACTACTCTATCTGCATCCGTTTCATCAAGACGCAGGGATGTGTTTGAACTAGCGGTACCTTCAAAGTTTGGTCCTGCAGGGTCTAGACCAATAATCATATCCAGGGATTCACCTGTTAGTTCGTTTAATCTTTCCCCAATGTTACCACTTACATGAGCCCCTAAACTATGACCAATAGCAGTTGTCTGGGTGGGATTAATTCCTTCAATATATAAAAAATCAGCGATCGCATTTCCAACTACATCTGTGTCTTGGGAGGCTTGCCAGTAATTGGGATTTGTGCAGATGTCACTCCAGTCAGCAAAGATGATATTAGCATTTTCGCTGTAAGTTTGAACAGATGAGGCTAAATCTGTCCATTGACCTTCAGAAATTCCATTACTATTCCATCCGTGGGTAATTATATAGGTTTCGTTACTGGTTTCGAGTTCTGTATCCTCGAAGAGATAAAAGTCTATGTCTGCCTCAGATAAATGGGGTAAGTTTAATGAGGTTGTTCCTATAGAGTGAAAGTTACCGGTATCTGTTGATTCTTCTATCTCTGTTATTAGGGAATTATCTAAGAAGATATCTTTTTCGGTGGTGTAGTTGGTAGTGTCATTTTGAATGTTCTTGCTAAATGTGTGAATATTCTCCGGAATGGAGTTATATAAGCTGTTTAAAAAATGTTGATTTTTATTTTGTAATTCTGATCCCTGTGAATCCGATGAGCGATTATAACCATTTATAGAAAGAGAACGGGGTTCAAGCAAATCATCAGCTATGAGCGGAGTAGACTGCTGTATAGCTGAGGATACTCCGGTTAATGGTGTTATTAATTGTGAGTTAATATCTGCCAATTTTTCACTGATAGTTCGATAATTTTGTTTTATTGAACTATCCTATCGAAATTGATATTCTATATTCCTCATCCTGACGGGGGATTCTTTTGGATAATTATGAAAGTATGAAAAATTCTCAGAAAAGTTTGTCATAAGTACTTAAAACTTAAAAACTTTCATGGCGATCGCGTCTACGTTACGGTTGAATAAAACTCGTGATTTAAAAATAATTTTTAGAGGGTAAAATCAGAATAGCTCAGAAATGCGATCGCATCTTTCTATGTTGACCCCCATAGAAGACAAATCATACCCCAGTAACCACAACTGCTAACGGCATTAGGATTGCAAGAAGCAGAAGCTGAGTTAATTTTAAATAATGTAACTAAATTAAGCGTTTAGGATGAAGTTTAGAATATCATCGCAAAGGTGTCTATTTCGGTAATGTAATTATAAGTAGTTCCAAACAAAAAAGGCTAAAAATGGGTTGACAAATTTCATTTTGTGAAAGCTGCCTCATCTCAGGTTAACCCTATATTTCCAGCTATTTCATCCTTATTTTTGCGAAATAGTCAATGCTATGATACTTATCGAAAAATGATAGAAGTAAAGAAAATACCACCAAAAGGAAGAGGTATTGTTGCAACAAAACTCATTCCCAAAAAAACTCTGATAGAGGTTGCTCCAGTTAGTTCTTTCCCTCGACAACAATGGAAATATGTCAAGCAAATAGACATTTTTAAATACTGTTTTGTAACTCCTTTAGAGTACAAGGAGTCAAAGGCAGGTCAAGGACATATTGTTTTTGGTCTTTCATCACTTTGTAATCACTCAGAAAATCCTAACGCTTTTATCAAATGGGAACATAATGAAATTGGTCTTTGGGCACATTTAATTGCATTAGGAGATATTCAATCAGGAGAAGAAGTTTTAATATTTTATACAAATATTGATGAATATCCTTCAGAGAGTAATTTTATTTAAAAAAATATATTTTTTGTGTGATTTAAAAAAGATTAATACAATGGGAAATAATCTAAAGCGTATTGCTATGTGGGCTAGTCCACGATGTCTTTCAACTGTTTTATTACGTTCTTGGGCATCTCGTCCAGATACCTTTGTCCATGATGAACCACTTTATCCACATTATCTTTTAGTTAGTGGACGCAATGATCCAGGGAGAGATGAAGTACTTAATCATTATGAAACAGACTGGGTAAAGATAGTAGAGCAAGTAACGACTGGGACAATTCCAGCCGGAAAATCAATTTACTATCAAAAGTATATGGTTTACCGACTCCAACCACACATTGATATTAATTGGGTATTTAAATTAACTAATTGCTTTCTAATTCGTAAACCTAAAGAGATGCTTTTATCATATATTCAATTATGGCAAAAGAATCCAACCTTGGAAACAATAGGTATATTAAGACTGAAACAACTGTTTGAAAGCGTTCGTAAGCACACGGGTATTATTCCACCAGTAATAGATGCTCAAGATTTGCTCGAAAATCCTCGCCATATTTTATCTTTGCTGTGCAAGGCTGTGGGGGTTGAATTCACTGATGCAATGTTAAAGTGGCATACTGGGAACCCAACTGACGATATTTGGAGTAAGTATGGGTGGTATGAGAATGCAAGAAATTCAACAGGATTTTACCATTATAAGCCGAAAGAAAATTCTATCCCAAAACAGTTTGAGAGTATTCTTTTTCAGTGTAATGAAGTTTATGATGAATTGTATAAGTATCGTCTCAAATAAAAATTAATGTAGACAAAAGTACTTAAAACTTAAAAACTTTCATAGCGATCGCGTCTACGTTACGGTTGAATAAAACTCGTGGTTTGAGAATAATTTTGAATAGTAATACTAAAGATTCTAATTCTCCAGGACTACAGCTGCGTTTCCACTGTCCGGGACGACAAAATAGTATTTTTACGAGTTGACGATGTTGATTTAAACTCAGGGAAGAAAACTTTAGCCTGATGGTAGGAAATTCTTGGTTGAATCCGGTGCTGAGTACTTCTGCATCCAGATTTAGTTTCTCTTCAGCAATTTCTAATTTTACCTTTTGAGCGGGGGATAAACCCAAGGGAAGTTTTTGGGTGAGAGCTATCTCTGTTCCTACTTCAGAAATCATGGTGGTGAAACCCCAAAACTGATTTTCCTGTATATTATTTTCGTCTATATTCTCATCCAAGTGCAACTTAACAATCCTCCGTAGGTCAAACCATTCGTAAGGGTCAGCCTTTGGTGCATCTAAGAGTATCAGTAGAGCAATGCCAATAAGTATGAGGTTATAAGCGCTCCAAATCCAGCCTAAATCTAACCCCTTTAAATGTTCCACTACTTGGGGAGTATTGGCTCCTGTCCACAGTAAAGATAAACACATCCCTAGGTTACGCCATAAACTAATTGCAGTAATAATAAATAAGAAAATTAAAGGTGAAGCTAGACCCCAGTTAAAACTGTAGCGATGATTTAAAGTTCCTTTGGGAGTGACTTTAAAACCTTGAGAGAAAGGATTTAACATCGCCTGAATTACCGCTATAGTAATAGGGAAAGCCAAAACTATACTGTAAAGTTCTGAAAGTATTGCCGAACGCGATCGCATATTCAACCAGGAGAATACACTCAACTGCATCAGGTAAAATGGCAGAACGAAATATAATGCTTCTTCTACGGTTGCCTGTATCGGTATAATACCTATAAATGAGTATAAAAGAGGCATCATTAAAAAGCCAAGACGGGAAAGATTGGCAAACCAGTTTAGTAACCCCTCCAAATGAGCTAGTCGCTGTATGGGTTTTAATCCGCGAATTGTCAGGGGATTAGATTTAATAAAGAATGCTTGTAAGGTTCCCTGTGCCCATCTTATACGCTGGGTGGCATGGGCTGCAATGTTCTCGGCGGCTAATCCTGCGCTGAGTTTTTCGTCTAGGTAAACTAGTTTATATCCTTTTGCTGATAGGTTAATTCCTGTAAAATAATCTTCGCTTAAAGATTCAGTGACGAAACCTCCGGTCTCTTCTAAAGCGTTACGTCTGACAATAAAAGAGGTACCTGCACATACAACGCTACCTGCTGCATCTTTGATGGGTTGAATTTGACGATAAAATACTTCTTCTTCTGGAGTGACGACATTCTCTAAACCTAGATTTCGAGCGATGGGGTCAGCGTTATAAAAGCTTTGGGGTGTCTGTACTAAAGCAACTCCTTGGTCTTGGAAAAAACCAACTGTCCGATGGAGAAAGTTAGTTGTGGGGATAAAATCAGCATCAAAGACAACTATCAATTCACCGTCGGTTTGCGGAATTGCATTATTTAAATTTCCAGCTTTTGCGTGACGATTATCAGGACGGGTAATATACTCACATCCTAATTCTCGTGCCAAAATCTTCATTTCCCGACGACGGGTATCATCTAGGAGATATATTCTCTTATTTGGATATTCTAAGGCTTGGCAGCCAATGATAGTGCGACGGAGAATAAAGGTTGGTTCGTTATATGTGGGGATGAAAATATCCACCGCAGGATTAAAAATACCGTTAGTAACTGCGATAGCATTTTTGTTAGCTTCTTGCCGACGGTCTTTAATATTGAGCATTAAAAACATTTGGATAGTTGCATTGAAGAGAACCAACATTTCCAAGAAAAATAAACCCAAACTAAACACACCATTAAAGGGTGTAGAAAGATTTAAAGTAGAAAGCGATCGCCAAAAAATATAGCGGATAGATAAGGTTAAGAGTATCCCCACTACCAACCGTCTAGACCAAACCTTTGGTTCGGGAGAGACTTTCATAATTGCGATCGCGCTCACTAATAATGCCACAGTGGGAGCGAGTAAGTATTTACCAGTTACCATCGGTACTTCTAACCAGATGGGGGGATTTTTCTGGATATAGTTTAATTCGGCAAAAATCCCACTAATTTTATTTTCCCCTGCAAACCAGGCTGCAACAATGATTCCACAGAGTATAACTATACTAACTAATATAAATGTGGTGCGATGAAGTTTAAATGAACGATGTTTTCTTTTTTCTAAAATCTGATTCTTTGCTACCTGATTTCTAAGTCTTTCGGGTTTATTTCCCTTTGGTAAGAGTGTCATTTCATGTCTGGGGTAGTGGTTATTAGTATCAGTTATCAGTTCTTAATATTTTGTAACATTCTAATTTAATTTTGACAAAGTTTAAGTAAGTGTTTTGGAATACAAAAATCTTACATACCGCGAAAACCACCGCTAGTTTCCATCTCTTTGGGTGGAGAATTTTCGATGTTTTGAGTGTTTTGTTTTTGAATACCAATCTGATTTAAAAAGATGCCTAGTAAAATAACTGTACCGCCAATATACTGAGCATTTGTAGGTATTTCTCCTAAGATTAAAAAAGCTGCTAAGATACCAGCGACAGGGGTAAATGAACTTGCCAAGGACACATCTGAGGGGGTGGAATTTTTCAAACCCGTAAACCAGGAAAGTTGACCGATAACTACGATTACAGCACTATAAACTAACATCCATTGCCATAGAAACGGTGAAAATACATCCATGAAGTGACCGGGTCCATAGAGAACCATTGCGATGATGAAAAAGATGATTGTAGCCAGTCCCGTACGGTATACGCTGAATATACCCAAAGGAATACTTTGCAAACGTGCTTGAGAAATAATGGTAGCGATCGCTAGGGATAATGCAGCCACAGCAGTCATAATTTCACCTACACCGACTGTAGCAAAGATACTGGGACTCATCATACTCTCCCATATTCCCTGGAGGAGAAAAGTTGTTGCGACCCCAAGTAAAGAAATAATTGCACCAAGTATCGTCCAAATATTAATTCTAGCTTTTAAAAACCAAACTGATAGAAATAAAGCCAGAGGGGTTTCAAGACGTCCGATTAAAACTACATTTGTCACCATTGTTCTATCAAGAGCACTAAAAATTAAAGCTGGTGCTAATGCTCCTGATAAAAGAGCAACTATGCTCATATTTAACCAATCTTTACCAGATACTTGTTTAAAATTACTAAGATTAAGTTGACGATAATATACAGAAATTAATAGTAATAATGCGCAAACATTACCAATAAATAAGAGATTACAAAATGAGATAGGATTCCTACCTGCAATTAAATTTTGTTCTCCAATCTCCGTCAGTAAACGGGTAATAGAATTTGCAGCACCAAAAATAATCACTGCTATCCATAAAAAAAGCTTTCCAGAATTAATACTAGAGTTAGTAATTTTAGACATGATGATACTTAAAGATTGGGAATATAAGTCATTTTGTAGAAATTATCTATGTGTAAATCTCTTTTATTTTAGAAACGCAAAATAGATTGCTCATAATTGAGTCTCTACTGTTGATGTATATTAATATCTGAGAAATCTAACAGTAGATTTTTCAAGTATATGGTTATCAGTAGACTGCTAGATTAAGATAGCATTAAAAAATAATCTGAAATATAATAAAAAATTTCATTAACTTCTCAGCATTTACTCATTCTGTAACTATCTAATAGTACTAGCATGATATTCATGTTGAAGCTGAGGAGAATCTCAATTAATGCGTTTGAAGCACTTAGTTATTGTAGGTTTTGCAATTTTAAGCGTTGGTTGCAATGAACAGATATCGGAACAACAGAACAACCCATCTCCTGACAATAATACTGTAGCCACATCAGTTTCGGGTAATGTCATTCAATCAGGTTCCTTTCAAAAGGCTGAATATTCCATTCAAGGGTCTGTAAAGGTAATTTCTGATAATGGTAAAAATTATTTAGAGTTCGACCAAAATTTTCAAACAGATAGCGGTCCTGACCTACTGGTAATTTTGCACCGTGATGCTTCTCTACCTAATAAGGGAATCCAGGAACAGGACTACGTTAACATTGCACCCCTCAAAAGTACCAACGGGACTCAAAGATATGAAGTTCCCACTAATGTGGATTTAACAAACTTTAAATCCGTTGCAGTTTGGTGTCGCAAATTTAATACCACTTTCGGTTTTGCACCCTTACAGGGATAAGGGTTAGTAATAGGTCAAAGATTTAAATTTCCCAGGTTTTCACCTTTCATGAGTAAATACCAGTTAGATAACCAGGTTGCAAAAGAGCGAGAGAGAACTTAATTCAGATGGAACTTAGTGATTATATCGGCTTATTACATCCAGCGATCGCAGTAGTATTTGTATTTCCTTTAATTGGGAATGTGGTCAATTTTGCTTGGTCTGCTCGTCAGCGTCGTTTACAAGCAAAGGCTAAAATCAAGAGTAAAATTCCTCCTGTTGTGGGTACGGAACACAAGCGGATGGGAGAATGGTTAACAGGGTCGGTTGTGGGTTTGAGTTTAATAGGTTTAGCTCATCCCATCGGTGAAGAGATAATTAAAAAACAGCTTTGGGTAAAGGATACTTTTCAGTTGTTCTTTATTTTGATGATGTTTGCTGCAACTATTGCTTCTTTAGTTTTATTGTATAAGGCAAAGCCTGCACTATGGCGGGGTATTTTTGCAACTTTATCTGGTGCTGGTTTAGTTATCTTGGGTTGTCAGGATGGTATATTTCGCCGTACCAATGAATGGTATATTTCCCATTACTATATAGGTATTGCTGCGGCTTTGTTAATGATTTTTTCTTTAGCTATTGTCCCAGATATCTACAAGGATAGGTCGAATCGCTGGCGGATAATTCATACTGTAGTTAATACTTTTGCTCTACTACTATTTATTGGACAGGGAATGACGGGTGCAAGGGACTTATTAGAAATTCCTCTAAAATGGCAAAAACCTTATGTTAATCAACTTTATGAAAAACAATGTATTACTCAACCCTGTCAAGTTCAATCGGGGTCTGCACCAACAATAGAAAAATCTAAGTAGAAGTATTTTTTAATAAGAGTATTTTCCTTAGTGTTACTTAGATTAACTTAGATCAAATATTATTAGAATTCACGTAACTGGGGAAAACTTTGGAAATGGTGCGTTAACTTCCAGGGTAACGCACCCTACGAATTACTTATAACAATTCCAAAAATGATTTCAACACATTCTTTGTCAGAAGCTTTCAATTAAACGTCTTTACAAAAATCTATCTGTCCTATTGTTTATTCCGACTTGGTATTACAAATGTGGTATTACAAATACTTATTGATTTCAAGCATCAACTAATATTTCTCTCACTCCCCTGTCCCCTGACTAACATCTAACCGAACTGTATAGTATGATGTCCGTTCTAAGTTTTTAAAAACTAGTTCTTAATAATCAATATAATACTCTATCTATTTTATCTCAAACCTTTTATAAACCTTATCTAAGTCCTATATATACTACAAGTTAAAGTGAAAAAAATTAGTAATATATTCAAAAAAAATATTTTCAAGAAAATAGATATAAATTCTCTACAATTTCGTCTAACACTTGGTATCGCAGCAGTCTCAACTATCGGATTAGGTTCCTTAGCCTTTTGGACTGGTTGGAGAATGCATCATATCTTAATTGATAGTCATAAGCAAAATATCGAACAACTAGCCAAAAGAATTCCCCAGGACGTAGCAGTTTATGCCCAAACTTATTCTACTCAAAAAGCATTACAAAAAACCCTAAGTAACCTAGATGCAGATAATAGCTTCTTGTGGGTAAAAAACTCCGATAATCAGATTGTAGCCAAATCAATGAATCCTCAACAGTCTGCATCTCAAGTCAGTGAAGCAGAATTATTATCGTTAGATAGAATTTCTCTGATTCCGAAAGTTTACACCATCAATAATCGTTACTTCATTCAATGTGGTGGTTCCTTAACTGTACCGGGTAAATTTCAGGGAAGATTATTTGTAGTTCTTGATATTTCCCGGGACCAAATCATGTTTAACCAGATGATTGGTAGTGTCAGTACCGTTAGTGCAATATTCATCGTAATTATAGCCGGCGCGATCGCTCTATATATTAAAAGTTCCATGAAACCTTTAAAAAAGTTTAGTCGGATGACAGAAGCTATCTCCGTTGACGACTTGGGTAATGCACAGCTATATCTGGAAAATGCACCCAGCGAAGTCAAAGAACTCGCACAAACTTGTAATATGATGCTATCCCGTCTTTCTGATTCCTGGGAGAAAGAAAGACAGTTCGTCAGTAATGTATCTCATGAACTACGTACACCTTTAACTATCGTTCACGGTTACTTACAAAGTATCTTGCGTCGTCCTCAAAACTTAACGGAATTACAAACAGAAGCTCTGGAAACCTCAGCATCAGAAGCGGAACGGACTATTCATCTACTGCAAGACTTACTAGAGCTTGCCAGGGCTGATAGCGGTCATCTACATTATCAAATAGAACCTTGTATCGTTAATGATATTGTTACAGAAGTTGCCGCTATGGCACAACAACAATCTCAAAGAGAAATTCAAATTACCTCCCAAGTAAATCCTTTAGAGGTCAAAGCGGATTACAATCGTCTGAAACAAATATTGTTGAATCTCATTGATAACGCTATTAAGTACTCTGAAGAAAATACTTTAATTACTATAGAAATTAAACAGCAAAAAGAAGAAGTAATAATACAAATTTGCGACCAGGGTTATGGTATCCCCTTAAAACATCAGTCCCGTATATTTGAAAGGTTTTATCGGATTGATGAAGCACGTCACCGGACTGGAGGTACGGGTTTAGGATTATCTATTGTCAAAACACTTATAGAAGGTATGGGTGGTAGTGTATCTGTACGTTCAAAGTTGGGTGAAGGGAGTATTTTTACTCTTTGTTTACCTGCTTAAATTTTTAGTTATGTTGATACGAGAAATATTTAGCCAATAGAACAGGAATTTTATATTACCAAGTCCACTTTTTGTCAAACAAACATTTTTCCAACTCAAACTGATTTCTATATTCACAATTACCAAAAAAACTATTCTCTTACTGGTAACCTAACTGTAAATGTAGTTCCTAAGCCTTCTTGACTCTTAAATTGAATACTACCCTGATGTAAATCTACACAACGCTTGACAACAGCTAAACCTAAACCCGTACCCTTAATTTCACCCACATTACTAGCACGATAAAAAGTATCAAATAGCTTACCCTGGTCTTCCAGAGGAATCCCGATACCCTGGTCTTCGATTGTAAAAACTATTGAGTCGCGATCGCAATTTACTTTAAAATTAATTTCACTTTCTTGGGAAGAATATTTAACCGCATTGGAAAGCAAATTGGTAATAATACAGGTGAGGAGTTCTTCATCTATGCTGAACTGGGTATTAGTTAGTTGACAGTCCAAATAAATGGCAGGTTCATTACTAGTACTTAATTGTACTATTTCCACTATTTCATGACAGAATTTGTCTAATTCTACAGTTTTAGGTTTATATTCAACTTTATTAACTTCAGCCTGATAAAGAAACAGAATTTCATCTAGTATGTTTACCATCTGTTTTAAAGCATTATTAATTCTTTGAAAATGCTTAGTTTTAGCTTCTTTACTAATTTTTGTATTTTTAACTTCTAAAATATCTACTGATGTCTGAATTGTTGTCATCGGAGTCCGAAATTCATGGGATAGCATGGCAACAAAACTATGTCTTAATTCATTAGCTTCTTGTTGTTTATAAAGCTCCTGACGAGCTAATTCTTCTTTCTCTATAAAATGCTGTAGAATTTCATCTCTCTCAAGAGTATAAAGAGTAGCTTTAATAAGTTGTTTAATTGTAATTTGTTCTTTAACTAAATAATCCTGCGCTCCCTCTATCATTGCTTGTATTCCAACTTCGTCGTTGTCTAAATTAGTTAGTACAATTACGGGAATATTTGGTACAGCATTTCTAAATCTCTTTAAAGTTTCTAAACCCCTAGAATCTGGCAAATGTAAATCTAAAATTACCACATCAAATATTGGTTGATATAGACTTAATTTGGAATAACTACTGGAAACAGGTGAGACAAACTGATTACAAGCATTTATTCCTCGCTCCAAAGAATCAACTTGAGTGATTTGCCACTTATCTTTATAAGCACGTAAAAATATCTGACATATCAAACCAGCATCAATAGAACTGTCTTCTACAAGCAAAATATTTACTTTTTGTTTAGTCATAAAACACAGTACCTACGGCTTAGAGATAACTAGATAAAATAAATAAGGAAGTAAATAATATATTTATCTTTACTTTTATAAATATCCACCCCCAATTATTTATTTCAACTCCTTAGCCTTGAGTCTTGTCTAGGATTAACGCTACTAATTTTTAGGAAAACACACTTACGAATATATAAATTCTAAACTTAGTCACAAATTGACCAATTAAATTGTCCAACTAATTTTTAATTTTAAATTACAATTTTAAGATAGGCTACGTAAGTTCATAAAAATGTAAAAGTATAAACATCTTACTTATAAATCATCTTTACTTGTTAATTAATAAAAATGTACTAAAAAAAGAACTTCAATCACAGTTATTAATAACTATTTTGCCTCACATCAGAGGAAATTTAATGATAATTACTATAGATTAATATCATGGTAATACATTCATGAATACTTATATTAAAAAAAATATATATATATATGTATTTATCTTTCTAAAACAACGTAATTAATAGCAATATGCAAGATATAGTATCTTGTTCTTATATTTTTGTAATTAATTTTGTTAACAAAAGCTAAAAAATAATTTAGTAAAGCATAGATAATCCATGGTATTCACTGGTTCAAAGCAGTGCTTTTGCTTTAAACCTACCTACTAAAATGATATTGAGTATTTAAATTCCTTACACGTAGTGGCATTTTCGACATGCATTGTCCTAAGTGTAAGTTAAAGGTTTTGTAGAAGTCCTGTCTGATTCAATTTGAAGTAAGAACTTGATATTATTACGAAATTTGTGTAAATTATATTGCATATATAGTGGTTATAAACACTCAAAAATTTACTTGTTCTAGTTTTAAGCTTTTTTTAGTTTTAAGTAGGTGAGCATAAAACCGACTCAAATATATAGATAGCCAAAATGTAAAACATCTAAAATAGTTGCGATGTTTGCCTTTATCTATCCTTGACTCGCAATAACATTTCCATCTACATATTTAATAATTTAACACCAATAATTTCTATTCAAATATCCAGAGAAATGAATGACAGCAATATCGAATCAGGTCAATCTAATCAGAATTCGGACCGAATGAGCAACTTAGAAAAAGAAGTTGCAACTTTAACTCAAGAAAATAGAGAACTTAGAGATTTACTTCGTAAGTTAGATACAGAGGATATACATGTCCATCGCATTTATAAACAAGTTAGAGAGAAGTTAGATTTAGAACATGAAATCAAGAAAAAATCTGATAATCCTTTCTTTACAGCTACTGTATCAATTCTGGTCGCTGGTGTGACTGCATTCTTAGGTAATGCAAGTTTTGCTAACTTTATTGGAAGCAAAATTGACGAAGTAGAAAATGTTAATCAAAAGATTAAAAAAGATGTCAAACAAGTCGAGGAACAAATAAAAGAAGCGCAAAATGATGCGGTAAATGTAGAGGAGAAAGTTAAAGAGGTACAAAAAGAAGCGCAAGAAGTGCAGAATAATGTAAATAAAGAAGTAAATATAGTTAAGCAAGAAGTTAAAAAAGCACAAAATGCAGCTAGAAAAGCAGAAGACCAAGTAGAAAAGATACTCCGAGAACAATAGTATTTAATTCTTATCTTCTGTACTTACCGTAAAAACTTTTTGCTTTTACTATACTCAATACCACAAGTCACAATATTCCTCTAGCTATATAAGTTGTATATAAATTATAAATTTCATATAAGTTCAAGAAACTCTATCTGTTATAGGTGCTTTATTCGTCACAACTTACGGCTATATTGGGTTAAGGTTGTTAACCCAATATAGTCTATAAAGCTAACTCAAAGGTGAAATGAAATAATTCAAAACAGTATTCAAAACTTAATAAAACAACCTGTTTCATTCCAGAAATCTATGATGTTTAACTATTCTTAATCTGAGCAAAACCCCAATCAAGCCATTGAGTTAAAGCTTCAATATCTTTACTTTCAACGGTTGCACCACCCCAAACGCGCATTCCTGGGGGTGCATCGCGGTAAGCTCCAATATCATAGGCTACTTTCTCTTTTGCCAGTAAAGATACTAACTCTTTTGCTTTTGCTGCTTGCTGTTCTGTGGTTAGAGATTGATACCATTTATCAACTATTTTGAAACAAATAGAAGTGTTGGAACGAATGGATTTATCTGCAACTAAGAAGTCAACCCATTCTGTTTGAGCAACCCACTCTTCAAATACTTGTAAATTCTTCTGAGACCTTTCAATTAGAGCACTTAAACCACCAATTGATTTTCCCCAATTCAAACCATCAATAGCATCTTCAACGCATAACATAGAAGGTGTATTGATTGTGGAACCTTCAAAAATTCCTTCAATAAGTTTACCGCCTTTAGTTAAGCGGAAAATTTTTGGCAGGGGTCTATCAGGGGTGTAACTTTCTAATCTTGCAACTGCTCTGGGAGACAATACAATTACACCGTGAGCAGCTTCTCCACCCATGACTTTCTGCCATGAATAGGTCAAAACATCGATTTTATCCCAGGGTATCTCCATTGCAAATGCAGCAGAAGTTGCATCGCAAAGAGTTAATCCTTGACGGTCGTCTTTAATCCAATCCGCGTTAGGTACTTTTGCACCGGAGGTGGTACCGTTCCAAGTGAAAATTACATCTCTATCTGTATCTACCACAGATAAATCAGGAATCTGACCATAATCAGCTTCATAGACATTAATGTCTTTGAGCTTCAACTGCTTAAGTGCATCAGTTATCCAGCCTTTACCAAAGCTTTCCCAAGCTAAAGCATCAACTCCACGTTGTCCCAGCATTGTCCACATTGCCATTTCAAAGGCACCGGTATCTGATGCTGGGACAATGCCTAGTTTATAGTTATTAGGAACCTGTAAAACTTCTTTAGATAATTCGATGGCTTCTGCTAACTTTGCCTTACCTAATTTTGCACGATGGGAACGTCCAACAGTTGCATCTTTGAGTGAATCTAGTGACCATCCAGGACGTTTAGAACAAGGACCTGAAGAGAAATTAGGATTTTGGGGTCGAGTAGTGGGCTTTTGTGTTGGTTTATGTTGTGTTTGCATCAATTTAACACGAAAGATTTAACAAGCAAGGGTGATGCTTTAAGCTAAGTTATTTGATAATAACTGATTTGGGTCACTCAATAAATAGTGCTTACCCTGGTCTGTCTGAGGTTATCCTAATTGAGTAAGAGAAATTAATAATTTTAAATTTTTATATCTTGTTATATCTATAGCAAAATTATATATTTAATTACAGTATTTATACTAGTACATGAAGGCAGAAGTAAGTAGGCAGGAGGCAGAAGGCGCAAAAGCTTATTTTAAGAGTATTTTATAAGTTTTTAATGGTCTATTTATTTACGCCGTGTTGTACTAGTTTGATTCAAACTAGAAAAATAGGAAAGGATGATAAAACTATCACATATTCTAATTCTCTCAGTGGGGATGTGCTTCAGAATTGGTTCTTTACTAGTACTCGACCAAGCCAAAATTGCCGGGTAAAGGTAGACAGGGGAAGCAGAGGAAGCGGTTCGCTGAAAGCGTTGTCGCAGACTGGGAGCAGGGGGAGAAATAACTTTTTCTTTTCACAAACAACCACGCAAGGTTCGCTGGGTGAATTACTAGTTTTAGATGCTTTAGATTATAAAACCAACTTTTGGTTTATCATTATTTAGTTTATTGCGGTACTTCCAGCGGGACTTAAAGGTTAGGACATTTCAACTTTACCCTGGCAGATAGCTGGGCTGATATCAGTCTGTATTTGTGTATAGCGATTAGTACCTACAGGTATTGCTACCACTGGGATACTGTATGTTAGTAAAAGTTTAAGTCCAGGAGCATATTTTACTTAAATCAATTAAGTAAATATCCGATTTTATTAGGTCATAGAATAACCCTTTGAGTGTGAGTTAACAGTTATCAATTAGTAAGAATGAATATATCAACAAAATTACAAAAAATCCCCACCCAATTAATCACACCAGAAAACTTTTTGCGTTATGGACAGATGATTAGTGCAAGTAAGGATGGTAAAACCTTTGATGAGCAAGATGCACAATTATCTTTAGATAAGGGAATACCACGCTTTTATATCATGCGACTACATGAAAGAGGGCGAAAATTTCACACCATAACTCGTCACAATCAATGTACTCAATGTCTGGGTTCCTTGGAGGGGAAAGAATGGTTTATGGCTGTTTGTCCTCCTAATCATCAAATGGATAAACCTGATTTAGAAAATATGGCAGCTTTTCGTATACCGGGAAATTGCTTTATCAAGTTAGCAGTGGGAACTTGGCATGCTGGACCATATTTTGACTATGAATCTGTAGACTTTTATAACTTAGAGTTAAGTGATACTAATATTGTTGATCATTTTACTCATGATTTTCTCAAAATTGATAATTTAGAGTTTGAAATGGTTTAATACTGATTTTTAGTATTTACAAGATATTTCCACAATTTAATATAGTGAGGATAAGCTGTCGTGGATTAAAAATTCACAAGAGCAAGGCAGAAGAAATAAGGTTTTTTCACATTCGGCTCATGTAATCATGAATATACAAATTAAATGCGTAGCAGCTTAACAAGAATATATAGTAGGGGTGGAAACTGGGAGCATCCTGATTATTCATGGAATGATTTTTAAAAACCATTATAAAAACCATGTTTGAATATTTATTACTTAAGATTTATCACTTAATATAAACGGTGAAATAAGTAGGTAGGCACAATTAAATCTAACTATGTAATAGAATGTAAAAAAGACTGAAACTCCTGCGATTACTTCGTCATACCTCCTTCCCTAAGAGGGAACACTCCGTGTTTGCGTAGCATAGCGCTAGCTAACGTAATGACAGAATTATAGTTGTGTTTATTTACACCCACCTACTTAATCTCCACCCCCCAGCGATCGCTTATAGCGGGTGCTTTGGATGATCGCTTTTTTGATAATTTAGATTAAATATCTGAAAAAGTGTAAAGAATGTGTCCAAAAATATCAATTATTACCCCTACTTATAACTCCGCTCAGACTTTAGAAAAAACCATCCTCAGCGTTATTTCTCAAAAATTACAAGTTAATCGACTCGAATACATCATTGTAGATGGTGCATCGACTGATAAAACCCGTCAAATAATCAATAAATATTCTGCTAATTTAGATAAAATTATCTCCGAATCAGACCGGGGTGCTTATGATGCCATGAATAAAGGGATTAAGGTCGCTACAGGAGATATAATCGGGATTATTAACTCGGATGACTGGTACAATGAGGAAGCGTTAGTAACGGTTGAAAAGGCATTTATCAAAAATCCCCATATAGATATTCTCTACTCTCCCATAGATAACTATTATCAACAGGAATTTGTCGCAACCTTTGTTCCTGGAAAATTGGAAAATCTTCCCATCAGATTCACTTTAAATCATCCTTCCTGCTTTATCAGAAAATCGGTTTACCATGAGGTTGGTTTATATGATATTAATTATAAAATAGTCGCCGATTATGATTTGATTTTACGCGTATTTAACGCAGGTAAAAAATTTCATTATATTAAGCGATCGCTCGCAGCCTATTCCTTAAATGGAATGAGTTCTTCGACCAATCCAATTGATAGAGTCAAGTTAATTCGGGAGTCTTGGAGAGCTAGTACTCAAGGGGATAAAAATAAACAGTTTAGTGACCAACGTTTTCAAGCTTATAGTGCTTGGGTCTTCAATGAAATATTTGCCCTGCCTGCAAGATACTTTCTGAAACCACCAACTGCTAGAAAAATCAAAACTGTTATTAATAAGTGTATTAAAAAACCGGTTTCGGAATCCTATGGAAAATGGTAGATTCTCAAAGTAATAAATCAACAATTAATAAATCCAATCATCAAGCCATATTATATATCTGTGCTCACTCCCCAACAAAACTTTATCCACAGGCAGGACAGAAGATAGCTTGGCATAATTTACGGAAATATGCCATTAATAATAACGATAATGTAGATATTGTAATTATTGCAAATAAGGCAGAAATCGATACAGCTCAAGACTTAATTACAGAGTACGGTGATAGACTTTACCCTTACCCATTATCTAAATTAAATAAGATAAAATCCTGTTTAAGCAATCTCCATATACCCCTAAAATTTGCTACGCGATCGCACAAGCAAGCTGCAAGACAAATAAGGCTTTTATTATCGGCGAATAACTATGATATTATTCATTTTGAATATTCTCACGCAGCTGTATATCTGGATTTCATTTTGGATTTAGAGACTTTTGCGGTTTTTAAAAACCATAGAAAATTTTTTAATTCTCAAAATCTCAATTTTTCAAATAATTTATTAGTGAAAAGGGTAGTAGAAGAGGAAGAAAAAGAGGAAGAGAGAAAGAAAGAGAAAAATATATATCAAAAAACTAAAGTTATCATTAGCATTCACGATATCATTTCTCAATCCTTTCTTAGAAAAGCTGAAAGTCAATCTTTGTTAGGTATAGAAGTAGCGAGACTTTTTGCTTATGAAAAGAAAATATATAATTTAGCAGATGAATTATGGGTTTTATCTAATAAGGACAGAGATATATTAACCTCTTTATTTTCGGTACCTGCCCATAGAATTATTGTTACACCCCCTCCATTAAGCGATTTTGTCTATAAAATAAATCGCAAGCCAGACAAAATAGAACCATTATCAATTTTATTCTGGGGTGCAATGGATAGACCAGAAAATGAACAAGCCGTCATAGAGTTTGTAGATCAATGCTTCCATAAACTTGTTCAAAAAAACCCAAAATATAAACTCTACATAGTTGGTTCCAAACCATCCCAGAAAGTACTATCTTTGCAAAGTCAGGATATCATAGTAACTGGATTTATTAAAGACCCCACACCCTTCTTTGAAAAAGCTGCAATTGGTGTAGTCCCCTTACTAACAGGTGCAGGTTTAAAACTCAAGACCCTAGAAATGCTGCAAGCAGGTTTACCAGTTATTTCTACCAGTGTAGGTGCAGAAGGTGTAACGCAAAACGAGAACTTATTTGTTAACGATAAATTGGGTGAGTGGGATGAATTTCTCTCTTGGAATTACTTATAAATACTTGTGCAGAATTAATCCTACATAATTAATCTTCATATCTCCTCTGGATTGTGAATAATGAATAGGGAACATTCCACCAAAATTATAGAAATCAGGAATTACTCTTCAACCCAAACAGAAACCGAACCACCATTACAGCGGAACTCACCCCACCCAAAATCATTAGTGTAAACAGCTTCCTGGATATGTTCAGTTAAATCATAAAACTTAGTATTTGGTTTACCAACCTCCATCCACTTATGACCAGCTGCACCATCACTGATAATTACCGCGATCGCTTTGGGATGGTCTTTATCTCCCAGTCTAGTCCAACCAATAGTATTAAAGTGGTCAAAGTAATCATACTGCGCCCCATAAGCAAAATTTTGACGGGCATAGAGAAACTTGTCAATTAACCAGCGATGGGAAGGTAAAATGATATTATACTTATTACCATCTCTGCCATAGTCTTCATATTCTGCACCATAATAATCGGCATAAAATACGCAGGGATAACCTTCTGCCCTGAGTAAAATGATCGCATAAGCCAGAGGTTTAAACCAAGGCTCCACTACTGCTTCTAAAGCTTGTAAAGGTTGGGAATCATGATTTTCTACAAAAGTGACCGCATGAGTCGGACGCTCCTGCATCAGAGTCCCATCTAAAATGCGTCGCATATCGTAATTTCCACCAGACCTACTGGCATAATGAAAATTGTAGTGAAGGGGGACGTCAAACACCGACATCTTACTTTTAACTGCATCCAAATACCAATGCAGAATACCAAGATTATTTTGCCAGTATTCCCCCACTACAAATAAATCTTTACCTACATGACGTTCCATTTCATCCAACCATATGGGGAAAAACCATGCAGAAATATGTTTAATTGCATCTAAACGAAAACCATCAGCACCAGTTGTATCCAGATACCATTTACCCCAGTTTACTGCTTCATCTCGGACTTCCTGAGCTTGAAAATCGCAATCACACCCCATCAAATAAGAGAAATTGCCATTTTCTAAAGCGACATAATCATCAAAAACTTTCCCCTCATATAAATAAATAGTTCCTGGGTCGTTATTATACTCGTTATAATCAACCGCATCAAAATGCCACCAATGCCATTCAAACTGAGAATATTTCCCCTGACGACCGGGAAAAGTGTAATGGGTATAACTCTTAATATCCCGCATTTCACCCTGGGGATTCAAGCGATCGCTTTGAGAGAAAGGTGTTGCTTTTGCTATTTCTGTATTATCCCCACCCATGCGATGATTGAGAACCGTATCTCCATAAACTGCAATATCAGACTGATGAAGTGCTTGAATTGCCTCTAAATACTGCTGACGATTTCCATATTTAGTAGGAATCGAACCCTTTTGATCGAATTCACCTAAATCGTACATATCATAGACAGCATACCCTACATCGTAACCTCCCCCCATACCTTTATAAGCAGGAGGAAGCCACATTGCAGTAAAACCACTATCGGCTAACTCTTGAGCTTTTTCCTTGACCTGATTCCATAAACCCCCATTATTCGGAATATACCAATGGAAGTATTGCATCATGCACCCATTAAGCGATCGCATAACTTATGACGTCCCTATTTATATTAGTAAGCAACTATCATTATCCTGTAAGTTGGTAATAGGTAACAGATAAGAAGTTTTATAATACTTTTTTATCTATATTTTAGTTACATTCCTTTCAAAACGGATTAGCAATTATAGAAAAATAGATCCCGTTTTCTTGTAAAGAATCTTTATCTTCGTCAGAGATAGAAGTTAAAGGTATACCCCAGTCAACACGAGCAGTTAGATAATCTTGTAGCTGTAATCTTACACCTAACCCTAGAGATAACAAAGTATTTGTATCGAGACTTGAATTATCATCTTGTCTACCGGAACGATTCCAACCACTACCAAAATCAACAAATGGGGTTAATTGTAATAAATTATTTTTTTGTCGAAAACGAACAATCGGAATTCTGACCTCAGCAGATGCAAAAATACCATTATCCTTAAGTAAAGCATCTTGACGGTAGCCGCGAACGCTTTGTACACCACCTAAACCAAATTGCTCAAATGCAACTATAGGTCTGTCTGCAAACTGCAAGTCACTTCTTAATAAGAATAGAGTATCGCGGGCTAAAAGACGCACCCACTGAGCTTGTAATCTCCAAGCATAGAAACTAGTATCAGGCAGTCCCTGATTAGTAGTAGAATTAAGACCATCAAATCCAATACTAAATTGGGAACGTAAGGCAAAAACCTGTTGAGCATCCCGATGAGTCCAATCTTGAAAAAACCGTAATGCATTGACTTTAGTTCTACCCTCATCATCTGCACCACTTACAGGAAAAGGTAATTGTTCTCCAAATTCATCTAAATATAGAGCTTGACTTTCCCGACGAGAGAGAATAACTCCTAAAGCAAATTCTTCATTAGGAGTGCGGGTTATGGGTTGACGAAAAGCTAATTCGTAATAGCGAGAGTCAGACTCAATATCAAGGATACTGAAGGGTTCCTCAATCACATTATTATCAGAAAAACCATAACTAATGGTTATTGTCCCATTCTGGGGATTGATAGGTATAGTGTAGTTAAAATTAAAGGCATCACTACCATCAGTATTGACATACTCTGCACTAATACCGTCTCCAATTCCTAGTAAATTAGCTTCACTGATTTGGATTTCTCGCCGAAAACTACCTACACTGGTAGAACGTGCATTATCTAAAGTTAGGGTCGTATTAAAAGTATTAACTTCCTTCACCCTAATCTGTAATAAACTTTCCCCTGGATTAGTACCAGTTGCTAACTCTGCAGAAAGATTTTCGATTAAAGGGTCTAGCTGTAGTAATTGTAAAGCTTGCAGTAAGCGATCGCGATTCAGGGGTTGTTTGGTAGAAGCTCTCAAACGACTGCGAATATAACTTGATTTTAAGCGACGATTTCCTCTTACTTCAATATCTTCTAATTTTCCCTCAATAATTTGAATTTCTAAAACACCATCTGTAAACTTTTGGGGAGGAATATAAGCTCCGGAGGTAATATAACCTGCTTTTACATAGAGTTGGGTAATCGCTGAACGAACTTGATATAGTTGAGCAATTGTCAAGGGACGATTCAGAAATTCTTGAATAACCCGATCAATTTGTTTTTTACTAAAAATTGTACTTCCTAAGACTTTGAATTCTCTGACTTGAATGGTTTGAGGAATGTCTCTGAGTGGAGGAGTTTCTTGATTGGGTGATTTGGGAGGAGGAAGCAGTTCATCAAGAGGTGGTAAAGTTTCAGGTGGTTCTACTTCTGGTAAAGGTTTAGTTGAAGGAGGTTCCACATCACTAGGATTTGTTGGGTTAGGTAATTGGTCTAATTGTGTTGGTAAGTTTGGTTGAGATTGGGTCCATCCTGGTTGAATACATAAGCAAGTAGATATGGTTGCTAGGTTTAAACTGATCCAGAATTTTATCCCATATTTGCCTTGTCTACTTTGTATATTTTGGGGTATATTTTGGGAATTATCAGTATTCATTTTTTGATAGATTTTATTTAAACACCCTTTAAAATAATTTTTGGAAATAATCATGGATTTCATATTTTGTATATATTGAGAAAAGTAAGTCCTGTTACTATAAGTAGGTAGATTTAAAAAATCAATTTACAGCACTTTGCAGTTACATGAGGTACATTCTCCCTGTTCCCTGCCTTACAACGATATGAACTGTACCTCAATCAGATGAAATTGGCTGTATATACCAAAATGTAAACTCGTAAATAGTTTATAAATACTCTATGAAACAGCTTTTATAAAACTAAATATATGGATTTTATAGTGCCGATTAACTTAATTACATATATGTTTATAATTTATATCTATTTATATATATTTGATGTTTGATAGCTCTTATAGCAGTAGCTACTTATCCCGCATTTCTCACAAGCGTTGCGATCGCATATCTCGTAATCTTTACCCGGAGGATGTTTCGAGTCTTTTTGGTGGATAATAATTTTGGCACAGTGCGAAACAGATAAATCTAGATTCTATAAGGGTTTGAGAGGTGTGGTGAGAAATTTGGGTTATGCTAAAACATTTTGATAACTGATAACTGATAACTGATAACTGATAACTGAAATGACATTGCCTCTTACCCATACACTAGTACATGATGTCCTGACTTATATGTCTATTGCTATACTTTGCAAATATTTTAGGTAACAGATCAATATATTCAGAGACTCTGGGACTCTGAATATATTGATCTGAATATATTTAGTACTTATCAGTAAATATCAATTTCAAAAATGTATCCCTGTTGTGAGACTGCTAAATCATCTACATACCAAGGTGCAAGAACTTTTCCCCCTTCCCAAGAAACAGCAGATGAGCAAGCAAACAATTTAGGGGATGAGTTAACAATACTCACACTGCTAATATTCATCACAGGCAAAATAATTTCTCTCACCCTTGCTTGCGATCGCGGATCTATACAAACCACCTTACCACCAAACCAAAATGTAACCCAAAGATGACCTGAGTGATCCACAGCTAATCCATCAGGTACTCCTTCATCCTCCTGGGAAACGATAAATTGGCGATTATGGTAGAATTCTGAACAATCACCATTAATCGCGAAGACATGGACTGACCGTTCTAAGCTATCCAAAACGTAGAGCGATCGCCCATCTGGTGATAATCCCATACCATTAGCGTAGCCTAGTCCTGCAAACATTTCCTGGATTTGTCCTTGGGGATTGCACCTTAGCAGTTTTCCCGTGTCCCTAATACCTGTGGTATCCTCATTGATGGTATTAAACCAAATGTTTCCTGTTGGGTCGATAATTACATCATTACTAACTAATTGTTTACCCTGATATGTTTCGATTATTGGTGTTATTTCCTGGGTATGGAGGTTAAATTCCACTAGTCCCAATTCTCCAGACAACACCAACGTACTTTTTGTCAATACTGCGACACCATAACATAAAACAGGTAAGGGAAATCTCTGCACCTGACGGGTGGTTAAGCACAATTGAATTAGCTGGGGGTTACCGTAGTCTAAGCAAAATAGTTGATTAGTTTCCCCATCGTAGCAAAGTCCCTCACCTCCTTGAATAGGACACTCTTGTACCACAGAAATTTCATAAGTTGGAGAGCGTCTTTCTAAGAGTAAGGCATTGCGTAGGTGCTCCCCATAAAATTGTAGAGCATCTCGGTTAGCACCCACAAGATTGAGTTCTGCTAGGGGAGTAGGATGATAGTGAGTCTCTTGAATTTGTTCTCCTGGTGCACAATTAAAGGTAATCAGTTGTGAACAATCAAGGGTTTGTTGAGCAAGGTTAAAATCAAACAGTGTTGAAGCAAGACCACTTTTACGAGTGGAAATATACAGACGACAACTGGTGATTATTTCTTCTGATGATGTTGGTTGAGGAATCTGGGGACAAATTCCCTGAGCTAATTTCAGAGCAGCTTTGGGTAAATTAAAATTCAGACTCTGCTGATATAGAAAGCCAAAGGTTGCACTCATACGGGCATTCATTTCAATTAGAATTGGAATATCTTGCCCTTGGAGCCAAAATTCCGCACTGAAAAAGCTATTATCTAAACCACTATCTTGAATAAAATTAGTTACCCGGTCGTAAATACTTTGCTGTTGTTTAAAATTAACTTGAGCAGGAAAAATATAACAAGCTACTGAGCCATCTTCGGCTTCCAATGTATCAACTAAACCGACAAAATTAACCTGTCCTTGATAGACAAAACCATCACAGGTTAAAGGTTGACCAGAAATCATTTCTTCCACTAGCAGGGGAACTTGAGATGTTGTAGCTAAGGGATATTTTCTGCCATCAATAAATTCTTGGAACAAAACTTGGTAAATGTGCCACCAAGGTTGATAATTCTTGGCAAGATGATTACATAATTCTGGTAACTGTTCTGGTTGATTTACCTTCCCACAAAACATTCCATAACTGGAGCAAACTGGCTTCACAAATAGGGGAAATTTCAGCTTAGTTAAAATCTGCTCATCAATTGCCAATTTCCTTTCATTTTCCCATTGGACAACACTGTAACCAGGGGGATAGGAATCAATTTCACGGGCATAAAATTTATGAAAACATTGCACCACACTTTCAAAACGAGGACCAAATAAATTCAGCTTTTCACAAACTATTGCTGCCACTAAATTAGTAATATCAAAACTGTAGTAAATAGCCACAATTTGATGTGCTTGGGCATAATTAATAGCATCTTGGCAAAAAGCTACTAAATCTACTTGATCTTTAATTCTCGGTGGGGTGTTTTGTAAACAGGAATATTCTAGGTAATGGAAACAATAACCAGAAAAATCAGCATGAGAAAATAGCTGTTTTTCATTCTGAGATGGACATAAAACCAAGATAGGAATTAGTTCCTCTGCTTGATTAATTACGGTTACTGTGGCGACTTTAAGTGCAAACTTAGAATAAATCTGCTTTACCATAAACTATTTTTAGTAAACATCTCAAAACCTTATTTTATCCTAATGATTAGTTTATCTACATTATTGATTAATATAGCTTATCAGTTAGTTGTAGCTATATTTTAAAAGTCTCTGGAGATGTCTAAATTAATATAGGAATGAATTATACTTTTGTGTATGAATCCTAGAATCCCAAAAAAGTAAGTTTAAAATATTATCTGGCGTTGCATAAAAGGAAATGAATGAGAGACTGAAACTATGATTATTTCCCTCAAAATTAATCAAAATTATCCCATGAATCAGCAACGCCACAGGGTTATATAACTAATTAAACCACTTGTAAATCTCTTCACCAGTGGTCATCCAAGTCTGGGGTTTATTTTTGATATACTGCAAACACTTTTGCAAATATTTTAATCTCAAAGGCTGACCAACGATAAATGGATGTAAACCTATTGCCATAATTCTAGGATGAGATTTGCCATCTTCCCAAAGCTGTTCAAATTGGTCTTCTATAGCTTGAGCAAAATCTGCACCAGAAAAGCGATCGCTCAAACATAAGGTAATATCATTAGCTTCAATTGTGTAGGGAACTGCTAATATCTTACCGTTGTCTAAAGGGTACCAATATGGCTGGTCATCATTTACCCAATCTGCGGTGTAAACTATACCAGATTGATGTAACAATTCAAATGTTGACTCTGTAATCGAAAATCCCGGAGTTAACCAACCTTTGGGTTTTTTACCTGTAGCATCTCGTAGTAAAGAAATCGTTTTTTCAATTACCTCTAATTCTTGGTCTTTATTCATACCACTATGACCAGTAGAATTATTGATACCATGAGCCATAATTTCCCAACCCTGTTTCTGTATAGACTCCATAATCTCAGGGTAAAAGGTGCAAATTTCCCCGTTGACTGCGGCTGTAACGGGGATATCTAAATCTTCAAATAAACTCAATAAACGCCAAATACCGACTCGATTACCATAATCTCTCCAGCCATAATTGGCAATCTCCGGATAGCTATTTAAATGGGGTTGAATAGCCGTTCCTAGCTTACCAAAGGTAAAGTGTTCTATATTCATTACTACCCAAACAGCAACTCTGGCGTCATCTGGTAACTTTAAAATAGGACGTTGGGTAATTGGTTGAAAGGAGGGTGGATACATGTTTGTAGTTAAAATGTATAAAATATATCATAACAATCAGTTCTTCAGGGTGCAAAAATTACAGGTTTATTAACACATAATTCCTTGCAATTAGTAGGTTAAACCAGAAGAAGGCAGGTATAGATTTTTGATGAGAAAACTGACCTTTGTCTTAATATTACAATGCCGGTACCAACCCATCTAATCGACCTAAAACCACCATGTCTTCCTCATCTAAATCTACGGGAATACCACTACGAATTAGTTCAGCAAAGTCTTCATTAGGCACCATAATAGTTAACATATACAGACGATTTTCACCGGTATTTTCTATTAAATGGGTTCCAGTTGCAGGAACTAATAAACTGTCACCAGCTTTAATATTTACATTTTTACCATCACAAATAGCTCTACCCTCACCCTTAAGAACGAAAAACATTTCCACAGCTAGCTGATGACGATTAGGTGGTGTCTTTCCACCCACATCAAAAATTTCCACACAGCAAGTCAAAGATGTATTAGCGATCGCGGGGTCAAAAACGATTGCTAAACGGTTACTATCATGAGGACTAATCCGATATGCTTGATAGTCTTTGGGGGATTTAATTACCGGAATTACACAACTAGATATATGCATTTATTTATTCCCTGTCTTTAATAAGGTTTTCTTTGGGTTTTGAGTGGGGAGTGGTGAGTGGGGGAGTGGAGGAGTGAAGGAATGAAGGAATGGTTAATTTTAGATAACTATATAGCTGAGCAGTAAACATATAATTTATATATAGTTTATTTTGTTTGAGTTATTTTGCTCGAGTACTTATTTTGCTTAAATACTTATTTCCCTCAGATATATTTCCCCACTGATCATTTACCACTCCCCAATCCTTCTAAAAGTAGTGTTGAATCAGATACAAAACCAAAGCACTGTTTTATATTATACAAAGTTGCTTCCCAGCAGTATTCGGGGGAAGTAGTAGCGCTACAGTCTTTGAGTAGTATGCAGTCATAACCCAGGAAATTAGCATCCTGTAATGTACACATAACACATTGGTCGGCATTAACCCCGGCGAAAAATAAGGTAGTTTTACCGATGTTTCTCAAGATGCTGTCTAAAGGGGTATCCCAAAAGCCGCTCATGCGATACTTATCTACATGTATATCTTCGGGTAACTGCTCTAATTCATAAACTACTGCTGCTCCCCAGCTATCCTTAGTTAAAACTTGCGAACCATTTTTAGGGATGGGATCAGATATATGATGATTTTGCCTATGACTTTGGGAATCATCCTTAAACAATACATCTCCTAAACCCGTTCCCTCCCCATCAGGATTATAAACGTGACGGCAGGCAGCACTAATATTCATTAAATCTTGACGGTTTCCCCAATTTAACCAAACGATTGGTACCCCGCGATCGCGTAAAATTGGTAATAATTTTTGTAAAGGTTTAATAGGTGTACGAGCGGGTGTAACATCTACTCCAATGCTTGATAACCAGCCATCTGGATGACAAAAATCATTTTGCATATCAATGACTAGTAAAGCAGCTTTAGCTAGGTCTAGACGCAGAGTTTTCGTTTCTGTTGCTAAGATAACGGGTTGTGGGGTTCGAGAGGGACGGGTGATATCTGCATTCTCAGCATTTACCCTCCAGGCATTTGGTGTAACTCCTAGTGTCCTCAATGACGAATCCATAAATGTTTTCACCAAAGTTATTTTCTATGAAGGTAACTCGAAATACTGCTTTAGGGTCTAATTACTTAACTAAGATTAATTTAGGTTAGAACTGTGAAATTTACTATCAAGAATGCATTAACTCTTTTTGAGAATAGTTATAAAAATGTAAACATTAGGGTAGAAGTAGGTAGAATTGCTGGGATATCTCCCGATTTAGAGATGGTGGGAGAAGAGATTGACGGCGAAAATAAATTACTGCTCCCCGGTTTTTTTAATGCTCACACCCATTCTTCGGAGATGTGGCAGCGCGGGATCATGTCTACTTTACCCTTAGAATTATGGTTGGCGGAATTATACGATTTTGCTCCTCTTGATACTGAAAAGGTCTATTTAAGTGCTTTAGGTACGGCTGTAGAAACTTTATTATCTGGTGGTACAACTGTTGTAGACCATTTAGTATTAATTCCCAATCAGGAGTTAGAAACCGTTGCGGCTGCCATAAAAGCTTATCAGGAAATAGGAATCCGTACGGTGATTGCTCCCCTGATTCAGGACCAGTCCCTAGGTGCTGGAATACCATCAGGAGAATCCCAACAAATCCATGAACCTTATTTTCGCTCTACCCAGAAGACTTTGGAAATTATGGAAACCGTAATTAACAAATACCATAATCCAGAGCAGGGGATATATGTGGCTCTAGCACCCACAGGAATTCAGTTATGTAGCGATCAGTTATTTAAAGGATGTATCGAGCTAAGCAATAAATATAACCTTTGTCGTCATTCCCACTTATTAGAAACCAAAGCACAGCAAAAATTAGCCCAGGAAAAGTACGGTTGTAGTGCAGTTGAACATCTACACAAACTAGAATACCTCGATTATCGTACCTCCTTAGCACACTGTGTTTGGTTAAGCGATCGCGATATTGAAATACTTCAAAGTACCAAATCTACTGTAGTTCATAATCCTTTAAGTAACTTGCGTTTAGGAAGTGGAATTGCCCCAATTTTAAAATATCAACAGGCAGGAATAAATGTTTCCTTCGGTTGCGATGGTGCTTCTAGTAATGACTCCCAAGATTTACTGGAAGCAATAAAAATTGGTTCTATTTTACACAACACCACAGATAAAGATTATCAGAATTGGATAACCCCCAAGAAAGCAGTAGAAATGGCAGCGAAGGGGGGAGCAATGGGGTTAAATCTTAATTCAGAACTGGGTTCATTGGAAGTTGGGAAAAAAGCCGATTTAGTACTTTACGATTTAAAAAACCTATCTTTACTACCCCGTACGGACCCCATCGGCTTACTAGTCCTCGGTCGTCCCAGTAACGTAGTACACTCTGCATGGGTAGATGGCAAACAAGTTGTTAAAAATGGTGAAGTTACAAATATTGATGTTGATAAACTTAGACAAGAATTATTTAATCATAGTCAGTGGCAGACAAAGCGTAAATCGAAGACTGTAGCAGAAATCGAAAACCATTATCGGAAAGTCATGGAACTGTAAGTACAGTTGATAGTTAATGAGTTAATGGTTAATGTGAAAACATCCATTACAAAAAACAGCTATAGTTTATTATTCCTCAACAACCAATCATCACTCACCCACTCACCAATCAAAAATGCCTAAATGGAAACTATCAACAGAATTCTCTTTTAGTAGCGCCCATTATATTAAAGATTATGATGGTCCTTGCGGTAGAATGCATGGACATAATTATTTAGTACGAATTGAAGTTGAATCTTCTAAACTTCATTCTTCCGAGCACTGTCCCCATCCGGTGATGGTTGCTGACTTTAGGACTTTGAAATGGGCTAAGAAAGACGCAACAAAGGGTGGTTTAGACCACGGTATACTAAATGATATTTTGCCACCGGAGTATGAAACCACTGCGGAGATGATTGCTCAGTATATATATGACGAGACTAAAAAGCAATTACCTCCAGGTATTAAAATTAAAGTAGCGGTTTCGGAAACTCCTAATTCCTGGGCTGAGTATGGAGATGATTAATTTATGTGTATCCAATGATAAGTTAGAAATAATCTAATTTCTTCTTCCAACTTCGGCTCTTCTAACTTCTAAGAAGGTCGAAGACCTCCGGTCAAATTTTTGCATAAGCTTTTTACACTCAGAAATAAATGTATGTGAAGAGTTAAGCTTACGTGCGATCGCGCTAGAAGATGTTCCAATGTTGATATTGAAAAGGTTCGGTAGAGGGAAAAATAATGAGTGAGGGCAAAAATGAGAATGAAAATGATAATGATCAATATAAGAAATTTATTCCACACACAGAAATAGACCATGAAAAAATAGTGGTGGAGGTCTCTCCTAATCTAGATTACCCCTATAAGAGTAGAGTTCCAAATGGATACGATCCTATGGGTGAAATACAGCTTCGTGGGAAAGCTTTTAGAGGTTTAGCTGGAGGAAGGATACCTTGGTGGGTACTTATTTCTGGATGGATAATTTTTGGAGGTTTTGCTCTATTAATTTTGAGTTCGGCAATTTCTACAGGAACATTTACAGTAATATTGGGATTAATACCAGCTTTGTTAATTGTTTCTATTCCTATTCTGATTTTATGGAGAGGAACCAGTGCAAAGCTATCTCTTAAGAAACATCGAGCTAAAAGAAGATATTAATAATCAATATCAAGAAAGAATTGCTCCCTGCCGATAATTTGCTTATCTTGAGCAACATCATTAGCTGTATGAAATGTAAACCGACGCTCATTCCCCTTTTGATTCCAAGCTTTCTGGAGTTGCGAATGGGGAAATTTTCCGTTGATAAATAGCGTCATTAGTGCTTTCCATCTTCCCTTTAGTTGATGAGCTTCACCAATATAAAGTTTAATGTCGCCAATATTGACAACTGCAAAGATTCCTGATTTCATTTCTTTGACAATGCTTCGAGAGATAGATGCTTTAATTTTATTGTTCCCATTTTTAATGAAAAAGCAAAAGCAAATTTTCTTAAATTTAAATGAGTAATTTTTATAAATTAACTCACTATCAAAATTGAATCTAAAATTAAATTTTTATGAAGCTATAATTCTTACTATAATTACTTTATAATTTTTATAAAATCTAATAAACAATTTTTATATTCAAAATCATCATTTTATTTTTTGTTTTTAAACTGTTATTCACTAACTTTAAGGCTGATTATAAGTTTAACTGAGAGCATATAGAGGATTTTTAAAAACCTTCTCTATCATCAAAATTTACTCATATCATTCGGGATCATTTTGATGTGCTAAGAATGAGTAATAAAGCTAGAGTTGTTCAGTTATTCACAATAAACAAATGGATGATAATTTCTAAAATAATTAATAGCTATTTTTATTAATTATTAACTGATATTAATTCACGTCAGTTCGAGTTAAGAACCTTTATTCAACAGTGAATGGGCTAAACAACACAATAATGTTGACATATACCAAAGCCAAATAACCACGCAATACATATTTGAGCTTATCCCGAACTCATATTAATTACTAAGCATATTAAGCAATGATGCTTTAGTAGTCGTCATAGATGATATAGCGTATACACTTTATCCACTGTCACATAACTTTATTGGAACTTAATGCAAGTATCTACGTTCAAATATAGTTAATTACTAAATTAATTGATTATTAAATAAATAGATGTTTTCTAGAGTTAGACGGATTATCAGGCAATTTTTTAGAAAAACCAGAACAATCAATAATGAACCTTTAAATAAGGTAAGTTTAATTGTAATTATTTTGGTTGATATTTTTATACTCATCAATGTCTTTACTGGGATAAATGATATTAGTGGATGGTATATTAGTCCTTCTCAAGCTTATCCTTAGTTATTAAAATCTTAGAGTTTTTACAGCTTAATGTAATATTTGAATTTATTTATAATGTTATTCAAACTCTTTTTGGTGGATTAGTATTTTTTGTTAGTTACGTTTATATTTTACTCATTCCCCTAATCGGCTTTGGAATTATCAAATTCTTTCAAAAGATTGTCTTTAATACTAAACTCCAAGCAACGAATAGATTCCAAAAAGTACGCTGTATTAATTGTGCAAAAAAAATTCGACATAATGATGCTTATTGTCCTCACTGTAGCTACTATCAATATACAGAATGTCAAAATTGTCATAATCTAACTTACAAGTACTTGTCATACTGTAAACACTGCGGACATCCTCAAGATATTAATGATCTGTAAATATGATAATTTAACAACAAATTTCCTAACATGGATATTGAGGAGATACAAGAAATGTTTGGATTAAGCGATTTGAAGAAAACAAGAGTATATCAGCAAGCATTTGCGGAAGGAGAAGAGAGAGGAGAAGAGAGAGGAGAACGTAGAGGAAAGTTATTAGCAGTACCACCGATGATATCTGCTGGTTTGAGTGTAGAACAGATAGCGCAAGCTTTGGATTTAACTGTTGATGAAGTTAGAGAAGTTGTGAAAGAATAATTGTAACCTTATTAATTTCATCATCACTTGAAATTAAAACTTTTGTCTATAGTTGTTTTAAATAGAAACCGTAACTCATATAGTTCGATAAAGCCTTATTTTTAGAATATTTCGAGATATTTGAGTAATACGGGAATAAATTGGAATGACTATAGTAATCATTTCAGATTTTTTATAGAGAAAATAATATATTTTGGATCATCAAACCTCCTGTGGAGAGGTTTTATAAAACATCCCCACAGTAAATTTTAACTTCAACCTTAAATTTCAGCAGAAGCTCTTTCTATTAAACGTCTTGCTAATGTTTGCGTTCCTGTATGTTCGTAGTAATTGGTAGAGACATCTAAGAAAGCTGCAAGATAATCTAATTTACCGTCTGCTCCGTCTACAAAACTTTGTATATTACCCGCGATTTTTTCGGGTGTTAAGTTCTTGGAAGTTACTAAGTCGCTCATCCAACCCTTCACGGAGTCAAAACTTTCACCAATAAAGTTAAGTTTACTGGATGCATTATTTCCAGGGATTGCATCTTGAATTCCAGAAAAAGTAGAGTTGCCTTCTAGTTCCTGGGGACTGGTATTATTCAGGGAGGACATGGCTTTACTGATAAAATCAGGTCCTAGTGGTATTAAACCATCTACAGATACTAAAGCAGCCATGCGTATAAATGATTCTCCACTGTATTCTCCCAAGGAAGCAACAAAATCACCAATGCTGTCTCCGGGAATACCGTTAATTTGACAAAATGCGATTAGTTCTGCAACTAATTTTAAACTGAGGTCGATTGTTTGAGCTTTATCTGCTTTGGGTGTAATTTTACTTAAGAAACCCAATAGAGGAATTTTTTCTCCGACTTTATTTGCTAAAGCTGCTGCACCTAAAGCTGTATCAGAACTATCAACGGTGTTATAAAGCCACATTGCACGTTGATATCCCTGTGACTTGTCATTATAGAGAAAAATTGCTCTCTCACCAATTTCTTGAATAAAGTCTTCGTCGGTTTCTCCGGTGACTTCCTCAATGGTATCAACAAAGCCGACTATATTCTTCCATTCTCCTGGTGCAATGAAATCCAGGGATTTTAACATGGATACAGTTAAACCACCTTTTGGTAATTCGTCGGTTAATTCAATAATTGATTTGCTCATAATTTTCTCTGTGTGTGAGTGATTTTTCGGTTCAATTTCATATGGGTTTAACTAATAAACTCCAAGAAACTAACTACAAGAAACTAACAGGACCTCTAATTCAGTTTCGACAAACCATTCAGGTTAAATTTCTGTATCCATGCTTCGCGATCGCTTGGGGAAAATGCGTCGTCTTTGGACTGTACTTTTACCTGATAGCGATCGCTAACTAATACGGATGTCTGTTTTCCTCTCTCTATTGCTGGATATCCAGAAATTTGCTTACTTGCAGATTGATACTTTGCTGCTGGATTACTGGTTCCTTTGACTCCCTGGGTATCGTTAACTGAGAGTACAGCTAAAACTTTACCGTCTTTTTTCAGGTTTGCTGCGGAGAAACCTTTCTTCTCTTGAGTGTAAACTCGTTTATAACCGTCGCTATTACCAGGGAAGAATTTATTAAACTCGCTACCTTGAGTTGAATCCTTTGCGATCGCTTGTCCGCTTCTTTGAGAGCTGCTTTCTTTTTGAGCTTGGTCAAAACGACCTGGTGCTTTGGTTGCACAACCTGTTGTTAACAGGACGAGAGATAGCAATAAGGCTGCAAATAACCTACGAGGATGTTTGATGAACATGGTTAGATTTTCTCCCTAAAATATATATTTTCAAGTATTTTCAAGTATTTCTAAGTGCTTCTAAGCAATTATCAACGGTATTGTGAGTATGTACAGGTAAAATTTATCTTTTCGTTATTCTTATGTTGAGATATATTTTGATGAGATAGGTTGTAAAGATGGGTAAATGTTATGTGAGAGTTGGAAACTCTTTACCCGTGATTTACTTTTTCCTAAATTCTTTGAGTTATTACAGCGTAGAATGGATCTCCCCCTCCTGCACCTAACCATTGGAGGAAGTTAGGAGCTTTTGACTGACGGATAACTACTTCTGGAGTACTAAATCCTTCTACACTTGTAAAATAGCTCTTGACTAATTTTACGCGAGCTGATTCTGAACTGTCTCTCCATGCTTGAATTGCTTTTTGATAAAACATCCGGTTGGAAAAGCTGAAAATAGCTATTCCTCCGGGTTTAAGAATGCGGTAAATTTCGGAAAATATTGCTTCTGGATACTGTAAATATTGTACGGAGACGCAGTTGAGAACTGCATGAAAGTCTTGGTCTGGTAGGGGTAATTTGGGGTCTTTATTAAGATTTTGCACGAAGTAATGATTTAAACGGGGGTTACGTGCTAGTTCTTCTTCGTTGAGTCCGTGTCCTTCTATGTGAGAGAATTCTATATTTTCCGGGAGATGGGATACCCAACTACTCATCATGTCAAAAATACGGGTATTGGGTTGCAGACGCTGATTATATAGTTCGGTGAGTTGTTGAATAAATCCGTCGTCTACGTGGGTGACGAAGCGGGGATAATCGTAGAATAGCTGGTCGTCTGTGTCGTCAAGTTTAGTGCGCTGAGTGGGATTAAAAATCATTATTTCAAGGTTTTAGTTTCAAGGTTTTATTTAGGTAGTGGTGAATGATGGATAGTAAATGTGTAAGTACTTAAATGTATGTAATTTATAGCTTAGGGTAAGAAGGTAAATTTTCCTTAATCTGGGGAATTATGGCAATGTTGGTAACATTTAACTGATTAAATCAGTCTTAAAAGAGATAAAATGATTAATTATCGGAATTTATGATGTTTCTAAATCCATCGATTAATCCAGAATGGAAAGTCATCCTGAATAAACTTCTTCATTAGTTAATCAAAACTTTTAAATAATACCTGCAAGCAATTTCCACAAAATGTCATCTGTAAAATTTTTTCGATATGGAATTTGGCAATATTGGCGTATTTTGTGGAGTTTTTCTTATACTCCCTATATCGGTTTGATAATCTGGACATTACCTCTGCTGATATTTAGTTCAGATACTCAAAGTTTGATGGCTCATGATGAAGGATTATATGCTTGGAGAGCAAGAAAGATGATTGATTCTGAAAATTGGATCAATCCTTGGTCTGCTCCTCATCATAAAACCCCTGGTCCTTATTGGCTAATCGCTATTTGCTATCAGCTATTTGGTGTGAGCGAAGTAAGTACCCGACTTCCTAGTATGGTGGCGGGTATGGGTAGTATATTACTGCTGTATGCGATCGCTAATATTATTCTCAATAAGAAGGTGGCAGTTTTAGCTGGTGCAATTTTAAGTTTGGAGTTTCTTTGGTTGCAATATTCTCGTTTGGGAACCCCTGATGTACCAACTATATTTTTATTTTTACTGGCTATTTTAGCTTTACTCGCTTCGGAGTTAAATCATCGTCGTCGCGATTTCTGGGGTTTTATATTTGGATTCAGTTTAGCTTTGGGGTTTTTGCTCAGAAGCTTTATGATTTTTCTGCCGATAATAGCAATACTTCCCTACTTGTTAGTGGAAAATCGTCGCCATGATCATTTAAGTAATCCTATGATATACATAGGATTTGTGGTTGGTTTAATTCCATCTGTGGCTTGGTTATGGCTAAACTGGCAGCAATATGGCAAAGATAGTCTACTGGAACTAGTTAATTTTGCGGTACGTTTGGGTTCTAAGGAAAGAGGGAATAATGGAATTTTATTCTATTTATGGAATGTACCAATCAAAGCCTTTCCTTGGAGTTTATTTAGCTTGTTGGGATTATATATATCAATTTTACGTCCCATATCTCGTTATCAGTTAATATTGGTTGGCGTACCTCTAACTTTGCTCTTAGAAATCAGTATTTTCGCTACCCGTTTACCTCACTATAGTTTGTTTTTATATCCTTTTATTGCTTTACTTGCTTCTGTAGGTTTAAGCTTTGTGGTAGAAATATTTATTGCCCATATTGCAGCAGAATCTGGTCAAGAAAAGACCAAATTTATGGAAAAGATAGTCGAAAAGATAAATAAATTACCCTTTTCTAACTTTATCTCTAACTTACCCCGTAATATCAGCTATAGCTTCGGTATTTTAGGAATAATATTATTCCTTGCAAGTCAAGTTATCTTAATTTGGGGTGCAACTTCTACACACAAATATGCTGTTCTTACTTTAATTTTAGGAATATGTTGGTGTAAAATACCTCTAATATGGCTCAATCGCTTACGCCTTAAAAATAAACAGCTCGCTGCAAATTACTGGTTAGCTAACTTCCTAATTACTGGATGGCTGACTTTAGCGATCGCCGGAAGTACAGGCTTGCTGGGAGATTATAATCACGACATTAAAGTCTTTGTACAGCGCTCTGAAATTGCCACAGTTTTGCAAAATCACATCGTTCATCAAGTAGACGTTGGGGGAAAAAATAGCGTTTTAATTAACTTTTATACCCCATTACATGGTGAAGAATTGACCGATATTTCTCAATTACTTCCTAATCACTACGCTTGGATACCCAAAAAACAAGTCGCAAATTTATCGAGCAATTATAAAACCCTGGGGAAAGTAAATAAATACGCATTGATTCAATATCAGACGGAAAATATGTAGTAATGTTAAGTTTATCAACAATAATTAATTGCTCACAAGGCAATAAAATTCTTATATAAATTGCAGATGATTAGTCCAACAGGGTTGGGCTTTTTCCTTGATATATCTATCTTTTTAGGATAGTAAGATCACATACAGCTTTGATAAGCAATATAACAATTTTCCAACTTTATACAGAGGATCAAAAATTTCTGTATAATTGTTCATTGATATCAAATGTGGAAATCTAGCAAGAATTTCAGATGATGGTATCCTAATTTATCTGCTACAGTATTCAGTGAACTAAGTAATTTTCCTGATGACTCCTCAATTTGATAGAACCCAGGCGTTGGAGTCCTGGCAGCGAATTCGGGCACCATACAGCATAAGCTACCGAATCAAACTGCTTTCACAACTTCTCGCTCGTAGATTTACCGAAAGATTAGAACCCTATGGTTTAACTCCTTTCCATTGGATAGTAATGTGCTGTCTGTGGGAAGAAGATGGTTTACCAACTTCTAGTATTGGAGACAAACTCAAACAGGTGGGAGCAACCTTAACTGGAGTACTCGACAGGATGGAAGAACGTGGTTTAATTCGTCGTGAAAGAGACGGACGCGATCGCAGGGTTTGGAGAATCTGGTTGACTGAGTCTGGTAAGGAGTTAGAGACGGCTTTACCACCCATTGCTGTAGAATTACGAGAGGAAGCCATGCAGGGTATTTCTTATTCGGAAAGAGAGATATTCTCTCAACTACTAAATCGAGCGATCGCTAATATCAGTTAACAATCACTCTATTGTTCTAAAGTACTAGATAAAACTTGTTTGGTAGTATCAATTTGTTCTTTAGTAAATGCCGCTTTTCTCAGATGATGGAGAAAAGATGGTGTTTTGTAGCGAATATCTAATTTAATGGCTTTCCGGTAAAGCTGTTTAGCTGTTGATTTCCGATTAAAATCCCAATAGGATATAGCACTTGATACCAACGGATGAGGATTTAATGGTTCTAAAATTGCAGCATAGTTACCAGTTGCGATCGCTAAATCATAAGCTTTTAATCTATGTAGGGTTAAACTAAGATTGTAAAAGGCAATTTCATTATCGGGCTTTAAAACTGCTGCGATAGTATGAATCAACAGAGCTGTTATCAATTGACTATCAACCAGATAAACAATCCCTAAAGCATTATAAGAAGGAACAAAAAATGGGTCGATATAAATTGCTTGCCATAAAGATATAATTGCATCCTTTTCTTTACCTGCTAGATGCTGTGTCCATCCTAAGTTTACTAGTCCATTCACATTATCAGGTTCGAGTTCTACTGACTTCTGCATGACATCAATAGCTTTCTCATGCTGTCCCTGGTTTCGGTAGGATAATCCTAATTTTCTGTACTCTGGTGCAGATTTAACTGCAAAACTGGGTGCAATAAAGAATAGTAAACTACTAGATACTGTCGCTGCTATTATAATTTTCCAAGTATTTACTATTTTCATAAATTACTTTCAAATTATTCAAGATTTTTTCAAGACTTTTTCTCTGCCTTATCTTTTGCTATAAATAAAATTAAATTCAGGAGTTATGCAACAATAAGGTAAATTCGTGATTACGAACGGATTATAAGCTAGGCAGAAGCACGCTACGGGTTTCCTGTAGCACAGTTCTAGCTAACGCAAAATCTAGTTTTTCCTTAAGGGTGCGTAAGTCCTAAAATTAACAGAATTAAATTAAATTCAAGTATTTAAAAACCCCAACCCTCTATAAAATATGGAAATATCAATAGCAGTCAATAATAAATCAAATATAGATAAAGACAGTTGACATTTGAGAGTTGATTGCCAGCTGTTAACTCCCATTTGTCAACCACCCAGTAAAAGTTTATTCCATTGCGAAATGCAACTTAAGTATTAATACGCCTTTTATCGCTATGTGTCTAGTAAACTAGATTACTTTCGTTTATTTTTTGGCAATATATTTCTCTTATGAGATTTCAAAGTATCTATAAATTTCTCAGAGGATATGTGCGAGAAAAACTGTATTAAAGTAGATTGTATAACAATGGATATATAAGTATGCCAAATCAAAAAATGATAAAACATATTCAATGGTAGAGACGTTTTATCAAACCTATCTACCACAGAGGGTTGCGAGCTTTTTAATCATTCAAGATTATTTCCACAGCTGAATACGTAAATCTAGGTTTTATAATTATTTGAGAGATATAGTGATAAATCCGCGGTAACTATGATGAAAATCCTTTCCCATAGAGAATAGGAAAAGGATTTTTATCATAAGCAATAAACTGGACATGATATTAACTAGTAGAAGTTAAAGGCTAAACCCATCTTTACTTAATCTTATTACCTTGAAAGTTGTTGGTTTATACCTTTAACCCCAGCCTTCTTGATGAAAGTGTTTTAACAATCGTAAATTAATTTTGCGTGCAACGAATTTCTTCTTAAATAAACAATTTTAAGCAAATGATTTGAAAAATAGACAATTATTACAGTTTTTAATTCAAACCAATGAAACTAGATTGTGGCTAATCCGGGATTAACTTTACTAGTTCTTAACTCCATTATCCGATTAGAAGAACACATATTCTTTCTATTGCTTATTGGGGGCATATCTTGCCAGCAATTGCGGCAAAACCAGTATATCTGTTGACTATGAATATGCTTCAGCATTGGATGAGAACAACAAGGACAAGCAATCATTGGTAACCTCTCATTTTTTTCAAAAAATAATTTTGGAGTTCAGATATAAGTCTAAAAAGTACTTACAACAAAACTTCTTAGCCTCTACTTCAAGGTTATATACAAAAGCTTTAAAATGTGTGGCAAAATAGCTTTTTGTAACAAAAAGTTAATCAAATGATACTTTCATTAACAAGTTAGATTTTTATTTGATCCCGTCAATAATTGATTCATACTTTCGTCAGTTTAAATCAAAAAAAAATATTAAAAATCTTCAAAAAGATAGAGTATTGTAAGTTTCTTATATAAAGAAAGTAGTAAAAAAGAAATGAATCATCAGAAAGAGTAATCTATCTGAAGGAAGTTGTATGTAAATATTACTAGTTTATCAATTATATATAGAGAAAACTAAGTTAAAAGACAATTTTTATCAGCTGCAAAAGTATTATCAAACTTCCTTAGAGATTGCTTTACAGGCTTTTTGATAGTTATGATGGGTAACACTAGTCATAGATAAATCTAACGAAATAAATTAGCTATAAGCTATCAGTTTTAGCTATACATTTTTCATTAGATGACTTAACAACTTATATAACCGAACTATTTGGATAAATAATGATAAAGGCTAAATTTTGGGGTACATTTCAATGAGACCCTGAATATAGCCCTACCTGTAAGTAAAAATAAAAAGTCAAAAGTTTACTAGTTATAGATTTCAGGGCTTATCAATGCCCTAAACTAATTGTGTAGTGCTATATTTAGAGAATTTATACTTAATAGTTCAAATTAATAGTTCAAGATTTTACGGTTGAATGTTTGTAAAAAAACTTTTGGAATAAACTTTTAACTATTTAGTATTCAACACCAACCCCTTTAAGGATATTTATTGCTCCCACATCTTTAAGCAGCTGCATTTGTTCGCGATCGCGCACTAACAAGCATCCGGCAAATCCTAATGAGTTAACTGATATATTTTGAAATTTTTCAGCTTTTCTAGGTACAATTAACATCCAATCACGGGTTGCTAAAAGATTGTAAGCACCAGTCTTGTTGTCTGGATTTAATAAATTCAAATTTTCTAAAGTTTGACAATAATATTCCCATGCTTTGGATGGGGACTCAAGGAAATTTGTATTCCACCTTACAAAACTATGTACAAAAGGTAAACTTGGGATATTATTAATATCTTGATGAAGTTTAGAATCAACCTTTTGATTTGAACTTGTTTGATTTGAACTTGTGTTAGTAAATAAAGACTCTATTGGTATTTTCCCATCCTGAGAATTCAAAGGTAAAGGTACTAGCTGTAAATGCTTATGACGTTGACTAGCACCAGCTAATTTACCTGCGTTGTAGAATACTAATCCATCAATTTCTGATAAAGCCAGATGAATTGCGGAAAAATCTTCTAAACTGAGTAGAATTTCCTGTTCCTCAAAAGCACGGGTGACTATCAACAGATGATTTTCTACAACATTATATTTATTTAAAATACAAACATGAGTATCTGAAATATTTTCAACAAATAAATCTTTCTCGTAAGGTAAAAAGGGATTGAAATCTTTATCCTGTTTCTTCTTCGCTTTATCCTTGCGAACTAAATTAGTCAAAATCCTGACTAAAAAAGAAACCCCTCCACTTTCAACAAATTCAAAATCTGTAGGAATAGAAACCAATGCACCACATTCAAGCGCATGTTTACTAGCTTGAATTGCTTTTTTATATAAACTCCCAGACTCTAACAAGTTTCTCCCCTTAGTTTACTTTCTCTCAATTAGTCCCAAACATTCTATCCCCAGCGTCACCCAATCCTGGTATTATGTAGCCATTTTCATCTAATTTATCGTCAATAGAAGTAGTGTAAACTGGTATATCTGGATGTGCATTACAAAAATTATCCAAACCTTCAGGAGCAGCCAATAAACAGATAAACTTAATAGACATCGGACTTGTAGACTTCAAACGCTCCACAGCAGCGATCGCGGAATTTCCCGTTGCTAACATTGGGTCAACTAATAATACATCTCGTTTATCAATGTCCACAGGAACTTTAAAATAATACTCCACCGGAATCAAGCTTTTGGGGTCGCGGTATAAACCAATATGTCCAACCCTTGCAGAAGGTACAAGCTCAAGCATTCCATCCAAAATACCCTGTCCTGCTCTTTGAATAGAAACTATCACCAGCTTCTTATCCTGAGCTAAAACCGGTGCATTCATACCAATCATAGGGGTTTCAATAGCTTCTAGCTTCAAAGGTAAGTCCCGTGTGACTTCATAAGCTAGTAATAAACTAATTTCTCTAAGTAAAGAACGAAACTTTCCTGTACTGGTACCAGCTTTGCGCATCAAAGTCAATTTATGTTGAATTAACGGATGCTCAATTAAAGTTACTTGTTGGTGCATATTTTTTCAGAATTCCCTATCCCTTAAGATAACCGTATATTAGGAATTCAAAATTCAAAATTCAAAATTCAAAATTAATGCTCTCCCCTCAAAGGATACTCCTGGTCATTCAGGGGTGACACCCCTGAATGACCAAAAATCAAGGGTTTAAGCAGTGCGATCGCACTCCTAGTGATAACTTAGAATCCCTATTAATTCGTTGAGATGAGGGGTCAGACCTACTATTCGCCAACATTATCCTCAAAGGGAAGAGCTATCGAGAAATAAAGTCCAAGGGAGTTGAACTAATAATTTATAACTTCCGCCTAAAATGATATTACTCATTACTCATTACTTATTACTCAAAACACTGTCCCATCACTTTCAATCTGAATAGGGGGAACACCACCCGTTCTCATCTCATATGCTATTTTCCTTCCAGCTAACCAAGTTCCACCCTGGAGAATTCTTGGTAGTGGTAATTCCTCTGCACTCATAGACAACTTATCGCGGATAGTATCTGCAATTTTATCCAACAAAATTAACGTCAAGGCACGCCATTCGACTATAACTTCTGAAGACACCCGATAGGGAGAACGTAACATTTGGGGACGTTTAGGATTAATTAATCCCAAGTCTATACATAATCCACCATTACGATATTCCGGAAGTCCGGTAAGTGCTTCCAACTCAGTTATCTCATAACCTAATTCCTGTAGAGGTTCTAATAGCGAATAAGTTAACCACTGAGATAATTTATGAAACGGTACAAATCCATCTTCCGATACTGCCGGATGATACCACACATCTCCTAACTTCGTTCCTTCTATTTCTACCCTTCCTTGCCAAACTTCACTAAATCCTCTCAATATAACTTCTAAAACCTTGGGAGCAGGAATTTTATTATTACAAGATTGAGTCAACAAATAATTTAATAAATTACCTGGACGGGGATTATCTGTACCAAATATCTCCGACTCACTCAACAATACTTTCCCTAACTTTTGTAATAGCTTACATCTACCAGATAATCCTACTAAATAATTATCTGCACTAATCTGAAATTCCGTCGCTAAATATGACTCACTAAAACCCTGGAGCTTTTTGGCATCAGCTTGAAATGGTTGTAAAATGTCTCCAGAAAAACCACCCTTACAAAATAATCTAAAACTAGCTACAGCTAACCCCTCCGACCGGGGAAAGTCTAATCCTGTTTCTTCTTCATGATACTTCCAACGGCTCCCTGCACCTGCGTCTAATAGAACGCTGATAATAGCTAAATCAAACTTTGATAAAGCTCTTTGTAACGGTGACATTCCGTTTAAAAGACTATCTAAGTGCGATAACCTGGATATTCCACCAGCTTCAAAATGTCTCCATCGACTATGGAAAGGAATCTGTAAATCTGGATATTCAGACCGTATGACTTCGATTACATAATCTGTAACCTTATCCATTTGAGTGAGGTCACAGCTAAATATCGGTGAATCTCCCTCCATGACCCGAACAAATAATTCCATACAGCGATCGCGGATAGCATCAGGCGATCGCAAGTAAGAAATCAGTTCCCTGGGAGCTTTCGATTTACTCAAGATTTGATTATTCATTCCTAGCTATCCCTTCTTGATACACCATTAGCAGATTTGCACCATATCAAGAAATGCTCCTTTTTCACATCCCCCCAGTTAATTTAAATCAGGAACTTCCGTATCGGGTGCAACTATCATAGTCTCAGTTTTATGGTGGATTTTACTCTATTTACCGGAAATAATGGGTCTAAAGCCCTGTTCTTTCAGGACGGCTTTGTTTATGTTATGATACTTTGCGTAGAGTCCTCCCACGTAAATGATTGTTTTAGAATTCAAAGCTAAAGGGAAGACAACTCAATATGCAGGTATTGATGAAGCAATCAAGACTGCTCAGTTTGTGCGTAATAAGTGCATCCGTTATTGGATGGATGAGCGTGATGTTGGGCAAAAAGATTTGTATCGTCATAGTACTTCACTAAGAAAAGAGTTTGATTTCGTTAAAACTTTGAATTCCAGTGCTTGTCAGGCTTCCGTAGAAAGAGCATATAGTTCAATCGCCAGATTCTACGACAACTGTAAGAAGAAAATTCTGGGCAAGAAAAATTATCCACGTTTTAAGAAAAACTGCCGTAGTGTGGAATATAAAACAAGTGGCTGGTCGCTATCAGAAAACAGAAAGAAAATTAGTTTTACTGATAAAAAAGGCATTGGAACCTTAAAACTTAAAGGTACGTGGGATTTGCACTTCTACCAATTAGAACAGATAAAACGAGTAAGGTTGGTTAGAAGGGCTGATGGCTACTATGTTCAGTTTTTGGTTAAAACTGACATTAAAGTAAAATCAAAGCCCGTAGGCAGAACCATTGGTTTAGACGTAGGTCTAAAAGAGTTCTATACCGACTCCCAAGGGCACAATGAACCTAACCCGAGGTTTTATCGCTCATCTGAAAAGCGACTAAAGTTTTATCAGCGTCGTGTTTCTCGCAAAAATAAGGGCAGTACCAACCGCAATAAAGCAATTAATAGACTTGGTAGAGTACACCTCAATATAAGTAGGCAACGTGAAGAACATGCTAAGAGACTAGCACGTTGCGTAATCCAATCTAACGATTTGGTCGCCTATGAAGATTTGAGGGTAAAGAATTTAGTAAAAAATCATTGTCTTGCTAAGTCTATTAATGATGCAGGTTGGTATCAGTTTAGGAAATGGCTGGAATATTTTGGGGCTAAGTTTGGTAGGATAACAGTTGCTGTTAATCCTGCCTACACTTCCCAGAATTGTTCGACTTGTGGTGCAACAGTGAAGAAATCTATATCCACTAGAACACATATTTGTCAGTGTGGGTGTGAATTAGACCGTGACCCTTCGGGTTCGCAGTCGCTCATGGGGGAAACCCCCAAGACCGCGCTGTCTCACCACAATGCAGCCATTAATATTCTGAATATTGCTTTGAGTACCACAGGGCATGTGGGAACTTGGATCTTAGATCCGAACGCTTCGGGAGATTTAGCCGCTACTGTTAATGGTGCAAACCTATCTCAGCAAGCCGAGTCTATGAACGAAGAATCCTCATCCCTTTAGGCTGAGGAGTGTCAAAAAATGTATTTTTTTCTGCATGAGTTCTGGAGGTCGGGAAATATTAAGTTTACAAGAACACATTTTAAAGAAATGACCGTGGTTGAAGAACGTTATACTCCGGAAAAATTAGCTCAAATGCATGATGCTTTATGGAAATGTGTATTACAATTTGCTAATTTTTCTGCAACCCAGGAAAGACATCGTATTGCTAGAGATTTGCACGATTCTTTGGGACATGCACTTACAGCGCTTAATTTTCAGTTGCAAACTGCAATGCAACTTTGTAAACCTGATCCAAATCAAGCGCAGGAATTTTTAAATGAAGCTCACAATTTGGTTAAACTTGCGACTTCTGAGGTTCGTCAGTCTGTAAAAACATTGAGAGATGATGAATTTGAAACTCAATCATTAAGGGAGTTAGTGGATTCTTTAGTAAATGATTTTTATCGCACTACGGGGGTTGTACCTACTGTAGAAGTTAATTTATTAGTTGGATTACCATCACATTTTGTGACTCCAATTTATAGAATTATCCAAGAAGCTTTAAACAATATTCGCAAGTATGCGAAGGCTACAACAGTCAGTATAGAAATTTGCAGTACCCCTGCACAAGTTTATGTGATTATTCAAGATAATGGAGAGGGATTCGACACGGAGGAAGTGTGTGGTGGTTACGGACTCCGAGGAATGCAGGAAAGAGTAGGATTTTTACAAGGTAATTTTCAATTAGAATCTCAACCGGGAGATGGGTGTTGTATCACTGTTGAAATTCCTATTACTGTCCATAGTCCCAATAAATCGGAAATTACTTTAACCAGCTATTCTGAAGAAAGTTCTATTGTTAATATTTCCGGTATTTCATCAAGCTTACCAGAAGAGTCAGGACACCCGGTAGAACATCCTGTAGACAAACACCGAGCAGATGCACAATTAAGTTCACAATTAAGTTCACAACCAAATTCACAAATAATATCCGAAATTACTGTTCATCGAGATGTTGATATAAATGAGTCGGAAATACCAAATTTCTCAGATTCAACTCCAATACATGATTATGGCAATGAATATAATAGCGATAAATCAGAAACCTCTACAAGTCGAACCACCAGTCGAACTGTATATATTGGAGAATGGCAGCCTCTAAGCTCAAATGAATGGAATTAAATGGATAACAACTATTAGATGTTATATCAATTCTATATGAATTAGAGTTATCCGGAAATACAGCCTAACTCAATTGAAATAGTAATTTGTGACTTTATATTGTGACTTCATATATATAACTAAATCAGAATATACAACTTTCGTATGAGTTGAAATATCTACCTAGAACTTTATGATGAGTGTTCGTACTAGATTCCAACCAAAGTTGGAAAAATGCTCTTAACTATAGCATATTTATGTGATTCATATTTAAATATAGAAAAGATATTACAGCTAAATTTTTCTATTAATATGAATGATGTAAAAGTATGCCTGCTGATACCAATATTAACTGCAATTATTTTCTCATTTTGCCAGCTTTTAAATAACTGGCTGGCTCATCGTCAGCAAAATCAGCAGTTATTAATTTTTGAAAACCAAATTCAAGACTATCAAATACAAATTATTCGCCTAGTAGGTATCGAGAGAAAAACTCATGATTTAGTTGAATTTAATTACGAATTAGGTCACTCAATTGCTGCCTTACATATCCAGCTACAGGCTACACAAAAACTATGGCAAGTAAACCCCCTCCAGGCAGAAAAATCTTTGAGTGAAGCTTATCACATAAGCGGTTACCTAATGCATGAAATACGTAAAAATATTAGATTAATGGGTGAAGATAATGATGATTCGCTTACTACTTGTAGACGACCAGAGTTTAGTCAGTCAGGGTCTCAAAGCAATATTGAGCTTAGAGTCTGACTTTGAGATTGTAGGAATTGCAGAAAATGGCAAAGAAGCGATCGCGCAAGTGGAAGAGTTAGAACCTGATATCGTACTAATGGATGTACGGATGCCGGTGATGAATGGTAGCAATGCAACCAAAGTTCTCTCCCAGAAGTTTCCTCTGGTTAAGGTGTTGATTTTGAGTACCTATGATGATGATTACGATGTGAATGAAGCAATTAAGGCTGGTGCGAAAGGTTATTTACTCAAAGATATGCCTTCTGATGAACTTGTAAATGCGATTCGCAATACTTATAGGGGATACACCCAGTTTGCTCCGGGAATATTAGAAAGCTTTGTTAGTCAAAAAACAGCAGAACCTCCCAAAAATTTAGATCCAAATCAAGAGAATAAATCTAATAAGTCAGAATTAAATATTCTTACACCCAGAGAAGCAGAAGTTGCAGAGTTGATTGTAGAAGGAACCACAAATCAAGAAATCGCTAAAAAGTTATATATTTCAGAAAGTACAGTCAAAACACATTTAAATAGCATTTTTAATAAATTAAATTTAAAAAATAGAGCGCAGCTAGCTAGTTATTTATGTAAGTTACGTCTTACAAGTTAAAAAAATAAATATAATATCATTATTATTAATATTTGATTATTAATGAGATGCGCTTACCCTACAATCTTATGTTTAATAAATGATTTAATTAAAGCCAGATAAGCGATTATTCAATATAAATAAAGTCCTAATTTTTCATCCTCTTTTGATTCAGCGGAAGGATGAGTTAGAAGATGTGATTGCTGCATTTTAAAAAATGTTTAATCAAATTATATAAGCAATTTATAAACGTAAACAAACTGAATTAGAATTACAAATAAGTTTAAATAAAGTTGAAGTTTATTCCGAAGCTCGTAACCAAGAGCTAGAAACAGGTAGAGGGAGCATCCCAGTTTTTTTGGACGTCATTGTGAGCGGAACGTTCGCTCAAAGCGTTGTCTCCGACAACGCACGCTAGCGCGTTTGCGTAGCATAACGTAGTTAACCCATGGACTCGTTGTTAAGCTACTACGCATTTATTTGTATATTCATGATTATATGAGCCGAATGTGGGAAAATCTTATTCCTTCTGCCTTCTGCCTTGCTGTTAAACCCTGGAAGTCATCTTCGGTTTATCTGGAAAGTCACAGAAGAGAACTAAGCTACTTCCTGAATTTTAGGGAATTGCAGATCCAAAAAACATTATCAATAAAAACTTTTGTTAACCGTTCGTTACTAAAAGCAATAATTCTTTAGTATTTACTCATAAAATTGCACAAGAATTGCACAAAGACTTTGTCAATATGATTTCAGTTCAAAAAACTTGCTGATTCCTAACTTGAAAAATAAATACTGTGATTTTTGAGTTAATTCTAAAGCCTAGAGCGTTTGGTTCTGCATTTAACTCTTGATCAATCCTGTGTATAAATTAGGATTCAGTCTTGTAGAAAATTCTATTGATAATAAGTCAAAAATTAAGGGAGACTTGAATGTTTGATGCATTTACACGGGTAATTTCCCAAGCTGATACACGGGGAGTTTACCTCACCAACGAGCAATTTGATGCCCTCTCCAATATGGCAGCAGAAAGCAATAAACGTATGGATACTGTGAATCGGATTACAAGTAATGCTTCTGCAATTGTAGCGAATGCTGCTCGTGCTTTATTTGCCGAGCAACCCCAACTGATTGCTCCTGGTGGTAATGCTTACACAAGTCGTCGTATGGCTGCTTGTTTACGAGATATGGAAATTATTTTACGCTATGTTACCTATGCAATATTTTCTGGTGATGGTAGCGTTTTAGACGACCGTTGTTTAAATGGTTTGCGGGAAACATATTCAGCTTTGGGAGTCCCTGGTGGTTCTGTAGCTGAAGGTGTCAACAAAATGAAAGAGGCTGCGATCGCTATTGCGGGTGATACAAATGGTATTACTCGTGGGGATTGTAGTGCTTTGATGTCTGAGCTAGCTAGTTATTTTGATCGTGCAGCATCAGCAGTTGCTTAATCTGATTATTTCATTTTTTTGATACCAGTATATTTACATTGTTGTAAAAGTTGTAAAAATATTTTTCAGAGGTGATTATTCCGTGAAAACTCCAATTACAGAAGCCGTATCTGCTGCTGATTCCCAAGGTCGTTTTTTAAGCAGTACTGAAATTCAAGTTGCATTCGGTCGTTTTCGTCAAGCTAGTGCTAGTTTAGAGGCTGCGAAGGCTTTGACTGGTAAGGCTGATAATTTGGTTAATGGTGCAGCTCAAGCTGTTTACCAAAAATTCCCTTATACGACTCAAATGCAGGGGGCTAATTACGCTTCTACGTCTGAAGGAAAGGCGAAATGTGCCCGCGATATTGGTTACTATTTACGGATGGTAACTTACTGTCTAGTTGCTGGTGGTACTGGTCCGATGGATGACTATTTAATATCGGGTATTGCTGAGATTAATGCGACTTTCGATTTATCTCCTAGCTGGTATGTGGAAGCTTTGAAGTATATTAAGGGTAACCACGGTTTGAGTGGTGACCCTGCGGTAGAAGCAAATTCTTATATTGATTATGCAATTAATGCCCTAAGTTAGGTTTTGCATAATTGCTCGGAATCGCAGATGACTAAAATAGTTCAAAAGAATAGTTTGAAACACAACTTTTAAACAAGGCTGTAAAATACCGGTATATAAGATTTCAGTTGATAACTTTGGATACTTCCGGTTTGATATCTAATATTATTTCTTGTCAAAAAGAGAGTAAATAACTAATCATTTGGAATGGTTTTCTGTAATTCCGAGCAATATTTTTGAACAGTGAAATTTCAGAAATTAAAATATTAATAGAGTGCAACTGTTTGAGCTTTGAAAGCTGATTTTTAAAAACCGAACCGTTGAGAACTAAAAGCTAGATTCCCTTAAGCCTAATTTAGGAATGTCGATTAAATAAGCTGCAAAGATAAAGTGTGTATAACGCAGCATTACAGGTTTAAAAATTGTATGTTATTTACTTGTATTCCTTAACTAGACATCATTTAACTAAAATACTTAATAATTGAGGAGCACAAGCAATGACAATTACTGCAACAGCATCCTGTTTAGGAACTTCTGCCTTTAGCGGTGCACGTCCGATAGAGTTACGACCCAGTTGGAGTCAGGAGGATGCAAAAGTTGCTATTGATGCAGTTTATCGACAAGTACTGGGTAACGACCACCTGATGAAATTTGAGCGTCTTACTAGTGCTGAATCTTTATTATGTAATGGTGCGATCGCACTGCGGGAGTTTGTGCGTACAGTTGCTAAATCAGAGTTATATAAGTCCAAGTTTTTTTATAACAATTATCATCCCAGAACAATTGAGTTGAACTTTAAACATTTGCTTGGTCGTGCTCCCTATGATGAGTCGGAGATTATTGAGCATCTTGATATTTATCAAAATCAAGGTTTTGATGCAGATATAGATTCTTACATAGACTCTGAGGAATATGTTCAAAGTTTTGGTGACAATACTGTACCTTATTATCGGGGCTTTGATACCCAAAAAGGACAGAAAACTGTTGGCTTTACTAGAATGTTTCAACTTTATCGTGGTTATGCTAGTAGCGATCGCACTCAGCAGCATCAAGGTCGTCCTCGTTTAACTTATGATTTAGCCCGTAATATGGTAACTCCGATTGCTAAACCAGATCGGAAACAAGCGCTTATCGGTGCAACTGTTACCGAGAGGGGTCAATTATATCGTTTACGGGTTACTGAAGCTGCACGGGGAAATGCTCCCCAGTTAAGACGCAGTCTCAAGGAGTATGTTGTACCTTATGAACTACTTTCTGCAACTCTCCAAAAGTTAAATAAACGTGGTTGCAAGATTCTTAGTATTAAGAATGCTTAAGTCATGTTGTTTCTACTTGTATCGGAATTATTTAACCTATGGGTCTAAAAACTCTGCTTTTACCGATGTGTTCTTCTGGGTTAAAAATATTTGATATTACACCATTATAAATGGTATCTCACGCAGATGAAAAAGCCTGTATTTTACGTCTTTTTCTTTCTATAAGAGTTTTAGTTTGGTTGAAGAGTCATTTCACTTTGATGAATGGGAATATCATGTTCCCTTGAACACTTACGATAAAATTAACGCTCTCGATGTTGAAATATCAGAACTCTAGCAATTTGATCTCGTAACTAATTAACCATTATTCGGGATAAGCTCAAATCCTCATTGTGTGTTTGCTTGGTTTTGGTATATGGGAACATGTTTGTATTGTTTGAACCATTCACTGTTGAATCAACGCTCTTAATCCGAACTGACGTTAATTACCCAAACTTGATATAAATCCCAGATATATATCCAGAAATATATCTAGATATATATCTAAATATATAATTATTAGGAGAAAGTAAAAGTGGCAATTACAGTAGCAGCATCTCGGTTAGGAGTTTCTGCCTTTAGCGATATTAAACCTGTAGAATTGCGACCTAATTGGAGTCCCCAAGAAGCAACTGTTGCAATTCAAGCAGTTTATCGACAAGTCTTGGGAAACGACTATATTATGGCTTTCGAGCGATTAAAGGGTGCAGAATCTTTACTATGCAACCGCTCAATTACCGTCCGGGATTTTGTTCGATTTGTAGCGACTTCGGAGTTATATAAATCAAAATTTCTTTACAATAGTTTTCAAACTCGGACAATTGAGTTGAATTTAAAGCACTTACTCGGTCGTGCTCCCTATGATGAGTCTGAGGTAATTTATCATCTCGACCTTTATCAAAATCAAGGTTTTGAGGCAGACATTAATTCTTATATTGACTCTGCGGAGTATGATGAAAACTTTGGTGAAAATATTGTACCCTATTACCGAGGCTTTGCCACCCAAACTCAACAGAAAACCGTTGGTTTTACCAGAATGTTCCAACTTTATCGTGGTTATGCAAATAGCGATCGCTCCCAGGTTGCAGGTAAGACGTCTCGTCTAGCAACCGATTTAGCTCGTAATAATGCTTCTGCGGTAATTAATCCTTCAGGAAGTGGTACGGGTTGGGGTTATCAAGCTTCTGTTAAGGGTGTAACTCCGAATAAAGCTTTCAAGAGTTCTAATAGGGAAGGTTCTATCTATCGTATAGAAGTATCGGGGATGAATTTACCAAGATATCCTAAAGTACGACGAATTAGTAAAGCTTTGTTAGTCCCTTATGACCAGCTATCAGCAACTCTCCAAAAAATCCAAAAAATGGGTGGTAAGGTTGCAAGTATTACTAAAGCATAGTGAAATAGGTTTTGGCTAATAGCTATAGGTTTAGAAGATAGGTTTAGGAGAGATTAAAAATATGTTAGGTACATCTGCAATTAGTGGTAGAACCAGTTCGCAATCTAATAACCGAATATTTGTGTACGAGGTAACTGGTTTTAAGCAAAACGAAGAAAACGACCTCAATAGTTATGCTTTTCGCACTAGTAGTAATATTTTTATCCAAGTCCCTTACAATCGCATGAATCAGGAAATGCAACGTATCAGTCGTATGGGAGGTAAAATTGTCAGCATTCGTCCCCTTGAGACTCCAGTAACCAATAATTCTAGTTCTAGTGAATAGATTTATGAATAAGTTTAGTAAATTTGTTTGGTAAATTTGGAAATTGAAAATAACCAATCTAAATATATACCAAATAAATATATCAGGTTTGCTGGACTTTGGAGTATTGGATTTATCAGGAATTGGAAATCAATCTTTCTCCTTTACTCCTGAATTTCCTTTGCTCTTAAAGTTATAGCACTAAGAACGGCTGAGAGCTAAACTTAGCTAAACAGTTAAAAGCTTTGATACACAAACTTTTAAGCTCTAGGCAAAGGTTTACAAATTAACCGCTTTTAGTATAACTAGTTATTCAAAGTAAGCAAAAAAAAGACTGATTCAACAATTCAATTTACGAACAAAAGTACTATAAAATCAGATATTTATCAATCCTAGTATTCATCTGAATATCATGTCCGGATGATTAATTATTATTCCTGCATCTGTGCGAAAAACCTTATATCCTCTTTATCCCTGCTCCCTGCCCATTTTATTATAAGTGTTTAACCGGACATAATCTAACCGAATCCTGGTAAGTCTGAATTAAACAAAAAGTAAACAAAAAATATTTACATAAGGAAACTAATGGTTGTAACTGTAAAATCTTCTTGCAGAGAAAGCCAATACATATTCATTCATAGATTAGCTACTTGTATTGAAGCATATTGGCAAAATTATTTAAATTTATCCCCTTATTCTATTCCGGAAGACCTTGGTTATGTGGAAGGAAGCTTAGAAGGGGAAAAACTAACTATTGAAAACTACTGCTATCAAAGTTCTCAATTTCGTAAGTTACATTTAGAGTTAGCACAAGTTGGTAATAACTTACATATTCTCCATTGTGTAATGTTTCCTCGTACTGATTATCCTTTACCAATATTTGGTGCGGATATTGTGGCTACTAAAGGAGGAATTGGAGCTGCTATTGTTGATTTGTCTCCTGTAGGTAATAATCGCATTTTATCGGATACTTATTGTCAGGCTTTAAAGAATAAACCTACCATAGAGTTTTCTCAACCCCGTAATTTACCAGAATGGGGAGATATTTTCTCCGAATTTTGCTTGTTTGTCCGTCCTGCGGATGTTCGGGAGGAAGAGTTATTTTTGACTCAAATTCAGTATTTTTTAACGCTACACTGTCAAATTGCAACCTCTACACATCCAGTGTCATCTCCAGTCAAAAAGGCTGAAATTTTGGCAGCCCAACGTTACTATTGTAGTCAGCAGCAAAAGAATGATAAAACCCGTAAAGTGTTAGAAAATTCTTTAGGTAAGGCTTGGACGGAAAGATATATAAATACTATGCTGTTTGACATTTCTTAAGTTATGGTAATTTTCTTTAATTTTATTGAAGCACTAATTTAAAAATGTTTAAGTGTAAGTTAACTTTGATTTACAAGTAATAAATAAAGTCTTTAAAAATAAAGTGTTTAAACATGGAGAGCTTCGGAGAATGTAAAGTAGAGAAATTATTACTCCAAGCTATATTTGACCGTTCTTGGGAAGCGATGGTCATTGTTGACCAACAAAATCGTTTTGTTGCAGTTAATCCTTCGGCTTGTAAGTTGTTCGAGTCATCCCCAGAGGAATTAATCAGTAAGTCTATTCTTGATTTCTTTCCTTATTCTTTGGATACCACAGAAGAGCAAAATATTGTTACCATTGAAATTCCCCAAATAAATGGTACGATTCAAACCATAGAATACACTAAAGTTGAGGGCATCTTACCAACCTACACCTTGTTAATTTTCAGGGATGTTACCCACCTCAAACGATCAGCAGCAGCAGAACTCCACCTCCAACATCAGCGTATCCAGTTATTTTCCGAAGTTACCCTAAAAATTCGTCAATCCCTACAGCTTAAAGAAATCCTTCAGACTGCGGTAACGGAAGTACAAAGAATTCTCAAAGCTGACCGGGTATTAATTTACCAGGTTTTACCTAATGGAACTGGTATACCCATTAGTGAGGCTGTTTTACCTAATTATTCTCCCATTTTAGGTATGGAATTTCCCGAAGAAGTTTTTCCCCCAGAATATCGGGAACTCTATGCACAAGGAAGAGTACAAGCAATTAGTAATGTACATTCCCCTGATGCAAATTTAGCTGAATGCTTAATTGAATTTATGGATGAATGGATGGTAAAAGCCAAATTGGTAGTACCAATTTTGCAAAATATTCAGCCTAAAACCGGTAAAAATCAAGTCTGCGTTCGCTTATGGGGGTTATTAATTGCTCATCAATGTCAAACTACTAGAGAATGGACGGAGTTTGAACTGGAACTGATGCAACAATTAGCAGACCAAATGGGTATTGCTTTATCTCAAGGAGAATTATTAGAAAATTTAGAAGAATTAGTTGCAGAACGTACAGCAAATCTACAGCAAGAAATTAACGAACGTTTAGAAGTAGAAGCTGCGTTACGTCGAAGTGAAGAACAGCTGCGTCTAATTGCGAATGGACTACCAGTTTTAATTGCTTATGTAGACAAACATCAGCGTTATCGGTTCAATAATGAAGCTTATCAAACTTGGTTAGGACTCTCACCAACTGAAATTTATGGATGTCACCTCCAGGGAGTTCACGAACAGCAAGAATATAAAAAAATCCAAGAACATATTGAAGCAGCACTCTCTGGGAAACAGGTAACCTACGAAAATGATATACCATTTCAAGATGGATGCATTCACTCAGTAAATGTTACCTATATTCCCCACATAAACCAACAGGAAAAAGATGAAGTCAAAGGATTTTTTGCTCTTTCGAGTGATATTAGCGATCGCATTGCGATTGAAAGGATGAAGGATGAGTTTATTTCTGTTGTCAGTCACGAATTACGTACTCCCCTGACCTCAATTCATAGTTCTTTAAAAATTCTTGCAACGGGGAAATTGGGGAATCTTTCTAGTAAGGGACAAAGAATGTTGAATATTGCTGATGAGCAAACAGAACGTCTGGTACGTTTAGTTAATAATGTCCTGGATTTGCAAAGTATTCAGTCAGGCAAGATTACGATGAATAAAAAAGCCTGCAAAGCTACAGAATTAATGATTGAAGCCACTCAAGCGATGCAAATGATGGCACAGGAGCATGGAGTAAAGTTGTTTGCTGAATCTGTTAGTTTGGTAGTTTGGGCTGACAGGGATTATATCATTCAGACTCTGACAAATTTATTAAGTAATGCGATTAAATTTTCTCCCTCCAATAGTTGTGTTTGGTTGTTAGCAAAAATGGAAGAAACCAAGAAGAAAAATATCAGCTACAATCCCCAGGGAAAAACAAATTCCTACGTCACCTTTGCTGTGAAAGATAAAGGACAAGGAATTCCTGAAAATCAATTAGAGAATATTTTTGAACGTTTTCAGCAAGTTGATTCTTCTGATTCTCGTAAAAAGGGAGGGACGGGATTGGGTTTAACTATTTGTCGTCAAATTATTAAGGAACATGGTGGAGATATTTGGGTGGAGAGTAGGAAGGGGGATGGTAGTACCTTTTACTTTACCCTACCGGCACTTATCAATGTTCCGGAGTAATGACCATGAATAATCGGTGTATCTTACTCATTGATGATGAAGAAACTATTCAGGAAGTAGTACAGCTAGGGATTGAGATTGAAGCGGGTTGGAATGTTGCGATCGCATCTTCTGGTTTGGAGGGGATAACGGTGGCTCAAAATCATCAACCGGATGCAATTCTTTTAGATGTAATGATGCCTGAGATGGATGGAATTTCTACATTATCACAGTTAAAAGCTAATACTAAAACTCAATCGATTCCGGTAATTCTGCTCACGGCTAAAACTAAAGCTGCTGATAAGAATAAATTTCAACATTTGGGGGTGGTTGGGGTAATTACTAAACCTTTTAATTCGATGACTTTAGCTAGTCGAATTGCAAAAATATTGGAATGGGATTGGTAATTAATGGAATCAATAAAATTTTTAGTTAATAAATCTATCTTAATAAAGATAACTATTATAATCCAGTATTTATAAGAGTTTTCGAGTTTGTCTATATGTTCGTAATTCACGTAGATATAAGAATTAGATATATTTAGTAATAGTTTAGAGGTGAAAATATGTAACTTTAAATTAAAAAAAAAAGAACAAAAACAATATTTATGATGCTCGTCAATATTCACAAAATAATTATAGCCCAATAGGTTTTAAGTAAGCTTGATAATTGAGATTAATTTTCATTGCTGGAGGTAATAATCAACCTTTGAATATGACAAAAAAACTGATTTTTTATTAACTGAATTGTATTCAATGATAGCCCTAATTAAAAATTCTATAACTTAAATTAAATTGATGGATGGGTCTAATAAAATTTATAATTAATGGAATTTTTATCTATTCGTTTCAATCTTAAGCACTGTAACTATGAAGATATTATTGGTTGATGACGATGAAAGTTTAATAGATTTACTCCGTATTAGTTTGGGAGAACAAAATTATGCCATTGATACTGTCAAGGATGGAGAGGAGGGATGGATTTATGGTTCTACTTATGCTTATAATTTAATTATCTTAGATTGGTCTCTACCAAAATTGGATGGTCTGAGTCTTTGTCAACGCTTCCGTACTCAGGGATACGATACCCCAATTTTGCTTTTGAGTGCTCGTGATGGCAGCCAAAATAAAATTAAGGGTCTGGATGCAGGAGCGGATGATTATCTAAGTAAACCCTTTGATATAGAAGAACTAGCTGCTCGAATTCGAGCTTTGTTACGTCGTTCTAGTTCCAATTCCAGTAATGCAATTAGTTGGGGAGATTTGCACCTAGACCCCTGTACTGGTGAAGTCACTTATCAGGGACAACTAATATTATTAACACCCAAAGAATACAGCTTATTAGAATTATTTTTGCGTCACCCCCAAGAAGTTTTCAGCATTGAAGAGATTATCGAAAATTTGTGGTCGTCAGTGGAATTTCCAGCGGAAGCAACTGTTCGTTCCCATTTAAGACGATTGCGAAATCAGTTAAAATTAGCTGGTTTACCAGAAAACCCCATTGAAACAGTACGAGGAAGGGGATACTTTCTGAAAAATCCACCCCAGACTCCTAACTCTACAAATCGCTTAACTTCAGAACAACACCAAGAAAGTAAACATTTACAACATTTAGCAGCATTAAACTCAGCCTGGGAAAAATATCAGCATAAAAGTAATCAGCACTTAGAAACCATTAAAGCAGCACTCCAGGCTTTAAAAAACGGTAATCTCAGTTATAGCGATCGCCAAAGTGCGATATTAATTGCTCACAGTTTAGCAGGAAATTTGGGACTATTTGGTTTTCATACCGCCTCACAATTCGCTAAGGAGTTAGAAGAACTGCTGCAAACAGCTAATCATCACCAAAACCAACAGCTTCTAAAATCTGAAAATATTTTAAATACTCTGTGTCAGGAACTAAACATCTCAGATAATCCTTCCCAAAAAATATCTTCTCGACTCAGAAAACACCATCCCTTAATACTGGTCGTAGATGATGATACTAAGTTTACCGACCAATTAACCCAAGAAGCCGATATTCAAGGAATCCAAACCGCGATCGCAACGACTCCAGAGTTAGCTCGAAAATGGTTAGACAGTAAACAAAATTTAGAGGTTCCGAATGCTGTTATTCTGAAAGTCTGTTTTACAAAATCAGCTTATCAACCAAGAATTTTATTGGAAAGCTTATCTCTGATAGCTGAATTCAACTTAAACATACCATCCATCCCAGTCATTGTAATTGCCGATAGCGATCGCATTCAAGACCGTTTGCAGGTTGCAAGACATGGGAGTTATTTTTATCTGAAAAGACCAGTTACCCCCACTCAAATTATCCCTTTTTGCCAAGAAGTTTTAAAGCGTTCTTCTGGGGGTAAAAAAATTATGGTCATAGATGATGATGTAGAGTTATTGCAAGCCCTACCTTCCCTCCTCCAACCCTGGAAATTTCAATTTACTACCCTCCATGACCCCCAACAGTTTTGGGAAGTACTCCCTACTGTAGATCCAAATTTACTAATATTAGATATCGAAATGCCCTATATTGGGGGTATTGAATTATGTAAAATACTGCGCAATCATCCTTATTGGCGTAAGCTACCAGTATTATTCTTAAGCGTACATACAGATGCTTCTATAAGGGAACAAGTATTTACGAGTGGAGCTGATGATTTTGTAAATAAACCGGTTGTGGGTAGACACCTCGCTGCACGTATTCTCAATTGTCTTGAACGTAGAGCTTAAAATTCATATTATTTACTTTACCAAAAGACTCGTCCATGAATTAAATTTTTATAACCTTATTCCCCCCTGCCTTTCAAGTAATTGATTATTTTTTTAATTGGAAGTCTCTTAATTTCCCTGAGAAATATTTCGATTCAAAATCTTAGAAATTCCTCTTTCTACTAACATATTACGTACAGATTCTGTTTCCCTATATTCTTGGTTAGATTCTCCTTGGGATTGCAATTGTAACTGTGGTGGTTGAGATGGAGAGGATTGCTTTTGAGTTAAACATTTAGCAAACTGCTGATACATTTGGGGTGAAGATGCAAAGTGAAAGGCTAATTCTTGTCCTACTTCCTTCAACTTCTTGGGTAATTCTGTCTCACTAGTTTGCAATAATTCCCTCAGATGTAAATTTAGAGAACATTCACATAAGTTGCTGTCGGATATTCCCTTTTCTAACATATCAGCTTCAAATAGATGCATGAAAGTACTTAATTCACCACTCTCTAAAGGTGTATGTTGCTGTAGAGCTAGAGCAGGTGCAATTATCGATTGATTGATATTATCTGGTAATGGTGCAGCAAGCAATTTTTGAGCGTTGACAATTCCAGTTCCAAATTTATTGGGTTTCCATGTAGGAAACTTGTCACAGGTATCCCGGAGAATCTGATTGAAGATAAAAGGAATTTTCTCTGCACCGTAACGCTCAATTAATTTATCTCGTCCGTGATAAGAAAGCCATAGTGCTGCTACACCTGTAACTAAAGGTGCAGAAAATGAAGTACCCGAACCTTTCTCGATTCTATACTCTAAAGTCTCGCTATCGTCTTTCTTATCGGTTTTAGCATACCAAACTTCATGACCAGGGGCTGTTACATCCACTCTTTTACCTCTAGATGCACCCTTCCAGATTTTCCGCTCGATTGTACTACCACAAACCGCAATAACTTCATCATAGGCTGCTGGATACACTACATAAGGAAAAAATGTACCCGATGCTGCTACAATAATTACGCCACGCTTTTGAGCGTATAAAATTGCAGTCCGCAAACGTTTATTATGTAAAGCTGCTCCCAAACTAATAGCGATCGCATGACAGTCGTTATCTGCGGCATATTCTATTGCTACAGCTAGGTTTCTGACGCTGAGAAGGGCTACAGAGTAAGATACCCTCAGAGGGACTAATTTTGCACCAGGAGCAACACCAGTAATAAATTTGTCGTTGGAATAGTTCCCTTCTTTTCCTGGAGGACTGATAATCACGCTAGCTGTTGATGTACCGTGACCAGGATTGTTAATAATTTCACCACCTGATTCTTGTAGGGGGTCTGTTGCATCTTGATCTTTTTTAATAAAGTCGTAACTTTTTTCTAATAATAGACTATTGGCAATTTCTGGATGTGGGGTATATCCAGTGTCGGGGTGAGCAATAATTATTCCTGCTCCGGGTAACTTATTTGGGTCTGGGAAATACTGTTTCCAAGCTTCCAAAACGTGCATTTGCTCTAAACACCAGTTGACGTTATCACTCTCGTTTGAATTCTGATTCTCAATATCTGCAAACTCTGTTGATAGTGGATCATAAATATCTTTATCTTCTGTGAAGGGAATTGCAAATAAGGGTTCTGCATCTATCACCTCAGGCTGCATTTTCAAATCATAAGTCTTATCCCAAGCCTGTTTGACAGATAATGCATCATCATGGAGGGTTATTTCAAATTCAGTCAAGTTATCACCAATCTGTTTGATTTCCCAATCAGAACCAAGTACTTTTCTAACAATTTCTTGACATTTTTCTATTTTTCGGAGCATTACCATTTGTAAAAAAAACCCTTCAAATCTGACAGTCGGAATATAACTATTTTGTGTTTGTTCGTTAGTCTGCATAGTCTGTACTTTAATAAATATAAATATAGGTTTACTGAAATTTTACTGAGAATCGCTAAACAGATTTACATATTTCATATATATCTGCTTACTACCAAATTATAGATTTTTATGGATAAGTGGGTATGCCTTCATTATTTGTGTCCGCAGCGTTTGCGTAGCGTCTCCGATAGGACTCAGCAATCCCAGAGTTTTACGACAACCCTTTCAGGGAACGTTTCACTCCGTTCAACTCGCAATGACAAATGTACAATTAATTTTGCCCAAGTACTTATTAGTTAGAATTAGTTTCTAATACGGTTTGCTTAAACTTTACTCAGGGAGCAGGGGAGTGAATTATGGTTGACTAATAAGGAAGGATTACCGCCCTATTTAGTTCATCTTTTTTAATTGACAGCAGATGATAGAAATGAAAAACATTATTTATATCATAATCTTATCGCTCTTATTACTTTTATTTCTACCTTTACCGATAGCGGATGCTGCATATATATGTCGTAATTACGAAGGACATGATATATGTATTCTGAAAATTAAAAGAAGTGCTAAAAAATATTGGGAATACCAAGCTAGTGTCAGTATTGATGGTATCAAGCAACCTCGGAGCACCTATAACTGTCGAGGACAATTTAAGGTTCAAAAAGATACGAAAATTATCCCATTTTCTAAAGATGTGTCTGGAAAAATGCTATGTAGTTTATTCAAATAAAGTGAATCAAATTTTACAAGAGTTCACATAAACCCCACGGAGCAATCTCATAGAATTTGTTAAACTGCGAATTTATGTCTTTTTGAACATCTTTTGAAGACTGGAGCTAGCTAAATTCGTCGCAGTTAAGACTGGCAAATGCTCGTTTCCTATATATTTTACTTATAAAAACAAAGTAGTTGCTGATTTTTCTGCAAATTTCATAAAAATTAAGCTTGACAAGGACAGTTTGTGAGGATTTTTGGAACTGATTGTATATTTTCTACTTATACATATATAATTCTAACTTGCAAGGCTATTTGTTCAGTTCTTTATTGAATTATTCCCTGATTCGATCATTTTTCCCTATTTGAATGATTGTGCGCATATATTTTCATGGCTGGAAATATATTTTTGTACTCAAAATCTCATACCTAATTTTCTGTGAAGATGTTGCCCTGTAGAGTCTTCATAATTAATGTATTGCACATTTAAGCGAGAATTGGTTTGATATAGCTGAGTGTGTCTAATAAAAGCAATTAAATTTAAATTTTATCTAAATACTGAATAAGTAACAATAGCAGAAAGAATGAAAGATAAAACTGTCAGTAGTTATAAAAATGGTGAATCAGCTAAAAATACCGACAGAAATGACATATCAATAGACCAAGCAACTCTTCTTCAGAGGAAACCAAACTCTAGGAGAGTTAATTACCATAGCGATCGCTATGATCATTCTGGTGCAAAGTTGTCTTTATGGCAAAGATTTTCTAACTTACCTATTAGTAATAAACAACTCATTGCTTTGGTAGCGTCTGAGATGGTGGGTATTTTAGGAATAGGAATTGTGGGAATGTTCCTAGTTACTAATAAGTTACAGAGTTTATCTTTAGAACAGGCTAAATCTGAAGTAGGGGTTACTGATATTGCTTATAATATCAAAATTGACCAAATGGGTTTCGGTTTTCGCGGTCAGTCTGATAATACAGCTTTGATTCAAGCAGCAAAACTTCATGCTGCTGGTCAGATATTAGATGCAGGTTTGCAAGGTCAGGTCAAGCAGATTCTGCAAAATGAAGTAACTGCAAGAAAGATTGAATATGCAACACTAGTTGGTAAAGATTTAAAAATTATTGCCAATGCTAACTCCAATAGACAAGGAGAGATTTGGAATCCCGATAATTTGATTACAGAGGTGTTAAAAAATCCTCGACAAATTAAAGCGAGTCGGGTGATAAGTTGGTCGGAATTACAAAGGGAGTCTTCACCTTTACCAAATGGTTTTAAGGGTCAGAATGCCTTAATTCGCTATACGGTAACTCCTATAAAAGACCCTACAACAAATCAAGTTAATGGTGCTTTAGTTTCTGGGGATATAGTTAACGGTAAGAATACCATTCTTAATGACACTTTGCGGTCTACGGGTGGTGGTTACAGTGCAATTTATATGCTCCAACCTACAGGTAAATACTCTTTAGTCACTTCTTTGAAGCTTGATAATTCTCAAGATATATCTGATGCGGATTCCAATATAGGTATATCTCAAGAAAGTCAATATTTACTAGAGCAAGCAGCTGTTGCACAGGGTAAACCAATAACAGCAAGAATTAAAGTAGGTAATTATAGTTATGCTATGGCTTTTCAAGGAATACCTAGCAAAATTTATGATGCTTATGATGCACCAGTATACGATCCTAAAAAAGGTCGTATTAAGCTTTTTGGTCAAAAATCTGTAGCTATATTAGTTCGAGGTACCCCCGAAACAGCCCTGAATCAGCTATTGAAAGAAAGTTTTTGGGTCGAAATCATCACAATTTCTCTAGCTTGGATAATTATGTTGATTTGGGCAATTATTCTGAGAAAATCAATTATTAAACCAATTGAACATTTAAGAAGTGTAGCTGGTAAATTTGCATCTGGCGATCGCACGATAAGAGCAGAGATTTTTGCTATAGATGAAGTGGGACAATTAGCAGCTAGCTTCAATCAAATGGCTGATCAAATTAGCGATCGCTCTGAAAATGAAGCACGTAAAGCGAAATTAATTGAAGTAGCTCAGAAGATATCTTCTCTATCTAGCGCTCCTTTCGACCTGAATCAAATTCTCCGTGTAACGGTTACAGATATCAAAGAGGCAATAAAAGCTGATAGAGTAATGGTATATCGCTTTCAGAATCAGAAAGAAGGTAAAGTTATAGCCTCTTCAGCAAGTAATGAGTGGTCAACAACTTTAGGTTCCCAGACCAAAACTCCTAATTTTGCTGAATATTATTTACCAAATCATTCCATTGATACTCCTCTAGCGATAGAAAATATATATTTAACTAATTTCAATAAGTCTCAAATTGCTCTACTCTCAGAATTTGCTGTCAAAGCTTTATTGATGGTTCCTATTTTAATTGATAGTAAACTTTATGGTTTTCTAATTGCTCAACAGTGTTCTTCACCCCGGAAATGGCAAGATTCAGAAATTAATTTACTCCAACAGGTAACAACTCCTTTGGGGTATGCTCTTGATAAGGCATGGTTAGTAGAAGAATTAGATAAGTATCGTCAGGATGTCGTAACTCTCCAAGAAGGACAACACAAGCAGGAAGTATTGCAAGGTCAACTCAAAAAACTAATTGAAGATATTCAATCGGTTTCACGGGGTGACTTAACGGTAAAAGCTGAAGTTGTACCAGGTGAAGTTGGTGTGATTGCTGAACATTTCAACTATGCGATCGCAAATCTCAGAGAAGTGATTGACCTATTAAGGTTATCTATAACTGACTTTAATCGTACAATCGAGCGCAATCAAAGTTTAGTAGACTCTTTTGCAGAACATGATTCAGAACAGTTCGAGCAAATTATACCATTGACAATGGAAATGGTAGACAATACCCAAAAAGCTGCTGAGGTTGCAGTTCATACATCTGGAACTGCTGAAAAAAGTGCGATCGCGGTTAATACGATAGCGCAAGATATGTCCCATCTGTATTTAAGCATTACTCAAACGGGTCAAAAGGTGGAACGTCTTAGAAATACTGCAACAGATGTTTCTAATATGGTTAGTTCCATCAAAGAGATTGCGACCCATACTCATTTACTAGCAATTAATCTAGGATTGGAAGCTGCTCGAAACACTGATTCTGCAGAAGATGACTTACTCACAAATACTGAACTTGGGGAGTTAGCTTTACGTTGTGCTAATGCTACTAAAGACATGGAGGAATCCCTAGAAGCTATACAGGAGGGAACGAAGGATGTTGTGAAAGACATCCAGCAGCAAATACATCAAACTTTAGAGATAAGGAAGTTGACAGAAAATTCTCAAGTTTCCTTAAATCAAATTCATCATTTTTCAGAGGAGCTATCAGGTTTGGTGGATTCAATTTCTCAAATATCAGCTTCTCAACTTGATACTTTACATACAGGGGAGGAATTTATTTCAGAGGTTGCTGTTCAAAATAAATTATCTGTCCGGTACTCGCAACGTTTTTCTGAAAGTTTAATGAATGCGCTTGAGGTTTTTAAAAAGCTAGAGGAATCTGTAGATAAGTTTAAAACCAAGTAGTGCAATCAAGATTAAAAAAACCTGCTAACTTTTAATTAGCAGGTTTGAATTAATAAAAAAGAGTTTCAAGATATCTTTTCTCTTCAGTCTTATTTAGAAATTATGCTCCCCTCACACAATTATGTAATTACGTCTGTTCGGATGAAGGATAGATCTTAATTTCTGCTAAACTAAGTGACCAAAAAAATTCAAAATTCAAGAATAATACCAGTCAAGTCACAAAACTAAGTAAATACTTCCTTCATAACTCCTAATCACAACTTATTAATGAGATTTTCGTTTTTTGCCTTTGCGTAAGAACATACCACCACTTAAAGCTAATATTCCTAAAGCTATACTTGGTTCGGGTACATCTTGAGCATCCAATGAAATCTGGTTTGTACTTAGTTCAGCAAAATCAAACGTTAAGTATGGCTCATCTTTGGCAATAATTTTAGCTTGTAATGAACCATTATATCCATTATTAGTTGAAGTAAATATGTCACCAAAATTTAGTTTTACAAAGGCTGATTGAATTAAACCGTCCTGTCCTTGATTATTCTGTTGCTTTGTAAGCTGACTTGTAAATTTGCTTCCATCCGCTCTAGTAAATTCAACTTCTGCATTTTTAACATCATAGTCTCCGAATAGCATATTGAAATACATATCAGTTCCTTGCTTAATGTCATTTCCATCTACAGAGAAATTAAAATTTAAGTTTGGTAAAGGAACTTTGCTATTGCTGACATCTGCTTGAGTAAATCTTTTTTTCTTTAAGTTATAGTTCTTTTTATTTTTATTTGTTTTGATGAAACTTGTTGATAGAGAGATATCAGTAAACTGTGACCCACTACTTCCGTTATCGGTAAAACCACTTCCAGTAATATAATTACTACGCTTTTCTTTCCTTGACCTGTTATCAAAATCATCTTTACTCCCAGTAGCTAATTTCCCATCCATGTTTAAATCTGGTAGTAGATCACCTACTCCTAACATACCTCTTCCATCAACATTTGCATTGCCACCATAAGCTCCTTGGTAACCTTGTCCTGTCCCATATCCAAAACCATCTCTATCCCCTATTCTAATCCTTTTAAAACCAGCCGCTTGTGCAGAATTAGCGTAAGCAACAGTAGCGATCGCAGATGCAGTGATAACAGTTAATAATTTCTTAAACATTTAATTTGATGCTTGTCCCTTTATTATTTTCTTATCAACTTTTTCTTTCGAGTTGATATTTAAATTATGTCTTTAATAGAGAATAAAAAGTTAGGTGAAAATTACTGAATTATATTTTATATTTTCATCAATAAAAGTGTATTTAAATACGTAATAATTAGGTTGTTTTAATATTCTTTAAATTAACTTAATGAATTAATTTATATTTTCATCTTTAATGAATCAAGTAGTTAAGAAATAACAACTAATTAGATTATATAAATTTAATTTATAGATAATCGATGATGCAGTATAAAAAGGGAATACTCCAAATATTTAAGAATATATTTTGTTGATTGGTATAAGTATTTTTGATTTAGTATAATTTTCCTAGTGCAGGATTAAAAAAACCTGCTAACTCTTAATTAGCAGGTTTTAATAAATAGATAAATAAAGAATAGTTTTGAAGAAAAGAGTTTAAAAACATCTCTCTTAATCCTTATTATTTAGTAATAATAATAAGTACTACAATTAAGAATTAAGAGAATTGGAATTATTGGACAGATTTTCGTTGTTTGCCTTTGCGTAAGAACATACCACCACTTAAAGCTAATATTCCTAAAGCTATACTTGGTTCGGGTACATCTTGAGCATCCAATGAAATCTGGTTTGTACTTAGTTCAGCAAAATCAAACGTTAAGTATGGCTCATCTTTGGCAATAATTTTAGCTTGTAATGAACCATTATATCCATTATTAGTTGAAGTAAATATGTCACCAAAATTTAGTTTTACAAAGGCTGATTGAATTAAACCGTCCTGTCCTTGATTATTCTGTTGCTTTGTAAGCTGACTTGTAAATTTGCTTCCATCCGCTCTAGTAAATTCAACTTTTGCATCTTTAACATCATAGTCTCCGAATAGCATATTGAAATACATATCAGTTCCTTGCTTGATATCATTTCCACCCACAGAGAAATTAAAATCTAAGTTTGGTAAAGGAATTTTGCTATTGCTGACATCTGCTTGAGTAAATCCTTTATCCTCTAAGTTATTTGTTTTAATCAAACTTGTTGATAGAGAGATATCAGTAAACTGTGACCCACTACTTCCGTTATCGGTAAAACCACTTCCAGTAATATAATTACTACCCTTTTCTATCATTGACCTGTTATCAAAATCATCTCCACTATTAATAGCTAATCTATTATCCTTGTTTAAATCGGGTAGTAGGTCATTTACACCTAAAACACCTTTCCCATCAACATTTGCATTACCACCATAAGCTCCTTGGTAACCTTGTCCTGTCCCATATCCGAAACCATCTCTATCTCCTATTCTAATGCTTTTGAAACCAGCCGCTTGTGCTGAATTAGCATAAGCAACAGTAGCGATCGCAGATAAAGTGATAGCGGTTAATAACTTCTTAAACATTTAATCTGATTCCTTTTTCTTTATTATGTTCTTATCAACTTTTTCTTTCGAGTTGATATTTAAATTATGTCTTGAATAGAGAATAAAAAGTTAGGCGAAAACTACTGAATTATATTTTTATTTTTATCAATAAAATGGCGTTTAAATGTGTATTTTTTCGGTTGATTTGATGTTTTCAATTTTAGTTAATTTAAATTGATTTTACAATGAATAAAATCGTTGTCAGCTATTAGTTGATTAGATTAATTTAATATCATTTATAGATAATCGGCAATGCAGTAAGAAAAGGGAATATTCCAAATATTTAAGAATATGTTTTGTTCAATTGTATGAGTGTTTTTAATTTAGGATAATTTTCCTAGTGCAAGACAAAGAAATAACCTGCTAACTTTTAATTAGCAGGTTTTTATAAATAGATAAATAAAGAAGAGTTCTGAAGAAAAGAGTTTAAAGACATCTCTCTTAATCCCTATTAGTTAGTAATAATGATAATTACTATAATTAAGAATCAAGAGAATTGGAATTATTGAACAGATGTTTGTTGCTTACGCTTGCGTAGAAACATACCACCACTTAAAGCTAACATTCCTAAAGCGATACTAGGTTCAGGAACACCCTGAGAATATGCTCCTTTACCGATTCGGAAGGTGTGGTTATCAGTTTCAAAACCACCACCAGTAGTTTGGGAAATTATGATCTGATCGAAATTATCAGTGGTACCTTCAGAGAAGAACTCGAAGAATCCATTTTTTTGATTGTTCTGATTAGTACCTGTTGTAGGAGCCAGAGCTGTTAAAATATTATAATCAAGGGTTGTTGCAACCTGTGCTGCACCTTGACTATCAAAATAGTTAAATTGTACCGCTTGACCCGCATTGAAGAATTCTAAGGTGTTACCTCCACTTAGAGCACCCAAGTTGATACCAAAGTAATTAAATACATCCCCCTGTTTGGCTGTTTCTATAACGGTACTCTTACCTTGAAATACCTGTAAATACTGCGAATTATTTACATCACCATTGACTCCAGCAGGTGCCCATGTATTATTAGTAACTCGAGTATTCCCTTGTGTATTAGTACCTGAATAGGAATATTTTACTTTATTATCACTTGGTAAGCTGCCGCCATTGAAATCAAATGTTGTATAACCTTGCTGATTAACATTACTAGAAAAAGCACCTTCATCTGTGACATTATTATCTCGAAACACACCAGTACCGTAAGTAAACTTAGCCGCTTGCGCAGAATTAGCATAAGCAACAGTAGCGATCGCAGATACAGTGATAATGGTTAATAATTTTTTAAACATTGAGTCTAATTCCTTTCTCTTTATTATCGTTGTATTAATCTTCTCTTGTGAGTAGATACCTGAATTCTCACCTGTTTTGATAATAAAAAGTTAGGTAAAGATTACTGAATTATATTTTTTTATTTTTCAATTTATATTGTATATTTTAAATGATTAAAATAGTTGATTTAAGTTTTTTTTGATTGAGTAAAAAGCTTTATTTTTGTAACCGGATAAATATGATAAAAAATTGAGCTTTATTATATTTTTTATATAAAGAATATTTTTTATATGTAGTTTATTTTACTAATAAATTAGAATTATACATTTATAATTTGTGTAAAATTGTGAATATATAATTCTAAAATACCTAAAATCACAATTGTATAAAAAATCCTGTATGCTTCTTTTTTAGGCTATTTAAGTCATGAATGTAAGACTTTAATACTCTGAGTTTGTTTTAACAGTATACGATGCATGTTTAGACCAAATCATTCTAAATCATCACAGGTAATAGCCTTCTGGTATGACTTTGAGAATCAATTTTTTTCCCTTAGGCAAATGAGGATGTTTATATTGGATGATATCTTTTCCGTTTACATTGGAATTATTCAATATATAAGTAAAAAATTTTGCATATATCCAAATCTAAATCTAAATTCTCGAAATCTTCTCTCTTGCGATACAATCTGCTATTCCCCTATAGAAATCTCATTATGGGTATCTATAATTTCTTCTAGTAATCCTCGAGTAAACTCAATACCTTTCTCCTGTACCCGCCGAATAGATACAGGTATAGTTAAAACATCACTCCAAGCTTTTTGGCGATCGCAAAATATTTGATACTCAGGATTTTGTCTGACATCAGAACGACCAACTTTTAATCCTGCATCTTGAATATCATCAATATTGGGCTTTTCAACCGTTGAACCGTAATGATAATAATCACCTACATCCATTAATAGGTCATAAATCTTTCTAGATAAGCGTTTACCAACACTCCCCGATAAATTACAGCTTAACATCGGCATAATAAAGCCCGTTTGCGCTAGCAAATCTTGCTGTAAACCAGAAAGATTTCCAGGGACAACCAAATCTATATCGCTTCTCAAACCAGTTTCTTCAGATAGCAACATTACAGAAGCAATTTCCCACCCCTCTGCTGCATTCAACTGTTCATATTCCCCATTCACAATCATTACATAACGGGATGGAGTCATACCATTGAGAAAATCTCTAGCAATATCAGAATAAAGCTGCTGTTGCTCCTCCAAAGAAAATTTTACCGGAGCAACAACCCCCGGAGAATTATAAGAAGTAAAATCATATCGATTAACTTCCCAGATTTCTCCAGGTAGAGGAGATAACTTCGGAGATGGTATATGAATCTGTCCTTTTTCGTTATCCTCTATCGAATTATTCGACTCAATACACATATATTTGACTCCGGTCGCTGGAGGTTTGTAAACAAAATAGAAAAACTAGGACTAAATTAAAAGATTCAAAATACTAATTTTCTCATCAATTCTTCTATTAGTTTTAACGAATCAGCAATGATAATTATTGGGAGCTTTATAGATATAATACATAATGTATCTATATATCTGCGATATATGCGCGATATACAGATTTACAATCTCCTACCATTCTTCCTGAGAACGCCTTCTGATACCAGGATTACTATCACCGTACTTTTGTTCTTGCTTAATTTTTTCTTGTTTAATAGTACTAATATTCAATAATCCTAACTCTTGAGCTAATCTCCCGAAAAGCTCTCTGCGTCTTCGTGAAACTTCTCCCTGGGTGACTTGTAAGTCTGTCGCTAAACCCATTTGTTTTTTACCAGCTAGCATTCCTTCCCAAAGCTTCATATAACCGCGTTTAGGAAAACGTTTCTCCAAAGAAGCGATCGCTATAAATGCAGCTTCTATTAAATTGACTTGTTCTACAGCCTCAAGGTTATTAAAATCATCTGCAACAGTATCTATCAAGGACACATCAGTTCCAGGAACTGTAGAATCAAGACTGAGAAATTGACATCGCCTTTCTTTACGAATCATATCAATAATCGCATTTTTTGCGACAGTTTTAGCCCAAGCATAAAAATTCTTTAATTGCGATTTATGAAACTTACTTTTTCTAATACCTTCAATAATTTTGATATTTGCTGTTTGCACAGCATCTTCCCAAGAAATAGAAGTTCCTTTTGTATGTTGTCGAGCTATAATTTCAATTATTTTTTTATATTTTGGATCTATTAGAAGTTGTTGGTCAAGTACTGGGAAATGTTGTAATGATGGCATATAAATGCCTCCTCCTTCATATTGAGGATATTTAAATATACTTTGTAATACACAGCTAGATATATTCATTCCAAATTAAAGACCTTTTTATTCCACCTTTGTTTCATTTTTTCTCTCTTTTAAGGTTTTTGTAATACATCGTAATGATAGGAACGAAATTTATGATTTATGCACTTGATTGATATCAATTAGATTTTTTTGAATTGATGAAGATTGTGAATAGATAATACTAGACTCACTGCACCAGAATTAGTAGAACAGATTACTTGCTCACATTATTTTTGAGAAAGCTTATCTGGGATAAGAAGGGATTTATATTAAGCCATAGTGTGATTGCATTCTAGTAGCATTCAGAATGCTTTCGGAATTCTAAAAATTGCTTAGAAACAGAAAAATCTAGTTATCGTAATAGTTTTAGCAATTTACATTAGTTATCATCAAGCTATCAGCTTTCTCTAAAAACTCTAATTCTTACGCGATGATCGAAGATCATTTCTTCGATCATCGCATAAAGTCAGAATGAGAGTACATTTAAATTATCTCTTAGAACCCTATTAAACTCTTCGGCTTTTTCTGAATCAATTAAAAATATGTAAAATGTGAGTAGTTATTTTAATTTTAAATAACTTGTCGTATTTGCTAGATATTGAGTAGTATGGAAAACATTTTATCTGGATTGGATGATAATTTGTCAATATCATTCAATTTTGGTATGGAAGAGTTTGCTTTAACTGACCTCATGACAGGATTATTGCCCAACATTGATAGTCAGAATTCTTTAGTTGATCTTCAACAGTTTGTAAATCAAGTTGCAAATACTGAGTTACTAGATATAGGAAATAATATTTTAGGTACACTTGTTGACTCAGTTGTTACTGAGATAACAGTTGAAACATCGATTATTGATAATTTAGAAGATATTATTGCTAATATACAACAGACTTCAATATTTGATTTTATTACAGGATTCAATACAGTATCTACCTTCGACCTAGAAGCCGATATCACCAACGAGGATAGTTTTTATAATCTTCCTTATCCGAATGATTTACGATTAAATCCAGATGGAAGCCCAGATTTATCAGGTTTTCCAATTGCAGACAACAATATCTTTGCTCAAAGCCTTAAGAGTATTGCAGATGATGGTTCTGGTTTTCCTACTAACTCTGCTGCTTATTTTCAATTTAATCGACCTGTTGCTCAACAAGATTTTAATCAGGTAATTGCAGCAGATACCGATTCACCCATTTTATTAATAAATATTGACCCAGATTCTCCCAATCAAGGAGATTTACTACCAACTGTTGCATCAACTTTTAGACCAGACCTTAATTATGTTCCATCTTCCTTACTTTCAGTTGCACCGGCACCTGGTATCATACTTGAGCCTAATAATACCTATGCTTATGTAGTTAAACGTTCTCTCAACAATGCAAACGGTAGACCCCTAGGCGTTTCCCCAACCCTAGAGAAATTAATTAATGGCGATACCCCTGGAGGTGAACTTGGAGAGGAAGCTCAAGAAATTTATCAACCACTTTGGGGAATACTTGATGAAATTGAAGTTGATCCCTCAAATGTCGCAGCAGCTACTGTATTTACAACAGGTGATGTAGTATCAGAATTTGCTCAATTATCTGATGAAGTCTTAGAACGATACGATGTCACTATTGAAAATTTACAATTAGACCCAGAAGATGGTGCAAGCAATTCTGGCTTCTACGAACTACAGGGAACAGTTCAAATGCCTCAATTTCAAAAGGGAACTCCTCCATTTAATACTGAAGGGCTTTTCGAGTTTGCTCCAGATGGTTCCCTTATAGAACAAGGTACTGAAGAAGTTCCAGTTGTCATAACTATACCTAAAACACCAATGCCATACGGGGGTTATCCTGTAGTGACTTACTACCATGGTTCAAACGGTCTCAGTACTCAAGTAGTAGATAGAGGTCCGATAACCGAACCTGATGGGGAACCAACACCTGGACTTGGACCAGCATTTGTAGTTGCCGAAAAAGGATTTGCTGCGGTCAGTAGTGCTTTACCACTTAATCCAGAACGTTTTGACGATGATCGACCCGATTCCTACCTCAATCCCTTGAATTTAGCAGCTTACCGAGATACCTTTCGACAAACTGTAATTGAGCAAAGGCTATTAATAGAGGCTTTGGAAGATTTAAAAATTCCCTCAGAAGTGGTAGGTTCTGATGGAGATCTTCTTCTTCCTGCTGGAGAAACCCATTTTCAATTCCAAAGTTCATCTGTTATGGCTTTGGGGCAGTCTTATGGAGCGCAGGTAGCTAATATCATCAGTGCAATAGAACCAAAAATTGGTGCGGTAGTACCAACTGGTTCCCCTAGCTTTTACCCCTTACTAATTAGTGAGGATGACCTGTCTCCGCTTGCTGGTTTGGCTTTAGGAACTCTACAAGAACTTAATCCTCTTTATCCTGCTCTCAATTTGCTTGGTACAGCATGGGAAGTCGTAGATCCAATTGTTTATATGCCCTATCTTGCGACAAGACCATTACCGGGTCATCCAACACGTTCAATATATCAGCCCGTTGGTAAAGAAGATACTGAAGTTTCCGAAGCCGTATTCAATGCAAACGCTCTTGCTTCTGGGGTGCAACAGGCTGGTTCCATACTTTGGTCAGAAATGCAAGAATCCCTTGCTCTCTCAGGGTTAGATGGTATTGTTTCTTATCCAGTTAGCAACAATGTATTATCTTCAGACGGCACACCTTATACAGGATTAGTTGTTCAGTATGAAGGTGATGGTATTACCGATCCACACAGTATTTTTGCTCAATTAGATGAAGTAAAAGAGCAATATAGTTCTTTCTTTGAGAGTTTTCAGGAGACTGGAGTAGCGGTTGTTCCTGCTTCTTAATTAACATCTGACCTAATAAGATTCGATTAAATAGGGAAAGGGGAAAGACGTAATCATAATCTTCTTTCTCCTACTTCTCCTTTTGCAAGTTCGAGATTATAGATACATCCGTTTTCTGCTTGAAATTTACGTCTAGTTAAGACGCAGGTATGTTCTCCGTCGGGAAATTCACTACAAACTTGCACCATGAGCTAGAGCTTCCCGGATAGCTACACATAACCCAAAGTCGAGAATAGACATTCCAGAGTTGTTGGCAAATTCTACCGAACGCTCATCACAAGGGTGAGAATATATCCATTCTCCAAAGATGAAAACATCTGGTTTATGATTGTGGATATCTGCGTTGAATTCTTGCCAAAACCAAATTGGCATATGCTTGACAGTATCTACTCGTAGTGCATCCACACCTCTGTAATTATAATCTGGTTTTATTTACAGGACTTACGCAACGAAGATTTGTCATTGCGACCGGAATCGAGTGTAGGGAAGCATAAGCTCTATCGAGCACGCTACGCGAACGCAGGGTTTTTGCGATTACGTCGCTATCGCTCGTAATGACGGAATTACGTTGATTTTGCGTAAGTCCTATTTACTTTAATTGTTCCTACTTCAGAGATATAATCAGGTATCTTCAGGAATATTTACAATTCACTATAAACCTTCTCTTTTATCTTCAAAATAAAGGCACATTTAAACCAATATTTATTCCTACAGAGAAATTATCTAAATCAATATTAGAACCGGAGGAAGAACCAAATAAATAGGATGCTGAACTTCCAATAAATAAGTCCTGGTTAATACTGTAAACTGCTTGAATTCCCAATTGATGTCTAGTGTCAAATCTGGATTGTTCAGTAAAGTCTTGCAGACTGAGTCGATAGTTTAAGCTACCTTGAAGTTTTGGAGAGATATCATAACGCAAACGTGTTCCTAAAGAGTTTACGATTCTGCTTTGCTCGTCGGGGTTGGTAAAGCTACCACGGAGTTCGTAAAAAGAATCCAAACGTAATTTATCATCTAGTTGGTCTTGTCTACCAATAATTAAACGTAACGAATCGTCTAATAGTAGTCTATCTCCATCATCATCCCGATATATTCTATCCTGTGCCCATCCAAATTGAGCATACATTCCTTTGCCTATTCTTTGCTGGACTCCCAAACCAAAGTTGAGGAAGTTGTAGTTCGAGTCTCTCTCCGTTGCAAATCTCGCTAAACCTCCACCGACTGTTGCAATTAATCGGGTTTGGTCTCCAAGTTTTGGAGTTACAAGAAAAGTTGCACTATTAACAAAGACTGTGTCACCATCGCGGAAGTTGTCTAAGGATGTAATATTGGAACTGGTGAAAGCTGAAGAACGCAACAGTAACTGTCCATTTGGCTGTTTTCTTCTGGGTGGTTGCTTTACTTTCGGTTGAATAATTTCAATCTCACCTAATTCGTCTTGTACTTCTTCTTCGGTGATTGGTGGTGTTTCTTCTGGGGGAGGGAAATCAGGAATTTCGGTAGGTGCGTTTGGATCTGGTAATGTTTGAGATATTTGCTGAGATATTTTTTGCTCAGGTATATTATCAGGATAAAGTTTTTCGGGAGTCTTTAGTTCGATTGGAAGAGACTTTGAAGGATATTTTGAATGAACTCTGGAACGAACTCTGGAACTAGCTTTTAAAAGAGATATTAATTGAGTTTCATTTCTGATGGTCACAGATGAAGATTTTAGATTAGTTTGTTTTTTATTAGTTTGTTTTTCAATATTTCCTGAATCTGAAAAAACTGTATTGGAGGAGAATTCTGGTTGAGATATATCAGCTTGTAAATTCTCAGTTAACTTGGATAATTCAGTTGCTATATTTTTATTTTTTGTATCTTGCTCGATTGATTGCTGAAATTTATCGATAACGGGATTAGCGATCGCTTCATCGTTAATGTTAACTGTTGCTAATATAGCAGCTATGGAGTAAATTGCTGTAGGGTAAACACGCATGGTCTCTTCACGCTCACACTATAAGGGTTATGATTTTTGTAGTTAGATGTCTAAGTTCTTGATTTAAGCTCTTAATTAAAACTTTTAAAATTTAGCTCTGAGGAATAATCACTTACTGGAGTTGTGGGTTGTCATTATTTCCAGTATTATCTGGGACTGGTATATCATTGATTCCCGTATCAATATCATTCCCACCATCGTTCACAGTACCATTTGGATTCCCAGTATCATCTGGGACTGGTATATCATCGATTCCCGTATCAATATCATTTCCACCATCGTCCCCAGTATCCCTTGGTGGGATTACCTCTCGAATATCTTCAAACTTATCTAACGGGTCGCCATCTGTAGTGATACAGTTAGTAGAAAGAGTGCTTGCAGAAGTGCGAGAGTTGAGACTGCACAAACCCTCTACCCATAGTCCCTGATTCTCAATTGTTAATAAAGCTTCTTTTCTCAATGCTCGGAGAGTTTTCTGTACTGGTTCTGCTTCCTTTACAATTAACTCCTCTTGTCCGGGTCCTAAACCAGCAGCTAACTTGCTTGTTTGGTAAAATTTCTTCAGGTCAAAGGTTTCTACTTCTCCAATCACCCCATTCCTAACAGCTACTGTTTGACCACCCCTTAAAATTACAGTTTGAGTTCCTTGGGTATTGTTAACAACAACAGGATGACGAGTTAAATTCAGAAATCTGGAGTTTTTGTTGGTATCATCAGCAATAATAGCTACAGCACTCCCTCTAAAATTTTCAGCGATATCTGATGGTAAATTGTCTCCTTCTGGCAGTGGTTCTCCATCCGATTTAAATGCCAAAATATTTAAAGTTGCTCCATCGGTTTCTACCTTGGTTGTACTACCGGAGGATGGAACCATCACCACAGCTACACCTTTTCTCATTTCTAAGATAGTTTCCGATCTTAGTCCCCGACCGGGTAGTTGAAATCGTCGTAATCCCGACTTAAACCGGAAAGTTGCATAGGAACCAATACGCGCTAGAGAACCCTCATTAAACAGCAATTCAGCCCTCGATGATCCTCTTGTCCTCAATGCATCTAAAGGGACTAAAACATCCCTCAATCTTGCTCGACGTACTGGTTTATTTCTCAGTAATAACTGGACTTGATTGAGTACTCTATATACTTGCGCTCTAGTTAGTAAATCTCTTTGTGCTTGTACTGGTGTACTCCAGACCAATGCAAATAAACTTGTAAAAAATAAACTTACAAAAAATAAACTTTTTAACGATAATCGAACTCTCTTTGACCTCATCACACTTTCACCTTAGTTGCACATAATTTTGCATTAATTGCAAAGTATTTTTATAAGTTAAGTATTTTGGTTTAAAAATTATATTTAACTTATATATAAGTTCTTTTTCATAAGATTAAAGATAATTCCCTGATTTTTTAATAAAAATCACCATAAATAAATACCTGCTAGATATTTGCTAGATATAGGAAACTCAAAGCTCCCAATATTTATACGAAAGACCTCTAGAAAATATGCAGTTTGTTCCAAAACTATACCAAATCAACAAATGATTACAATACATTCAATGGTATGGACGTTTTATGAAACCTCTCTACCACAAATCCATCTGTCGCATTATTTAATCAAATTGATATTAATTTTCTGATAGTTATCCAAACTGACAAACATGCACAAAAATTAACTATAGGGGTGCTAATTTTACCTATCCACCATTGGTGAGAACTTAAAAAAGAATGCCAAAAGTCAAGAGTTGATTAACAAAAT